>Ga0302348_1000009_pt1 | contig 373041 bp, 336 predicted proteins | sample PhySR1_FD_202177 | JGI IMG/M metagenome (GOLD analysis project Ga0302348, IMG submission 202177) | Leaf surface microbial communities from sunflower plants in UC Gill Tract Community Farm, Albany, California, United States - DLSL S.R1... | ecosystem: Host-associated > Plants > Phyllosphere >...
AATTGCCGAGCTGTTAGGCGAACAAGGATTCGTGGTGGCCCGTCGGACGGTGGCCAAATACCGCGAAGCCCTCAAGATCCCTGCAGTGAATTTGCGCAAGTCTTTATAGCCGCATCGCGGGCAGTTCCGGTGCGGCTCATCTTGAGAAGGAGAACCGCTATGAACTTCAAACTCAGTGGACACCACCTGGACATCACGCCCGCTTTGCGTGAGTACGTGGAAACGAAACTGGAGCGTGTGATCAGGCACTTCGATCAGGTGATTGGCGTCAGCGTGTTGCTATCGGTCGATAACCACAAGGAGAAGGATCGGCGTCAGTACGCGGAAATCAACCTGCACCTCAAGGGTAAGGATGTCTTCGTCGAATCACACCATGAAGATCTTTATGCGGCCATCGACCTACTCGTCGATAAACTGGACAGGCAAGTGATCAAGTACAAGGACCGCGTGCAGGGGCACGACCGTGACAGCATGAAGCACCAAGCCTTCCAGGCCGTGCAGATGCAGCAATAGCAGGACGGCACCGCAAAAACCGCGCCCCGAGTTGGCGCGGTTTTTTTATGCCGTGGTGCATTCGTGACGAATCCGATTGCAACGGATTTAAGTCGGGCTAAAATCTGACGAAAGTATGAATGCTGGCGTGGCGCGGCTTTTGACGCGATGCTGGCAAAAACAGGGTCGATGCCGCGCGCACATTGCCGGCACCGGCTGATTGCAGCCCTGGGGGATTCGCTTCTCTGCCCTGCGTGGTGCACCGCTGGTGCGCCGCACAAAGCCGCGCGACACGTGGTCTATAATGACCTCATTGTCCGCGCGCCATCTTGGTGCAGAAGGATGCCGCTCATTTCACGCATTGCACATGAATCGCTTGGCCAAACTGCTGCCGCCCGGGAACATCGCCCTCGACGTCAGCGTAACCAGCAAAAAGCGGGTATTTGAACAGGCTGGCCTGCTGTTCGAGAACAACCACGGCATGACGCGCGCAGTCGTCACCGACAACCTGTTTGCGCGCGAGTCGCTTGGCTCCACAGGCCTGGGAGCCGGCGTGGCCATTCCGCATGGCCGTATTAAGGGGCTCAAGCAACCGCTGGCTGCATTCATGCGTCTGTCCGAGCCGGTGCCTTTTGAGTCACCGGACGGCAAGCCTGTCTCGCTACTGATCTTTCTGCTGGTACCCGAACAGGCCACCCAGCAGCATCTGGAAATCCTCTCTGAAATCGCCCAACTGCTGTCCGACCGTGACATGCGCGAAGGCCTCGCCACCCTGCCGTCGCCCGAGGCGATTCACCAGCTACTGACCGAGTGGCGGCCCTGAGCGCAGCGCGATCGGTGGCAAGCGCAACCGATTGCGAGCGCGCTATGCCCCGTCGGCACCACTGTGCCCTGCTATGGAACTGACCGGCGTCATCGCCCAATCGATCTTTGACGACAACGCAGCCGATCTGAAGCTGTCGTGGGTCGCCGGCCTGGAGGGCGCGGACCGCGCGTTCGACGTGGATTTCGCCAAGGAAGCGACATCTGCGGCGGACCTGGTCGGGCACTTGAACCTCATCCACCCGAATCGCATCCAGGTGCTCGGCAAACCCGAGATCACCTACTACCAGCGCCTATCGGAAGAAAACCGCAAGCGCCAGATGGGCGAGCTGATCCTGCTGGAGCCGCCCTTTCTGGTCGTGGCGGATGGCGTGGATCCGCCGCCGGACCTGGAGCTGCGCTGCACCCGCTCGTCCACGCCGCTGTTCACGTCACCGATTTCGTCGGCCGCGGTCATTGATCATCTGCGTTTGTATCTGTCGCGCATCTCTGCGCCGCGCGTGACGATGCACGGGGTATTTCTCGACATTCTCGGCATGGGCGTGCTGATCATGGGCGATTCGGGCCTGGGCAAAAGCGAACTGGGCCTGGAGCTGATCTCGCGCGGTCACGGTCTGGTGGCCGATGACGCAGTCGATTTCGTGCGCCTAGGGCCGGATTTCATTGAAGGCCGCTGCCCGCCGCTGCTGCAGAATCTGCTGGAAGTGCGCGGTCTGGGCCTGCTCGACATCAAGACGATCTTCGGTGAGACGGCTGTGCGCCGGAAGATGAAGATCAAGCTGATCGTCCAGCTCGTGCGCCGCAACGATGGCGAGTTCGAGCGCCTGCCGCTCGATTCGCAGTACCTCGATGTGCTCGGTTTGCCGATCCACATGGTGAAGATCCAGGTGGCGGCCGGCCGCAACTTGGCCGTGCTGGTCGAAGCCGCCGTGCGCAACACGATTCTGCGCCTACGCGGCATCGATACGTTGCGCGACTTCATGGACCGCCAGCGCGCCGCCATGCAGGCCGAAGCCGCCTCGCACTCGCCTCAGGGTCGCCTGCTTTAACAAAGTCGCCACAAAGTTTCGCCGTCGGGCCGGTTTACCCTAGTTTTTGGTGCGAAACGTCAACCCGACGTGCGGCCTCTCCGTTGTGGGAGGGAATGCGCCGAGCACGCACGCGGCGGCGTTCATCGCGAGCGCGGTGGCTGTCTTCGCCCGCTCTTCTGACGGTACCCAAGGAGAACACGACGATGAAACAACTGATTGCCGCTTGCGCCCTGGCGCTCCCATTCATGGCCGGCCAGGCTTTCGCCCAAGGCAGCGCACCGGCAGCTGCGCCGGCCGCACCTGCTGCCGCTCCGGCAGCCAAGAATTCGCAGCAAGAAAAGATGAAGCAATGCAACATGGACGCCGCCGGCAAGAAGGGCGACGAGCGCAAGGCTTTCATGAAAGGCTGCCTCTCTGACAAGCCGGCTGCCGCCGCCAAACCGATGACGCAGCAGGAAAAGATGGCCGCCTGCTCCAAGGCCAACAAGGGCAAGAAGGGTGACGCCTACAAGAACGCCCAGAAGGAGTGCCTCTCGAAGGGCTGAGCATCCCTTTAGCTTCGTTTAAAAAAGGCGGCCAGATCGGTCGCCTTTTTTACTGGTCGCTGCTTTGCAATACAGGGATGCTATCCTCGCGGCATGCGGATCATTCTCATCACCGGTATGTCGGGTTCAGGGAAATCGGTCGCCCTGAACGTGCTCGAAGACGCAGGATACTATTGCGTCGACAACCTGCCCGCGCAGTTCATCCCCGAACTGGCGCGCTATCTGTCGGACCAGGGTTATACGCATCTGGGTGTGGCCACTGACATCCGCAGCCGTGAATCGCTGCGCAAGGTGCCTGAGACGGTCACCGTGCTGCGCAAGGAACACGACGTGCGCATGCTGTTCCTGACAGCGAGTACGAACGCGCTGGTGCAGCGCTATTCCGAGACGCGCCGTCGGCATCCGCTGTCGATCCGTAACGGCCGCCCTGATAGCGCCGCCAATGTGCAGGCGGCTGCCAAGGGCCTCGACACCTCGCTCATCGAAGCGATAGAAATGGAGCGCGAGCTGCTCAGCCCGCTGGCCGATCCGGCGCATCGCATCGACACCAGCACGCTGCGCACGAACGCCCTGCGCGCGTACATCAAAGAGTTCATCAGCGACGAGCCGCATGACATCACGTTGATGTTCGAATCGTTCGGCTTCAAGCATGGCGTGCCGACCGATGCTGATCTCGTCTTCGACGTGCGTTCGCTGCCCAACCCTTACTACGACACGCAACTGCGCCCACTCACCGGGCGCGACCAGCCCGTCATCGATTTCCTGCAAAGCCAGCCGATGGTGCTTGCGATGGCAGAGGACATTCGCGCCTACGTGGAAAAGTGGCTGCCGAGTTTCATCGCCGACAACCGCAGCTACCTGACCGTCGCGATCGGCTGCACGGGCGGCCAGCATCGTTCCGTGTACATCGCGGAACGGCTTGCCACGTACTTTCGCGCGCATGGTAATGTGTTGGTCCGCCACCGCGAATTGGCCGTAGACGGCTGAACCGCGCGCCAGACACAGCCCGCGCGCCGGCCAGCCTCATTTGGATGCGGCTTCTTGCGCGGCACCACGCGAAAATCTTGCCGCCTGCTCAAAGTCCGTCCATGCAAGAAGACATCGCTCTCTCACCGTTCTCGCCGCTGCCGCCGCTGCCCACCGAGCTGTCGCTGTTTCCGTTGCATACGGTGCTGTTTCCCGGCGGCCTTCTCCCGCTGCGCATTTTCGAAGCCCGCTACATCGATATGGTGCGCACGTGCCTGCGCGACAAGACGCCGTTCGGCGTCTGCCTGATCGAGCGCGGCAACGAAGTGGCCACCACAGACGGCACGACCGTACCGGTCGACGTGGGCTGCATCGCCCACATCGTCGAGTGCGACATGGAGCAGCTCGGCCTGCTGATGATCAAGGTGCGCGGCACGCAGCGCTTCAAGGTGCTGTCGTTCGAGACTACGCCCGACGGCCTCATGCGCGGCACGGTCGAGCCCATTGGCGCAGACGTGGAAGACTGCAAGGGCGAACTTTTCGACGATTGCGTGGGTGCCCTGCGCCGCATCATCACCACACTCGGATCACGCGAAGATGGCAACGTCCCGATGGCGGAACCCTATGAGTGGTCCAGCCCGAGCTGGGTCGCGAATCGATTGTGCGAACTGCTGCCGGTGCCGCTCAAGGCCAAGCAGAAGCTGATGGAACTGATGGACGCCGGCATGCGCATCGAGATCGTCCATCGCTACATGAAGCAGCATCACATTCTGTGATGCTGCTTCAGCCGAGCCAGATCAGTCTGGCTAGATCAGACTTGGCTGCACCAGCGTCTCCAGCGCCAACTTCACCGGCGCAGGCAATCCCACTGAATTGAGTTGCGCGAGCGGTACCCAACGCCAGTCGTCATTGAGCGCGACGGGTGTGGCGATCTCCGCGCGCAGCAAGTGCATATGCAGGCGGAAATGCGTGAAGGTGTGCGTGAGCGCGCCAGCCATTTCCACGGTCGAGACCGCGCCATATGCCTGCGCGGCACGACGCACGGTGCCCACCTCCAACGGATGCGCGTCGAGCACGTCGTCCATCTCGCCCACCAGCGGCAAAGACCACAACCCACCCCAGATGCCGCGTTGCGGACGACGCTGCAGCAGGACCGCGTCGGCGTGTAGGGCGATAACAAGTGTCGCGGCACGCTCGGGTATCGTCTTGCGCGGACGCGGCACGGGCAGTTCCATCACGCGATCAGTACTGCGCGCTTCGCATAGCGATTCGAGCGGACAGGACCGTTCGCCGGTCAGGCATGCCGGTTTGCCACGCGTGCAAACGGTGGCCCCCAGGTCCATCAAACCCTGTGTGTACGGCTGAATGCCTTCGGTCGGCGGCAGCACGGCTTCGGCGATGCGCCACATCGTGTCTTCCACGCGCTTGTCGCCAGGAAAGCCATCGATGCCAAACACACGCGCAAACACGCGCTTGACGTTGCCGTCCAGAATGGCCGCGCGCACGCCGTACGAAAACGCTGCGATGGCCGCCGCGGTCGAGCGGCCGATGCCCGGCAGCGTCGCCAACACGTCGGGATCGCGCGGGAAGATGCCGTCGTGCTCCACCACCACGATCTGCGCGCAGCGATGGAGGTTTCGCGCACGCGTGTAGTAACCGAGACCGGCCCACGCAGCCATCACATCGTCTGCAGGCGCAGCGGCCAGCGCCTGCACGGTCGGGAAGCGCTCGATGAAGCGTGCGTAGTAGCCCAGCACCGCGCTCACCTGCGTCTGCTGCAGCATGATCTCTGACAGCCACGTGCGATACGCGTCGCCAGTGTTCTGCCACGGCAAATGGTGGCGGCCATGACGCTGCTGCCATGCGATGACGCGCACGGCAAAATCATCGGGGAGCGAAGGCAATACGGCAGCAGGTTGCGCGGCGCGGCGCGTGCGGCGAGGGGTGGCGGTCATGCGTGTGATGAGGAAACGGCGAGCCGAAGATGCGCGCTGGCGGCGATCCTACCAGAACGAAAAAAGCGCCCACAGGCGCTTTCTCCATGAACAACGCTATGCGTCAAGCCGCGAACGACTGCCGCTCCAGAATCGTTCCGGCCGCGAGAATGCGATCGGTGTATTGGGCGATCGTGCCGCTGCGCTCATCCAGCGTATTGAGCAGCGCTTCGAGTTCGGTGATGCGCGCTTCCAGCGTATCGGTCGCCTCATGAATGCGCTCGATCGAATCGACGCGCTTGCGCAGTTGCTTCTGATGATCGCGCACCTGCGCTTCGAGCGGCGTCATGACCGACTTCAGCCAGATCTCGATGTCGCGGTTCATGTCCTGGAAGGTATCCAACACGCGGCTGGCCACCGTCGAGAATGCGCCGTGCACGAGTTGCGGCTTCGGACGCGTCAGGAAGCTGAACGCGCCAAAGTGGTTGTGCGCGAGCATCAGCGTCTCTTTCAGATCGGCGTCGTAGCGCGTGCCCAGGAAGCGCAGCGGCGGCGACAGCGTGAAGCCGTGCTCGGCGTTGAACTTCTTGTACATGCCATCCACCATCTGGTGCAGTTGGTCGATGCGGTTAGCGGCATCGCGCACCAGGCCCGTCAGGTGGCCGAAGAGCTTGTCCATGTCGTCGCGCAGACCGCGCGAGAACACGCGCTCCTTCATCTTCTCGCGTGCTTCGCGCATCGTCGAGCGGATCTGCTTGAGCTGCACACTCTTGATGATCTCTGCGCTGTGCCGGCCGAACACCGTACGCAGCGCCTGAAACTTGGCGATGCTCTGCTCGAACTCTTCCTTCTCGCCCTGCACGCGCATCAGCATGTGCTTGACCATCGTGTGGTTCTTGCCGCGCAGGCCGCGCAGCTCGAACAACTGCTCGACGATGTCGCGGCGGCGCATCTGCAGCAGTTGCTGCGCGCCGGTGGCCATGTCCTTCACGGCCAGTTGAACCTGCTCGGTCACGATCTCGCGACGCTGCGGAATCAACTGATCCGATAGCACCGACTCCAGCTCCGGCAGCCGGCTCTTGGCCAGCAGCTCATGGTCATGGTTGACCTTGGCCACCAGCCCCTTCTGCGCCGACACCGGATACACGCGCTCGACATCGATATCGAGCACCTGCGCCGTCGTCATGATCTGGCGGCTGACTTCGCTCTCGACTTCCTCTTCGGACTTGAGCGGATCCCACAGGCCGTCGACCTTGTTGAGCACCGCGATGCAGCCCTTGCGCTGGCCACCGCCCACATGCGAGCGCCACAGTTCCAGGTCGCTCTTGGTCACGCCGGCATCCGCTGCCAGCACGAACACGACGACATGCGCATCCGGAATCAGGCGCAGCGTCAGTTCCGGCTCGGTACCGATGGCGTTCAGGCCCGGGGTGTCCAGGATCACCAGTCCCTGCTTGAGCATCGGGTGCGGGAAATTGATGATCGCGTGACGCCACTTCGACACTTCGACCGTGCCGGCGGCATCCACCGAGAACGCGGCGTCAGGATCGGCGTCGTTATAGAGACCCAACTGCTCGGCTTCTTCCTTGGGCACGCGCACGGTTTCCACCACGTGGCGGAATGCTTCGAGCATGCCCTCGGGCGACGACGGATCGAGCGGCACCGACAGCCAGTGGCTGCCCGCATCGCGAAAATCGGCCGTCGATGCGTCATGCAGACGCGTCTCGATCGGCAGCAGGCGGATCGACGGCGGATAGCTTTCGTCGTACATCAGCTCGGTCGGACACATCGTGGTCCGGCCCGCCGACGATGGCAGGATGCGGCGGCCAAAGTCCGCAAAGAAGATGGCGTTGATCAGCTCGCTCTTGCCGCGCGAGAACTCGGCAATGAAGGCGACCTTGAGCTTGTCGCTGCGCAGGACGCCGCGGATGCGCTGTGCGCGCATGTCAGCTTGCGCGTCGTACAGCTCCTGGGCTTGCAGCCAGTCCTGGAATTCCCCCACCGACTGCAGTACCGAAGCGCGCCAGGCGCTGTACTGCTCGAACTGTGTGCTCAGTGTGTTGTTCATCGTTCTGTCTTATTGTGTGCGCGACCCGACCGCGAAAAATGCGCGCGCCCCTCGACATTGCTGTTCCGCCCAATTACGGCACAGAAATGCACAAATTTAGGTGGAACGATACAGCGAACCGCCAGCTTCCGGGCGAACTTTCCACAAGGTTCCCCAGCCCGGGCAGTCAAGTGTTGCGGGATGCCATCGGCGGCCGGACACCCCACTTCAAAAACCTTGCGAAATGGCGGCCAGATCGCTCCAGCGCCACGTTTTCAGGCGGCTTTCGATGCCCTTGGCAGACCGATCAGCGCTGGCAGGTCGGACAGTAGAAAGTGGAGCGCTGCCCCTGCACGATCTGCCGGATTGGCGTGCCGCACACTCGGCACGGCAGACCAGCGCGGTCGTACACGAAGGCTTCGAGCTGGAAGTAGCCGCTTTGTCCGTCTGACCCGACAAAGTCGCGCAGCGTGCTGCCGCCACGCGCGATGGCATCGGCCAGCGTAGCGCGAATGGCCTCGGCGAGCACCGCATAGCGTGGCCGGCTGATGCGGCCCGCCGCCGTGGTCGGCCGGATACCGGCGCGAAACAGACTCTCCGAACAATAGATATTGCCCACGCCGACCACGATGTCGCCCGCCAGCAGCGCCGACTTGATGGCAACCCGGCGCCCGCGCGTGCGGGCGAACATCCAGTCGCCGTCGAATCGCGCGTCGAACGGCTCAATGCCGAGATTGCGCAGCAGCGGGTGTTCGGCCAACCCGGCTTCGTCCCCAGCGTGCCAGAGCATGGCACCAAAGCGGCGCGGGTCTCGATAGCGCAGTGTGATGGATACGCCGGTTGCATCGGCGAGTTCGATATCGACGTGATCGTGTGGGCCGGGCGGCACGGGCGCCTCCAGCACACGCAAGGTGCCCGTCATACCAAGATGGATGAGCAACCAGCCGCCCGCGGTGCCAGCGCGGCGGCCGGATTGTTCCACCGCGGGCATGCATTCGATGAGCAGGTATTTGCCCCGGCGCAGCAAGCGCGTGACAGTCAAGCCCGCGAGCAACTCCGGCAACGCCGGATCGATGGGCCAGCGCAAGCCGTGATGGCGCACCACGGCGCGCACGATACGTCGCCCCGTAATATGCGGTAGCAAACCCAGGCGAGTGACCTCGACCTCCGGCAACTCAGGCATCGAACCTCCATCCCATGTGCTGCTCCAACCTTTTTTACGATGCGGGCGATTGTAGCGGTCAGGCTACAATGCCCCGAACCCCCATCCGGAGCTTCGAGACCATGCCTCACGCCCTCTCCCGTTCGCCCGCGACGCAACGCCCGCGGCGATTCCTGCGCAGCCGAACGGCCCTTCTGGCCGCGCTGGTGGCGGGAGGGCTGACGAGCCTGCCGGCCTGGTCGTCGCAGTCGGTTGCTGGCGCCCCGCTCCTTGCCCAGGCGGCACAGGAAGGCGGTACGGGCGGCCGCGCAGCCATCCAGATTGAACGCTCGCGCCCGCGCACCGGCCTGCCGAGCTCGGAGCGCACCGATCTGCCGCGCGTCGCGCTTACTGAAGACATCATGTACCGCGTGCTGGCATCGGAAGTGTCGCTGCAGCGTGGGCTGGTCGAGCCGGCGTACCGCACCTACCTCGCGCTCGCACAGGACACGCGCGACCCCCGCTTTGCCCAGCGCGCCACGGAAATCGCGTTTCTGACGCGCTCCCCCGCGCAAGCGCTGACCGCCTCGCGCCTGTGGGTGGAACTGTCGCCAACCTCCATGCCGGCACGCCAGGTGCAGCAACTCTTGCTGGTGGCGACGGGCCAGTGGTCGGAAGTCGAGCCGATGCTGCAGGCGCAGTTGAACAAGGTCTCGCCCGGCCAGCGTGCCGATGCCCTGCTGCAATTGCAGCAGCAGATGTCCAAGAGCAGCGATCCGGCGGGTGCCGTAGGCGCGCTGCAGCGCATCGCCTCGCATGACATGCAGCGCCCCGAAACGCATCTGGCCTTGGCCCGCGCGAAGGTTGCCGCCAAGGATGTTCCCGGCGCACTGACGGAACTGGACACCGCGCTCAAGCTGCGCCCCGGTTATGAAGACGCCGCCATCCTCGCTGCCGAACTGCGTGCCGACGGCGACCCCGATGCCGCCATCGCCGGCCTGCGCAGTTTCCTGAAAGCCGCGCCAGCCTCCATCGATGGCCACCTGGCGCTCGCACGCATGTACCTCGTGCGCAATCAGCAGGACAAGGCGCGCGCTGAATTCGAAACGCTCAAGAAGATCGCGCCCAACGATGCGCGCATCACGCTTGCACTGGGCCTGCTGAACCTGCAGCAGCGCCAGTACGATGACGCCGAGCGTTACCTGAAGGAATACGTCACGGCCACCGCCAAGTCGCCCACCCTCAGCCCCGAACCTGGCTACCAGGGCCTCGCCCAGTTGGCCGAGGAAAAACGCGACTACGCCGGCGCGCTGGGCTGGGTCGACAAGATCACCGGTTCCGCCAACGGCGACGCCGATGGCCAGACCGCGCTGGCAGCCGGCATCAAGCGCGGCCAGTTGCTCGGCAAGCTGCGCCGCATCGACGAGGCACAACAGACCTTCGACGAGCTCGTCGCCGATTCCGAAGACGTGCCCGACGGCCCGCGCCGCCAGGCCCTGATGGACGGCATCCGCCAGGCAGAAATTGGCATGCTGATGGACGCCAAGGCTTACGGCCGCGCCCGGGCCCGCGTCAACGAGCTGCTCAAGAGCGACCCGGACAACGTCGAGTATACGTACCAACTGGCAATGCTCGAAGAGCACGACGGGCACTACGACAACATGGAAACGCTGCTGCGCAAGGTGATCGACCTGCGCCCCGGCCAGGCCATCGGCTACAACGCGCTCGGCTATTCGCTGGCCGATCGCAACGTGCGCCTGCAGGAAGCGCAGGAGTTGCTGGAGAAAGCGGTGTCGCTGGCGCCGGATGATCCCTACATCGCCGACAGCCTGGGCTGGGTCAAATACCGTCGCGGCGATCTGCCCGCCGCCACAGACATCCTGCGCAAGGCGTGGGCTGCCGCCCCGCAAGCCGAAATCGGCGCGCACCTGGGCGAAGTGCTGTGGCAATCGGGCAAGCAGGACGACGCGCGCCAGATCTGGACCGAAGCGTCCAAGCTCGACGTGAACGACACCACGCTGCGCGACACGCTGCGCCGTTTCGGTCAGCCGGTGCCCAATGTTCCCGTGAGTGCAAATTGATGGCGATGCGGTTCACGCGCGCGCTTGGCGCGCTGATGCTCGGCGCTGGCTGCGCGCTGTTCAGCGGCTGCGCAAGCTTGCGGCCAGCTAACGATCTCTTCGCCGGCACGCAAGACGCCGATGCCTCCATCACGCGCTATCAGGGTCGCTTCTCAGCCCGTTACACGCAGAACAACGCCGAGCAAAGCGCCGTCGGCAACTTCCTCTGGCGTGAGCGCGGACCCGACGTGCAGCTTGAGCTGATGTCGCCGCTGGGCCAGACGCTGGCCATCGTCAGCCAGAGCAACCAGGGCGCCACGCTTGAGCTGCCGAACCAGCCGCCGCGCCGCGCCCCCGAAGTCGACACGCTGATGCAGGATGCGCTCGGCTTTTCGCTGCCTGTCTCCGGCCTGCGCGACTGGCTGCGCGCCCGCCCCGCTCCCGGCACACCGGCACGCGTGGCACGTGATGCGCAATCGCGCCCCGAAACCATCGAGCAGAACGGCTGGACTGTCCACTACGTCGCCTGGACTGACGACGGAAACAATTCCGACGGCGCCAAGGTCAGCATCCGCCGACTCGACCTTGATCGCCCGCAGGGCGCCAATGGCCCGCTCTCGGTGCGGCTCGTGCTCGACCAGTAACGCCTCGCTCGTCATGTCTTCCGCACCCGTCGAGCTGCGTGATTGCCCAGCGCCCGCCAAGCTCAACCTCTTCCTGCACGTGGTCGGCCGCCGGCCCGATGGCTACCATTTGCTGCAAACTGTCTTCCAGTTGATCGACTGGTGCGACACGCTCCATTTCACGCGCCGCACCGACGGCCGCCTCGTGCGCATCACCGATATTCCGGGCGTGCCCGCCGATGATGACCTCGTCATCCGCGCCGCGCGTCTGCTGCAAGCGGAAACGGGCTGCACCTACGGCGTCGACATCGCCATCGAGAAACGTCTGCCGATGGGTGGTGGCATTGGCGGTGGCTCGTCCGATGCAGCCACCACGCTGCTCGCGCTCAATCGCCTCTGGGGCCTTGATCTGCCACGCACGCAACTGATGGCGATCGGCCTCAAGCTCGGCGCCGACGTGCCCTTCTTTGTGTTCGGCCAGAACGCCTTCGCAGAGGGCATCGGCGAAGAACTCACGCCCGTCACGCTGCCGCCGGCTGCCTTCGTGGTGATTCACCCACGCGTGCATGTGCCCACCCCCGCAATTTTTTCCGATGAAGGGTTGACACGCGATACGCCACTCACCATAATTACGGACTTTCCTGACCAACAAATTGTTTTCGCTTACGGTCGCAACGACCTACAAGCGGTGGCGGAAAGGAAATACGGCGAAATCGCCCGAGCACTTGTCTGGCTGCGTCAATTCAGCCCTCTGGCAAGAATGACCGGATCCGGCGCCTGCGTGTTTGCTCCGTTCGACAACGTCGAGCATGCGCAAGCGGTAGCGGATCAGGTGCCTTCCGAATGGGAAGGTCGGTATGCGGCAGGTCTGACGCATCACCCGCTCGCAGGATTTGCTGTGTAAGGTTTGCAGTTATCGCCTCTGCAATGGAGGCGGTAACCAATAGGTTGTGTAGGGGCGTCGCCAAGCTGGTTAAGGCACCGGATTTTGATTCCGGCATGCGTAGGTTCGAATCCTTCCGCCCCTGCCATTTTCTTCCTCATGTTTCCAGCAATAGCCCGGTTGGTGCTTTAACTAACCGGCGCGTCTGAAGTCGAAAAACAGGTGCCCCGATGAGCAGCGAAGGCTTGATGGTTTTTACCGGCAACGCCAACCCGAAACTCGCCGAAGCTGTCGTCAAGCACCTAGGCATTCCCCTAGGCAAGGCCCTCGTCGGCCGATTCTCCGATGGTGAAGTCCAGGTTGAGATCCAGGAGAACGTGCGCGGCAAGCACGTGTTCATCCTGCAATCCACCTGCGCCCCGACCAACGACAATCTGATGGAACTGATGGTGATGGTCGATGCGCTCAAGCGCGCGTCTGCCCGCCGCATCACGGCCGCCATCCCCTACTTCGGCTATGCCCGCCAGGACCGTCGCCCGCGTTCGGCGCGTGTGGCGATCACGGCCAAGGTCGTGGCCAACATGCTGGAAGTCGCCGGCGTCGAGCGCGTGCTGACGATGGACCTCCACGCTGACCAAATTCAAGGCTTCTTCGATATCCCGGTCGACAACATCTACGCGTCGCCGATCCTGCTCGAAGACCTGCGCAAGAAGAACTACGAAGACCTGCTGGTGGTGTCGCCTGACGTCGGTGGCGTGGTGCGCGCACGTGCACTCGCCAAGCAACTCGGCGTGGATCTGGCGATCATCGACAAGCGTCGCCCGAAGGCCAACGTCGCTGAGGTGATGAACATCATCGGTGAAGTCGACGGCCGCAACTGCGTGATCATGGACGACATGATCGATACCGGCGGCACGCTGTGCAAGGCCGCGCAGGTCCTCAAGGAGCGCGGCGCCAAGCAAGTGTTTTCGTATTGCACGCATCCGGTGCTGTCGGGTGGCGCAGCTGCCCGCATCGCAGACTCGGCGCTCGACGAAGTGGTCGTGACCGATACCATTCCGCTGCGCGAAGACGCCATCAAGTGCGGCAAGATCCGCCAGCTCTCGACGGCGCCGCTGCTGGCCGAAACCTTCACCCGCATCGTGCGCGGTGACTCGATCATGTCGCTGTTTGCGGAATGATTCAGCACCCGAGCGGCTTACTGTTATAATTCAAGGCTTTACTGCAGAAAACGTCGACTAGACGGCACTTCTGCGGTGTCTGCGGGGCGCAATATGGCGCCCCGTTCACCAGACGGCTTGGTCGCGAGTCGTCTTTTTCGTTTGGAGCAATCATGAAAGTTGTCGCTTTCGAGCGTAGCGTTCAGGGCACTGGTGCGAGCCGCCGCCTGCGCAATTCCGGCAAGACGCCGGCCATCATTTACGGCGCTGGCGCCGAGCCGAAGCTGATCGAACTCGATCACAACGCGCTGTACCACGCGCTGAAGAAGGAAGCCTTCCACTCGTCGATCCTCGACATCGAAGTGGCTGGCAAGGTGGAAAAGGCGCTGCTGCGTGACTTCCAACTGCACCCGTTCAAGCAACTGGTTCTGCACGTCGACTTCCAGCGCGTGTCGGCCAAGGAAAAGATCCACGTCAAGGTGCCCCTGCACTTCATGAATCAGGAAACTGCTCCTGGCGTGAAGCTGGGCCACGGTATCGTGAACCACATCCTGAACGACGTTGAAGTGTCGTGCCTGCCGGCCGACCTGCCCGAGTTCATCGAAGTGGATCTGGGTACGCTGGAAATCGGCCAGACCCTGCACATCGCTGACCTGAAGCTGCCGAAGGGCGTGACCATCCTCACCCACGGTGGCGATGAGAACCCGGCTGTTGCCAACATCAGCGTGCCGGCTGGCGAGAAGTCCGCTGCCGCCGAAGAAGGCGCTGCTGCAGGCGAAGACAAGCCGGCAGCCTAAGTTGCCGCCCCTCGCACTTCGGTGCGAGCGAAAGAAGCCCGCCGAGCCTGTCTCGCCGGGCTTTTTTTCTGCCTGAGCGGCGCGCGCCGCACAGCCTCCAGGCTGCGGAAAGCAGCTATGCTTGTACGATCAAGGGGCGCTTCCTGCACCTCAACCTGATACGAATCGCATGATCAAACTCATCGTCGGCCTCGGCAATCCGGGGGCCGAATATGCGGCGACGCGACACAACGCCGGCTTCTGGCTGGTCGACCAACTCGCGCGCATGGGCAACGTGACGCTGCGCAACGAGACGCGCTTTCACGGCTATGCAGCGCGCGCCAACCTTTGGGGCAACGAGGTGTGGCTGCTGCAGCCGCAAACCTTCATGAACCGCTCGGGCCTGGCCACCGTGGCGCTTGCCCGCTTCTACAAAGTGATGCCCGATGAAATCCTGGTCGTGCATGACGAACTGGATTTGCCACCCGGCGCTGTCAAGCTCAAGCTCGGTGGCGGTTCCGGTGGCCATAACGGCTTGAAGGACATTGCGGCACATCTGACCACGCAACAGTTCTGGCGGCTGCGGCTGGGCATCGGCCACCCGCGCAACCTGTTGCCGCCGGGCACCGCAGCGTCCGGCCAGCATGACGTTGCCAACTTCGTGCTCAAGGCGCCTCGCAAGGAAGAGCAGGACCTAATCGATCGCGCCATCGATCAGAGCCTGGATGCGCTGCCCGAGCTGATTGCCGGCAACGCCGAGAAAGCCATGATGCGCCTGCACACCGCACGCTGATCCGCCAACACCGAGGACACCGCCATGACACGGTTCGCCATACTGACCTCACGCGCCGCCGTGCTGGCGGGTCTGGCGCTCGGCCTGGCGGCTAGTCTGCCGGCGCAAGCGCAGGTGTATCGCTGCAGCGAAAACGGCCAGACGACCTATTCTGACCACCCCTGCGGTACGCGCGCGCAGCCCGTGCCGATGATCGACAACACGCCCAGCGCCGCCGATCAAAAGGCTGCCCGCGAACGCGCTAGCGCCGAAGCCGCCGAAGTGCAGCAGATGGAATCGGCACGCCGAAAAGCGCAGGCAGCGGAAGATGCCCGCCAAGCCCAGATGGCCGCACAGGCTGCCGAACAGGCGCGCCGCGAGCAACGACAGAAAGTGGTGGTTGCGCAGGAAGGCGTTCGCTACTGCCATCGCGTCTACGTGGGGCCGTTGCCGTACCCGGCGCCATACCCGCAACCCTATCCGACGCCGATGCCGGTGATCCGCCAACCTCCCGCGCCGGCTGCTGGCGCGCTACGCCAACCTGGCAATGGCCCGAAGCCGTTCGCGCAAGCACCGTTGGCGCCCACACCCATCGTGCCGCGCCCACTGCATCCGCATTACCCGCATTACCGCATCGTCTGCGAACCGGGCTATGCGTACGAAGGGCCGGAAGATCTGCTGCCGATCCAGTAAACGTAATGCCCACGAACGGTAGGTACCAATGAAAAGAGACGGCCAAAGCCGTCTCTTTTTTGTGTGCTCACGCTGCGCGTGGTGGTGCTGAGATGAGCTGGGTGTACTTCTGCATCAACTGCTCGTGCGTTTCCTCATGGGCCGGGTCCTTGGGAATGCAATCCACCGGACAGACCTGCTGGCACTGAGGCTCGTCAAAGTGGCCGACGCATTCGGTACATTTGCCCGGGTCGATCACGTAGATCTCCGGGCCCATCGAAATCGCGCCGTTGGGGCACTCAGGCTCGCATACGTCGCAATTGATGCACTCATCGGTGATTATGAGCGCCATGATGCCTTCCTTGAAATGGCCGGCGAGCCAGCGCTCGCCAAAGCGTCATTTTATTCCGATTTCCCCGACCCTTCCGTCTTGCCGGTCTTTTCCTTGAGCCACTTTTCGACCGACGGGAACACGAACTTGCTCACATCACCGCCAAGCACGGCGATTTCGCGCACAAACGTGCCCGAGATGAACTGGTATTGATCCGACGGGGTGAGGAACATGGTTTCCACGTCCGGCAGCAGGTAGCGGTTCATGCCGGCCATCTGGAATTCGTACTCGAAATCCGACACGGCACGCAGGCCCCGCACGATGACGCGCGCGCCGTTCTTGCGAACGAAATCCTTCAAGAGGCCGGAAAACCCTTCCACCCGCACGTTGGGGTAATGGCCGAGCACTTCACGGGCGATCTCGATGCGCTCTTCCAGCGCGAAGAACGGCCGCTTGTTCGGGCTCTGCGCCACCCCGACGATCAGCTCGTCGAAGATATTGGACGCACGCCGCACGAGGTCTTCGTGGCCGCGCGTGAACGGATCGAAAGTGCCGGGATAAACCGCGATCACCATGGTTCCTCCACCAAGGGGAAAAGAGCATCCGCAAGCGTCGGCGTGGGACATGGCCGCGCCGGTACTGCATTCGGACACCATTGCGTTATCGAGCGCGGCAGGTCCCGAGCCTGCCGCCTGGGCCACCGATACCGACCGAGGGCACCGGCGTTGCGGGTGCCGCTCGATGCTCATGCATCGGTTGCGAGCGGCGTAGTTTAACCGTTTTTGCGGAGCAGCAAATGTGCATGCACCGCACCGGCGCGCAGGTGTTTGTGAAGCACCAGATCGGCAGGCAACGCGATACCGGCGGTCGGCTCGTCGCCATGTGAATCAGTACTCGCATCCACCAACGCCTGTGCCGCTTCAACGTAGATCACGCCTCCTGGCTTGACCACCCGGGTTGCGGCTTCCAATGCCCGCAACGTCCAGTCCTGTGCAAACGGCGGATCGATGAACACCGCATCGAGCGCAGCATCGGGCTGGCGAGCGAGCCAGGCAAAGGCGTCGCCGGAGACGATGTCGACCATACGTGCGCCCAGCTTGTCGCGGATGGCGTGCAACGCGCGCACGGCCGGGGCGTGGTTTTCGATGAGCGTCACGTGCGCAGCGCCGCGCGAAGCCGCCTCAAAGCCGAGCGCGCCAGTGCCGGCAAAGATATCTGCGCAGCGCCAGCCGGTCAGGTCTTGACCGAGCCAGTTGAAAACGGTTTCGCGGACGCGGTCGCTGGTCGGGCGCAAGCCGTCGGCGTCGACCACCGGGAGCGGCGTGCGCTTGTATTGCCCGCCGATGATGCGAACCTGCTGCGGTGCGCGCGCATGCGACGTGGTGGTCTTGGCCTTAGGGCCTTTTGAGGTACGAGGTGCCATGGGCGCGATTGTAGTGCCAGCGCAAACAAAAACCGGCGGGAGATGCCGCCGGTTTTTCGGATTCAGCCGCCGTGCGTCAGTTCGCAGCGACTTTCCCCGGACCGCCCACCACGATCGTCGCCATGGTCTGCGGTTGCAGCGCGCGCTGGAATGCCGCACGCACCTGGTCACGCGTGACAGCCGCGATGCGCTGCGTCCACGTGTCCAAATAGTCGAGCGGCAGGTTGTACCAGCCGATGTTGGCCACGTTGTCCAGCAGCTTGCGGTTGCTGTCCAGGCGTAGCGGGAAACCGTTGACGAGGTTGTCCTTGGCGGCCTTCAGTTCCGCGTCGGTCGGGCCATCGGCGACGAACTTGGCAACGGTGTCACGCACGACGCCCAACGCTTCTTCGGTCTGGTCCTTGCGCGTCTGCAGCGCCAACTCGAACGGACCGGGCTGCGCGGCGGGCGCAAAGTAGCTGCCGATGCTGTACGTCAGGCCGCGCTTCTCGCGCACTTCGTTGGTCAGGCGCGCACTGAAACCGCCACCACCGAGCACGTAATTACCGACCAGCAGCGGAAAATAATCCTTATCGCCGCGCGCAATGCCCGGTTGGCCGAGGATGATGGTCGCCTGCTGCGCCGGATGCGGAATGCGGATCGTCTCGGCCTTAGCCAGGGGCATCTTCACATCGGGCAGCGTCGGCGGCGTGGCGCCGTCAGCGGGCAGGCCGCGCGTGATCTGCTCGGCGATGGCCTCGGCTTCCTTACGGCTGATCGCACCGATCAGCGTCACCACTGCGCGCTTGGCCGTGTAGTTGGCCTGGTAGTAGTGCACGATGTCGTCACGCGTGATGCTCTCCACCGTTTCCGGCGAAGCGGTCTGCCCGTACGGATGCGTGCCGTAGATGGCCTTGCCGAACGCGCGCTCGGCCAGCACCGACGGCTTGGTCAGCGATTCGCGGATGGCCGCCACAAGGCGCTGCTTGTCCCGCGCGAGCACGGCGTCGGGGAAGGTCGGCGCCGAGATGATCTGCGTCATCAGCGCGATGGCCGGGCCTCGCTCGTTCGGGTCGGACAGCGTGCGCAGACGCAGGCTTGTGCGATCGCCGCCCGCACCGCCACCAAAGCTCGCACCCACATCGGCAAACGCATCGGCAATTGCCGCTTCATCGCGCGCGGGTGCGTTGCCCTGCGCGGCGACGCCCTTGTCGAGCATGCCGGCCGTCAGCGAGGCGAGGCCAACCTTCGCCGCTGGCTCGTAGCGCGAACCCGCATCCACGTCGAGATTGATGTCGAGCATCGGGATCGACGGGCTCGGCACGAAAAACACGCGCGCGCCGGTCGGGGCCGTCCAGTGTTCGATGGGCAGCGCGGCCAGAGCACTCTGCGCCGCCGCGGCAACAATGGCGACCAGCGCCGTCTTCAGGGTCAGAGACATGGCGCGCATCAACGCAGCCCTCCTTCTTCGCGCATGCCAGGAACAGGCTTGCGCGCCGGTTTGTTGGGATCGATCGGTTGCGGCAGCAGCGTGGCGACGACGAGGTTGTCTTCGCTGAAATACGTCTGCGCCACGTGCTGGATCTGCGCCGACGTCACGGCCTTGATCTTCTCAAGCTGGCGATCAATGGACCGCCACGACAGACCGCTCATCTCGTTCATCCCGATCTCCATGCCCTGGCCGAACACCGAGTCGCGCTTGTAGATCTGGGCGGCCACAACCTGCGCCTTGACGCGCTTCAGTTCGGCATCGGTCACGCCCTCCTTGGCGATGCGCTCGATCTGCGCGCGCAGGGCCTGTTCGATCTCGGCGGTGGTGTGGCCGTCGGCGGGCGTGCCGTCCATCAGGAAGATCGAGGGGCCGCGGTTCAGGCCGTCGTAGCCGGCGTTGACGTCGTCGGCGATACGCTTTTCACCCTTGACGAGCTGGCTCGATAGGCGCGCGTTGTCATAGCCATCGAGCACGGCCGACAGGACTTCCAGCGCGTACGGGTCGACGTCCTTTTCCACATCGATCAAACGCGGCACCTTGTATGCCAGCACAACATACGGGTTCTCGGCAGGCGCCTTCACCCAGATGCGCTTCACGCCAATCTGCTTGGGCTCTTCCTGCGCGTAGCGGCGCGGCAGCGCATGCGGCTTGAGCTTGCCGTAGGTGCGCTGCGCGAGGCGGAAGACTTCATCGGGGTTGACATCGCCCGCGACGATCACGGTGACGTTGTTGGGCGTGTACCAGGCGTGGTACCAGTTCTGCGCGTCCTGCACCGTCATCGTGTCGAGATCGCCCGGCCAGCCAATGGTCGGGTTCCGGTACGGCGCGGCGTTGAACAGCGTGGCGAGCATCTGCTCGTAGACGGTGGAACGGGCGGAGTCGTCGATGCGCATGCGGCGCTCCTCCTTCACCACGTTCATCTCCGGCTTGAACTCCTTGTCGGTCAGCTGGAGATTGGCCATGCGATCGGCTTCAAGCCCCATCACATCGGCCAAGTGCGACTTCTCGATCTGCTGGAAATACATCGTGAAGTCGCGCGTGGTCATGGCGTTTTCACGGCCGCCCAGGGCTGCCACGCGGCGAGAGAACTCGCCGGGGCCGACAGCCTTGGTGCCCTTGAACATCATGTGCTCAAGCATGTGGGCGACACCCGTGGTGCCATTGTGCTCGTCGATGCTGCCGGCGTGATACCAGACCATGTGCGCCACGGTGGGGGCACGGTGGTCTTCCTTGACGATCAGTTGGAGCCCGTTGGGCAGCTTGTATTCGTGCGTGTCGGACTGGCTGGCACCCACTTTGGCGCCGCTGGCGGTAGCCACCGGGCGCCCGGGCGCAGCAGCAAGTTCCTGCGCGCCAACATGGCCGGCCAGCAGGCCTGCCGCCAGGGCCGTCGCAGCCAATTGCCAGACTCGCGACCGAGCCCGGTTTGAAACGATTCGCATGGAAGAGCGCATAAGGGCTGTCTGATAAAATTCGACGCTTGATTCTAACGGCGAAATAGACTGCCTTTTACGATGTTTAGTTTCTGGAAGAAGCGCAAGGCAGAGCCCCAACCGGCCGCCGAACCCACGCCCGCAGCGGCGCCTGAAGCCGCGCAGGCACCTGCCCCGGCTGCCATCCCTGCCCCCGCGCCCGTACCCGCCCCGGTTGCAGCCCCCCAGCCCGTCGCTGCGCCTGCTCCCGTACCTGTCGCCCTCCCGGCTCACATTGCCGTGCCGGACGCACCTGCCGTGCAGCCTGCACTCGACGTGCAAACCGACGATGTCGAGACCGTGCCCACGCCCGCCGTGATCGAACAGGCCCGCAAGGGCTGGATGTCGCGCCTGCGCTCCGGCCTGTCGAAGACGAGCAAGGGCCTGACCACGCTGTTCGTTGGCGTGAAGGTGGACGAAGCGCTGTTCGAAGAGCTGGAGACCGCGCTGCTGATGGCCGACGCTGGTGTCGACGCCACCGAATACCTACTGGGCGAACTGCGCCGCCGCATCAAAGCTCAGCGCATCGAAACCGCCGAAGGCGTGAAGACCGCCCTGCGCGACTTGCTGGTCGAGCTACTGCACCCCTTGGAAAAAACCATGGTGCTCGGCCGCGAACAGCCGATGGTGATCATGATCGCGGGCGTGAACGGCGCCGGCAAGACGACCAGCATCGGCAAGCTGTGCAAGCACTTCCAGACCTACGGCCAATCGGTGCTGCTGGCCGCGGGTGACACGTTCCGCGCCGCCGCGCGAGAGCAACTCGTGATCTGGGGTCAGCGCAACAACGTCACGGTGGTGGCGCAGGAATCGGGCGACCCGGCCGCCGTGATCTTCGATGCGGTGAACGCCGCACGCGCACGCGGCATCGACATCGTCATGGCCGACACCGCCGGCCGCCTGCCGACGCAGTTGCACCTGATGGAAGAACTCAAGAAGGTGCGCCGCGTGACCGCCAAGGCGATGGCCACGGCGCCGCACGAAACGCTGCTGGTGATCGATGGCAACACGGGGCAGAACGCCCTCGCGCAAGTCAAAGCCTTTGATGAAGCGCTGGGCCTCACGGGCCTGATCGTCACCAAGCTGGATGGCACTGCCAAGGGCGGCATCCTGGCTGCCATCGCACGGCAGCGTCCGGTGCCGGTGTACTTCATCGGCGTGGGTGAGCAGGTTGAAGACCTGCAGCCGTTCTCTGCGCGGGAATTTGCTGACGCGTTGTTGGGATAAACGATGAACCCGGCGTCGCAATGACGCCGGAATCCTTACTGCTTACGCGGAAACCGCATCCGGCTGCACCCCAGGCGCAGCCCTCTGAAACGCCTCCTGCGCCATGCAGTGCTCAAAGATGCGCGCAAGCGTCGGGTAATCCTCCACCGCCACATCAAACCGCTTGCCGTTGAACACCTGCGGCACGAGGCACACATCGGCCAGCGTCGGCGTGTCGCCAACACAGTAGGCGCCCGTGAGCGGTGACGCCGACAGCCGCGTCTCCAACGCTGCAAACCCCAGCTTCACCCAGTGGCGGTACCAGTCGTTGCGCGCCTCTTCTTCCACGTTGAACGTGTTCTTCAGATACTTGAGCACACGCGGATTGTTCAGCGGATGGATCTCGCACGCGATGGCCAGCGCAATCGCACGGATGTGGGCGCGGTTGCTTGGCGAGCCCGGCAGCAGCGTGGGCTCGGGATGTGTCTCTTCCAGGTATTCGACGATCGCCAAGGACTGGTTCAGCACGTCGTTGCCGTCGCACAGCACGGGCACCAGCGCGTCGGGGTTCAGCTTGACGAAGTCGGGCGCCATCTGCTCGCCCTTGAGCAGGTGCACCGGCGCGTAGTCGTACGGCAAGCCCTTCAACTCCAGGGCGATGCGCACACGGAACGACGCCGAGCTGCGGAAGTAGTTATACAGCTTGATCGACATGGCTTCTGACTCTTCCGCTCAAATGACCTTCACATGCAGCTCGCCCACGCCGTCGATCTTGCCGACCATCAAATCGCCGACGACGACCGGGCCGACGCCTTCGGGCGTGCCGGTGTAGATCAGATCGCCGGGGCGCAGTTCGAACAGGCGCGACAGATACGCAATGGTTTCCGGCACCGACCAGATCAGGTCCGACAGGTCACCGCGCTGGTGTTCGCGGCCATTGACCGACAGCGTGACGGCGCCCTTGTCTGCGTGGGCGACATCCTTGGCCGGGACGATCGGCCCGATGGGTGCCGAGCCGTCGAACGCCTTGCCGGTTTCCCACGGGCGACCGCCCTTCTTGGCGGCGTTCTGCAGGTCGCGGCGCGTCATGTCCAGGCCGACGGCGTAACCGTAGATGTGGTTGGCTGCGGTTTCCACAGAGATGTCGCGGCCCCCCGTGCCGATGGCGACCACCAGTTCGATCTCGTAGTGGCAGTCCTTGGTTTCGGTCGGGTAGACGAACTGGCCGGTCTCACCGTCGGGGATGTAGCGCACGGCGTCGGCCGGCTTGCAGAAGAAGAACGGCGGTTCGCGGTCGGGGTCGGAGCCCATCTCGCGGGCATGGGCGGCGTAGTTGCGGCCGACGCAATACACGCGGCGCACCGGAAACTGGCCATGCCCGCCACGGACGGGAATGCCATTGACGGCGGGCGGGGTGACGACGAACTCGGTCATGCGGGTCTCCTGGGACTAAGCTGGATTGGAACAGGTGGGGACACTGCGGCCACCGCCCCCCGGCGACCGACGAGTTTGCGAGAATACACCCGCACCGGCCCGGCGCGGTTCTTGCATGAGTGGCGTGCACCCTGCCCCACTTTGCACCATGCAAACGAAACCGCCCGCCCCATCTGCCCCGCCCGCCGCCCTGCACCCGGCCGCGCCGATGCGCGTGCTGCTCGTGCGCGATCCGCTCGATGCTGAACAGATCAACCTGGAGCTGATCCGCGCCGGCCTTGCGGAGGCCGGTTTTGTTGACGTGGGCCTGGCGGATGCCGACCTGACGCTGCCGGAGCGCATTGCAGAGACACAGCCCGACATGGTGATCGTCGCGTCCGAATCGGCCGCGCGGGACACCATCGAGCACGTCTGCGTGGCCACACAGCACGCGCCGCGCCCGATCGTGCTGTTTACCGACAACGACGACGCCACACGCATCAAGACGGCGTTTGCCGCCGGCATCACGGCCTACATCGTCGACGGCATCAAGCCCACGCGCGTCAAGGCCGTGCTGGACGTGGCCTACGCTCGCTTCGAGCACGAGAGTGCGTTGCGCGCCGAACTGGACACCGCCAAGACGCAGCTGGCCGAGCGCAAGGTGCTCGAACGCGCCAAGGGCCTGCTGATGAAGCAGATGAACCTGTCGGAAGACGACGCCTTCAAGCGCCTGCGCAAAATGGCCATGGACCGCAACATCAAGCTGGTGGAAGCCGCCCAACGCGTCATCGATGTAATGGCCAGTTGAGCGGTCGGGCCACCGCCCAGTTTTGGTGCGTCGCACAACTCCGGCGCTGGAAACGCACCAGTCGCGCGCGGCTTTCCGGACCTCACAGGCTCAGTTCCGAACCTCAACCGTCGAGTTAAAAGCCTCACGCGCCGAGTTCCGGACCTCAACCGCCGAGCCAAAAGCCCCACGCGCCGCGTTCCGAACCTCAACCGCCGAGCTAAAAGCCTCACGCGCTGAGTTCCTAACCTCAACCGCCGAGTTAAAAGCCTCGCGCGCCGAGCTCTGAACTCGGAACGCCGAGCCCCATTGCTCAACGTTGGCATACCCCTTGCAAGTGTCGCTGCGAAGCCGATGCCAACGTGGGTATCGGCATGGGACAACGGCGTCCCGACGCACAGCTCTGCGACCCCTCCTCTGCGATGGGCGATAGCGCGCGTCGGGACGCCTTTTCTTTGGAGCCATGGATGGCCGCGCCAGACAAGACCGACGCCCTCGTCAATCCGATCAACCCCAAGCGCCGCAGCATCATGAAAGCCGCGGCGACGATTGCAGGAGGCAGTGCCGTGGCATTGATCGATCCGCTGGTGCGTGCCGGCGCCTGGGCCGCCGGCTCCGATGCGCCCGAGAAGACGGAGCTGAAGGTCGGCTTCATCCCGCTCACGGACTGTGCCTCGGTGGTCATGGCGTCCACGCTGGGCATCGACAAGAAGTACGGCATCAAGATCACGCCATCGAAAGAAGCCTCGTGGGCCGGCGTGCGCGACAAGCTGGTGTCGGGCGACCTGGATGCGGCGCACGTGCTCTACGGCTTGATCTACGGCGTGCAGCTCGGCATCGGCGGCCCCAAGAAGGACATGGCCGTGCTGATGACGCTCAACAACAACGGCCAGGCGATCACGCTGTCATCCAAGCTCAAGGAAGCAGGCGTCAAGGACGGCACGTCGTTGAAGGCCGTCATGGCGAAGGACAAGCGCGAATATGTGTTCGCGCAGACCTTCCCGACCGGCACGCACGCGATGTGGCTGTACTACTGGCTGGCCGCGCACGGCATCCACCCGCTGCAGGACGCCAAGGCGATCACCGTGCCGCCGCCGCAGATGGTGGCCAACATGCGCGTGGGCAACATGGATGGCTTCTGCGTGGGCGAGCCGTGGGGCGCCCGCGCGATTGCCGACAACATCGGCTTTACCGCCGAGACCACACAGGCCATCTGGAAAGACCATCCGGAGAAGGTGCTGGGCACCACGGCGGAGTTCGTGCAGAAGTATCCGAACACGGCACGCGCGCTCACGGCTGCGGTATTGGAGGCAAGCAAGTTCATCGATGCGTCGGCATCGAACCGCCGCAAGACGGCAGAGACCATCGCTGCCAAGTCCTACGTCAACACCGACATGGACATCATTCTCGACCGCATGCTGGGCCGCTACTCGAACGGCCTGGGCAAGACCTGGGACGACCCGGACCCGATGCGCTTCTATCACGATGGGGCGGTCAACTTCCCATACCTGTCAGACGGCATGTGGTTCCTCACACAGCACAAGCGCTGGGGCCTGCTGAAGGCGCATCCGGATTACCTGGCCGTGGCCAAGCAGGTCAACCGCGTCGACATCTACAAGCAGGCGGCGACCGCCACCGGCACACCGCTGCCCAAGAGCGACATGCGCACCGCCAAGCTGATCGACGGCGTGGTGTGGGATGCGAAGAACCCCGCCGCGTATGCCGACGGCTTCAAGCTGAAAGCCTGACGCTGCTGTCCTCCTGATTTTCCGATTGCGGTCCTTCACGTCGATGGAGCCCGACATGAACACGCTCGTCAAAACGTTGTCCGGCGTGCAGTCCGACGCCGCCCCTGAACGTCGCCGCTTGGTTGCGCGCGACTGGCTTGTTGCAGCTGTAGTGAAAGGTTTTCCGCCCGCGCTGGGCTTCGCACTGTTCGTGCTGGCTTGGCAGGGCATCGCCTCGGCCATCCCGGCGCTGCCCACACCGGCGGTGACGTGGAAAGCGGCGGTCACACTGTTTGCCGATCCGTTCTACCGCAATGGCCCGAATGACCAAGGTGTGGGCTGGAACGTGCTGGCGTCGCTGGCGCGCGTGGGTGCGGGCTTCGGCATGGCCGCGGTCATCGGCATTCCGGCGGGCTTCATCATCGGGCGCTTTGCGTTTCTGAATGCGATGGCCTCGCCCATCATCAGCCTGCTGCGGCCGGTGTCGCCGCTGGCGTGGCTGCCGATCGGGCTGCTGCTGTTCAAGTCGGCCAACCCGGCGGCCATCTGGGCGATCTTCATCTGCTCGATCTGGCCGATGGTCATCAACACCGCCGTGGGCGTGACGCGCGTGCCGCAGGACTACCTGAACGTGGCGCGTGTGCTGAACCTGTCTGAGTGGAAGGTGTTCACGCGCGTGCTGTTTCCCGCCGTGCTGCCGTACATGCTGACGGGCGTGCGGTTGTCCATCGGCACCGCGTGGCTGGTGATCGTGGCGGCAGAGATGCTCACCGGCGGTGTCGGCATCGGCTTCTGGCTGTGGGACGAGTGGAACAACCTGAAGGTCGAGCACATCGTCATCGCCATCTTCGTGATTGGGGTGGTGGGCTTGCTGCTGGAGCACGCGCTGCTGGCGATTGCACGGCGCTTCTCATACGACGCGGTTTGAGGTAAATGGGGGGATCGCCATGACAGACAAATTCCTGCGCATCGAAAACGTCGGGCAGACGTTCAAGACCAAGAGGGGCCCGTTCGTTGCCCTGCGCGACATCGACCTGACCGTCGCGCGCGGTGAGTGCATCGCATTGATCGGCCACTCGGGCTGCGGCAAATCGACGTTGCTCAATCTCATTGCCGGGCTCACGCGGCCGACCACGGGTGGGTTGATCCTGGCCGAACGGGAGATCGCCGGACCAGGGCCGGATCGGGCGGTGGTGTTTCAGAACCACTCGCTGCTGCCTTGGCTCACGTGCTTTGACAACGTGTATCTCGCCGTCGAGCGTGTGTTTGGCAAGACCGAGACGAAGGCCCAATTGCGTGAGCGCACGCATGCGGCGCTGGCGCTGGTGGGGCTCACGCATGCTGAGCAGAAGCATCCACACGAGATCTCCGGCGGGATGAAGCAGCGGGTGGGGATTGCGCGGGCGCTGTCCATGGAGCCGAAGGTGCTGCTGATGGATGAGCCCTTTGGCGCGCTGGATGCACTCACGCGCGCGCATCTGCAGGATGAGCTGCTGAAGATTGTTGCCGCCACCGGCAGCACGGTGGTGATGGTCACCCATGACGTGGATGAAGCTGTTTTGTTGGCTGACCGGATCGTGATGATGACCAATGGACCAGCTGCCACCATCGGTGAAGTGTTGAAGGTAGAGCTGGCGCGGCCACGGGATCGGATGGCGTTGGCGGATGATCCGGCGTATCACGCTTGTCGGACCGCGGTGCTGGATTTTCTTTATCGGAAGCAGCGGCATCCGGTGGCGGAGGCGGCTTGAGGTCTGTTGTTGGGTCTGGGTTTTGGCCTTGGTGGTCTGCCTCCCTTTCCCCCCTGCCGGGGCTGAAACAAGGGACGCACCACAGGACGCAAAAAAACCACCCCATGGCGCCAGCGCAGAATCCACAGCGCTATGATCAACCCCAAGCCAATCACCCGCGCCATGAACAATGCCCGCTCCCCCCATCCTCCCCGACAACGCCGCTGAAGACGCCCTCTCCACCGGCCCCTTCCCCGCCGCCCGCTTCATCAAGGAAATCGGCCGCGGCGCAGACGGCGCCCGTGCCTTGGTCAAGCACGACGCCCGCGCGCTTTTCACCGCCATGCTGGAAAGCCGCATCTCCGACGTGCAGCTCGGCGCCATCCTCATGGCCTACCGCATCAAAGGCGAGACCCCGGAAGAACTCGACGGCATGCTGGAAGCCTCGCATGCGCACTGCCGGCCGCTGCCGGCACCGGACACGCCTGAGCGCGCGTTGCCGGTCGTCATCCCCAGCTACAACGGTGCCCGCCGCCAGCCGAACCTCGTGCCGTTGCTGGCCAAGCTGCTGGCGCGCGAAGGGGTGCCGGTGCTGGTGCATGGCATTCGCCGCTTCGACGGCCGCATCACCACGGCCGCGCTGTTCGAAGCGCTTGGCTGGCCCGTCTGCGAACACATGGACGAAGCACGTGAGCGCCTGGAGAGCGATCGGCTGGCGTTCGTGCCGATTGACGTGCTATCGCCCGAGTTGGCGTCGCTGCTGGACAAGCGCGAGATCGTCGGCCTACGCAATTCGGCCCACACGGTGGTGAAGATGCTGCAGCCCATTGGCGGACACGCACCGCACGAGGCGCTACGGCTGGTGAGCTACACACACCCGGAATACCGCGACACGCTCACTGATTACTTCCTGCGCCATCCGGCCAATGTGCTGCTCGCACGCGGCACCGAAGGCGAGACCGTGGCCGATGCACGGCGCGGCAGCGCGGTGGAGTGGCTGCACGACGGATCACACGAAACCGTGATTGAGGCGGTGGAAGGATCGAGCGATACGCCGCCTGAATTGCCTGCGGGGACGGACGTGGCGGCAACGGCGCGGTGGATTGAAGCGGTGCTCGACGGCAAGCAGCCGGTGCCGGAGCCGATCGCCAAGCAGGTCCGCGCGATCGTGCGGTGTGCACGACCGGCGCAGGCTGCCTGATCGATCGCTCGGTCTTACTTGGACGGCAGCGGAATGCGCTCCGTCTCGCCCGGCACGTGGGCGAAGGTGTCGTTCTCCCAGCGCTGCTTGGCGTCTTCAATGTCAGCCTTGTTGCTGGCGACGAAGTTCCAGTAGATGTGGCGGTGGCCGTCGGTCGGGTCACCGCCCAGCAGCATCACGCGTGACGACACCTGTGCGGTGAGCGTCACGTCACCGCCAGGTTCCAGCACAGCGAGGTGCTGCGGGTCGAGCGCCTCGCCATCGATGCTGACGGCGCCGTCGACAAGATATAGCCCTCGGTCTGCATGCTCGGGCGGAATCACCAGCGACGCACCGGCCGCCAGTTCCAGCGCCACATACAGCGTGCGCGAACTCACCTTCACGGGCGACGTCAGCCCGAACGCATCCCCCGCGATGACTACGCCCTGCACGCCAGGGCATTCGAGCTTGGGCAACGTGTCGGCGGCGTGATGGGCGAAGCTGGCGTCCACCTTTTCCTGATTCTTCGGCAGCGCCACCCAGGTCTGGATGCCATGCACGCGGGCGCCCTTTTCACGCCCCTCGGGCGAAGAACGCTCGGAGTGGACGATGCCGTTGCCGGCCGTCATCCAGTTCACATCGCCGGGCGTGATGGTCTGCACGCTGCCGAGGCTGTCACGGTGGACCATGCTGCCGTCGAACAAATACGTGACGGTGGCCAGGCCGATATGCGGGTGCGGACGCACGTCGATGCCCTCGCCGGGGGCGAAATCCACGGGGCCCATGTGGTCGAAGAAGATGAACGGCCCCACCGTCTGGCGCGCCGCCGAGGGCAGCACGCGCTTAACCGAGAAACCGCCCAGATCGCGCACGTGCGGGCCGATGATGTGCTGAATGGAAGTCATGGCGGAAAGCTCCTCAGGCGCGCTCGGCAAGTTCGGTGTCGATGCTGATCTCCACCTCGGTCATCAGCTTGTGAACGGGGCACTTGCCGGCTACGCGCAGCAGGTCGGCACGTTGCTCGTCGCTTAGATCGCCATGCAGGGTCAGCACGGTGCGCAGCTTGTAGCGGCCCTGGCGCTCCTGGCTGCCGTCGTGCTCGACGGCCACGTCGATCGAATCGAGCGGGTACTTGCGCTGGCGCGCATAGAGCGTGACGGTCAGCGCCTTGCAGCTGGCCAGGGCCGCGTCAAAGTAGGCGTGCGGATCGGGCGCACTGCCCTCGCCCGTCGGCTTGGGCACGTCAGTGTAGGTCACGCCTTCGGGGAAGGTGACCTTGTGACGGAAAAGGCCTTCGGTGTCCTTGCTGACGACGATGGTCATTGACGGCTCCTGTAACGGTGTCTGCGATGTCCGGGCAGTGTAGCTAACTTGCGTGAAGGCACGGGAGGTGGCGCGATGTGCGGAGTGCAGCGCATTTATTGGCGCTTCGATCACTCGACATTGCAGACATGGCAATTCAGCCCACCCATTTGGGTGGAAACGCTCAAGCGGCGCGGTTTTCCGCCGATCTTCCGGTTAGAAGACATCCGCCCTGAAACCGCCCCGCTTACGCGTCCTCTGCATGGTTACTCGCCGGCCGCTTGTCGCCATTGCCGGCGGCATCGGCTTTCTCCTCGTCCTGATTGGGCTGACCGTGATGGTCGGCTGGCTGCAGCATTGGCCATGGGCGGTGAGGCTGGGCACGGACCGCCTGCTGATCGTGTTTGCCACGGGGATCAACCTGACGCTGTTGGGCGCTGGCCTGGGGGCGCTGCTCGTTGGAGCGGTGCTACCAGACGCCCTGTGGGCAGACCGGGCGGCACGCGGGCTGGGCGGCGCGGTGGCGGTGCTGTCCACGCTGCGGCTGGCCGAGATGATCACGGGATGGCCGATCGGGTTGGACTTTCCTGGCCTGCACGCCTGGCTCGGCCGCCAATGGGTGACCGGATGGATTGGCGGCATGCACCCCAGCCACGCGCTGGCGGTAGCCGCATCGGCGACGGCTCTCAGCCTCGTGCCCACCCTGCGCAAACCGCACCGCGCGCAGTGGTTCTGGGGACTCATCGGCTTGGCGATGCTGCTCTGCGCTGGCGACCTGCTCGGCCGCGCCATGGCACTCGAATATCTGTACCCGGCGTGGCTGCGATGGCACGCCCCGGACGCGGCCGCCGTCTGCTCGCTGCTGGTGATCACGGGCACACTGTGCGCCGCGGTAGCCCGGCATCCTGGCCTGTTGCGCCTGCGCTTGTCGCCGGAAGACACCATCGTGTGGATCAGCGGCGGCTGTGTGGTGCTGGCGGGCCTGGGGGCCACTGTCACGGCGTTCATCATCCAGGTGGATAGCGCCACACTGACATTCGGCACCACACGGGCGCGAGCCCTGTCCAGCTACGCTGAAGAGTTCGACCGACTGCTGGCCATGCGCGCGGAAAGCCCCCGCCTGGTGGCCGCCGCCACGCACATCCAGGAAGTGCTGCGCCATCCGGCCGACAACGCAGCGCGCCTGCGCAGCGAGCGTGCGCTGCAGGCGTATCGCGAGCAAGGCTACTCGTACCTGCAACTGCGTACGCTCGCGGGCGAGGGCATCGTCAGCCTGGGGACGCAAACGCTTGAACCCGAACTGTCGATACCGCTGCACGTCGGCCTCGCGCCCGAGCGTGTCACGCTGCAATGGGTACACGGTTTTGCCATGCGCACCGAAACGCCCGTCATGGCAGACGGCATGCAGATCGGTTGGCTGGTCGCCGAGCAACCACTCGCCCATATGACAGGCCGCTACAACAGCCAACGCGGTACGGGGATGACGGAAACGCTGGCGATGTCGGGCTTTGATGCGCGCGGCCGCGCCATGTCGTTTCCGCAGCGCTTCGATGCCTATGTGTTCGAGCTGCCGCCCCTCACGGTCGACCACCGGCCCCTGCCGTCGCGCCTGGCGTTGGCGGGCGAGGCCGGCTACGGCCAGTGGCAGGACATCCACGGCATGCCGACGTCGTTCAGCTATACGCCCATCGGCCACACGGGTCTGGCACTGATCAGCAAGATCGCCAGCGCCGAGCTGTACGCCCCGATGCGCGTGCAGTTCGAGCGGCTTGCGGCCTTCATGCTGTGCCTGATGATCGGCAGCGTGCTGGCCATCCGTCTGACGGTGCGGCCGTTTGCCAACCGGCTGGCCGCGTCCGAACGCGCGCTGCGCACCGCCAACGAAAGCCTCGAGCGCCGCCGTGACGCCCTGCGCGCCAGCCGCGAACAACTGCGCCTGGTGGCCGACAACGTGCCCGCGCAGCTCAGCTATGTCGACCCCGACGGCATCGTCCGCTTTGCCAGCCGCACGCTGCTCGAAGCCTTCGGCCGCAATGAAGATGAGACGCTCGACCGCCATGTGCGCGACATCTACACCCCCGAGGACTACCGCGCGCTGCTGCCCTACATGACGGAGGTGCTGGCCGGTTACCCGGTGCAATTCGAGATCCAGTCCGTGCGCACCGGCGTGCCCCGCTACCTGAGCGGCCACTACTTTCCTGACTACGATGATCGCGGCACGCTGCGCGGCTATTTCTCGGTGCTGCAGGATCTGACGGCCCGCACGAGCGCCGAGCTGGCCCTGGCGCGCAGTGAACGCGCACTCAAGCTCGTGCTCGACAACGCGCCGCTGCTGGTGTCGCACATCAACCCCGACAGCGTCTTCACCTTCTGCAACGTCACGCATGCGCGCTGGCTGCAGCGCACGCCCGAGGAGGTCTGCGGCCAAACGCCGGAACGGGTGTTCACGCCGGGCACGTACGCCTTGCTGGCACCGTATCTGGTGCGCGCCCAGCGCGGAGAATCCGTCCAATTCGAGATCACCGCGCCGTGGTACGAAAAGCCGCACACCGCCGGCCCGCGCAGCCGCACCCGGCATTTCCGCGGCCAGCTCGTCCCCGATGCCGGAGAAGCGCGCGACGGCCGCTGCGGTTTCTACGCCTTTGTGCAGGACGTGACCGAAGCCAAGCGCAGCGAGATGGAGCTTTCGCGCATGGCGCGCTTTGATGCCCTCACCGGCCTGCCCAACCGCTACGAACTCTACGAGCGCCTGCGCGCCGCGCTGGAACGCCGTCAGCGCCTGCCCGCGCCGCTGGGCGTGCTGTATCTGGACGTGGATCACTTCAAGCACATCAACGACACCTACGGCCACGCCGCCGGCGATGCTGTGCTGGTGGAGGTCGCGCACCGCCTGCAACGTGCCGTGCGCCGCACCGACACCGTCGCCCGCCTCGCAGGTGACGAGTTCATCATCCTGCTCGACCCGATCGACGCCCCGGATGATGCGCTGCACACCGCGCAGAAGATCGTTGGCGCGATCCGGCCGCCCATCAATCTGTCGGGCGATACCGTCCTGCACGTCACGACGAGCATTGGTGTCGCCTGCCCGGGCTCCGAAGTGCGTGACCCAGACGCCGCCCTGCGCGAAGCCGATCGCGCACTTTATTGGGCTAAGTCACGCGGCCGCAACACGGCGGCATAGTCGAGAACCGATAACCCCCGCCACGGTCTATGACTGGACATGACACGCTTTTTGTTGCGTCGCAAACATCACACTATCGATGAATACACCTTGATTTACGGGAACTATTAACCGGACAAAAATGTCCTATTAGCACTCATCCGGTTGGAGTGCTAAGATGCCTTTCCAAACCTCCACTGGATTTCGACAGGAGTCCTGAGTGAACGCAGTCATCCCCGTGAATACCGTTTCCGCAATCGCCACCCAGCCGTCCGGCAACGCCGGTAATGGATGGGCGCTGGCGTTCCCTGGCAATCTGGGCAACATCGACGCCTATATCCAAAGCGTCAACCGTGTGCCGATGCTGTCGGCCGAAGAAGAACAACGTCTGGCCCGCGAATACCGCGACAACGACAATCTCGATGCCGCCCGCCGTCTGGTGCTCTCGCACCTGCGTCTGGTGGTGTCGATCGCCCGCGGCTATCTCGGCTACGGCCTGCCGCATGCCGACTTGATCCAGGAAGGCAATATCGGCCTGATGAAGGCCGTCAAGCGCTTCGACCCGGATCAGGGCGTGCGTCTTGTCTCGTACGCGATGCACTGGATCAAAGCCGAGATGCACGAGTACATCCTGAAGAACTGGCGCATGGTCAAGGTGGCCACCACCAAGGCCCAGCGCAAGCTGTTCTTCAACCTGCGCAGCCACAAGCAGGACGCGCAGGCGACCTTCACGTCGGATGAGATCGACGCCGTGGCGGCCGAGTTGAACGTCAAGGGCGCCGAAGTGCGCGAGATGGAAACGCGCCTCTCGGGCGGCGACATCGCGCTCGAAGGCCAGATGGACGACGGCGAAGAATCCTTCGCTCCGATCGCCTATCTGGCGGACACGCACAATGAGCCGACCCGCGTGATCGAAGCGCGTGGCAACGACCGTATGCAAAGCGAAGGCATCGAAGCCGCCCTCGCCAAGCTGGACGACCGCAGCCGCCGCATCATCGAAGCCCGCTGGCTGAACGTGAACGACGACGGATCGGGCGGCTCGACGCTGCACGAGCTGGCTGACGAGTTTGGTGTGTCAGCCGAGCGCATTCGACAGATCGAATCGGCCGCGATGAAGAAGATGAAGGGTGCACTGCAGGCCTTCGCCTAAGCTGCCCGCCTCCGCCATAAAAAAGCCCGCCAAACTGGCGGGCTTTTTCTTTGTGCGACGATCGAAGATCAGTCGGCGAGCAATTGCTTGATGTCGTGGGCGATCGGCTCGGGGCCCTGACCGTGCTTGATGAACAGGCGCAGGTTGCCCTTTGGATCAAACATGTAGCTGCCGGCGGTGTGGTCCATGGTGTAGTTGTCGGGCGAACTGCCCGGCACCTTGCTGTAGAACACTTTGAAGTCGGACGCGACCTTCTTCAGTTCAGCTTCGTTTGCCGGACGCAGGCCGATGAAGCGCGGATCGAACGCGGGCACGTATTTGGCCAGCAGGTCTTGCGTATCGCGCTCCGGGTCGACGGTGACGAACAGCACCTGGACGCGGTCGGCGTCCTTGCCGAGGGTGTCCATCACTGCGCGCAGTTCGGCCAGCGTGGTCGGGCAGACATCGGGGCAATGCGTGTAACCGAAGAACATGACGACGACCTTGCCGCGGAAATCCTCGAGCGTGCGGCGCTTGCCGGTGTGGTCCGTCAGCGAGAAATCGGTGCCGAAGCTCTTGGACCCGGTGATGTCGAGGTTCTTGAAAGCGGGCTTGTCGCTGCACGCCGTCAGCGCCATCACGGTGACGGCCAGCATGGCGAAGAGCGCGGCGCGGAAGTGTCGGAAAGAAAGCATGGTCATCGTGTTGGAAACAGACCGCCTAGCGTAACGCCAACGGCACATGCTTGCTGGCGGCCCTGTGCGTCACAGCGCCGCGCTTTGCATGAGCGCGGGGCCGAACTTGAAGTAGTGGTCCACCAGCAGTGCGGCAAACAGGATCGACAGGTAGATGATCGAGTAGCGGAAGGTCTTCTGCGCCAGTGCGTCCGAATACTTGCGGTACATGCGCCACGCATACGAGAGAAAGCCGAAACCGAGCACCAGCGCCGTCGCCAGGTAGATATAGCCGCTCATGCCGTAGACGAACGGCAGGATGGTCGCGGCGATCATGATGAGCGTGTACAGCAGGATATGCAGCAGCGTGTACTTCTCGCCGTGCGTGATCGGCAGCATCGGCAGGCCGGACTTGGCGTAGTCGGCACGGCGGTACAGCGCGAGCGCCCAGAAGTGTGGTGGCGTCCAGGTAAAGATGATCAGCACCAGAATCCAAGCCTCGGCCGGCACGCTGTTGGCGACGGCCGCCCAGCCCAGCGCCGGCGGCATCGCCCCAGACAGCCCGCCGATCACGATGTTCTGTGGCGTGGCCGGCTTGAGCAGCAAGGTATAGATGATCGCGTAGCCGATGAAGGTGGCGAACGTCAGCCACATCGTCAGGTCGTTGGCGAACACGTGCAGCGTCCACATGCCCGCACCGCCCAGCACCACCGAGAACACCAGGATCTGTCGCGTGCCCAACTCACCGCTGGCTGAGGGGCGCCAGGCCGTGCGGCGCATCATCGCGTCGATCTTGCGCTCGACCAGGCAGTTGATGGCGAAGGCAGCGCCGGCAAACAGCCAGATGCCGACCGCGCCGCCAATCAGCACCGGCCACGGCACCATGCCCGGGGTGGCCAGGAACATGCCGATCACGGCGCAGAACACGGCAAGCTGCGTGACGCGCGGCTTGGTCAGCGCCGCATACTGCGATGCGGTCGTTCGCCAGCCAGGAAGTTGAGTGGAAGTTGTTGGGGTTGCCACGGTATTCATAAAAAACGGTCAGACAGCTTTCAGACGACGGCAGCCGCCACAGACATCGGCGCCCGCGCTTGTGCGAGCCCAATCAGGTAATGCAGACGCACCATCAGCAATAGCAGCACGGCCGCGCCGCCGTTATGCGCCACGGCAGCCAGGAGCGGCCAGCCCAGCACGATGTTCGAAAGGCCGGTCGCTAATTGGACGGCCAGCACGACGAGCAGCACTGTCGCGACACGGCCGATGCCGCCAATGCGACGAGCGCGCAAGCCCAGCCACGCCAGATAGCTCAGCACGACGACTGCAAACACGCGGTGCGTCCAATGGATGGCGACCAGCGCATCGTGCGAGATGAAATCGCCGCCCGCGGTCTTGCCGAGCTGGCGCCAGAACGTGAAGCCATGCACAAAGTCCATCGGCGGGACCCACTGGCCGTTGCACAGCGGAAAATCTGTACAGGCCAGCACAGCGTAGTTCGTACTGACCCAGCCGCCCAGCGCAATCTGCACAATGAGCAGCACGAGCCCGATGGCCGCTGCCACACGCAATGACGCGCCACGCTCATCCACCACCCGCGGCACATCGTTCTTGCAGCCGAGCCAGATCAGCGCGGCCAGCAGCGACATGCCCAACAGCAAGTGCGTCACCACGATGGCTGGCTGTAGCTTGAGCGTGACCGTCCAGGCGCCAAAGGCGCCCTGCACACACACCAGTGCGAGCACGGCCGTTGCATACCACGGGGATTGCTTCAGTTCCTTGCGCTTGAGCCACGCGAGCACCACCAGCGTGATGATCAGAACGCCCAAAGCAAGCGCGAAGTAGCGATGCGTCATCTCGATCCACGCCTTCATCCACGTGACCGGGCCACTCGGCATGGCGGCCTGTGCGGCATGGATGTCGTCACGTGCGTGGAACGGGTTGGACGTGCCGTAGCAGCCCGGCCAATCCGGGCAACCGAGACCCGAATCGGTCAGACGCGTGAAGCTGCCGAACATGATCAGGTCCAGCGTCAGGAAAGCAGTGATCCACACCAGCTTGCGGTACTTGTTGCGATCGCCTTTGACCAGCACGTAGCACAGCGGGATCAGTGCGATCAGGATGCCGATGGAAGCAAGTTGCAGCAGCATGGCTTATCCGATGCGCGAGTACTTCAAGAGCCGCGCCATGTCCCCGCGCACCTTCTTCGGGTCCGGATCTTTCGGGAACTGCATCATCAGGTTGCCAAGCGGATCGACCAGGAAGAGATGATCCGTGGGCGGCGTCTTGCCGTCGCCCAGCCAGTTCTTCGGCAGTTCGGGCGCGCGCAGGAAGCGCACGGCGCCGTAATCGTCGTTGTAGGCTTTGATCAGGCGCGGGTCGATTTCGCCGCGGTCGGTCACAAGCCAGACGGGGACAATGCGGTCTCGGTCGGGGCCCTGACCAATGCGCAGTTGGCGCATGGTGAAAAGCTTGCGCGCGCAGTTGTCGTCGCAGGCGCTGGCATCCACTGACACCATCAGCCATTTGCCCTTCAGGCTGGCGAGTGGCACTTCGGCACCGTGCTCGTCCTGCACCATCAGGCCGGTCGGAATGGGGCGCTGCGGATCGACCAGCGCGCCGTATGCCGCCTTGCCGCCGGCCGGGGTGAAGACGTAATACGCAAGGTACGACGCGATCACCGGCGAGGCGCACACCAGCAGGAGGAACAGCATCATCAAGCGGCCGCGGCGCGTACGCGCGTCGATGCGCGGATCTTCGGACGCCCCGAGTGTGCCGGGCGCGCCGGGTGCGGATTCCTGATTCACCATGTGATTCCCAATACATTCAGCTGCGGCACTAAGCCGCAACGCGAGTTCGTGTTCAAGCGGGCCCGGACGTGCCCGCCAGGCGGCGATAACGCCGCACGCTGTAGAAGACCATTAACCCCAGCACCGCCGCTGCCATCGCAAACCACTGGAATGCGTAGCCGTAATTGCGGTCGGCGCCCAAGTCTGCACGCGGCCAATCGCGCACCAGGCCGTCCTGCGCGTCGGATTGCTGCTGCACCACAAACGGTTGGAGCGGCACGCCGATTTCGCGCGAGAACGCGTCGAGGTCGATATTCTGCCTAAGTCGCTGGCCAACTTCATCCGCGCCATCCTTGCGGCCCAGACTGAAGACCCGGCTGGCATGTGGCACCGCCATCCCTTCGACCTGCACTTCGCCCGCTGGCGTGGTGTATGGCGCGATGCGCGTGCGGTCGGCCGGATCGCGCGGCAACCAGCCCCGGTTGACCAACACCGCCCGCCCGCCCGCCCCTTCCAGCTTCAGCGGGATGAGCACCTCGAAACCGGGGCGCGATACGTCGTTGGTGACGTGTGGGCGATTCTCCAGCAGCACCGTGTGCGCCACGTCGAACGTTCCACGCAGCAGCACCGGCCGGTACATCACTGAATCTGCCGTCACGGGCTGAGCAGTGATGCGCTGGGCGGGCGCATTTTCCAGCGCTACGATGCGGGCCTGCCGCTCGATGCGCTCGTGCGCACGCGAAAGCTGCCAACGCCCAAGCGAGCACGTGAGCGCGATCAGCGCCACACCCGCCAGCATCGGGACAGGCGCAAACCAACGTCGCATCGGCACGCGCACGGTCATTGCGTGGCCTCGGTGAGATAATGCTCGGCAGCCATTTCCAACCCTTCATCGCCCAACCCGCAGCCCTCCATGCGCATCGTCGTTGCCATTGCGTTTCTGCTGATCCTCGGCAGCCTTGCCTCCGCGCTGTTCTTCCTGATGCGGGACAAAGGCCACAGCAACCGCACCGTTCGCTCGTTGATGTTCCGCGTCGGTTTCTCGATCGCGCTGTTCATTTTCATCCTGGTCGCGAACCGGCTGGGGTGGATTCACAGTACTGGCATCCGCTTCGGCCAATAGCCACCGGCAAATCTCTCACGCCAGAAAAACGAAAACGCCGCAGCGGTGTCCCGTCTGCGGCATTGTCTTCGCCGGTCGTCGGCAGAGCTACGGGGCGACGCAGCGCCACCCCAGTCCCATACTGCCTTACAGCCAGTACACCACCACGTACAGACCCAGCCACACCACGTCCACAAAGTGCCAGTACCACGCAGCGCCTTCGAACGCGAAGTGATGCTCCGGCGTGAAGTGGCCCTTGATCACGCGGCCCAGTACCACCGACAGCATGATCGCGCCCATCGTCACGTGGAAGCCGTGGAAGCCCGTCAGCAAGAAGAACGTTGAACCATAGATACCCGAGGTCAGCTTCAGGTTCAGTTCGTGATAGGCATGGATGTACTCGAACGCCTGGAAGCCCATGAACGTGAAGCCCAGGAGGATCGTCAGCAGCAGGCCCTGGATGACCTGCGCGCGCTTGCCTTCACGCAGCGCATGGTGTGCCCACGTGAGCGTCACGCCGGAGGTCAACAGCAGCGCCGTGTTGATGGTCGGAATCGGCCACGGACCCATCGTCGTGAATGGCGTCACCGTGCCGGCCGGGCCGGCGTTCGGCCACAGCGCGTTGAAGTCGGGCCACAGCAGCTTGTTGTTCAGATCGCCGAGCCACGGCATGGCAATCGTGCGGGCATAGAACAGCGCGCCGAAGAACGCCGCGAAGAACATCACTTCCGAGAAGATGAACCAGCTCATCGACCAGCGGAACGAGGCATCCACGCGGTCGCCGTACTTGCCGGTCTCGGATTCGGAGATGGCGTCGGCAAACCACGCACGCAGCACAAAGAGGAACCACAGCAGGCCGATCAGGAATGTCCACGGTGCCCACGGCTGAGCATTCACCCATGCAGCGGAGCTCAGCAGCACGATCAGCAGGCCAAGGCTTGCCGTAATCGGATGCCGCGAGGGCCCGGGCACGAAGTAGTACGGAGCGTTTGCTCGATTCGCACTCATCTCTTTTTCTCCAGCTCTATTTTTTTAGGAATCCACTCGATGTTGCCCAGCCCATGCTTCGCGGGCCGTCTCCTCAACCTTCTCAATCCTCAACCGACAACTGCCCGCACGATCAACAGCAGCACAACGATAAACATGACCGCGGCCAGAATGCCCGCGATGATCACGTGCACGGGATTCAACTGCGCCATGTCACGGTCATGATCGCGACCCTTGCGCACACCGAAGAAGGACCAGAACACCGCCTTCATCGTCTGTGCGAATGATGCGCGTCGCTTGGTCGCTTCCTTCAGTTCGTCCATGTCCTCACGTTCCCTTGTTCGGCATCGCCGGCGCAATGGCCGACGGCGCGTGGATTTCAAAGAAAGTGTAGGACAAGGTGATCGTCTTCACGTCCTTGGGAAGATCCGGATCAATCACAAACACCACCGGCATTTCGCGTGATTCGTTGGCCGTCAGCGTCTGCTGCTTGAAACAAAAACACTCGATCTTCTTGAAGAACTCGGTTGCCTGCTTGGGCGCGTAACTGGGGATGGCCTGAGCCTCGACCGTACGCCCCTCCTTGTTCACCACCTCGTAGACGATCTGGTTGATCTCGCCGGGGTGCACATCCATGCTGTTCTTGACGGGGCGGAAGCGGAACGGCCCTTGGCTGTTCGAATCGAATTCCACCGTGATCGTGCGCGTCTTGTCGACCTGCGAGTTGCGCAGCGCGCCGCCATCTTCATCCCGTGTGTTCAACACGTTGATGTTCGTGAGCTCGCAGATCTTCTTGTACAGCGGCACCATCGCGTAGCCGAAGCCGAACATGATCACGACCACAACGGCCAGCTTGCCGAGCATGGACCGGTTCAGGCCGCGCTCGAATACTTTGTCGTTTTGGGTCGGGTCCGGCTGTGCCGGTGTCTGGCTCATAGGGGTCTCGCGAAATCTCGGTTCGGCGATCAGCGCGTCGCCTGTCGGGCTAGCCGAACACCACGCGCTTGAAAATCACACCCAAAAAGAAAACCAACGCGATCGTGCCGAGGATGAACCCCAGGCGACGATTGGCAGCGCGTTGCTCGGGCGTTGGGCTTTTTTCTGGATTCGACATCGTTGTCCGAAGGATCGCGGGGCCGGCGCCAGTATCGGCAGCCTGCCCCGCGACACCTGCATTACTTCACGTGCGGCGGTTCTTCAAAGGTGTGGAACGGTGCCGGCGACGGCACGGTCCACTCGAGGCCTTCCGCGCCATCCCACGGCTTGTCGGCAGCCTTCTCGCCACCGCGGTACGACGGCAGCACCACGAAGAAGAAGAAATACACCTGCATCAGGCCGAAGCCCAGGGCACCGATCGACGCCACGGCGTTGAAGTCGGCGAACTGCTGCGGATAGTCGGCATAGCGACGCGGCATGCCAGCCAGGCCCAGGAAGTGCATCGGGAAGAACGTGAGGTTGAAGGTGATCATCGAACCCCAGAAGTGGATCTTGCCGCGCGTCTCGCTGTACATGTAGCCAGACCACTTCGGACCCCAGTAGTAGAAGCCCGCGAACAGCGCGAACAGCGAGCCGGCCACCAGCACGTAGTGGAAGTGCGCCACCACGTAATACGTGTCCTGCAGCTGGATGTCGATCGGGGCCACGGCCAGGATCAGGCCCGTGAAGCCGCCCACCGTGAACACGAAGATGAAGCCGATCGCAAACAGCATGGGCGTCTCGAATGTCATCGAGCCGCGCCACATCGTGGCGACCCAGTTGAAGATCTTCACGCCTGTCGGCACCGCGATCAGCATCGTCGCGTACATGAAGAACAGCTGGCCGGTCACAGGCATGCCGGTCGTGAACATGTGGTGGGCCCACACGATGAACGACAGGATGGCGATGGAAGCCGTGGCGTACACCATCGAGCTGTAGCCGAACAGCGGCTTGCGCGCGAAGGCCGGCACGATCTGGCTGACGATACCGAACGCCGGCAAGATCATGATGTACACCTCGGGGTGCCCGAAGAACCAGAAGATGTGCTGGTACATCACCGGGTCACCACCGCCGGCGGCCGAGAAGAAGCTCGTGCCGAAGTGGCGGTCGGTCAGCACCATGGTGATCGCACCTGCCAGCACCGGCATCACGGCAATCAGCAGGTACGCCGTGATCAGCCACGTCCAGCAGAACATCGGCATCTTCATCAGCGTCATGCCAGGCGCGCGCATGTTCAGGATGGTCACGATGATGTTGATCGCGCCCATGATCGACGATGCACCCATGATGTGGATCGCGAAGATCGCCATGTCCATGCCCGGGCCCATCTGCACCGACAGCGGCGCATAGAGCGTCCAGCCGGCAGCCGTGGCGCCGCCCGGTGCGAAGAATGAGCCCACCAGCAGCAGCGCCGCAGGCGGCAGCAGCCAGAAGCTGAAGTTGTTCATCCGCGCAAAGGCCATGTCGGAGGCGCCAACCTGCAGCGGAATCATCCAGTTCGCAAAGCCCACGAAGGCCGGCATGATCGCGCCGAACACCATGATCAGGCCGTGCAGCGTGGTGAACTGGTTGAACAGCTCCGGATGGAAGAACTGCAGGCCGGGCTGGAACAGCTCAAGGCGGATCAGCAGGGCCAGCGTGCCGCCCGAGAGCAGCATCATGAAAGAGAACAGCAGGTACAGCGTACCGATGTCCTTGTGGTTGGTCGCAAACAGCCAACGGCGCCAGCCATGCGGATGGTCGTGCGCGTGGTCGTCTCCATGACCGTGCGCGTGATCTTGCGGGTGCGTAACAGCGGTGCTCATCGAGGAACTCCTAGGGTTCGGTTCGTCACGCAGACGATCAATCAGCCAGCGTTGCGGTCTTCGGCCGCGTTCGCTTGTTGGGACGCCACCTTGCCGGCGGATTCAGTTGCAGCGGTCTTGGCGCCGCCGCCTTCGGGCATCTTGCCGCCGCGCGCATCCTTCACTTGCGTCGGCTGCAGCAGGTCACCCGTGTGGTTGCCCCAGTTGTTGCGCTCGTAAGTGATGACCGAGGCGATTTCCACATCGTTGAGTGCCGAAGCCCAGGGCGGCATCGCATTCTTGCCATGCAGGACGATATTCACGTGGTCAGCCAGCGGACCATTCGCGATCTTCGAACCATCGAGCGCCGGGAACGGACCGCCGCCCTTGCCGTTCGGCTGGTGGCAGACCGCGCAGTTGGCGGTGTAGACCTTCTCGCCGCGCGACTTCAGCTCTTCAAGCGTGTAGGTCTTGTTCGGGTCATCGGCCTTGGCGGCCATTTCCTTTTTCTTGCCGTCGACCCACTTGGTGTAGTCGTCCTGCGAAAGCACGCGCACCACGATCGGCATGAAGGCGTGTTCCTTGCCGCACAGTTCGGCGCACTGGCCGCGATACACGCCGACCTTCTCAGCCTTGAACCATGCGTCGCGCACGAAGCCCGGAATCGCATCCTGCTTCACACCAAACGCCGGGATCATCCACGAGTGGATCACGTCGTTGGCGGTGGTGACGATGCGCACCTTGCGATTGACCGGCACGACAAGTTCGTTGTCGACTTCGATCAGGTACGTGTTCGACTTGGGCGCCTGGTTGTTGATCTGGTCACGCGGCGTGGTGAGCGTGGAGAGGAACGAAATGCCCTCGCCTTCGCCCTTCAGGTAGTCGTAACCCCACTTCCACTGGTAGCCGGTGGCCTTGATGGTGAGGTCGGAATTGGTGGTGTCCTTCATTGCGACCACGGCCTTGGTGGCCGGCAGCGCCATCCCGATCACGATCAGGAACGGCACGATGGTCCAGATGATTTCAACCGTGGTGCTTTCGTGGAACGTCGCCGGTTTGTGGCCGACCGACTTACGGTGCTTGAAAATGGAGTAGAACATCACCCCGAATACACCGATGAAGATCACGATACAGATGATCAGCATCATCCAGTGCAGCCAATGGATCTCGGCGGCGATCTTGGTGACCGGAGGCGCGAGATTGAGCTGCCGCACTGCGGGGCCGCCCGGCATGTCTTCCACTGCCAGGGCCGTTTGACTGAGGGCGAGGAGAGAGCCTGCCGCCAGCAAACTTGCCAATGTCTTATTCAACATTTTCATTTTTTATCTACCCAATTGACAGATTCCACTCTGCCCCGGTGCGCGGCTCATGAGACCTGGGTTGGTTGCCCGTGTCCCAAACACCGGGAAAGCTCGTCCGCAAGCTTGCGCCGCCTGACGCTCACCTGCTAGATCACGGGCCGGCCATCTCCAGCTTGACTTGCCCATAATCGGAGGCGTGGCGGGCATAGTACAGCAATGCCCATCCGAGAATCGCGACCTCCAGCCCCGCGTCAGGCAACACCAATCACGCGCGTTGCCAGACAGAAAACCAAGCGATTACGAACGGGGGAATGACGACCAAGGGAGTGGACCAGCCAATCTGGCAGGTTGAAAGCGAGCAGTTTCGCTTCATGAGCCAGTTCTTGCGCGGCGATTCCGAGATGGTGGACGCGCCGCATGCTGGGTGGAGCGCGGTTTCAATGTCGTGCATTGAACCACTCCTGCCTCGGATGCATACCCGAACGGTTCGCCCGTGGCAAAAAACGGGATAGGCCTTTGGGGGGACTGCTGCGACAAACTGGCGCATTATATGGCCGCGATTGACCCCAAACAAGGTAAAGCGCCTTTATGCAAGTCCCGGCTTGACAACGTGGAGCCAATGCCGTTCCCGCATTAAAACCGTTTCAGACGCGCGGTTTGCGACCGATCTGATCGATTGGAATCATCGCCCGGCCCTGCTCGTCCAACGCCTGCCGCTGGGTCGGCGCAAGCTTCCAGGCGTGGCCGTAAACGATTTCGAAGGTGAGCGGAATCAGCCCGTCGGGATTGCGTTGCGCATCGAGTGCGTCGAATAGCCGCTGGCGCCAGCGCGGCGTGTGCAGACCAGCGCCGGCGAGGCTGCGACCCGCCTCATCCGTCAAACCAGCCATGCCGCCAAGCAAATGCACATCGGCCAGCAGCGCCTGCGGCGTTTCGTAGGTGATCGTGAGCTGCTCCATGTCCATGACGGGCGTGGACCAGCGGCTATGCACCAGCATGTCGCCAATGTCATGCATATCAACAAAGCGCAACGTATGGACGCCCGCGTCGATGCCGGCCAGAGCGCTGCGCAGCTCGCGCAAGGTGTCGGGGCCGAACAGGCTGAACATCAGCAGCCCGCCCTCCGTGGTGATGCGGTGCCATTCCGGAAAGATTGCGTGCGGCGCCGGGTCCCAGTGCAGCGCGAGATTCGACCACAGCAGATCGAATGACGCCCCGGCGAACGGCAGCGCGCGAAAGTCCGCCTGGGCAAAATCAAAGACCGGCCGCTTCTTCAGAAGCCGTCCGAGCCACCCGGCATCGGTGCGCTGCGGGTCGAGTTTCTGCGCCTGCGCCAGCATGGCGGACGACCAGTCGACCCCGCAGATCTGTGCGTCCGGATATTGCGCGCGCAGTACCGCCAAGCCTTGTCCCAGGCCGCAGCCCAAATCCAGCGCACGCGTGGGCGTGGCTTTGATGTAGGACAGCCGGTCCTGCATGCGACTGCCGACTTCGCGCAGCAGGAAATCCACGTCGGCGAAACGCGCGGCGCGGCGATCAAAGGCGCGCCGCAAGGCGGCAGGACGAGCAAGAGCGGGATCAGACATCGACAAGACCGGGCGGAATACTGCGGTTGCCAAGTATACCGGCCCGCAGTTTGAGGCGCCGTCCGATAGCGCAGTGGCCGCAAATCGGCTTGGATAGCGGCTTTTTGTATGCACAAACACGCGTTATCGGCATGGTTTCGTGCCGGCCTGCGTCATCTGTTGCCGTGTGCCTGCGCGCTTTGCGGCGCGGTGCAGAGCGGCCTTGTCTGCAGCGGCTGCATGGGCGATCTGGCCCCGCATCTGCACAGGCGGCGCTGCATCCAATGTGCGATCGCACTGGAGGCACGGCATGCCGCTCGACATTGCCACGCCTGTTTGGCCGGCGCGCCCGACTTTGACGCCACCGTCGTCATTGCCGACTACGGCTGGCCGCTTGACCACCTTGTCACTGGGTTGAAATTTCGGGCGCAATTGCCGTTGGCATCTTGGCTGGCGGACCAATTGCGCAACGCACTCGCCGCTGCGCCCGGCGGCTTGCCGGACGTGCTTCTGCCGGTGCCGCTCTCGCCCGCACGCCTGCGCTCGCGCGGCTACAACCAGGCGTGGGAGATTGCCCGCAGGCTGGCGCGCCAATTGGACATTCCCGCCCAGGCCAACGCCCTGCACCGTGTGCGCGACAACCCCGCCCAGGCCACGCTGGACCGTGCCGAGCGGCTGACCAACCTGCACGGTGCATTCGTTGTCGCCGAGCCTGCGCGCATCGCGGGGCGCCACGTCGGCGTCGTTGACGATGTGATGACCACCGGCGCAACCCTCGGCGAGATTGCCACGCAACTCAAACGCGCCGGCGCCACCCGCGTCACCAACGTTGTCGCCTTGCGCACGCCCTGATTACGTGCTTATGCGACATTGTGTCGCGCCACCTGTGCCAAGCTGTGGCGAGGTGACAACCCTTCCCAATGTGGATAAGCTCGCCGCCGAAATTCCCCCCTGCCGCCCGATCATGTTCAACGTCGTCCTTGTCGAACCCGAAATCCCGCCCAATACGGGCAATGTGATCCGCCTGTGCGCCAACACGGGCGCACAGCTGCATCTGATTGAACCGCTAGGTTTTCCGCTCGAAGATGCCCGCATGCGCCGCGCGGGGCTCGACTATCACGAGTACGCGACGATGCGCGTGCATGCCGATTGGGACGCCTTCCTGCGCGCTGCGCAGCCTGATCCCACGCGCATGTTCGCGCTCACCACGCGCGGCTCGACGCCGTTTGCCAGCATGGCGTTCCAGCCGGGCGACTGGTTTGTCTTCGGGTCGGAAACGCGTGGGTTGTCGGAAGCGCGACGCGAGTGGTTTCCCGCTTCCCAGCGGATTCGCCTGCCGATGCGGCCGGATAACCGCAGCCTGAATCTATCGAACACCGTGGCGGTGGTCGTGTTCGAAGCGTGGCGCCAGAACGGGTTCGCGGGCGGCGCCTGATTCAGACCAGACGCGCCGTTGATTGCGGCGTGACTAACGCGCCGATTCGGATTTGGCGTCGCGCTGCAGTAGACGCTCGACCGCTTTCGCAACAGCAAGCCCTTCGAACAAGACTTCGCAGACGGTAAAGGTGATCGGCATGTCCACGCCCTTGGCGCGAGCCAGGGCGGCCACGGCACGCGCACAGCGCACGCCTTCGGCGACGTGGCCGAGGCTGTGGAGGATGTCGTCGAGCGAGCGGCCCTGCGCAAGCTGCATCCCGACCGTGCGGTTGCGTGACAGATCGCCGGTGGCGGTCAGCAGCAGATCGCCCATGCCGGTCAGCCCCATGAATGTTTCGGGCCGACCGCCCAGCGCCAGGCCAAGGCGCGTCATCTCAGCCAGCCCGCGCGTCACGAGAGCGGCGCGCGCGTTCAACCCCAGGCCCAGGCCATCCGCGGCGCCTGTTGCAATGGCCAGGACGTTCTTGACGGCACCGCCCACTTCCACGCCGACGAGGTCATCGCTTGCGTACACGCGCATCGCGTGATGGTGAAAACCGCGCTGCGTGAGCTTGCACAGCGCCTCGCTGGTCGAAGCGACGGTCATGGCGCACGGCAAACCCTGCGCGACTTCCTTGGCGAAACTCGGCCCAGACAACACACCGACAGCGAGGTCGGTACGGCCCGACGCCTTCAGCACATCGGCGACGATGGCGTGCGGCAGTGCACTGGTTTCGGGGTCGAAACCCTTGCATAGCCAGATCACGTTGCGCACACCGCCGTGCGCGGCAATCGTGCGCGCCAGGTCTGCCAGCCCGGCGACGGGTGAAGCAATGACGGCGAGTCCGTCGTCGCCCGCCGCATGGTCGAGCGCGGCCTGCAAATCAGCAGAAAAATGCAACGATGCCTGCAGCGCCATGCCCGGCAAATACAGTGCGTTGATGTGCGTGGCGGCCATCTGCGCGACGAGGTTCGCGTCGCGCCCCCACAGCACGACGTCGTGCGATTGCGCGGCGTGGCTGGCCAGGGCAGTGCCCCAGGCACCGGCACCCAAAACGGAAATTCGCATGCGCGTATTCAACATCGGTCAGGCAAAAGTCGAGCAACAGGTCGGGCAAAAAAAAAGCCCGCGCAAGCGTGCGGCTGGCGCGGGCCTCTGGCGCAGTGCGCCTCGTACTTAGTGAGTAGCCTTCGAGCCGTCCGGCATCACGAGGCCAGCATTGCCGCCAGCTTGTGCCTCTTCCATGGCGGCAGTCAAACGCTGCTCATACAGGGCCTGGAAGTTGATCTCAGCCAGGTGGATCGGCTGGAAGCCAGCGCGGCCGATGGTGTCGGCAATGTTCGAGCGCAGGTACGGGTACACGATGGTCGGGCAGGCGATGCCCAGCAGCGGGTCCATCTGTTCGGCCGGCACGTTGCGGATATCGAAGATGCCCGCTTGCTTGGCTTCCACCAGGAACGCGACCTTCTCTTGCACCTTGGTCGTCACCGTACCGATGACGGTCACTTCAAACACGCCTTCAGCCAGTTGCGAAGCGGCGACGTCCACCTGCACTTCCACGGACGGCTGTTCCTGCTCGAGGAAGATGTGCGGCGAGTTCGGTTGCTCCAGCGACAGGTCCTTCAGGTAGACGCGCTGGATGTTGAAGAACGGCTGGCCATCCTGGCCCGGTTGCTGCTGTTGCTGGTCGCTCATGACTCGCCTTCAAATGGGATGTGGTCAGTGCTTGGCGGAAGCCTCCGCCGCACAAAACGCGTATGGTACATGACCAAATGGGGCCCGCTATAAGAGCCGGCCCAAAAGTACAACGCCCGGTCAAAACCGGGCGTTTCTGTGTGGCGCGCAGGTCGCCAGACCGGGCCGCCGAATCAGGCAGCCAGCAACGGAACCAAGCCACCGTCGCGGTCCAGCGCAGACAGATCATCGAAGCCGCCGATGTGGCGCTCGTCGATATAAATCTGCGGAACCGTGCGGCGGTTCGTGCGCGTCATCATCTCTTCGCGCTTGCCGGGTTCGCGATCGATCAGGATTTTCTCGATCTGCTCGACACCGCGTTGCTTAAGGAGTCGTTCCGCTGCCACGCAATAGGGGCAGACGGTGGTGCTGTACATGACCACGTGCGCCATAACTTCAACCTCGTATCTTTATTTCACAACCGGAAGGCCAGCTTGTTGCCAGGCGGCCAATCCGCCCTCGAGCGAATACACCTCACTGTAACCGGCCTGCTTCAGGACTGCTTGCGCCCGCCCAGCGCGCTGGCCGGTCTGGCATACGAGGATGATGGGGGTCTCTTTGTTCTTTGCAAGCCCGGAAGCCTTGCCTGCAAGCTCCCCCAGCGGCGCGTGCTTGGCTTGCGGCAGATGGCCGGCGGCGTATTCAGCGCTTTCACGCACATCCACCACCACGGCATTGCGGCGATTGATGAGCTGGGTGGCCGCCGAAGCACCCACCTTGGCGCCACCGCCGCCCGCAATGCGGCGCTGGATGGGCGCCCAGAGCAGCAGCAGACCCGAAACGATGGCGACGGCAAGCAGTGCGAGGTTGTTGTAATCGGCGAAGAACTTCACGGTATCGGTTTCCTGGGATGGGTCGGGCAAGTCTTATGGGCGAACATCAGCCGAACGATTCGGGGGCCCAATGCCCGCGGCATTATAAAATAGTTGGTTTCAGCGGCTGCACGATGACGTACGACACGTCGCAGCAGCCGCCCGCAGGTTTTCTCACTTCTCATCATGGCAGTCATGCACAAGCTCGTCCTCATCCGCCACGGCGAATCGACGTGGAATCTGGAGAACCGCTTCACCGGCTGGGTCGATGTCGACCTGACCGACACGGGCGTCGCCCAGGCCCGCCAAGGCGGCAAACTGCTGCGCGAAGCCGGCTTCACCTTCGATCTGGCCTACACCTCGGTGCTCAAGCGCGCGATCCGCACGCTGTGGCATGTGCAGGATGAAATGGATCTGATGTGGATCCCGACCCGTAATGAGTGGCGCCTGAACGAGCGCCACTACGGCGCGCTGTCGGGCCTGAACAAGGCCGAAACCGCCGCGCAATATGGGGACGAGCAAGTCCTGGTGTGGCGCCGCAGCTACGACACGCCGCCACCCGCGCTGGAGCCTGGCGCCGACAACGACGCCTTCGGCAACCCCCGTTACGCGGGCCTCACGCGCGAGCAGGTGCCCCTGACCGAATGCCTGAAGGACACCGTCGCACGCGTGATGCCGCTTTGGGATGAATCGATTGCACCGGCCATCAAGAGCGGCAAGCGCGTGGTCATCGCCGCGCACGGCAACAGCATCCGTGCGCTGGTGAAGTACCTGGACGGCATTTCCGACGCAGACATCGTCGGCCTGAACATCCCCAACGGCACGCCGCTTGTGTATGAGTTGGACGCCAACCTCAAGCCGATCCGCCATTACTACCTGGGTGACCAGGAAGCGATTGCCGCTTCGCTCGCGGCGGTGGCCAGCCAAGGCAAGTCGAAATAAACCGTAACGGGCGCTACGGCACTCCAACGCCTTTATACTGTCGAAGCCTGTAGCCCGGGATGTGCGCGAGCCGTCCCGGGCCATGTTTATCTACTGTTCCCACGTCCACGCTCGACACATGCGAACTTCGCTCAAGAACATCAGCTTGATCGCCATCGGCCTCGTCACCGGGGTTCTGGCGACGCTCCAGCTCTCCGCCACTGCGCAAAACGCGACGGTCGGCCCGCTTCCGCTGGAGAAGCTCAGGCTCATGGCGGACATCTTTGGCCAGATCAAGCGTGAATATGTCGAGCCGGTGGACGATGACAAGCTGCTGACCGAAGCCATCAAGGGCATGGTCGCCAGCCTCGACCCGCATTCGGCCTACCTGGACAAGAAGGACTTCCAGGAGCTGCAGGAAGGGACCCAGGGCCGCTTCGCCGGTCTGGGTATCGAGATCTCGCAGGAAGAAGGCCTGGTCAAGGTCATCAATCCGATCGAAGACACCCCCGCCTTCCGCGCCGGCGTGCAACCGGGCGACCTGATCACCCGCATCGACGACAAACCCGTGCGTGGCATGCCGTTGGAGCAAGCCGTCAAACGCATGCGCGGCGCGCCGGGCACCAAGGTCACGCTCACGATCTATCGCAAGAAGGAAGAACGCACGTTCCCGCTGACCATCACCCGCGCCGAAATCCAGGTGCAGTCGGTCAAGGCCAAGATGCTGGACAACGGCATCGCGTGGGTGCGCATCACCAGCTTCCAGGAACGCACCGTGCCGGACCTGGCCAAGAAGCTCAATGACCTGGCCAAACAAGACGCCCACCTGAAGGGCCTGATCCTGGACCTGCGCAACAACGGCGGCGGCGTGCTGCAAGCTGCGGTTGGCGTGTCGGCAGCGTTCCTGCCGCCGGACGCGACGGTGGTTTCGACCAACGGCCAGGTGCCGGATGCCAAGCGCACGTACAAGGCGAGCTTCGCCAACTACCGCTTGAGCAACTTCGATTCCGATCCCCTGGTCGGCCTGGACCCCGAGTTCAAGACCGTGCCGATCATCGTGCTGACCAATGCCTACACGGCTTCGGCCTCGGAAATCGTGGCCGGTGCGCTGCAGGATCATCACCGCGCCAAGACGATGGGCAAGACGACGTTCGGCAAGGGCTCGGTGCAGACCGTGCGTCCGCTGTCGAACGACACCGGCATCAAGCTGACCATTGCGTACTACTACACGCCGTCGGGCAAGTCGATCCAGGCCAAGGGCATCCGCCCGGATATTCCGGTTGACCAAAACCCGGACGGCGACCCGGACGATGCGCTGATTACGCGCGAAATCGACACCGAACGCCACCTGCACAACAAGCAGGAGTCGGAAGAAGCCGAGATGACCGAGCGCGAAAAGCGCCGCATCGAAGAACTACGTCGTCTGGAAGAAGAAAACGCCAAGAAGACGCCCGAGCAGCGCGAGAAGGAGCGCAACAAGAAGCCGATCGAGTTCGGTTCGGCTGAAGACTTCATGCTGCAACAGGCCATTGCCGACCTGAAGGGTCAGCCGGTCAAACGCTCGAAGTCGGTGCTGGAAGCCGCGGCTGCCGCGGTGCCGGATAAGGCAGTGAAGTCGCCGGCGGCCAAGGAATCGAGCGCCCCGGCCAAGCTGCCCAAGGGCAAGGCGACACCGGCGTCCGAGCCGGCTGCCCCGAAGCCCAATGTTCCGGCCAGCGGCGTGCAGCCTGCACCGGAGCCCACCGGCGCCCGATAAGACACCGGCCGGCAAATACTGGCAAACTTACGAGGCCGTGCACTGCACGGCCTTTTTCATTGCATCACCATGAACGACGATCAACTGCTGCGGTACTCACGCCATATCCTGCTCGACGAAATCGGCATCGAGGGGCAGACGCGCCTGCTTGAGAGCCACGCGCTTGTCATCGGCATGGGCGGGCTGGGCGCTGCAGCCCTGCCTTATCTGGCGGCGGCGGGCGTGGGCACGCTCACTATCGTCGACGACGACTCGGTGGACTTGACCAACCTGCAGCGCCAGATCATCCACACAACGGAATCGGTCGGGCAACCGAAGGTGGCATCCGCGCAGGCGGCCATCGCTCGGCTGAACCCGGACGTGCGCGTGAATGCCGTGCAGCGCCGGCTCGATGCCGATGCAATCGGCGAGCTCCTCGATGGCGTGAGCGTGGTACTGGACTGCTCCGATAACTTCGGCACCCGCCAAGCCACCAACCTTGCCTGCGTGCGGGCTGGCGCGCCGCTGGTATCGGGCGCCGCCATCCGCTTTGATGGACAGATCAGCGTATTCGACAGCCGTGCCGGGGGCCCCTGCTACGCCTGCCTGTTCCCGCCCGACGAGCCTGCGCCCGATGTGGCGTGTGCAACGATGGGCGTGTTCTCGCCGATGGTGGGCATGGTGGGTACGGTGCAGGCCGCCGAGGCGCTCAAGCTGATCACCGGCATTGGCCGTTCGCTTGCCGGGCGTCTTCTGATGCTCGACGGTCTATCGATGGAATGGACGACGATGCGCATTGCGCGTGAGCCGTCATGCACCGTCTGTGGCGGCGCGCACTGAAGCGCCGGAACACGCGCAACAAAAAAAGGAGGCCAAGGCCTCCTTCTTTTTCGTCGGTTGACGAGGCTTACTCGCCCTCGGGCTCCATCTGCGATTGCAGATAGTTCTGAATGCCGACCTTGTCGATCAGCTCGAGCTGCGTTTCCAGCCAGTCGATGTGCTCTTCGGTGTCGTCCAGAATGTCGACCAAGATTTCGCGGCTCACGTAATCCTTGACCGATTCGCAGTAAGCGATGCCCTCGACCACGGTGCCGTGTGCGGCGCGCTCGAGCTTCAGGTCGCACTCGATGATCTCTTTCGTATCTTGGCCGATGAAGATCTTGCCCAGGTCCTGCAGGTTGGGCAGACCGTCGAGCATCAGGATGCGCTCGATCAAGCGATCGGCATGCTTCATCTCGCCGATCGACTCCTTGTACTCGTGGTCCCCGATGCGCTTGAGCCCCCAGTGGCCGTACATGCGCGCGTGGAGGAAATACTGGTTGATGGCAGTCAGCTCGTTCTTGAGCTGGGCGTTCAGATATTGGATGACCTTCTTATCGCCTTTCATTCTTGGGGCTCCAGCAAAGTGCAACTGCGGTGATGGACGCACGCGTCCGCTCAAGGCGAGCCCTGTGCCTGACCAGCAAGCAACACATGCCACCGAGGCTCAACGCCTGGGCGGCAATTCGCGGCGACAGGGAAAGACGGGAAATCAGGCAGCCAATGCACCGGGCACGAGGGCCTGATCATTGGCGACGGGCTCGTCGCGACGCTCGATTATGGCATGCGTGCTTGCGCGGCCCAAAATCTGGTCGACAGGGACACAGCTCACCGCTTCGGCGAGCACCTGCTTGGCGCAGTCCCGGCATTGTCCGCAGCACGTACCCACGCCGAGCGTTTCGGCGAGTTCGTCCATCGTCGACACGCCCAGACGGGCGGCGCCATGGATTTCGCGGTCGGTCACTTGGTTGCAAATGCAGACGTACACGGGGATTCCTCCGCAGCGCTCAGAACGCGCTGTAAAACCAGAATAACAGAGAATGGAAATGAGAACAATTCTTGTTCTACCCCATTCTGAGCGGAGGGTCATGCGGGTGCACGGGAGCCGTCTTTCCGGAGAAAACGTGCAATTTCAATCACTTAAAGAAGGGTTGGCCCCGGGAAGGCGATGCTCCGGTACGACACGCGGTTACAGCCGGCGCGTTGGAAATGCCTGAATCAGGCCCGCGCCAGCGCGCTCAGCGCCTCTTCGATTTCGGCCGGTTCGCACGCGTGCAGCAGGCGTTCGGCCTCGCGCATCAGACGTGGGCGGTCCGAGCGCAGGATCTGTTGCTTGACGCTCAGCAACTGCGACGGATGCATCGAGAATTCGGTGAGACCCATGCCCAGCAGCAGGCGTGTCATGGTGGCGTCCCCCGCCATCTCACCGCACACTGAAACCGGCGTGCCCGCCTGATGCGCTTCGCGAATGGTGCGCGCGATCAATTGCAGCACCGCTGGGTGCAGTGGGTCGTACAGATGCGCGACCGCGTTGTCGGCACGATCGATGGCGAGCGTGTACTGGATCAGGTCGTTTGTGCCGATCGAGAGGAAATCCAAGCGGCGCAGGAACACCGGCAGGATCAGCACGGCGGCCGGAATCTCGATCATGGCGCCGACCTTGATGGTCGGGTCGTAGGCCACGCCATCGGCGTCGAGCGAAGCCTTGGCGCGTGCCAGCAAATCGAGCGTCTGGTCGATTTCGCGGGCGTGCGCGAGCATCGGCACGAGAATCTTGATAGGCCCAAACGCAGACGCCCGCAACAGCGCGCGCAACTGCGTCAGGAACATCGCCGGTTCCGACAGCGACCAGCGGATCGCGCGCAAACCCAGCGCCGGATTGGGCGCAGTCTCGAACACGTCGTCGCGGATGTCCAACGGCTTGTCAGCCCCGATATCGATGGTGCGGATCGTAACGGGCAGGCCCATCATCGATTCGACGGCGGTGCGGTAAGCGCGGAACTGTTCCTCCTCGTCGGGCAACGCGCCACGACGGTTCATGAAGAGAAACTCGGAGCGGAACAGGCCCACGCCCACGGCACCGGCTTTGACGGCCGCGGCCGCATCTTCCGGCATTTCGATGTTCGCGTGCAGATCGATTTGCGTACCGTCGAGCGTGACGGTGGGCGTATGGCGCAGGCGTTCGAGACGCTTCTTCTGCAATTCGCCTTCGCTGCGGCGGTGGCGGTATTCCTCGAGGATGGACGCGCTCGGATCGACGATGACGATGCCGTTGTCTCCATCAATGACGACGATGTCGTCCTGGCGAATCAGCGTGCTCGCGTTATGCACCCCCACGGCCGCCGGAATGTCGAGGCTGCGCGCCACGATGGCGGTGTGCGAAGTGCGGCCGCCCAGATCGGTCACAAAGCCGGCGAAGGTCTGGCCACGGAACTGCAGCATATCGGCCGGCGCAATATCGTGCGCGACGACAATCATGCCGGCATCCGGATCACAGCCGACCGCCACCGGCGCGGGCGCCAACGCGGGCGCGCCGGCCAGCACCTTCAGAATGCGTTCGACCACCTGCTCGATGTCGGCCTTGCGCTCGCGCAAGTATTCGTCTTCGATTTCGCCGAACTGGCGGATCAGTTCTTCAAGTTGCGTTGTGAGCGCCCACTCTGCGTTGTAGCGTCGCTGGCGAATCAACGTCTCTGGCACCTGCGAGAGCAACGCGTCATCCAGAATCATCGCGTGCACATCGAGGAAGGCGCCCATCTCTTCGGGCACGTCGGTGGGCAGGTCGCGCTTGAGTGCGGCCAACTCGGCGCGCACGGTGGCGCGGGCACTGCGCAAACGCTCGACCTCGGCCTCAACCTTGTCTTCATCGACGAGGTAGTGCGACACGTCAAGCGCCGCACGCGCCAGCATGTGGGCGCGGCCAATGGAGATGCCGCGCGAGACCGGAATACCGTGCAGGGTAAAAGGCATAGACGCTGGCCGGAGCGGCGTTGAAGTGGAATGCGGCGGGCGGGTTATTCGCCTTCGCCGAAGCGATCGTTGATGAGCGCGACGAGACCATCCATGGCGTCGTGCTCGTCGGGCCCGTCGATCTCCAGAGTGACGGTGGAACCGATGCCCGCAGCCAGCATCATCACGCCCATGATGCTCTTGGCGTCGACCTGACGGCCGTTGCGCGACATCTTGATCTGGCTGTCGAACTTGCTGGCGAGCTGCGTGAGTTTGGCGGAGGCGCGAGCATGCAGCCCGAGCTTATTGATGATGGTGATATCCCTCTGCAGCATATTTGTCTGGATGATTGGCAACCTGGTTCTGAACGGCTGTCGAGCCGACCTGCAGTACGCCTTGCGCGCCGCCGGCCAGAGCCTTGGCGGCAAGTTGTTCGAGTTTTTCGGAGCGATAGCAGATGGCGCGCACGAGCATCGGCAGATTCACGCCGGCCAGCACGCGCACGCGGCCGGGATCGGCCAGGCGCGAGGCGATATTGGCAGGTGTGGCTCCGAAGATGTCGGTCAGCACCAGCGCGCCATTGGCCTCAATGAGTTCGGCAAGCTTGTCGCGCGCCTGAGCCAGCACGGCAGCCGGCTCGGCATCGGGCAGGACATCGATTGCGCCCAGCCGCTCGGGCGGACCGCAATAGACGTGTGCAGCGCAATCGCGCAGTGCGCTGGCCAGCGGCGCATGAGCGATGATCAGAATCCCTGCCATGATCGAAAAGCGAATGGGTATAACGCTGATTGTATCAGGGCCATTTGGCGCAATTGTGCGGCCGTGTACTGGTCCTCCCCCTTGTGGAGGACCCTCGGCGGAGGGGCCATGCCGCCATATCAGGCGGGCTTACGCGCCAATCCACTGCTCTTGCCTGCGGCGCGCTCCAGTGCATCGATGAACATTCCGGCCACGTTGAAGCCCGTCTGTTGCGTGATTTCCTGGAAGCACGTCGGGCTGGTGACGTTGACCTCGGTGAGGTAATCCCCAATGACGTCCAGGCCGACGAGCAGCAGGCCGCGTTGCCAGAGCACGGGTGCAAGTGCATGTGCGATCACCTGATCACGTTCGGACAGCGGTTGCGCCTTGCCCGTACCACCCGCCGCCAGATTGCCGCGGACCTCGCCGGCCATCGGCACGCGTGCCAGCGAATGCGGCACCGGCGAACCGCCGATCAGGAGAATGCGCTTGTCGCCCTCACGGATCGCAGGAATGTACTGCTGAGCCATGATCGTGCGCGCGCCGTTGTCGGTGAGCGATTCGATGACCGCCCCGAGGTTCATGCCATCCGGCCCCACGCGGAAGATGCCCGCGCCGCCCATGCCGTCGAGCGGCTTGAAGATGACGTCGCCCTGCTCGGCGTGGAATTCGCGCAGGCGCTTGGCATCGCGCGACACGACGGTCGGCACGGTGAATTCGCGGAACTGCGCGATGGCGAGCTTCTCCGAATGGTCACGAATCGCCTGCGGTTTGTTGAACACGCGCGCGCCCTGACGTTCGGCAATCTCCAGCAGCCACGTGCTGGTGACGTACTCCATGTCGAACGGCGGGTCCTTGCGCATCAGCACCGCGTCAAAGCCAGTGAGCGGCAGCAGGCGCGCATCACCGGCGCGATACCAGTCGTGCTCGTCGCCGGTCAGGGCGATCGGCGTGGCAACGGTTTCGACCACGTTGTTCGCCAGCGTGAGCTGTGACTGCAGGCACGTGTAGATGGCATAGCCGCGCGCTGCCGCCTCGCGCATCATCGCAAAGGTGGAATCCTTGTAAGTCTTGAACGTCGACAGCGGATCGACGATGAACAGGATGCGCATGGCGGCTCCTTCTGCAGCGGGGTACAGCCGATCAGATCAGCGGGTTCGGGTCGGTCTTCTCAAGCTCGAGCGAGGCAGCCAGCAGCGCCAAGCGCGCCACCACGCCGTACATATAGAAGCGGTTCGGCTCGCCGGCGCCCGGCTTGGCATGGCTGTCCGGCAGCGAATTCGACGCAAACGGCAGCGGCACGAAATGCATGCCCGGCGCGTTGAGATTCTCGTCCACGCCACGGCCCGTGTGAACCCGGTAGAAACCGCCCACCACATAGCGGTCGATCATGTAGACGACGGGCTCGGCCACAGCTTCGTTGATCTTCTCGAAGGTGTGCACGCCTTCCTGCACGATCACCTCGGAAACCTCCAGGCCTTCCTTGACCACGCTCATCTTGTTGCGCTCCTTCCGGTTGAGGCCCTTGACCTCGGAAGGATCGCGCACCGTCATCACGCCCATGCCATAGGTGCCGGCGTCGGCCTTGACCACCACATACGGGGTCTCATTCACGCCGTATTCCTTGTACTTCTTGGCGGTTTTCTTGAGCACCGTCTCCACTGCGTGGGCGAGTTCTTCCTCGCCGGCCCGCTCATGGAAATCCAGCCCGCTGCATTTGGTGAAGTACGGGTTGACCATCCACGGGTCGATGTCGATCAGCTTGGCGAACTTCTTGGCCACTTCGTCGTAGGCAGCAAAGTGGTTGGTCTTGCGACGCTGCGACCAGCCAGCATGAAGCGGCGGCAGCAGATATTGCTCGTTGATGTTCTCGAGGATGGGCGGCACGCCGGCTGACAGATCGTTGTTCAGCAGGATCGAGCACGGATCGAAGTCTTCCATGCCCAGCCGGCGGCCCTTGGTACCGATGCGCTTGAGCGGCTCGACCACCAGCCGTTGCCCATCAGGCAAGTCGATCGGCGTCGGCTCGGTGATGTCCTCTGAAAGCGATCCGAGGCGCACATTCAACCCGGCTTGGCGCATGATCTGCGACAGGCGCGCCACGTTCTGCAGATAGAACATATTGCGCGTGTGGCGCTCGGGGATCAGCAGGAGGTTCTTGGCGTCCGGGCAGATCTTTTCGATGGCGGCCATGGCGGCTTGCACGGCCAGGGGCAGCATCTCGGGCGCGAGGTTGTTGAAACCGCCCGGGAACAGGTTCGTGTCGACCGGCGCCAGCTTGAAGCCGGCGTTGCGCAAATCGACGGAACAGTAGAACGGCGGCGTGTGTTCCTGCCACTCCAGGCGGAACCAGCGTTCGATGGCGGGCGTGGCGTCAAGAATCTTCTGCTCGAGCTCGAGCAGCGGCCCGTTCAGCGCGGTGATCAAGTGCGGAACCATACCCTTCCTATTGATGTTATTTATCGCCCACTCCGATTGTAGAGGAACAGGCAATAGCTTGCAGACGACAGCGGGCTATCGATATGCGGTCAGGAAAGAGGATTCGCAAGAGGCGCAGTGCGGCAGTGCAGCAAGCCACACAAAAAACGGGCAAAAAAAAGCGCGGGGCTGCCGCGCTTGGGGAATAGCCTGACAGATACGGGGAGCGTTCTGCAGGTGGAGGAAACCACGTCTGCAATGTAAGCGTCCGCATAACGAGAGGCAATTGAAGGTTTTTTACATCGGACTTAAGGACGTCCAGCTCAGGGGCTGCGTAACAAAAAACCCGGCGCACAGCCGGGTCTTTTGCAGGATGAGGCGGACGATCAGTCTTCGTAGGCGGTTTCGCCGTGCGACGTGATGTCCAGACCCTCGCGCTCCTCTTCTTCCGGCACGCGCAGGCCGACAATGGCATCGACGATCTTGTACGAGACGAACGCCACCACCGCGGACCAGATGACCGTGGTCGCCACGCCCTGGAACTGGATCCACAGCTGGCCGCCGATCGAGTAATCGTCGGCAACCTTGTTGGCGACATAGTCGTAGATGCCGGTGCCGCCAAGGCTCGGTGCCGCGAACACGCCGGTCAGCAGCGCGCCGAGGATACCGCCCACGCCGTGCACACCGAACACGTCGAGCGTGTCGTCCATGCCCAGCATGCGCTTGAGGCCATTCACGCCCCACAGGCACAGCAGGCCGGCGATGATGCCGAGCGCAATCGAACCCATCGGGCCGACAAAGCCAGCAGCCGGCGTGATGGCCACCAGGCCAGCCACGGCACCGGATGCAGCACCCAGCATCGACGGCTTGCTCTTGCCGAACCACTCGCCGAAGCTCCACGACAGCACGGCTGCGGCGGTCGCCAGCAGCGTGTTGACGAAGGCCAGCGCGGCACTGCCGTTGGCTTCCAGGGCCGAACCGGCGTTGAAGCCGAACCAGCCGAACCACAGCAGCGAGGCACCGACCATCGTCAGCGTCAGGCTGTGCGGCTTGAGCGCCTCGCGGCCAAAACCGATGCGCTTGCCGAACAGGAAGGCACCCACCAGACCCGCCACGGCGGCGTTGATGTGCACCACGGTACCGCCGGCAAAGTCCAGCGCGCCCTTCTGGAACAGCCAGCCCGACTTAGCGGTCATCACCTCGGCCGCCTTGGCGTCGGTAAAGCCGTCCGGACCCGGCCAGAACCAGACCATGTGCGCGATCGGCAGGTAGCTGAAGGTGAACCACAGCACCACAAACAGCAGAACAGCCGAGAACTTCGCGCGTTCGGCGAAGGCGCCGATGATCAGCGCGCAGGTAATCGCCGCAAACGCACCCTGGAAGGCGAAGTACGCGTATTCCGGCACCACCACGCCCTTGCTGAAGGTGGCGGCAACCGAATCCGGCGTCAGGCCCTTGAGGAACAGACGATCCAGCCCGCCGAAGAACGCGTTGCCCTCGGTGAACGCGAAGCTGTAGCCGTAGACGGCCCACAGGATGATGATGAGCGAGAAGATGCCCATGCACTGCATCAGCACGGACAGCATGTTCTTCTTGCGCACCAGGCCGCCGTAGAACAGCGCCAGACCCGGCAGCGTCATCAGGATGACGAACGCGGTGGAGATCAGCAGCCACGCCGTGTCGCCCTTGTTGGGGACAGGTGTAGCGGCAGCCGGTGCAGCAGGCGCAGCAGCTGCGGCGGCCGGAGCTGCTGCAGCGGCGGGGGCTGCAGCCGGTGCAGCAGCGGCCGGCTCGGAAGCAGCGGCGGCTGCAACCGGCGCCGAAGCTTCAGCTGCCGGCTTGTCCTGTGCCACGGCCGGCGCCGACATCACGGCGCCCGCGAGCACGGCAACGACGGCCCCAGCCGTCAGGAATCGTGTGAACCAGGTTTTCATGTTTTGACCTCTTCCTTGGCGGATTGGGGCTTATAGGGCGTCGCCGCCGGTCTCACCGGTGCGGATGCGGATGACTTGTTCGACGTCGGCCACGAAGATCTTGCCGTCGCCAATCTTGCCGGTGCGCGCGGATTTTTCGATGGCCTCGACGGCGCGCTCGACCACGTCGTCGGGCACGGCCACTTCGATCTTTACTTTAGGCAGGAAGTCGACGATGTACTCCGCGCCGCGGTAAAGCTCGGTATGACCCTTCTGACGTCCGAAGCCTTTGACTTCCGTGACGGTAATGCCCGACACCCCCACTTCGGACAACGCCTCGCGGACCTCGTCGAGCTTGAACGGCTTGATGATGGCCATGATGAGTTTCATGCTGGTTCCTCCTCGGTCGGCGGCACCGGAGCGCCGCCGCGCATCGTTATTGGAAAGTCTTGGTGATCGACAGCAGGGCCGTGGCCTTGCCCATGTAGTTGCCGCGCGTGTTCGTATAGAACGCGCGCGAAGCGTTCGTATCGATGTAGGCCAGCGACGCCGCCCAGCCGTTGCCGAAGTCTTTCGTCACACCGACCTTCCAGTCGGCATACGAGGCGCGCACGGTCTGATGCGGCACTTGCTGGTAGCCGGCGTGCAGGTTCAGCGTCAGGCCCCAGAAGCCGGTATCGAAGTTGCCCGACAGATCGAAGTATTGGCTGTGATGCGAATCAGGCGTGCCGAACAGGTTCGAGAACGCGTGCGAATACTTAAAGGTGACCGGGCCGTAGCCGATCTGCGCATAGCCTTCGGTCGTGTGCGGACGCGTGAAACCGTCAGGATAGCTGCCCGGGTAGTAGTACTGGAGCACGCCCACGTCGATCGGCACATCCTTGACGATCTCGGTCTTGTAGCCGCCGTAGAAATCCATCTCGATCGGCGCGGAGACGTTCGAGTTCGAATCGCTCAACCAGCTGATCGACGAGTTCCAGTTACCGATGTAGAAGCCTTCGGGCAACACACCGCCCGGAATGGCGTAGTCAAAGCCGCCCTGGATGGCGGGCTTGTTGTTGGTCTGCATGATGCCGCGATAGCGGTATTGGCTGGCCAGCGTCACGTTGGCCGTAAGCGCGGCCGGTGCAGGCGCGGGTGCTGCGGCCGGTGCATCAGCCGCAGGTGCGGACTGCGCGATGGCAGATTGGCTCACACCGGCAACGGCACCGGTCAGGAGTACAAGGCTGGCTGCGTACGCAAACTTCTTCATAACGGCTCTCCCCCTTTAGAAAGTCGCAACGGCAATGGAAAAAAATCGCACCAGTTCTGCAACTGTCATGCCATGTTGATGTCGTCGGATTGGAGGGTGTCTTCGGTCACAGCGTCGCGCTGCGCCAGGGCGCAAAACCGCAGGAAATTGGGGACGGGTCTCTCCTGGCACCGCCTGCTGGCCGCCAACGCTTGCCGCAGGCGGATTCATGCACGGGGGCCTACACCGTCATGGCGCGATAAAAACCATGTGATAGAGTGATTTCAGCCCCATGCAATGGCTCGCACGGCCGGGTGCGGAAACTGTGAAGACCGATTCTGTCCCCGTTTGTATGGCGCCGCCAATGCCGCATCGCAGCGAGATTTGACGCAAGGTGTGCCGTTCAGAGCGCCCAGCCGGTACCATCGCGACCGGCAGCACCGAAACCACGCGCCAAGCACAGGCCTTCGCACCACGGCACAGCAATTTTCACGCACAGTTGCGGTGCATGCACCGGCTTGGCGCAGACAGCACGACCCACGGAGCAAACACATGAAACCGACCGATCTCTTTTCCGACTTTCAAAACCGCGTAAGCGAAGCCCTGCGTAACTCGCCGGCGGCTGATATCGAGAAGAACGTCCGCGCGATGATGACCCAGGGCTTCTCCAAGCTCGATCTGGTCACGCGTGAGGAATTCGACGTGCAATCGCAAGTGCTGGCGCGTACGCGTGCGCGTCTGGAAGAACTGGAAACGCGCGTGGCCGCGCTGGAAGCGCAACTCAAGTCAGCTACCCCGGCTGATCAGTAATCCGCCGCCGGGTGTTGCGCCTGGCGCGCATCTGCAAGGCTGCGGTGCCGGCCGCCGCACCCTTGCTGCGGCGCACAGCGAAAAGATCGATGCGCCGCCTTGTTGCGGCTGACGAACTGATCTAGAACGTCCTTAAGACGCGCGCGCACCGCGCTTGAGGAGAAGATCATGCAACATCGTCTCTACTTCCTGATGCCGGACGTCGTCAGCGCCCGGCGCGTGATGAACGACCTCCTGCTGGCGCGCATCACCGAGCGCCACATCCACTTCGTCTCCAAGCCCGGCATCGATCTCACCGGCCTGCACGAAGCCAACATCCTCCAGACTTCGGACATCGTCCACGCCACTCAGAATGGGCTGGTGATCGGCGGGGGTGCGGGCGTGCTGGCGGGCATCGTGGCAGCCATCTTCCCGATCATCGGCGAAGGGCCGCAGTGGGGCATGGTCGGCATTACCACCGTCGTTGGCGCGCTGTTTGGCGCCTGGGCCTCGAGCATGATCGGCAGCTCGGTGCCAAACAGCCGCCTGAAACCGTTCAAGCAGGCAGTGGAGGATGGGCAGATCCTGCTGATGGTCGATGTGCCGCGCTCGCGCGTGAAAGAGGTACGCGCGCTGCTGCAGAAGACGCATCCCGAAGGCCACTTCAGCGGCGAAGACACGGCCATGCCGGCCTTCCCCTGAGTTGATCTGCCGACAACGAAGCCGGAGCCCAGTGCTCCGGTTTTTTTTGCCCGTTTCTCATGCCGACGGCGATCGTCAAATTTGGATGCCGGTGAACATGGCGGCGCAACGCGGCTGGCACAGTGGAGGGTTCCGCAACCGCCACGCTCCGTCACGCCATGCACCGATGCCACGCCCACCGCCTTGCTCGTGAGTTCTCTCGGAGGGCCGCGCGATGAGCCTTGCTGTACTGCGTTCGCGCGCGCTCTCGGGGATCGATGCACCGGCCGTCTCGGTGGAGGTCCATCTGGCGAATGGCCTGCCTTCGTTCACCATCGTCGGTCTGCCCGACACCGAGGTGAAGGAGAGCAAGGATCGCGTAAGGGCGGCCATCCAAAACAGCCGCTTTGAATTTCCGGCACGGCGTATCACCGTTAACCTGGCGCCCGCGGATCTCCCGAAAGAATCGGGCCGGTTCGACTTGGCGATCGCGCTGGGAATCCTCGCCGCGAGCCGCCAGATTCCGCACACGCATCTGGACGCGCACGAGTTTGCGGGTGAGCTGTCGCTGTCCGGCGATCTGCGGCCGATTCGCGGTGCATTGGCGATGGCGTATGCGCTATCGCGCAACCCCGTACTGGCCGATGGCGACACACCGCTTGCCCGCGCCTTCGTGCTGCCCGCCGAGAACGCCGCCGAAGCCGCGCTCGTGAGCGGCACAAAAGTCCTCCCGGCACGCACGCTCATCGAGGTATGCGACCACTTGAGCGCGCCGGTCGACATGGACATCCGCTATCCCGACCTGGCGGACGTGCGCGGGCAGCCGCAAGCGCGGCGCGCGCTGGAAGTCGCCGCCGCCGGCGGTCATTCCATGCTGATGATCGGGCCGCCTGGCACCGGCAAGTCGATGCTCGCACAACGGTTTCCCGGCTTGCTGCCGGACATGAGCGATGACGAAGCGCTTTCTGCCGCCGCCGTGATGAGCCTGACCACGCGCGGCTTCGACGCGCGGCGCTGGAAGGTGCGGCCATTCCGTTCGCCACACCACACGGCGTCTGCAGTGGCGATGGTGGGCGGGGGTGTAAGAACCAAAAATGGTTGCAAGGCTCCACATTTCCATGCAGATTTACATGGATAAATGCAAGGAGATTGCTATAGATGGCCACAGGGTTCCGAATCAGTGAGTTCCCCAACGATGACCAATATTGGCGCGTCGACTGGATCGGAAAGGTTGCCCACAACCCTCATGTTGATAGCGAGCCCAAGGTCCACATATTGCTGAGTGCGCTTCACGATAACTATCGAGACCCGCTCAAGAACACTAGCCGTACAGGCAAGTGCTATGACGAGGCGTGGATCGGTGTCGGGCAGTTGCCGCTGGTCAGCGTAGGGTCAGTCTGGCATAGGCGAAAATTGCACTCCGTCATCAACGACGGCAACGCGGGCGGGCGCCTTGAAACACTCACGATTAACCCGACCAACCGCTTGCGAAACACGTTTGCAGGAAACGTGGAAGCTAATGGGCGATTGGTGAAGTGCATGCCTAAGGCCTACTACGAGGTCGGAGGCAATTTCAAGCATTTGGCCAACACCCCTCTCTGGGTGTATCCGGTGGAGCGGCAGTCATTCAAATTTGTGCTCATCCCCCCGGCGGAACTTCTACGGACCTACTATCTGTGCTCAAGCGACGTAGACCTCCACAACGAATGTGGTGAACCACCGCTCGAACTCGTCCAGCGTCATGCTCGCGGCGTCATCAGAGCCATAATCCCCGCGTTCTCCGACATTGGAGAACGTTGTACCTGAAACCGTGTGGGTCTTGCTCATGAACGTCCGGAAGGCCCGCTCGACATGTCCCCCATAGTTGGGCTGCCCCTTCGGGCGGTACTCAAGGATGATTCCATGCTCGTTACAAGCTCGCTCAAGCATGGAGCCGCGAAATTCCTTCGCGTTATCAACATGGATCTTCCTCATCCGTCCCCATATTGGCCAGGGTGTGCTTAGTTCGCATTTTGCGAGCCACATATCCTTCTTGAGGATCGCGCGCGCGATACAAAGCCCAGCTGAAAGAGCGCCCGGCGGGTCGAGCGTGACGTAAAACCCAGCGATCATTCGCGAGTAGACATCAATTGCGATCGTCAGATAGGGGCGACCGATCGGCAGCCTATGCGTATCGTCAACCAGGATCAAATCGACTGGTGTGTGGTCGATTTGCACCACAGCGAGCGGGAAATCTGCACCTGGGAACTCGCCTCTGATCGGTTGGAATCGCTCGCGCGCGGCCTTGTGGCCGAGTCGCTTAGACATGAGCAACTTCTCGGAAAGCAGAGCGATGCGATTGCGCACTGTGTTTGGATGGGGCTCGGGAAGATTCTGCTCCCGGCAGCGCCGCGCAACTTCAAGGCACGTTTCGCTAACAGGTCGCCGCTGTTTCGTGAGATGGAATGTGTTGATGACCTCGTCGATCAGCTTTTCGATCTCTGGCGCTAAACGCCGGCTACCCTTGTCTTGCCGCCCGCTGCGCAACAAGGCCGAAACTCGGCCTGTCTCCTCATATCGCTGGATCCACCGATAGATCGTAGCCGGGTTCCGGCCAGCCGCATCTGCCACTGCGCGGACTGCTTCCGCTGATCGGCTCGAACCAGCTTCGAGCAGTGGAAGAATCATCTCGTACCTCGTCCATGCCTCCCGCCAGTCCTCGTCCTCAACGAGCATCAGATCCTGGCGCACAAACGTCTGCTCGACTGCTGCAGGTACAAGCTCGCCAATCGGCGCGAGATTAGTCTCGCCAGTTGCTGCGTCGCGAACAACGGCCTGCCCTAGATTGGCCAGGTCCAGAACAATATGGTCTCGATTGTGCCAACGCACCGGCACACCTGGAATCAGTCGCCCACGTGCCGGCATGTAAGGCCCCCCTTCGTCCAGATGCGCGACCGCATGGTAATGGGCTCGGATAAATCACAGCCGATCTCAAAGTTTGCGATCAAGTTCCACAGGCTAGGCAGAGCTTCAGCACGCTTCCATACGTCTGGGAACAATGACGTGATCAACGCTTCTGGATCCGACTCGCGCAAATCCGCGAGCTTGTCCAGCATCCGCATTTTGTCGTTGACGCTACCCGGCGCCGCCAAATAACCCGCCAAGAACCGGACGTTGGCCAAATATGGCGTACGTATCTCATTCTCGGTAAAAACTCGAAAATCCCACCCTCGCTCGGAGGCATAGCGCTTCGCAACCCTGAACTTCGTAAGCAACGATCTCCAGTTCGCTCGGAAGTCTGCCCTGTACTTCACTTCACATAAAACGTGGCGCATATCCCTAGCCGGCTCGATGTCCCGCCGATACTCGATCAAGCCGTCCGGGGTGTATCTGGATCGGCGGCCATCGTGATCCAGATAGCGGATAGTCAAAGGCTGCGGGGAGTAGGTGAGGATATTTTTGTCGAAGCGAATCAGCTCCATGAAGTCTCGCTCCAGGGATGATTCGTACTGCCCTAGATTGGGCACGGTGCCCGTCATGCAACGAGAACTCAGGCCAATGCGGCGGACGGGAGAGGGATTCTGGATGCTCATTCGCGTCTAACCATGTAAGGTTGGCCGATTCTCGCACTTAGCGTTGGAATTTACAGGGGGCAACACGCCAAGACCGGGCGAAATCTCGCTGGCGCATCAGGGGGTGCTCTTCCTTGACGAACTTCCAGAGTTCGAGCGCCGCGTGCTCGAAGTCCTGCGTGAGCCATTGGAGACGGGCCACATCACCATCTCACGCGCCGCGCATCAGACAGACTTCCCTGCCAGCTTCCAACTGATTGCCGCAATGAACCCGTGTCCGTGCGGCTATCGCGGGCATCCGTTGCGGGCGTGCCGCTGCACGCCGGATCAAGTGGAGCGATACCAGGCGCGCATTTCGGGGCCGCTGCTGGATCGCATCGACGTGCAGATCGAAGTGCCGACGCCATCGCAGGAAGAGTTGCTCGACGGGCCGCCTGGTGAACCGACGCTCAACGTAGCCGAGCGGGTTTCTGCTGCACACGCGCGACAACTTGCACGGCAAGGCAAACGCAACGCCTTGCTGGGTGGTCATGAAATCGATCTGCATTGCAGCCGCACCGATGCAGCCGATGGCTTGCTGCGCCACGCGATGACGCGCTTCTCGTGGTCCGCCCGCGCCTATGCGCGCGTGCTCAAGCTCGCCCGCACGATTGCTGACCTGGCAGGCGACGAGCAGATCGATGCAGCACATGTGGGCGAGGCAATTCAGTATCGACGCGGGGTGAAGGCGGATTAGCTTCCATCCACGCGCTGCGCCTTCAACCCACTTGGCGAGTCGCCCTGGGGGCGGCGTGTGAAACTCAGGCAGTCTGCCGCTTCACGAAAAACAGCGCTGCGCCGATGCTCATCAGCATGCCGCCGAAGAAGCGGCTCTGCCAACGCAGCGCACGCGGATTGCGGAACAGCCGCTGCGCCCGCGAGGCCAGCAGCGCATAACCGTGCATGACGATCAAGTCGACGAACACCATCGTCGCCGCCAGGATGCCGAGCTGCGAGAGCAGCGGCTTGGCCGGATCGATGAACTGTGGCAGCACGGCCACCATGAACAGGATGCCCTTTGGGTTCGTCAGATTGGTCAGCAACCCGACTAGGAAGCGGCGACGCGCACCGCTGCCCGACACCTTCACGGGCTCGCTCTCAGCCGGCTTGGCGATCTGAATGGGTGTGCGCCATTGCACGATGCCGAGGTAGATCAGGTACATCGCACCGACGATCTTGATGGCCGTAAAGGCGTGCTCCGACGCGATCAGCAACGCGCCCAGACCGGCACCCGCAATGAACAGGATCACGACAATGCCCAGTTCCAGCCCCGCAATCGTGACCGACGTGCGGCGCACGCCATGCGTCAGGCCGTGGCTCATGCAAAGGATGGCGCCCGACCCCGGCGAGATGGCGATCACCCAGGCAGCCAAAAAGAAGGCCAGCCAGACTTGCAACGTCATGATGGTTCCCCGTGATGTGGTGAGTTGTGTTGCGGTAAAGCGGAAGACGGCGATTGTGCACCGGCTGCGGCCAGTGCGCTCGGGCCTGATTAGGGCCTAGTACGGATGGAAGCTGGAGAGAAACTGGTCGACCTGCTCCTGCTGGCGGACATCGCGTGCGGCATCACCCGATTCCAGCACGACGGCTTGATACGCGCGCTTGCCCGTCGCGACCACGCGCGCGGTCAGCCGGCGCGGCGCGGGATCGTCCCCGCCCGCCCCCTGGGCGATCAATTCCACCGCCGGCAATGACAAAGGCGGCTGTGCGGCGGTCTGCACGGCGATGTCTCGTTCGGTCACACGGCCCTTCAGATTGGCGGACAAGCCATTGCGCAGCGCCTCCACCGCGCGCTGGCGCCAGACCGGATCATCCTCGGGCAGTTCCACCACACCGATGGCGAACAGCGTGCCGTCAACGCTGGCGGCCTGCATCGTCATCGGCATGCGTTGGCCGTTGATGGCGATGGGCCTGGCTTCTGCGGTGGGCTTGGCGGGGTAATCCACGGCGTAGGCGCCCTCGTTGGAATGGACCGTGCGCCAGTCGTATTTGGGGGAGCAGGCCATCAGCAGCGCACACGCCACCGCACCCAACCCGATCCGCCGGCCTGCCGTTGCTGTGACTGCCACATGGCCTCCTGTAGGTTTTCTGTCCGTTTTCGAGCCGCCTATTATCGGACAGAGATGCCCGCCCTTCGCTCGCCAAGGACCGCGCCATGCCAATCCCCTCCGTCACCCTGCGTGCCTTGCGCGCCGACATCACCACGCTGGACTGCGACGCCATCGTCAATGCGGCGAACAGCTCGCTGCTCGGCGGAGGCGGCGTGGACGGCGCTATCCATCGCGCGGCGGGGCCGGAACTGCTGGAGGCATGCCGCGCGCTCCACGGCTGCCGCACCGGTGAGGCCAAGCTCACGCCCGGTTTTCGACTACCCGCCCGCTACGTCATCCACACCGTCGGGCCGATCTGGCGCGGCGGCCGGCAAGACGAGGCTGGGTTGCTGGCCGCGTGTTACCGAAACAGTCTGGAACTGGCGCGCAAGCACGACGTTCGCAGCATCGCATTCCCATGCATCAGCACCGGCGTGTACGGCTTCCCGCCCCAATTGGCTGCGCCGATTGCCGTACGTGCCGCGCGAGAACACGGCGCCGGCCTGGACACGATCAGCTTTTGCTGCTTTTCCCCCACAGACCTGGCCTTGTATGAAGCCGCCCTCGCCAATGAAAAGTGACGCAAAAATCCCATCGTGGACGGATTGTCGCGGCCGACATGCGGCGCTGGCACGGCGGGCCTACAATGGAGCTTGATTTTCCTTCCGGACCCGTTGCCGCCATGGCCTCGACCCTGACTTCCTCCGCAACCTCACCGCTAGCTACCGCCACGTCCGGCGGCCGCCGTTGGTTGCTCCCCTTGATCGTGCTGGTGCTGGCAGTGGCCGGCTGGTTCGGCTGGCGAGCGTTCTCGCCGTCGCAGCAGGTGCCCGCCGCCACCTTCACGTTGCTGGATGGGAAAAAGCTCTCGACGCAAGACCTGAAGGGCAAGGTCTATCTCGTCAACTTCTGGGCCACGAGCTGCGCCACGTGCATCAAGGAAATGCCCAACATGATCCAGACGTACAACAAGTACAAGGGCGAAGGCCTGGAATACGTGGCCGTGGCGATGAACTACGACGCGCCAATGTACGTGATGAACTTCAGCCAGACGCGTCAGTTGCCCTTCAAGGTTGCAATGGACGCCGACGGCTCGGCCGCCAAGGCCTTCGGCGACGTGCAGCTCACGCCGACCACGTTCCTGGTCGACCGCGACGGCCGCATCCTCAAGCGCTACGTGGGCGAACCGGAATGGTCGTCGTTCGACGCGCTGCTCAAGCAGACGCTGGGCAAGCAGGCCTGAGCGGTCCGCGCCTCCCCGCAGTTCAAACGAAACGCCCGGTCAACGCCGGGCGTTTTTGTTTCTGGGCGACGCACGTTCCACACTAGGTTCACGCGGGCCTGTTGCAATGGCGGTCCGTCAATCCTAGGTTCGATGGAGTTTGCATGGCCAATCACTACTGCATGTTCAAGGGCAAGCTGAAATTCGGCGTGCCCTATCTGGAGGGCTACAACGGCAATCCGCATTACGCGATCGTGGTGGAAGCGCCGGATGGTTCGGAGTTCGTGGTGCTCGCCAACGTGAAATCCGACTCCAGCATGCCGGGCGCGGGTGCCGCCGGTTATCACGTGCTGTATCAGTGGACGGCCGATCTGCAGTTGCCGATCACCGCCGACCTGACTGCGCTGGCCCCCGGGCTGCACGAGAGCGGTTTCCCGCGTCTGGACTACGTGCGCGACGCCGGGCTGGTCGACTTTCCGAACATGCGGCCGATCGCGCTGGATACCGAGACCGAGCACAACGACATCAACGCGCTCGTTGACGACATGCTCAACCTCGACCGCACCGCCACGCCGATCGACTACGTCTACCACGGCAGCTCCGGCGACGACGACCGCAAAGGCTGGCCGCCGCGCACCGACGTGATGGTTTACGGCTTCGGCTTCCTGTTCGAGCCGCAGCACAACGGCCTGCACGAAACCCACATGAACCAGGGCAACCCGGTCGTGCATACACCGGGGGTGAAGGACCATTCGCGCGAGAACGGCACACAGCAGGACGGTGCTGTCATTGTGGAAATCGACGGCAAGTTTCAGGCATTGCTGATCGCATTCCAAACCCAGCGGATTCCGACGGACGACCGTGGATACCCGGTGGCGGATGCCCATCCAATTCTGGGTTGAGCACGAAAAGAAAACGCCCGGTCGATGCCGGGCGTTGTTGCGTGCGGGCATGCCAAGTCAAAGGCCGTATCGCTTGATCTTGTCATACAGCGTCGCACGGCCAACCTGCAGAATATCCGCCGCCTGGTGCACCGAGCCGCCCGTGCGCGCCAAGGTTTCCGCAATAACCGTGCGCTCGTAGCGTTCGACGCGCTCCTTGAGCGGCATGCCGTCTTCCGATGCATCCGGCACGACCGGCGTGCGGCCGACGCCAAGCACAAGACGATCGGCCGCGTTGCGCAGTTCGCGCACGTTGCCGGGCCAGTTCGATTGCATCAGCTCGTGGCGCTGGCGCTCAGCCAGCATCGGCAGCGGGCGTTGATAGCGCACGGCGGCCTCAAGCAGGAAATGTTCGAACAGCGGGATGATGTCTTCGCGGCGTTCACGCAGCGGCGGCAGGTCAATGACGACAACGTTCAGGCGATAGTACAGATCGCGCCGGAAACCACCCGCCTCAATCAGCGCTTCCATATCGCCCTTGGCGGCCGCAACGATGCGCACGTCGATGCGCACCGAAGCATTCGAGCCAAGCCGCTCCAGCGCGCCCTCCTGCAGCACGCGCAGCAGCTTGACCTGCAGCGCGATCGGCATGCTCTCGATCTCGTCGAGGAACAGCGTACCGCCCGAGGCATGTTCGAGCTTGCCGATGCGCCGCTTGCCCGCGCCGGTGAAGGCACCGGCTTCGTGGCCGAACATCTCGCTCTCGAAAATCTGTTCAGGCACGGCGCCGCAGTTCAGCGCGATGAACGGCTTGTCGTGACGCGGCGAGAGCATGTGCAGACTGCGCGCGACCAGCTCCTTGCCCGTGCCGGTCTCGCCGTTGATGAGCACCGGCGCATCGGTGGTCGCAACGTTCTCGATCAGCGCGCGCACTGCGCCCATCGCAGGCGAGCGCCCGATGATGCGCGTGCCTGCCGCCGGGCCGGCCAGTTCACGGCGCAGCGCGCGGTTTTCCAGCTCAAGCGCGCGACGCTCGACGGCACGGCGCACGGTTTCGGTCAGGCGCTCGGCGGGAAATGGCTTCTCGATGAAATCGAATGCGCCTTCGCGCATCGCCTGCACGGCCATCGTGATGTCGCCGTGGCCCGTGACGAGCACCACGGGAATCCCCGTGCCAAACGACTGGCAGTGCGCGAGCACGTCCAGGCCGCTTGCGCCCGGCAAGCGCAGGTCGCTCACGACCACGCCGGGGAAGTTCGCGTCGATCTTGCCGACGGCTTCTTCGGCGCTGCCGAACGCCTGCACGTTGAAGCCGGCAAGTTCCAGGCTCTGCGCGGTGGCCTGGCGCACAGGCGGGTCGTCTTCGATGAAGAGAACGTTCAAGCCTTCGGACATGGTTCGTATCTGTGTAGAAATCGGATCAGGTGGACGCCACGGAGGTGACGTCGGCGCGTACCAGTGTCAGCGTAAATTGCGCACCGCCACCCGGCATGTTCGCAGCCGACAGCGAGCCGCCAAAGTCGCGCGCGATGCTGGTGGAGATCGCCAGCCCAAGGCCGAGCCCCTGGCCGATCTCCTTGGTGGTGAAGAACGGCTCGAACAGGTGCGGCATGGCGTCTGGCGGAATGCCAGGGCCGTTGTCGCGCACGGCAATGGTCAGTTGATTCGATTGCGCCGGCGCCCCCTCGGGGGGCCCGATGCTGATGTCGATGCGTCCGGCGCAGGCGGGTTCATTGGCGTTGATCGCATCGAGCGCGTTGCCAATCAGATTGATCAGCACTTGCTCCAGCTTCAGTTCATCCGCGCGAACGACGGCATCTGCTTCGGGGATATGCCAGTGCAGTTCGAGTGCCACGTCGCCCAGGCGCGGACGCAGCAGCGCGAGCGTGTGATCGAGCGCCACGCGCACCTGCACATCCACCACCTTGCGCCGGGAGCGGCCCGCGAACAGCTTGAGCTGCGCGGTGATCTTGCCCATGCGCTCGGTCAGGTCGGCAATCGCCTGCAGGTTGTCCGTGGCGGCGCCGTGCTGGCCGCGTTCAAGCAGGATGCGCGTGTTGTCTGAGAACGTGCGCAGCGCGGCCAGCGGCTGGTTGAGTTCGTGCGTAATGCCTGCGGCCATCTGGCCCAGCGCAGCGAGCTTGCTGGCCTGCACGAGTTCGTCCTGTGTGGCGCGCAACTCGGCCTCGGCGCGCGTGCGGTCGACGATCTCGTGTTGCAGTTGTTCGTTGGTGGCCATCAGGTCGGCCGTGCGGTCTTCGACGCGGCGTTCGAGCTGGTCATACGCGGCTTCGAGCAGGCGGCGGCTGCGCAGCATCTCCATCATGCGCAGGCGGCGCTGGCGCCAGTAGAACAGCAGCAGGCAGGCAAACGCAAAGGCAAACGCCGCCGCCACGGTGGCGCTGCGGGCGGCGCTCATCACAGGGTCCACCGGTGTGAGGTACATCAGCGTCCAGTCAGGCTCGACGAGGTCACGCGAAACCTGCAGATAGCGCGTAGCGTTCGTGCGCTCGCCAACGCGAATCAGTTCTGCACCTTCCGGCAACCGTCCGGTCAATCGCAGGAAGGCAGGTGCCTCAGGCTGCAACGGCAGTGGCGTGATCTGCTTGCGGTAATACTGGCGCGTCGCCTCCAACTGCGCCTGCAGCTTGGAGGTGAGCGGCTCCACTGTGCGGTACTGCCACGCGGGCACGGACGACAGGAAAATCACACCGTTCTCGTCCGCCACCATCACGGGTTCCGACGCGTCGTGGCTGGCACGGCCGAACCATTCGAGGTTCAGCTTGACGACCGTCACGCCGATCACGCGACCGTCCTGCATGACAGGCTGCGAGATGTAATAGCCGGGCTCTTCGCGCGTGATGCCAATGCCGTAAAAGCGCCCGACGTGGCCTTCCGCCGCCTGCTGGAAATACGGCCGGAACAGATATTCAGCACCAACGAAGCTGTCGGGCTGGTTGTAGTTGGATGCGGCCAGTGCCTTGCCGTTGGGGGCGATCACATACGTAGCAGTGGCGTGAGCGCGATCGTTGACTTCGCGCAGATAGCGGTTCGCGCGGTCAACGTTGGCAGGCGTCGGATTGGAGAGCAGATCGTGGATGAACGGATGCAACGCCACCAGCGCCGGCAGGTATTCGTAGCGGTCGAGCGTGCTCTTGAGGTTGGCGGCATAGCGATCGACCCGCCCCCCGGCTGCCTGCTGGGCCTGCGTGAGCCCCCGGTTCCACGCCACCACAAACGTGGTCGCGCACACCACGGCCATCACCACCACGAGCCCGAGCGCCACCAGCCACCAGAAGCCGCGTCGCGAGCCGGAAGCGCTGCTCAAAGAGAAATCGGGATCGGACATCGGCTGGAGGTCGGCGGCAGAGAGTGTTGCCGTGCCTTCCAACGCCGTGCCCGAAGTCGGCATGTCGCCGAGATGCTTCACGAGGTGCATGCCAAAAAAGAAGCGGGGCCGTCTGGAAGGACAGGCCCCGCAATCATACGCTTTGCGCTTTCAAGCGCCGGCGCCCGCAGGCGCCAGCCAGATTGGATCGATCAAACTGCCGGGGTGGCCGGCACGCGCTCATCGCTACGGTCGCCCGACAGCACGCGAGCCAGCTTGGCGCGATCCAGTTCACGTTCCCAGGCCGAGATCACCACGCAGGCCACGCCGTTGCCGGTGATGTTGGTCAGGGCACGGCATTCGCTCATGAAGCGGTCGATACCGAGAATCAGCACCATGCCCGCCACCGGAATATCCGGCACCACGGCCAGCGTTGCGGCCAGCGTGATGAAGCCCGCACCGGTGATGCCCGATGCGCCCTTCGACGTCAGCATGGCAACGGCCAGGATGGTCAGCTGCTGCGTCCAGGTCAGCTCGATGTTCAGCGCCTGCGAGATGAAGATCACCGCCATCGTCATGTAGATGTTGGTGCCGTCCAGGTTGAACGAGTAACCGGTCGGAACCACCAGGCCCACCACCGACTTCGAGCAGCCCAGCTTCTCCATCTTTTCCATCAGGTGCGGCAGCGCCGATTCCGACGAGCTCGTGCCCAGCACGATCAGCAATTCTTCCTTGATGTACGACACAAAGCGGAAGATGTTGAAGCCGACCAGCCGCGCGATGATGCCCAGCACCACCACCACGAAGATGATGGCCGTCAGGTAGAACGTACCGACCAGCTTGAGCAGCGGCACCAGCGAGATCACGCCGTACTTGCCGATGGTGAATGCCATGGCGCCAAAGGCACCGATCGGGGCCACGCGCGTGATGATGTGCACGATGCGGAAGAACACGTGCGCGACCTGATCGATGAAGTCCGTGACGATCTGTGCACGGTCACCGATCGCCGAAAGCGCACCGCCAAACAGCAACGCGATCAGCAGAATCTGCAGGATGTCGCCCTTGGCAAAGGCGTCGACAACCGTGCTCGGGATGATGTTGAGCAAGAAGTCGACCGTGCTGGCCGAATGCGCCTTGGCGGCGTACTGGGCAACGGCCTTGGCGTCGATGGTGTTCACATCAACGTTGAAGCCCGAGCCCGGGTTGAAGATGTGGCCCGCGGCCAAGCCAATCACCAGCGCGAAAGTCGAGACGACCTCGAAGTAGAGCAGCGCCTTGCCGCCCACGCGGCCCACCTTCTTCATGTCGCGCATGCCGGCAACGCCGGAGACGACGGTACAGAAGATGATCGGCCCAATCACCATCTTGATCAGTTGGATGAAGCCATCGCCCAGCGGCTTCATCTTGACGGCAAGTGCGGGCGAAAAATGGCCCAGCAGAACGCCGATGACGATGGCCGCCAGCACCTGTACGTACAGGATTTTATAGAACGGTTTTTTCATGTCTTCCTCGAGTGTCACAGACCGGCCGTGCGCTCAACTGCTCGCCCGGTCCGACCCGCCCTGGTGTGGTCTCTCTCCTGCCTCGATACGCCGATGTGTCCGGCGCCTCCCGCAGCAGGTTGCTCTTTATTGCAAGGGCTATGCCAACGTCAAACTCAAGCACTGGCGGCCCGCCAACCCTTGCCCCACCTTGGTGTGACTACGATGGCACCCGCCTCAGCCGTCGTCAATCCCGGAATCCGCGCACAGAAGGCGTCCAGACATCCGGAAAACGTGTTGCGACGCAGCATCGCGCCGTCGCGTCGCACCGGCATCCTGCGGGAACGGTGACATCGGGGCCGTATAATGCCGGCTCGTTACGCAAATCCACATGGGTGCGCGACGCCAGGAAGCCATTCGCATCCTGCCGCACGTGCCGTCACGCAGCCCTCCCAGCCTTCTCGGTCCGCCCATGAGCAGCCATTACAAGCACCACGTTTTCTTCTGCCTGAACGAACGCGAGGACGGCTCGCGCTGCTGTGCAGATTTCGGCGCGAAAGCCATGCAGGAATACGCCAAGAAGCGCTGCAAGGAACTCGGCATCAACGGCGAAGGCCGCGTGCGCATCAACAAGGCCGGCTGCCTGGACCGCTGCGAACTCGGTCCGGTCATGGTGGTCTACCCCGAGGCCGTCTGGTACACCTTTGTCGACAAGGAAGACATCGACGAGATCATCCAGAGCCATCTGGTTGAAGGCAAACCGGTCGAACGGCTGATGGTCGACCGCCCTGCCAACGCGTGAGCCTAGCTTTACTGCATCTGCTTTCCCCTTTTCCATGAACGTTCATACCGAAGAACGCCTGATTCCCGGCCCGGTCGGGCAGATCGACCTGTCGATCGACCAGCCGGACACCGCGCCGCGCGGCTTGGCGCTGATCGGCCATCCACATCCGCTGTTCGGCGGCACCAAGGACAACAAGGTCGCGCAGACGCTGGCACGCACCTTCGTTGGCCTGGGCTATGTGACGGTGCGCCTGAATTTTCGCGGTGTGGGCAAGACCGAAGGCACGCACGACAACGGCATCGGCGAGCAGGACGACATGCTGGCCGTGCTCGACTGGATGCGTACGCAGACCGAATGGTCCGCCGACGTGGCCACGCTGCCGCTGGCGCTGGGCGGTTTCTCGTTTGGCAGCTTTGTCGTGTCGCAAGTGGCTCGCCGTCTGGCCGAAGCGGGCACGCCCGCCGAGCGTCTGGCGCTGGTCGGCACCGCCACCTCCCGCTGGGATGTCGCGCCAGTGCCGGCCGACACCATCATCATTCACGGCGAACAGGATGACACCGTGCCGCTGATCGACGTGCTCAACTGGGCGCGACCTCAGGAGCTGCCCGTGATCGTCATCCCGGGCGCCGATCACTTCTTCCACCGCAAGCTGCATCTGATCCGGCAGCTCATTACCGGCGCCTGGGCGCCGCAGCCGTAACACCAAACCCGTTGATTTTCCGGACGCCGCGCCTCCCCCCTTTTTTCTGGCAGGCGGCGCCATTGAACTCCAAGCAGACCGCAGGACCCGACATGCAGACCCGCTTCGCCCATTTCACGCCCCTCGCCTTCCATTCCGCCGCCGCAACCGCTGTAGCAGCCGCCGTGCTGGTCACCGCGTTGCCCGCCATGGCGCAACCGGTACCTGCCCCGCAGGTCGCGGCCCGCTCGTGGATGCTGACCGACGTGACCAGCGGCCAGGTGCTCGGCGGCGCGAACATGGACGAACGCATCGAGCCCGCCTCGCTCACCAAGCTGATGACGGCCTATCTGGTCTTCGAAGCCGTGCGCGACGGCAAGCTCAAGTACGACCAGATGATCACGCCCACCGAGACCGTGCGCTCGGTCAAGACCGACGAATCGCGCATGTTCCTGCAAGCCGGCAAGCCGGCATCGGTGCGCGAGATGACGCAAGGCTTGATCATCCAGTCGGGCAACGATGCAGCCCTCGTGCTAGCCGAGGCGGTAGGTGGCACCGAGAGCAACTTCGTGATGCTGATGAACCGCGAAGCCGAGCGTCTGGGCATGAAGAGCACACATTTCGCGAACGCCGCGGGCCTGCCCGATCCGAATCACTACTCGACTGCACGTGATCTTTCGATCCTGACCGCGGCGCTGATCAAGGATTTCCCGCAGGACTACAAGTTCTACTCGCAGAAGGATTTCACCTATAACAACATCAAGCAGTCCAACCGGAACCGCCTGCTGTGGCTCGACCCGACCGTGGACGGCGGCAAGACCGGCCACACCAAGTCGGCTGGCTACTGCCTCGTCACCTCGGCCAACCGTCCGCTGCCGGATGTGCCGGGCGCCAACCGTCGCCTGCTGTCGGTCATCATCGGCACCAAGAGCGACGCTATCCGCACACAGGAGAGCCTGAAAGTCCTGAACTACGGCTACCAGTTCTTCGATACGGTGCGCCTGTACAAGGCCAAGGAAGCGCTGCAGACGCCCGACGTGTACAAGGGCCAGGCCAAAAACGTGAAACTGGGCGTGTCGGAAGACAAGTGGATCACGGTGCCCAAGGGCGCAGGTGCGCGCCTGAAGCCTGTGCTGGAGCGCAAGGACCCGCTGATCGCCCCGATCGCGCAAGGCCAGCAACTGGGCATGGTCAAGGTGATGGACGGCTCGACCGTGGTATCGGAGTTCCCGGTGGTGGCGCTCGAAGCCGTGCCGGAAGCCGGCTTCGTCGGCCGCACGATTGACGCGGTCAAGCTGTGGTTTAAAAAGAAGTAATCACCCCCATTTACTTCGACATGACCTCCTCTCACACCACCCCGCCGGGCCACATTCCGCCCGAACAGTCGCTGATCGAGTACCCGAGCGATTTCCCCATCAAGGTGATGGGGCCGATGCATGACGACTTTGCCGCGACCATTGTCGAGGTGGTCCGCCTGCACGATCCGGAGTTCCACGAAGGGCGCCTGGAAACACGCCCGTCTTCGAGCGGCAACTACCTGGGCCTGACGGTGATCGTGCGTGCGACGAGCCGCGAACAGCTCGACGCGCTGTACCAGGCGCTGACAAGCCACCCGATGGTGAAGATCGTGCTGTAGCGCACCTCTGCGCCACCAAGCAGAAAGCAAAACGCCCCGGTCATGCCGGGGCGTTTGCTTTATCAGCGAGTTTTTTTCGATGGCCGGGCTCAGCCCTTCGAGACGTGCCCCAGGCACACCGCGTTGTCGTTCATCAGCCCCGCCAGCTTGAGCTTGAACGCCGCAATCTCCGGTAGCAGCCACGCGCGGAACGCCTGCATCTTGGGCGTCTGCAGCGCGCTGTGCGGACACACGAAGTAGTAGTTCCACGGGCACGGGATCGTCGTCTCGAACAGGCGCACCACGCGACCGGTCAGCAGGTCATTGAAGGCCAACGTCGGGCGGATCAGCGCAATACCCTGCCCCGCTGCTGCTGCCTGCAACAGCAACGACGAATCCTGGAACATCAGCCCGCCGCGCGGCTCCACAAACCCCTCCACGCCGGCCGCATCGAACCACGGTTTCCATGCCTCGCCCTCGCTGCGCAGCAGGGTCATGCTCGCCATCTCGGCCAGCGTGCGCGGCAGACGTCCGCCGTTGAACGCGGGGCTGCAGATCGGGAAGAACACATCGTCGAGCAGCTTTTCCACGTACAGGCCAGGATAGTTGCCCGAACCCATGCGCAGCGCCACGTCCACCTCTTCGCGCGCGAAGTCGACCAGTGCGGGGCTGGAGAATAGCTCCACCTCCAACTCGGGATGGCGCTCGATGAAGGTGCCGATGTGCGGCGTCAACCAGCGCGCGGCAAACGACGGCATCGTGCTGATGGCCAGGCGGTTATCGCGGTTGCCGGCGCGCAGTTGGTGCGTGGCCTGGGCGATCTGGTCGAGCGCCTCGCGCACGCGATCGGCATAGGCGCGGCCCGCGTGGGTGAGCATGACGCGCTTGCCGCGCCGTTCGAACAGCGGCACGCCCAGCTCGTCTTCCAGCGTGCGCATCTGATGGCTGACGGCACCGTGCGTAACGAACAACTCCGTCGCCGCACGCGAAAAACTCTCATAGCGTGCCGCCGCCTCGAACACCCGCAGCGCGCCAAGTGACGGCAAGCGCATCGGCTCGCGGATTTCAGTCATCTTTCCCTCCGGATTTTCGTAGCGCGGCGTGGTTTTTATGTGAGCTGCACTATCAAGAAACGCAATATATATCGTTTGGTACAAGGCAACCAAGCGCCTAGAATTCCTTCAACGGCAAGGCCCCATCCCACTGCCGTGAAGGAGCCGATCATGAAAGCTGTACTAACAAAAATTGTATTCACTCTGCAGCCCGGCGAAGTGGTGGCATTGCGCATGCCGGCCAACCAGAATCTGCGCGTCGAAGAAGCCTACGGGCACGACGTATGGATCACACACGAGAACAAAGCCGGCGACGAATGGCTGCACGCGGGCGGCAGCGTTGCCGTAAAACGCGGTGAAGAAATCGTCGTCTCGGTAGACCCGAAAGCCCTCGGCCCAGTCGCATTGGCCGTGGAAGCCACCGACGGTCACATGCCGCGCCAGCCGTGGCACGTCACGAACGGATGGCGCCACACACTCGCCGCACTCGGCTGGAACGAGCACGCCGACACACCGGTCGTGGCCGCCTGAGCCCGAAACCTGTTCTTAGCCTCCTTTGCGGCATCTGCTGCAAAAGCCGACGCCGGCGCCGATGCCTCCCATCGCGCCGGCTTTTTTTTGCCCGACCCTGCGACCGAAGCGGGCAAAGGCACAGGGCGCCGTTAGCGGCCCTGCGCTACACTCGCGGGCATGATTCCGATTGACATCGTCGAGCGCGGCTTGCAGGACTACGCCGCCTGCTTCGACGAAATGCAGACATTCACCGCGCAGCGGGGCCCCGATACGCCCGACACGATCTGGCTGGTCGAACACCCGCCGGTGTTCACGCTCGGCCTGGCCGGCGATCCGGCGCATCTGTTGGCTCCCGGCAACATCCCGCTGGTGAAAGTTGATCGTGGCGGCCAGATCACCTACCACGGCCCCGGCCAAGTCGTCGCTTACCTTTTGCTGGATTTGCGCCGACGCGGGCTGTTCGTGAAGGCGCTGGTCGACGCCATCGAGGCGGCCGTCATCGAGACGCTCGCCACGTATAATGTCGCCTCCGAACGCAAGGCTGGCGCCCCCGGCATCTACCTGTCGAGCGGGCCACATGCTGGCGCCAAGATCGCAGCGCTAGGCCTGAAGATCCGCAACGGCTGCAGCTACCACGGCGTGAGCCTGAACCTGGCGATGGACCTGTCGCCCTTCACGCAGATCAACCCGTGTGGCTATGCCGGCCTGGAAACCGTCGATATGGTGACCGCCGGCGCCCGTGATGCGTCCGGACGCGCCGTCGATGCGAACGACTGGCAACCCGTTTCCCGCGGCCTGGCCAATGCGCTGGTCGCCCAATTGCAGCAACGCGCGCAAGCGCACCCCGCCGAGGCCGCTACCGCATAGCGCCCTGAAATGCACGAGCCGCAAGCCCGTGCGGAGAACACGATGACCGATTCCGCCGCCGGCGCCACTGAAGTCGCCACCCCTGCCACCCCGTCGAACAAGCCGTATGACGCGACGGCCAAGCAGAAGTCGCTCGACAAGACCGCACGCATTCCCATCAAGATCGTGCCGGCCGAGAAGCTCAAGAAGCCGGATTGGATTCGCGTGCGCGCCGCCACCGGCAACTCGCGCTTCTACGAAATCAAGGACATCCTGCGCGCCAACAACCTCGTGACGGTGTGCGAAGAGGCAAGCTGCCCGAACATTGGCGAGTGCTTCGGCAAGGGCACGGCTACGTTCATGATCATGGGCGACAAGTGCACGCGCCGCTGCCCGTTCTGCGACGTCGGGCACGGCCGCCCAGACCCGCTCGACGTGAACGAGCCGGAAAACCTGGCCAAGACGATCGCTCAACTCAAGCTCAACTACGTCGTCATCACCAGCGTCGACCGCGACGACCTGCGTGACGGCGGCGCCCAGCATTACGTCGATTGCATCTCGCGTACGCGCGCCCTGTCGCCAGCCACGCGCATCGAGGTGCTGGTACCGGACTTCCGGGGCCGTCTGGAGAAGGCGCTGGACATTCTGCAGGAATGCCCGCCCGACGTGATGAATCACAACCTCGAAACGGTGCCCCGTCTGTACAAGCAGGCCCGCCCCGGTGCGGACTACGCGCACTCGCTCAAGTTGCTGAAGGACTTCAAGGCCCGCAACCCGAACGTGCCGACCAAGTCCGGCCTGATGGTGGGCCTGGGCGAGACGGATGAGGAAATCCTCGAAGTCATGCGCGACATGCGCGAGCACGACATCGACATGCTCACGATCGGCCAGTATCTGGCGCCGTCGGGCCACCATCTGCCGGTGCTGCGCTACGTGCACCCGGACACCTTCAAGATGTTCGAAGAGAAGGCGTACGAGATGGGTTTCACGCACGCGGCCGTGGGCGCCATGGTGCGCAGCTCGTACCACGCGGATCAGCAGGCACACGAAGCCGGCGTGGTCTGATCACGAAGCAGAAACGCAGCACAAACAAAAAGGGCCTTGGGTTGTACCCCAAGGCCCTTTTGCTTTGATGCGGCTCGATCAGGCTTGCGAAGCGGCGTCCTTCGGATACGAGGCATCGCCGTTCCACGACAGATAGCCGTAGGTATCAGCTTGGCGATCAGCGCCCTGTGTGTAGACGTCGTACTTGGCGGCAGCGCCGTCAGTGTACGGATCGGCCTTGGCGATTGCGCCATCGGTGTACGGGTCAGCCCTGCCGACAGCACCTTGGGTGTACGGATCGAAGCGGTCGTTCTTCCACGACAGGTAGCCGTAGGTATCGGCTTGGCGATCGGCGCCTTGGGTATAGACGTCGTACTTGGCGGCAGCGCCCTGGGTGTACGGATCAGCCTTGGCGACAGCGCCTTGCGTGTACGGATCAGCACTGCTTTGGACGGCAGCGGCGGCCGGTTGGGCCGACAGCAGCGCTGCGGAAGCCGAAACCGTGGCCACCAGGGCCAGCAGAGCGTTACGGGAGAAAGCGGTTGCGAGACGGGTGTTCATGATGGGCTCCTGATCTGTCTGGATATTCGGTTGCGCTCAGTTCGTTGCGCTTGTGATCAGAATAGATCGTTGCCCATGATGAATAAATACTCAATTTAAGAAAATACTGTTCTTCATACATCAACAATTGTTCAGCACCCGTGCCGGGAAAAGAGACTCTTGAGCCATATATCTAGCGGCGATCCCAAATCGGTCCCGCAAAAAAAACGCGTACGTAGACGCGGTTTTAACCGTGAGGGGCGAACCTACTGCTGCGCGGGATGCCCCGGGCGCGGCGCGCCAGCGGGTTCCGCTACCGGCCGCCCCGCTTGCTTATTCCGCCACCAGCCCATCAGCGTCAGCGCCAGCCAGAAGAACTGGGTGAGAAACGACGCGAGATTGAACGCGCCCATCAGCGAAATCAGGATGCAAATCGGTCCAAGCAAATTGAGGCGAACGGCAAATGCGCCGGTCGGCGGCTTATGCAGGACCTGCACGCCAAAGTGCGCAGAAACATAAGCGGCGACGCCGACCAGACCGACAACGTCGGTAAAACCCAGGGAGGCCATGGTGTGTGCTTTGAAAGCAGAGGTTGTGGAGAAAGGGTTGCAGGTAGCGCGCCGTCGCCTGCCGCTCAGTACGTGGCCGTCAGCTTGAGGGCGACCGTGCGTCGGCCGAGCGTCATGCGATCAGTGCCGTTGCGCACGGAGAACTGACGGGCGTAGGCAGATGCGTCCGCACCGGTCAACGCAGCGGACAGCGTCAAGAACTTGTTGATGGGGCGCGAGAGTTCAATGCGGTAGTCAGTGAAACTGAACGCGCTGTGGTTGCGCACGTGCTCGTGGCCAATATGCAGGCCGAGTGTGAAGTCGTTGGGCAAGGGCACGGCCCAGTTGGCTTCGGCGTAGGTGGAACCGCGGCTGCCGCGATCGATGCCGTCGGCCAGCGAATTGCCATCGAAGCCGAAGTAGTTCGACAGGGATGTCCACACCTTGACCGACACGCCGCGCCAGCCGGCGCCGACCATCCATTCCGTGTAGTCGTAGCCCGTGCCGGGGCCGCCGCCGACCGCCTTGTCGTAGCGGGCACCGGGGTACCAGTAGCGGTAGAGCCCGGTGGTCAACTCGACGCCATGCGCAACGGTGGTGGCATAGCCGAGGTAGGTATCGATCTCGGCATGTGCCCCTGCAATGACGTGATCGCTGACCTGGGAACCCCATGCACCGGCATAGAAACCGCTCGGTGCGGTGTAATCGACGCCGGCCTGCAGGGCAGGTTTTCCCCAGGTCTGGCGCAGGCCGCGCGAGACGTATTGCGAGACAACCGATGCATTGGCCGACCAGCGCTTGTCCTCGCCGGCCGGCACGTCATCCGCCAGTGCGGGCAGGGCAGCAGCGCACGCCGCCGCCCCACCCAGCATTGTCGCGACCTTGCGCCAGCGCATCACGCCACCACCAGTTCACTGGCGACCAGCGGTTTGGCCGGCGCCTGCAGCGGCGATTTGCCATGCACATAGAACGCCGCATCGGAGCGAGCGAGCGGCGCCACACCGCGAATCCGGTCGGCGATCTTCTCGGCCATCATGATCGTCGGCGCATTCAGGTTGCCGGTGACGATGCGCGGCATGATCGACGCATCGACCACGCGAAGTCCGTCGAGTCCATGCACGCGGCCCTCGTTGTCGACCACGGCCATCGGGTCGTCTGCGGGCCCCATCTTGCAGGTGCAGGACGGATGGAGTGCGGTCTCGGCGTGATGGCGGACGAAGGCATCGATCTCGGCATCGGTCTGCACGCTCGGACCGGGGCTGATTTCACGACCGCGGTATTGATCGAAGGCACGCTGCGCGATGATGTCGCGCGTGATGCGCACACCGGCACGGAACTCGCGCCAATCCACATCGTGCGCCATGTAATTGAAGAGGATGCGCGGCTTGTCACGCGGATCGCGCGAGGCGAGCTTCACGTAGCCCCTGGATGGCGAACGCATCGAACCCACGTGGCACTGGAACCCATGCATCTTCACGGGGTTGCTGCCGTCGTAGTTCACGGCCAGCGGCAGGAAGTGGTACTGAATGTTCGGCCATTCGAAGCTGTCATCGCTGCGGATGAAGCCGCCCGCCTCGAAGTGGTTGCTGGCGCCGGGGCCAGTGCCGTGCATGTACCACTCCAGGCCGACCTTCGGCTTGTTGTACCAGAGCGTGTTTTCGTAGATCGACACCGGCCGGATGCACTCGTACTGGATGTACATCTCCAGGTGGTCCTGCAGGTTCTCGCCCACGCCCGGGAGGTGCGCGACCGAGTGGATGCCCATCGCGCGCAGGTCATCCGCATTGCCCACGCCCGAGCGCTGCAGCAACTGCGGTGAAGCGATGGCGCCACTGGTGACGATTACCTCGCGGCGCGCACGCCATGTTTCGCGCTTGCCATCCATCAGCGCTTCGACGCCCACGGCACGCGTGCCATCGAAGATCACGCGATCGGCCAGCACGCGTGGCAGCACGGTCAGCGTGGACCGTTTGCGCGCATTGTCGAGGTAGCACAGCGATGTACTGGCACGTCGGCCCTTGGCGGTCACGGTGCGATCCATCGGGCCCAGACCTTCCTGGCGATAGCCGTTCAGATCGTCTGTAGCCGGGATGCCGGCTTGCTCACCGGCTTCGATAAAGGCGTGGAACAGCAGGCTGTTGTCGTGCTTGGGCGTGGTGACCTGCAGCGGGCCAGCGTCGCCGTGCCAGTCGTTGGCGCCCTTGTCATACGTTTCCGATTTGCGGAAGTACGGGAGGCAGTCGGCATAGGTCCAGTCGTCCAACTGAAAATCGCTCGCCCAGCGCTCATAGTCCATCGCGTTGCCGCGAATGAAACACATGCCGTTGATGAGCGATGAGCCGCCCAGGCCCTTGCCGCGGCCTTGCGACATGCGGCGGTTATTCATGTGCGGCTCGGGCTCGGTTTCGTAGGCCCAGTTGTACGCGGTGCCCTGCAGCGGATACGCCAGTGCCGCCGGCATCTGCGTGCGGAAATCCCAGCGATGGTCAGGGCCGCCCGCTTCGAGCAGCAGCACGGTCACGTCCGGATCTTCAGTGAGGCGCGCAGCCAGCACGCAGCCGGCAGAGCCCGCGCCCACGATGATGTAGTCGTATTCCTGTACGGTGTTTGTGGTCAAAAGATGCCCTCCCGTTCTTACGCAGCGTCCGCGCCGAACCAGCCCATCGGCTGCGGAGCGAGGTTGATGTAGCTGTGCTTGAGTTCGGTGTACTCGTCCAGGCCGCCGCGGCCCAGTTCGCGGCCGATGCCGCTGGCCTTGTAGCCGCCCCACGGTGCCTCGGGAAAGTACGGGTGATAGTCGTTGGCCCACACGGTGCCGAAGCGCAGTGCGCGGGTCACACGGTTGGCGCGGTTCAGGTCGGCCGTCCACACGGCGCCGGCTAAACCGAACGGCGTGGCGTTGGCGCGGCGCACGGCTTCTTCTTCGGTGGAAAAGCGCTCAACGGTCAGCGCCGGGCCGAAGATTTCTTCGGTGGCGATCTTCATGTCGTCGCGCACGTTGGTCAGCACCGTCGGCTCGAGCCAGAAGCCACGCTGGAATGCCTCGCCTTCCGGTGCCTTGCCGCCACAGCGCAGCACAGCACCTTCCTGCACGCCGGCCTGGATCATGTTGATGATCTTCTGGCGCTGGAAGGCGGATTGCACCGGGCCCATCTCCGTGCCTTCAGCGAAGCCATTGCCCACGCGGATGCGTTTGACGCGCTCGACCAGCGCATCGACAAAGCGGTCGTGGATACCGTCTTGCAGCATCAGGCGCGATCCGGCCGAGCACACTTGACCCGCGTGGAAGAACGCCGCGTTGACCGCGTAATCGACGGCGGTATCGAAGTCCGCATCGTCGAAGATGATGTTCGGGTTCTTGCCGCCCAACTCCAGGCCGATCTTCTTGAAGTTGCCGATGGCCGCGCTCATGACCGCCGCGCCGGCAACCGCGCCGCCCGTGAACGACACGAGATCCACGTCCAGGTTGCGCGACAGCTCGGCACCGGCTTCACCCGCGCCCGTGACGAGGTTGAACACGCCCGCCGGCACGCCGACCTCAACCAGCAGCTCGGTAAAGCGGTGCGTGGTCAGCGGCGTCAGGTTGCTCGGCTTGACGATGACGGTGTTGCCCGCGCCCAGCGCCGGCGCGATCTTCCAGGCGGCTTGCAGCAGCGGGTAGTTCCATGGCGTGATGAGGCCGCACACGCCCACCGGCTCGCGCAGCGTACGGCTGATGACGGTGTCCGGTGCCTCGTTGATGAGGCCGGATTCCGTGGCGACCAGGCCCGCGAAGTAGCGGAACGTCGCGGCAATGCCGTCCATGTCCCAGCGGCTTTCGATGATGGTTTTGCCGGTGTTGAGCGATTCGAGCGTCGCCAGGTTCTCGGCGTCGGCGTCGATGGCGTCGGCAATCCGGTTGAGCAGGCGTGCACGCTCGCGCGGGCCGGTCTGGCGCCACGGGCCTTCGTCGAATGCGCGACGGGCGGCGGCGATGGCGCGCTGCGCATCGGCCACGGAGGCGTCGGCCGCCTGCGTCAGGACGTTTTCGTTGGCGGGATCGACGATGTCGCGGTACACGCCGCCTTCGGGCTGCACCCACTGGCCGTCGATATAGAGATCAAGACGGGGAGCCAGTGCGGCGGAACGGAAATCGGTGGAAAGGGAAGCTTGCGTCATATCCAGTACCCCGGTGGATGATGGGCGCGCAAAGAAGTCGGCGCCCGAAATGCCGGCACCGAGGCGTCTTATCAGACACCCATCCGATGCGGCGACCCTGAAATTCACTGATGGTGTTTTTATTTACCTTTGGAGAATTTTCGACTAGTCTAGAAAAAATTAGTTGCACCAGGCCAATCGTTATGACCTAACGCTGCAATTTATCGATAAATTCTCGCTATTTTTGTCACGCTATACTGTCGCGAATCACTTCCAGTCAATCCGCCCCCATGACCGCCGCAGCACTTCCGCCGTCCGACGGCCCACTTGATGACGACAGCTTTGCTGGCCGCCTTAAAGGCGTGCTGACGCGCGGTCGCATCCAGCTCAAGCAAGTGGCGGCGGCGCTGGGCGTGTCACCATCTGCCGTCCATAAATGGACGCGCGGCGGCGAGATCGAATACGCCAACCTGCTCGCGCTGGCGCGCTTCCTGAACGTGAACTGGCTCTGGCTGCGCTACGGCGACCGGGCTCTGGCCGACCTGGAAGCCAGCCTAGCCACCGACGCCCGCGCCCGCGAAGGCCGCCAGAAGCACATCGCCGCGATCATGGAAAGTGAGGCGCGCATGACCTTCGCGCAGGAGATTTCCGGCGTGGTTACGTGGGAGTGGAACCTGCTGACGGATGCGGTGGCGTATTCGCCGAATGTCGCGCGCCTGTTTGGACGGCCGATCCGCACGCTGGAGGATTTCTGGCAATGCGTCGTTGCCGAAGACGTGCCGGGTGTGCAGGCGGCAATCGCTCAGAACCTGACCGCGGGCGGCGTCTACGCCCATGAATTCCGCATCGCACCGGCACCCGACGTGGTGCGCTGGATCGTCTCACGCGCCACGCTCGTGCGCGACGCACAGGACCGGCCGGTCAAAATGATCGGCCTGAGCCTCGACACCACCGAGCGCCACACGGCCGAAGCCGCGTTGCGTGATTCAGAGGCGCTGCTGGCCAAGGCGCAGCAGATCGCCCACCTCGGCAGTTGGATCTGGGAACCCGGCAGCGACGCCTGCCGCTGGACGGATGAGGCCTACCGCCTCTTCGGCTGGGCGCCGCAAGTCACGCCGGTGACGATGGCACGTTATCTGGACGCCATCGTTCCCGCAGACCGCGCCCGTGTGCAGGCCGTGTTGGATCGGGCCGTCGCCTCACGGCAGCCGTATCGCGTCGAATACACCATCACCCTGCCCGATGGCACGCGCCGCCACCTTCGTGAGGAAGGCGAGGCGCAGGACCCTTCCGCGGCCACGCCCACGATGATCGGCGCGGCGCAGGACATTACCGCGCAAGTGCAAGCGCAGGCCGCGTTCCGTGACAGTGAGTCCAAACTGCGCACGCTGTTCGAGCAAGCACCGATCGGTATCGCGCAGGTGAGCCTGGAAGGCCGATGCCTGAGCGCCAACCCGTGGTTGTGCAAGCTGCTGGGCCAGTCCGAAGCGGCGCTGCAGCAACGCACGCTGCTGGACCTCACGCACCGCAGTGACCTCGCGCGCCATCTGCGCCAATACGGCGAGTTGCTCGCCGGGACGGTGCCCACGTATGCGCTCACGCTGCAGTTGGTACGCGGCGATGGCTCGGCAGTGCCGGTGCGCATGACCACGTCCTTGGCGCGTGACCCGGCCACAGATGCCCCGCTGCACATGATCACCGTGGTCAATACGGTGCCCGAGGCGGGCGCGTCCTAGCCTACGGCGTCAACTGACGTCGCGAACGTCAACGCCTGACATTTCCAATCCATCACGATTTTTCCGGCACGCCTGGAGGGCCGGCATAGACTCCAAAGAACTATCAGTTAATTTCTTAACCTCCAGTAACTAAGGCGTCACACGCGTTTTCCCTGCACCTGGCGCCTACAGAACAAGGAGATCGGTTTTGGCCTCTTCCTCCGCCGCCCGCGCGGCACATCATCAACGCACTCTGCAATGGGGCTACCGCTGGGCGCTATGGGCGGCCATCCTCTGGGGCGCCTGGTACGTGCCGGGCACGGCTGTCTGGCATGAATCTCCGTTTGCCACGATGGACCTGTCCGATCCGCGCGCATTCCTGGTCTGCGCGGCCGTCATCACGGCGTTCCATAGCGTCATGGTGACGGTCTTCCAGTGGGTGTGGCTCGGCTCTCTCGGCAAGCTGGGCGATTACTTCCGCACCATCGGCCAGTTCCGCAAGATCTCGCGCTGGTACTTCATTGCGGCAGTCGTCGGCGGGCTGATGGCCAACTTCGGCTCGTATCTGGCGATGGGCTATGTCGGCGCCGTGTTCGCGGCAGTGGCCGGGCTGCTGTATCCGGTGGTGGGCGCGACGGTCGCCAAGCTTTGGTACAACGAGCGCATCAGCGCGCGGGCGGCGGTGGGCATCGCCATCATCATCCTGGGCGGCGTGGCGATCTATGCGCCGGCATTGATGGCCGAATCACACAGCGGCGGCAATCAGTGGATCGGCTACCTGGGCGGCGCCATGGCGGCGATCGGCTGGGGCCTGGAAGGCGCGATCGTGGGCCGTGCCATGGACGTGACCGACCCTGACTGCGGGGTCTCCATCCGCTACACCGCCGAGGCCATCTATTGGGTCGTCCTCATCCTGCCGGCCATCGCCCTGTTTGCGCATGTGCCTGTGCCGGTAACGGAGATTGCCTCAGGCATTGTCCACAGCAAGGCGCTGCTGTGGCTGGTCGTGGGCGGCGTCACCTTCTCGTTCTGCGCGGTGGCCTGGTACAAGTCGTTCCCGCTGATCGGCGTGGGGCGCGGGCAAGCGCTGGGCGCGTTCTACGCGATGTTCGCCACCCTCTTCACCGCCATCTTCACGCTGCAGTTTCCGGAGTGGTACTTCCTGATCGGCCTGGCGCTGGTGATCTTCGGCGGCTTCGTGATGGTGTCGGAGCGCTCGGAAAACCTGGAAGTGATCCGCGGCGGTGCCACCCCTGCATCCACGGAGACGCACGCATGAAACTGCACACGAAGGGCTACATCCTGCAACTGCTCGCGGGCAACGACACGCTGTGGGACAGCGACATCGCCCATCGCACCTGCATCGAATACGGCAAACCCGAAGACGAATACTGGACGGGCAGCATCCGTGCCATCCTCGCGGATCTCTACTCCGGCGGGCTGGTGCAAACGGCTGAAGACACGCTGGACGAAGCCACGGGCAAGGTGCACTTCCGCTACGCCATCACCGATTTTGGCCGTCAACGCATGGCCGACACCGGCCTGCTCGACCTCGAACCGAAGGAGACCACGCAATGACCGATTACTGGGGCTATCCGTTTGCCGATGTGTTGGCGATCGTGGTGATCGTCGGGCTGAGCGCACTGGCGCTGTATCAGGCACGCACGTACACGAAGCAGCTCTGACACTGGAGCATCAAAAAAGAAAAACGGCCCGCCGGCAGACCACGCCGGCGGGCCGTTTTTACTTGGATACCGCTTATGCGCTCAGCGCCGGATCGGACACACTGACGCGGCCGGTCTCAACGTGACCGGCGAGGCGGCGCTCGAAGCCGGCATCGGTGCTGGCCGTGACGGTCAAGTCGTACCAGGCGTACTGGCTGCGCAGGTCGAGGTACACCGACGCATCGTCACCGCCGCGCACTTCGCGCTGCACGCTCTCGCCCGTGTACGCGCTCTTGATCGTGAAGACGGTGGGCGTACGGCCGTGGTTGATGAGACGCAGTTGCAGGTTGCCGTTGGCCACGTCGTAGCCCTCCTTCACTTCCAACGCACGGCCATGCGGGCGCAGCAAGCCCGACAGCGCGAGCTTGCCTGCAAAGCGTCGCAGGAAGCCGTTCGGGCCGTGCACCGTGAAGTCGTACGCGCCACCGGCGTTCACGGCCAGCTTGTCCGACAGGCGCTTGCCCGCTTCCACCGTGTAGGTACGCGGCGCGTCGGTGCTGCCGGCGGTGTAGACGAGGAAGGCAGCGCCCACGTCGCCGGTGTTCACGAATTCCAGTTGGAACTTGCCGGCCGCCTCATCCTGGCGGCCGCGCACGAACAGTTCGTACGGCAGGGCGCGCGACGGGCGCACACCGGTTTCCTGCTTCGGCACGGCCTGCACCAGCGGCGGCAGCGGCACGTAGCTGGCGTGGCGCAGCTTGTCCTTCGGCACGTAGGCGGCGGTGCTTGGCAATGCAGGCACCACCTCGTTGGGCGTAGCAAAGTTGAACGCAGACGTCAGATCACCGCACACGGCGCGACGCCACTTCGAGATGTTCGGCGACTTCACGCCGTGCGTGCGCTTGAAGCGTTGTTCGATGAAACGGATGATCGACGTATGGTCGAACGTTTCCGAGCACACGTAGCCGCCCTTGGACCACGGCGATACCACCAGCATCGGCACGCGCTGGCCCAGGCCGTAGCTGCCGGCACCGTACGTGCTGTTGCCCGGAAAGTATTCGCCCGTGGTGTCGACCGTCGACAGCCCATTGCTGCCCGACGAGGCAAACGGCGGCACGAGGTGGTCGAAGAAGCCGTCGTTCTCGTCGTAGGTGATGAACACCGCGGTCTTGCTCCACACCTCGGGGTTGGAGGTCAGGACCTGCAAGACCTGATCGATGTACCAGGCGCCGTAGTTGGCCGGCCAGTTCGGGTGTTCGGAGAAAGCCTCGGGAGCGGCAATCCACGACACCTGCGGCAGCGTGCCGTTCTGCACGTCGCGCTTGAGGATATCGAAGTAGCCGTCGCCGGCCGCTGCGTTGGTGCCGGTGCGCGCCTTGTCGTACAGCGGGTTGCCGGGCTGCGCGTTCTGATACTGCTTGAAGTAGAGCAGCGAGTTGTCGCCGTAGTTGCCGATGTAGGCGTCGCTCGTCCAGCCCCAGGAGCCGGCCGCATCGAGGCCCGTGCCGATGTCCTGATAGATCTTCCACGAGATGCCGGCGGCTTCCAGCACTTCCGGATACGTCGACCAGCCGTAGCCGGCTTCTGCGTTGTCGATCACGGGGCCGCCGCCGACGTTGTCGTTGCCGACATAGCCCGTCCACATGTAATAGCGGTTCGGGTCGGTCGACGTGGGCGTGGCGCAGTGATAGGCGTCGCAGATGGTGAAGGCGTCAGCCAGTGCGTAGTGGAACGGAATGTCCTGGCGGGTGAGATACGCCATCGTCGTGGTGCCCTTGTGCGGGACCCAGCCGTCGTAACGCCCGCCATTGACGGCGAGGTGGGTGTCGTTCCAGCCGTGCGGCAGGTCTTGCAGGAACTGCAGGCCCAGATCCGGCGCGCTCGGGCGGAACGGCAGGACTTCGCCCACGCCGCCGGCCATCGGCTGGTGCCACACGCTCTTGCCCGTCGGCAGCGTGACGGTGCGCGTATCGCCGTACCCGCGCACGCCCTTGAGCGTGCCGAAGTAATGATCGAACGAGCGGTTCTCCTGCATGAGGATCACGATGTGCTGTACGTCTTCGATATTGCGGTGCGCGTTATGGGCGGGAATCGCCAGCGCCTGGCGAATGCCTTCGGGCACCGCGCCCATGGCTGCGGATGCAGCAGCCAACTGGGCGGCGGAGCGGAGAAAACCACGGCGACTGTTGGAGGTCATGTTCTCGTCCTGATGTCTGTGTATTTGGGGGGTGGTGGGGGGGGGAACAACACGGGGCAGCGACTGACTGAACGCAACGCGCAAAGTCAGTCGACGGTATGAATCACAGGCGGTGCCAAGACGTTTTGCGAGGCAACGGCGGGCGGCGGCGAGGCGGGCGGCACGGAAGCCGGCGCGCGCACCACGGCAGGCACATGTGGGTCAGAAGCATCGCAACCGCTCAACACGAGCGCGAACAGCACAGCCGCACCCGCCACAAACGCAGGCACGCGGCGTGAAGCGCTGGCATTTCGGTTGGCAGACACAGATGACCTCCAGATGACATCGGCGAGCCCGACTGTGCTGCGCGCGCCGTCTACTCACCACGCGCTAAGGTAGAAAGGATTCATGTCGGTTACGTGACGACGGCACGCGCCGGCTCCGTCACCCGAACTCGCAGATTGATGGAATAGTGTTGCAAGTGCGAATCATTCTCATCTACACTGCAGCGCACCAAATGGCGCCACCGTGCAGCCGATCAGGCTGCTTGCATTGCGCACATACCTAGAAGAACGAGCCTCCCTTGCAGCTTCCCCATGGGAGCGCTGCATTCCCGCCTGTCTCTGAAGCGGCCCCTACATCAGGACCCCCTGTGCTGCAGGGTCGAGCCCCCGCTCGCCTGCACACGCTCATGTCCCGTAGGAGCCCTCATGCAACGTCGATCCGATACCGCCGCCAAGACCCAAACCGCACCCGCAGCTGCGGCCGGCAACTTCCGTCTTGAATCCATTCCCGCGCTGCTCGAAGTTGGCGTGCAGGCCGAGCATTGGTCAGCGGCACAACAACTGGCACGGCGGCGCGTGCTGTCGCGCCTGCTGCAGGCGCTGTTTCGTGAAGCGCTGCTCAATGCCGACCAGCTCATCGCCGATACACGCGCCGATGTGACGTTGCTGCCGATCTGGCAGCAGCGCGTGCTGTTGCGTTTCACTGGTTTGCGTCCGGGCGCGCTCGGCAGCTGGACATTGACCGGTGATATCGCCGTGCTGGCGCACGAGCGCCCGCCGGCACCCATTGAACGTCCGTCCGCCCTGCTCAACTGGCTCGCGCCCATGCTGGACATTGGCGATGCCACCGACGCCCACCGCCTGGCCGCCATTGCCCGCCTCGCGACGGAACTGGACAACAGCCAGGACAACGACACGCTGTGTCAGGCCTATCGGCTGGCCTGGGGCGAACGTCTCGCCGCCGAACATCGCACCGCAGCGTCGCAAGACGCGCTGGCCCTGCTCTGCGGCGATGGCACGCCGCACACCCTGGCGCGCACCGAGCAGTGGGGCACCGGTGGCCACCCATGGCATCCGGCCTACAAGACGCGACTGGGGCTCGCGCCTGAACAGGTCATCGCGCTCTCACCGGAGTTCGAAGCGCAGGTGCCCATCGGCGTGGTGGCCGTCGCGGCGCATCGCCTGCAGGTCACCACGATGGAGGGTGTGCAGCCGTACACCCACTGGTTCGCGGCAACCTTCCCCGACGCGATGGCGGCGTTTCGCAAAGCCTTGCTGGCACGCCAGCTCGCGCCCGAAGCGTGGCTGCCGCTGCCCGTACATCCGTGGCAGCGCGACACGACGCTCGGCGAGACCTTCGCACCTGAATTCGCCGCCGGCGAATTGATCAATCTGCCGGATATCAGCATTGCCGCCCGTCCGACGATGTCATTCCGCACGGTGGCCGCGACCGATGCGCCGGGCGGCCCGATGCTCAAGCTGCCGGTCAGCATGCGGCTGACCAGCGTTGAGCGCACCGTGTCGCCCAAATCGGCCGTGATGGGGCCGCGCGTGAGCGCCCTGCTGGAACGCATCCTCGCGACCGACGCAGGACTGGCGAACGTCCTGTCGATCGTGCCCGAACGCCACGGCATTCACGTGGCCGGCACGGAGGACGATCGCGCCCGGCATCTGTCGATGATCGTGCGCGACAACCCCACCACACGCATTGCCGGAACCGCGCGGTTGCTGCCGGTCGGTGCCCTCTTCACGCCGGACTTCACCGCGGACATGACGCACGCAGCGGCGCCCCTGCTGCTTGACACAGTGCTGGCGCGCCAAGCCGATGGCACGCGCGCCGAGCGGGCCGCGCGTTTCTTCAACGCGTACCTGCGCGTCGCCATTCCGGCCATCGTCGGCCTCTATCTGCGTTACGGCATTGCTCTGGAGGCGCATCAGCAGAACACCTTCGTCGTCATCGACGAGGCCGGCATGCCGGTGCGGCTGGTGGTGCGTGACTTTGGCGACGTGAAGATCGCGTTGCCGACGCTGCAGGCACAGGGCTTTTCGATCGAGCCGTTCCGTGCCGGCCACACCACGTATCCCGATCGGGACATTCCGCGCAAGAAGCTCATCCACGCCTTCCTGCTGTGCCATATCGGTGAACTAGCCCTGGCGCTGTTTCCCGAGCACGGTAGCGCCGTCGGGCTGCACCAATGGCATGACGCCATGCAGGCCGTGTTTGAAGCCAACCGCGCAGCGCTGGATGCCGACACCTGGGCGCGCGAGCGCCACGCGCTGCTCGACGCACCGTGGACGTTCAAGACGTTCGTCCGCATGCGTCTGCGCGACCAGTCCGACGACATGCACGCCGCGCTGCCCAACCCGCTGGCTGCAGCCGCTCGCGCATGAACCCGGCAACGACTGTGGACGCGTGGCGGGGGGCCATCCGGTGGCTCCTCGTCATCCAGGCCCTTTCAATGGGCGCGATGGAAATGACGGGGCCGTTCTGGCCGCTGTTCCTGCGTGAGCTGTCGCCGGTGCCGCACGTGCCGTTCGCGTGGGTGGCGAGCGCAGCGTACTTTGCGCCGATGGCCGCCACGCTCGTCACCGCGCCATGGTGGGGGCGCCTGGCCGACCGTGTCGGGCCCAAGCCGATGATCCTGCGGGCGCTGGTCGCGCTGGCCGCGTCACAACTGTGGTCGGTCTATGCAGACTCAGCAGCAAGCGTGCTGCTGGCGCGCACGGTGCAAGGCGGGCTGGCGGGCTTTCTGGCCGCCGCCCAGATCTACGCCATGCGCGTGGCGCCGGCCGACATGCGCCGGCGAGTCTTCGCCGATCTGCAGACCGTCACGGCGTGCGGCAGCTTCATGGCGCCGCCGGTTGGCGCGTGGCTCGTGGGGTGGATGGGCTTTCGCATGGCCAACACGGCGGGCGCGGTCGTGATCCTGGCGTGCATTCCGCTGGCGATGTTCTGCCTGCCCGCGATCAAGCCCGCCGCGCAGTCCGTAGACGAGCCGGACGCCGATGCTCGCCAGATACGTCGCGCTCCGCTGGGCGCCCTGGTGATCGGCCTGTTGCTCGGCACAGTGGCGGTGCAGGCGGCACGCGTCATGCCGCAAGGCTTCCTCGCGCCGTATATCACCGAGACGCTGCATGGCTCGGTGATGCTGGCCGGTCTGGCGTACAGCGCCACGGCCGCGACACTGGCGCTGTCTGCGCGCTGGTGGGCAAAGCGTTTTGCGGGCCTGCCCGTGCACGTCACGCTAGGGCGTGTCTGCGCATTGACCGCCGTCTGCGGCGTCACCGCACTCTGGCAAGGGGTTGCGCAAGGGGAGGTCGCATTTATTGCTGCGCGCCTGGCGTGGGGCCTGTGCCTGGGCGGCCTGCTGCCGGTCCTCAACAGCCTGGTGGCAGAAACCAGCCCGGAAGATCGTCAAGGCTTTGCTTTGGGGTTGTGCAGCAGTGCAGCCAAGGGCGGCGCGCTCATCGGCCTGGGCGTGGCGGCGTTGTCGACGGGCCTGTTCGGATGGCGTGCGGGCTTTGTCGCCATGACCGCCATGTACCTGGCGGCACTGCTTGCCCTGCTGGTCATACGCCGCGCAGCCTCACCACACGCAGCATCGGCGGTGGGGCAGACTCAACGCGCCTGACGTCCGGCGCGCCGCTGCAGCTGTGTCTGCTCGGCGCGCCAGGCGAGGTAGCCAAGGCCGAGAAACGGCCACAGCCAGCCGATCCATTGCGACAGGCTGTTGAAGTGGACGAAGCGCCCCAGCCGCCAGCTTTGCGCCGACACCCACGAATAGGGGCTCGGCGGCAGCACGTTGGACAGGATGATCAGCGCGATCAGCAGGGCCATGGCCAGCGCCCCGCGCAGCCAGCGCGGCAGGCGCACCAGCAGCACCAGCACCAGCGAGCCGACGACCAGCCCGAAACGCGCACCGGATGAAAGCCAATCCCACGCGCCGCCCAGCGGAAACTGCAGCACCGTCGCCCCCGCCTTCACCAGCAGCGCGCCCGCCAGCAACGCGGCCAGCAGGCGCAGCATGGGCGCCCCGCGGCGCATGGCCACGCTGGCCAGCAGCCCCGTGCCGATCCAACTGCAAGCGGTGATGAGGGCTTCCAGCAGTTCCTGGCGCTGCAGCGCTTCCGGGTGCGCAGTCAGCTTGTCCTGCCAGTCGAACAGCTCCGGAAACCACCCGTTGAGGAAATTGACCACAAAGGCATCCGGCGATGGATCGAGCAGGATGCTGCGGATCACCCCACCCATGCTGAAGAGAAATTCCTGCGGAAAAATCTGCGCAAACGGCCACGCCAGCATCAGTAGGATCGCAAAGGTCGCATGCGGCTCGAACCAGCGGCGGCGCAGGCGGCGCAGCCCGCCCCGGTCGATCAGCCGCGCCGCAAACGGCAGCATGACGATGCTGCCCAGCAGCGCGCCCAGCGTATTCGTCGCCAGATCGACGTTGGAGGATACGCGCGTGGGCAGATAGGTCTGGATCGCTTCCATGGCGCCCGAGAGCAGCAACCCCGCCAGCAGGGCCAGCAACACCGCACGCCAGCCCGTGATGCGCGGGTGCAGCGCCAGCACCGTCAGCATGCCCAGCGGCATGTAGCCCCACACGTTGGTGAGCAGGTCGAAGCCGGTGTTGTAGCGCGGCAGCGGTGCGCTCAGGAAGGCAAACGGCGACACGCCGGTGTCCGTCCAGCCGGCAAACGGATACAGGCTGGCGTAGACGACCAGCAGCACGAACCACCCCAGCCCGGCGCGTGCAAGCGGCGAGTGGCGATGCGGAGTGGGTGCGGCGGGTTGCGAGTGGAAGTCCGTCACCGGAAGAAGCAGCTATCTATCTAGGAGGAGGAGCGGACATGCCCGGAAGAAGCCGCCCATGATAGCGTCCGATGCCGCTCTTCACGGATGGTTCCTCCATCCGGTGGAGAGGTCGAGGTATCAGCGTCGGCGTGTGCCAAATGCGGCCCCGGGCGTTGTGGGCGCGGCCGGGGTTGGCGCCGCCAGCGGCAAACCCGCCACCCAGTCGAGCACCTCGCCGATGGCCTTGTCCGACGCCTGCGTGAGCGCCGTCACCCCACCCGCAGCGTCAGGGCTGGGCGCAGGCGCATCGGCCTGCACGACGCGCTGGTCGATCACCCCGCGCGCCAGTGACACCGTTGCCCGCAGACGCACCACGCCCCGACTGGCTTCAGGCCTGTCGAACACCTGTGAAAAGTCGACCAGTTCGATACGCAAGCTCGGCACATCGGGCGTGGGATAGCCGACCACATGGCCGCGCGCGGCCGCCGCATTGCGCAAGCGCGCGTCGAACAGGCTCACAGGCGATTCCACCCAGCGGCTGTTGGCGTACGCGTCGGTGCGCTGGCTTTGCGCATAGGCGAGGCGGTAGTAGATGGCGTTGCCATCCATCCAGCCGGGGCCGGCCACGTCGGCCACGCGCAAGGCGGTGGGCAGGCGTGCGCCTGCGCTGGTGGCCGGCGCGAGCCCAAAGTCATACAGCGCGGCGGGCGCCACGGGGGCGCTTGAGCAAGCTGCCAGAAGCGACAGCGCCATCAAAGCAGGCAGCGCGTGCGAGCGGCGGAACACAGCAGAGAACATCGGCATGGAATCTCCTCAGGGCTGGGCCGAAGCGCGGCCGGCGGGCGCGGTGAAGCCGGTCTCACCGGGGCCGGGCGCGCCGGGCGCGGGGCCAAACAGCACGCTCTGCGGCCGGGCGTTGAAGTCGGTCACGGCATGGTCGAAGCCGCGCACAGCCTGGCGAGCCTCACGCGCAAAGCCGTTGAGTTGCGGCAGCGTTTCGTAGGTCAGCACGTTGGCGGCGGATTGCATCGATTGCGTCGCCGCCGTCAGATCGGTCCCGGCGCCGGAAAGCGTCGTCATCAACGGCCCCTTCGGGTCGGACAGCGATTGCGTGAGCTTGCGCGTGGCCACCAGCGTGGAATCGAGGTTGTCAGCAATCTTGGGCAGACGGCGCACGGTCGGCTCTGCCTGCTGCGCGAGCGTGCTGTAGGCGTCCATCGTCTTCTGGAACGATTGCAGCGACGCCGTGACCTGCTGGCGGTGCTCGTCGTCAAACATGATCGACAGCGAGTTCAGCGTCTGATCGAGCTTAGAGAGCATCTGGTCGCCGCGCTTGTCCAGTTCGTCGAGGAAGCCGGCTTCCATGCGAATGCGAGCGGGGTCCTTCTGGGATGTGGCCAGGCGCACCGGGCTGGGCGCGTGCTGGCTGTTGTCGAAGCCGCGGTCGTCGAGCTGGACGTAGGCCAGACCCGTCACACCTTGGTACGCCAAGCGGCCATACGTCGTGGTGGTAATGGGCGCATCCTTGTCGACCAGCACGCGCACGACGATCTGCCCCGGCACCTTGTCGTCAAAGCGGATGCTGTCGACCTTGCCGACGTCCAGGCCACGATATTTCACGGAAGCCTGTGGGTTCAGCCCGTTGACGGTGGAACGCGTGACCACGTCGTACGGCACGCGTACGGTCTGGTCGCGGTTGAACCACATGACGGCCAGCCCGATGAAGATGACCAGCCCGATCGTGAACAGCCCGGCCAGGAATGCGTGGGCCTTGTTTTCCATCAATCCTCCTGCGTCGAAAGCGAGGCTGCAGCCACCGCCTCCGTCATCTGCGGGCCCAGCGCCATCAGGGCCCGTTTGCCCCGCTCACCCAGGAAGTATTCCTTGATGAACGGATGATCGATCTGAATGATCTGCTCCAGCGGCTTGGCCGCCACCACCTTGCGATCCGCCAGCACGGCAATGCGGTCGGACAGCGCTACCAGGGTGTCGAGATCGTGCGTCACCATCACCACGGTCAGGCCCAGCTCCTGGCGCAACTCGCGGATGAGCGCAACGTAATCGTCCGATGCGCGCGGGTCCAGCCCGGCGGTCGGCTCATCCAGAAACACCAACTCCGGCTCCAGAGACAACGCCCGTGCCAGCGCCACGCGCTTGATCATGCCGCCCGACAGGTCCGACGGCATCTTGTCGGCATCGGTCGATTTGAGCCCCACCATCTGCAGCTTGAGCATCGCCACGCGCTGGACGAACGCGTCGGGCAATGTGCGCAATTCGCGCATCGGCAACGCCACGTTGTCGATCACGGACAGCGCAGAGAACAGCGCGCCGTGCTGGAACTGCATGCCCCAGCGGTTGCGCATCGACTGCAGATCGTTGCCCACCTGGCAGGTCAGCTCTTCGCCAAAGATGTGGATCGTGCCCGAGGTGGGTTTCTCCAGCCCCACCACTTGGCGCAGCAGCGTCGTCTTGCCGCTGCCCGAGCCGCCGACGATGGAAAGCACTTCGCCGCGAAACACGTCCAGATCGATGTTGTCCAGCACGGTCACCTTGCCATAGCGCTTGGTGACGCTGCGCACCTCGATCACGCGTTCGCGCGCGGGCGTGATCGCCGGCGGCGCCCCGGCATGCTCGATATGCGGATGGCGGGGGCGCGTCATATCCCGACGTCCTTGAAGAGGATGGCGAACACGGCATCCGCGAGGATGACAATGGTGATCGACACCACCACCGACGTAGTCGTGCCCTCGCCCAGGCTCTGCGTGTTGGGCTGGATGCGCAGACCGAAGTGGCACGCCACCAGCGCAATCAGCATGCCGAACACCACGCCCTTGCCGATGCCGAGCCACAGGTTGGCCACCGGCACCGCATCGGGCAACGAGGTGATGAAATACGTGGGGCTGATATCGAGCTGGAACTTGGCCGCAAGAATGCCGCCCGCCAGCGCCAGCAGATCCGTCCACGCCACCAGCAGCGGCATGGCAATCGCCAGCGCAATCACCTTGGGCAGAATCAGCCGAAAGCCGTGGGAGATGCCCATCACGCGCATCGCATCCAGCTCTTCAGTCACCCGCATCACGCCGATCTGCGCAGTGATGGCTGACCCCGAACGCCCGGCCACCAGAATCGCAGCCAGCACCGGTCCAAGCTCGCGGATGATGGCCATCCCCAAAATGTTGACGATGAAGATGCTGGCCCCGAACACGCGTAACTGGTTGGCCGACAGATAGCTCAGCACGATGCCGATCAGGAAACCCACCAGCGCCGTAATGCCCAGCGCCTTGTAGCCCGTGCTGTAGATGTTGGCGGAGATCTCGCGCCACGGCCCGCGATGCGGCGCGCGCACGAACCTGCCGAAGTCGAACATCAGTTGGCCAACCATGGCGATGCCGTTACGGGCGTGATCGAAGAAATCGAGCATGCCCTCGCCGAGGATCGCCACCGGGTTCATGCGCGGCGCCAAGCGCTGCTTCCAGCCGCCGGGGTCGAGCTTGGCAACGCGATCGAGCATGCGGCGCTGGTCGGGCCGGGCATCCAGGTGTTCGGGCCACTGGTTGCCCCAGGCGCGCCAGAGCAGTTGCGCGCCAAAGTGGTCGATACGGCCGACTTCGGTCAGGCACCACGCGTTGGCGTTGTCCAGCCCGGCGCGGATCTGCTGACGTGCGCTGCGCACGCCTGCGCGCTCGGCCAGCGCGAGCGTGGTCCAGTCGCCGGAGAGAAAGGCGACGGAGCGTCCATCGACAACGCGCACCTCAAGCTGCGGTGTACGGCAGGTGATCAAACGGTTCTCCGTAAGCGGTGATGCCGGATATCGGTCGAATTGTAGCCAACGCGCCGCCAAACGCTGTCACACTGGCTGCCACACTGTGAGGCCTTTGCATCGCTTGAAGCAAGCGCCAGCCCCGTGTTTGCAGCACCGCTCGTACAATGCGCGCATTCTTAGCGCGAACTTGATCGCCCGTTTTTTATGTCTCTTGCCGAACCCTCCGCGCGGTGGCGCCTTGCGCGCGAGCGCATCCAGCCCAGCGGCCCGGCTGCCAACTGGCCTGTCGATGTGGTTGAGACCACCGGCTCCACCAGCGCCGACCTGATGGCCGCCGTGCGTGATGCCGCCTGGCCTGCCAGCACGACGATTCCCGCCCCAGCCAGCGCCGCGCCGCTGCTGGGCGCGCGCGTGCTGGCCGCGCAGCGCCAGACCGCCGGGCGCGGTCGCCAAGGCCGCCCGTGGGGTGGCGACCACGGCCTGACCTTCTCCATCGCCTGCGCCTTTGCGGGCGAGCCCGCGCAGCTTGGCGGACTGAGCTTGGCCGTGGGTGTGGCCGTGGCCGACGCCGTGGCTGGGTACGCGGACGCCCGGGGCGGGAGCGGACAGGCGCTCGCACTGAAATGGCCCAACGATGTGCAAATTGCGGGGCGCAAGCTGGCCGGCATCCTGGTCGAGACCGTGCGGACAGAGCCGGGCCGGACCTGGGCCGTCATCGGCATCGGCCTGAACCTGGAACGGCCGCGCGTGCTGGAAAACACGCTGGGCCGCGGCCTGTCAGGCGTGGAAGAACTGGTGGATGCGCCAGAGCCGAATGCCGTGTTCTCGGCGCTGCTCACGTCGCTGGGTGAACACCTGCAGCGCTTCGGCGCACAGGGCCTGGCGCCGTTCGTTGCGCCGTTTGCCGCCCGCGATGCCTTTGCCGGCGAGCGGGTGCGCCTGTGGCAGGACGGCACCATGGTGCTCGAAGGCGTGGCGCATGGCATCGATGCACAAGGCCGGCTGGCGATCGAATCGGGCGGACGTGTGCAGTGGATCCACAGCGGCGAGGTTTCCTTGCGCAGCGCAGACGCGGAACAGCCATGACGCGCCTGAAAGTCTCTGCCGCGCACGCCGCCCCCGCCCGTCCGCTGTTGCTGATCGACGCGGGAAATACGCGCATCAAGTGGGCATGGATTGCCGGTGGTGCCGATGCCGAACTCGCCCTGCCCGAAGAACCCGGCGGCACACCCTGGCAGCATGCGGGCGCCCGTGCGCACGATCGATTGGCTGAACTGGTGGAAGACTGGCGCGATTGCCACGCCTCCGGTGTTGCCCCACCCGAGGTATGGATCAGTGCAGTGGCTGGCCCGGCACTGCGCGATGCACTCACCGCGCGCATCGCCCGCGTGTTCGACGGGGCACGCGTGCGCATTGCCGCGTCGGAAGATGCCACCGCCGGCCTGCGCAACGGATATCGCGACCCAACGCAGCTTGGCACTGATCGGTGGGTTGGCGCGGTCGGCGCACGCCACTTGTGGCCCGACGCGGCCCTGCTGCTGGTAACCGCAGGCACCGCCACCACACTCGACATCGTCACGCCCGATGGCCTGTTTGCCGGCGGCCTGATCCTTCCCGGCCTCACATTGATGATGCGCGCGCTGTCGCGCAACACGGCGCAGTTGCCCGAAGTCGATGTCAGCTACCTGAGTGCGGGCGACGTCGTTGCGCCGCCCTGGGCCGACAATACGCAGGACGCCATCGCGCTGGGCTGCGTCATCGCACAGGCGGGCGCAATTGCGCAGACGTGGATGGCACTGCAGAAGCAATACCCCGGCCCGGCACGCTGCGTGCTGAGCGGCGGAGCACGCGCCGCGCTGGGGCCGCATCTGCGCATGCCGTTCCAGATGCACGATAATCTCGTGCTGCTCGGCCTGCAGGTGCTGGCGCGCGCGCGCCGGGAAGGTGCCGCGACGCTGGCCTAGCCTCGGTCGGCCGGGCTGCATTTTTCGTCTGACGTCTTACCGTTGTTGCTGCTGTGTTCCTGCATTCCGAGCCACCGTCCGAATCCACGTCCGTTCGCACCATGACGCTTCGCCTCGCCCTGCTGCTCCTGCTGCTCGTCAACGGCGTTCTGCTCGCGGCCAATACCGGCGTGTTCGGGCCAGAAGTGTCCAAGGCGTGGTTCGAGAGCGAGCGCGAGCCCGATCGCATGCGCCGTCAGATCCGCACCGAAGCAATCCGTATTCTCGAACCGGCACCCGCTTCTGCACCGGCCACCGCCTTACCCCAATCGGCGCCGGGCTCGCCGCCGGCGGCGTCGGCGCCTGCCGCATCGAGTCCGCAAGCGAACATCGAGCATACGGCTCTGACCACCACTACCACCTCTGACAGCGGCGGCAGTTGCACCGAACTCGGCGGCCTGACCGAAGCACAGGCCACGCGAGGCATCGACCAGCTCAAGCAGCTGGCCGGCGTGCAGGTTGAGCGCATCACGCGCCAGGAAGACAACCGCTGGTGGGTCCACATGCCGGCCCGCGACACGCGCGACGACGCCGATCGCAAGGTGGCCGAACTCAAACGCCGCAACGTGGCGGATTCAGCCATCGTGCAGGAAGGCAATACGTTTGTGGTGTCGCTCGGTCTGTTCCGCGACAAGGAGCGCGCGCAGCAGCGTCTGGACGAACTGCGCGCCAAGGATGTGCGCACGGCCGTGGTCACGCAAACGCGCCGGCTCGGCTCGCAGACCTCGCTACGCGTGACCACCACCGCCGATGCGGCATCGGGCGTCGTAGCCCAACTGGCCGCACTGAAGAAAACGCTGGGAGCCGAAGACCTGCACGCTTGCGCGGCAGTCACGGCATCGCGCTAAGCGTTCAGGACGACGCGCGCACGCGCTTGAGCAGCGCCGTTGTCGAGCGATCGTGCTCAAAGGGAATCGCCAGCGCCGTGCCGCCCCAGCTACGCACGACACGCGTTTCTTCCAGCGCATCGATGTCATAGTCGCCGCCCTTGACGTAGATGTCAGGACGCACGCGCTGGATGAGTTCGACCGGGGTTCGCTCGGCAAACAACACCACCAGACTCACCGCTTCCAGCGCAGCCAGCACGGCCAGGCGATCGTCCTCCGCATTGAGCGGGCGGTCGTCACCCTTGCCCAGCATCCGTACCGAGGCATCGGTATTCACGCCCACCACCAGCGAAGCGCCCAGTGCGCGCGCCTGCGCCAGATACGTGGCGTGCCCGCGATGCAGGATGTCGAACACGCCGTTGGTGAAGACCAGTGGGCGCGGCAAGGCACGCACGCGGGCTTCCACATCGACGGAGTCGCAGATCTTCTGTTCAAAGGCGGGCGCGGGCTGGCGAGCGGTCATGGCGAAGGCGAAATCGGGGTGGAAAACAAAACGGCCCATCGAATCGATGGGCCGCTCACTGCCAGTGGCAAGGATCAGGCAGCTTGTTCGGCCGAGCCGAGCAGACGTGCGTTGAGTTCCTTGCGGTAGCGGTTCAGGTCTTGCACGGTTTCGAAGGTGCGCTCGAACAGCAGACCCATGTTGTGCAGGATGCGCTCGATGACCTTCTTTTCCCAGCCGGCGTCGAACTTGATCTGCTCGTCCAGCCAGTGCTCCAGCCAGTCCGGGTTCGGCAGGCGCGACTGCACGGTGTCTTGCGGGAACAGCGCCTTGTTCACGTGCAGATTGGTCGGGTGGAGCGGCTTTTCGGTGCGGCGCGCCGAAGCCATCAAGACGCCGATCTTGGCGAATGCGCTGCGCGCGCTGTCGCCGAACTGGCCGAGATATTTCTTCATGTAGCGCAGGTAGGCGCCGCCGTGGCGGGCTTCGTCCTGCGACAGATGCTTGTAGATTGCCTTGATGACCGGCTCGGTGTGCCATTCGGAGGCACGGCGATACCAGTGGTTCAGGCGGATCTCGCCGCAGAAGTGCAGCATCAGCGTTTCCAGCGGCGGGGCCGGATCGAACTCGAAGCGCACGTTGTGCAACTCTTCTTCGGTCGGTACGAGCTCAGGGCGGAAGCGGCGCAGATATTCCATCAGCACCAGCGAGTGCTTCTGCTCTTCAAAGAACCACACGCTCATGAACGCCGAAAAATCGGAGTCGTGACGATTGTCACGCAGGAACATCTCGGTGGCCGGCAGGGCAGACCACTCGGTGATGGCATTCATCTTGATGGTCTGCGCTTGCGCGTCGGTCAGCAGCGACGCATCGAACGTGTCCCACGGAATATCCTTTTCCATATTCCAGCGGACCGCTTCCAACGACTTGAACAATTCGGGATAGAGCATGGTAAGCCTTTGAATTTGCAGGCGGATTCTAGCAGACATGCTTGACCAGCCCCCGATTTTCGTGGTTGCCGGAGCAAAGTTCTGCGCCGCCCGTTTCCTCGTGACAACAGGCCTGCCGGCGCCACAATCGCAACGTGGCTTGGCGACCCCCTCACACGCGATGCGATCGCGCATTGTCTCGCGGTACGCCGCGATGTGATCGGCAGCGCGGTGGCCGTCCGTCTTTTGTGTCAGACCGGGCACCGCCGGGCAAGGTTTCCAGTATAGGAAGCGCTGCAATTCGTGGGGCGAATGGCGCGCAACGCATACCGCACATTTCACCTGAGGCGACCCCGGGGCGTTATACCCTAGACTGAAGACAAATTCCGGCTCGCCGGCTGAGCGTCCGCTTTTGGAGATTCGCCATGTTGCTTTCTGCCACCGTTTCCGCGCGTAGGCCGCGCCTGCAATTGCACGCGTCGGGTGTGCTGCGTCGACATCATCTGCTGATGATCGCCATTGCGATTGCCATTGCCGTGATCGCGTTGCTGCTGCCACGCACGGGGCATGCCGCCACTTCGAGCGCCCCAACCACCGCGCAAGCACCGGCTGCCGCAGGCGCCTGCCCCGCCAGCCTGAACTTTCGCGTCAAGCGCTTGCAGGACGATGCGCCGCAAGACCTCTGCCAGTACGCCGGCCGCGTCGTACTGGTAGTCAACACCGCCAGCTATTGCGGCTACACGCATCAGTACGAAGGGCTCGAAGCGCTGTACGCGAAGTACCGCGACAAGGGCCTGGCGGTGCTGGGTTTTCCGTCGAACGACTTTCAGCAAGAACCCGGCAACAGCAAGCAGATCGCCGACTTTTGCTACAACACGTATGGCGTGAAATTCCCGATGTTCTCGAAGACAGCGGTGGTTGGCGCGGGCGCGTCGCCGCTGTATTCGTGGCTGGCGACGCAGACGGGCCAGCCGCCCAAGTGGAACTTTCACAAATATCTGCTGGACCGCACCGGCCGCGTAGCGGCGGTGTTCCCGAGCAGCATCGAGCCGAGCGACCCCGCGCTCATCAAGCGCATCGATGCGCTGTTGGCTGAACCGTCGACACGCTCGTCGCGCTGATCAGGCTGCGCGCATCGTGTCAGGAATCGCGCCGTACAGGAACGCGGCCAGCTCGTCGCGACGGGCTTGTACGTCGCGCTCGCCCAGGTCGATCAATTCTTGCGTGAACTCGGGTTCGAAGAGCAGATAGCTCGCGAATGCCGCACCGCGCGCTTCGGTGCCGCCCAGCGGCTTGAGGAGCGCACGCACCGTGCCCGGCAGGCGCTGCACGTGGCGCGAGGCAATCAGCTCGATGCGCTCGGACGGCGCCATCACCAGCACTTCGATCTTGCGCCAGCCGTCGCGCGCGTCGGCAATCTCGGGGTTGCGGGCCACCACTGCGTTGACGTGCTGCAGCCGCTCGATATCGGCCGAGAGCCCGTCAAGAAAGATGCTCGCCAGCGCCTGCCCCGCGATCTGCGCGAGCGACGGATAGCCGGACGCCGGCACCGTGTCGTACCAGCCCGGCTGCGAGCGAGACGCGGCGCCCACCACCAGAATGCGATTCGCGCCCAGATGAATGGCCGGGCTCAACGGCGACATCTGGCGCATCGTGCCGTCGCCGAACCATTCGTCGTTACCTTCGAGCGGCACCGGCTCGGCTGGGAAGATGAACGGGATGCTCGACGAGGCGAGCATGTGCGAGACGCCGATCTCGTCGGATACCGCAATCCGTTGCGAACGCCGCCACGGCAGCACCACATGCGGCGACTGATAGAACGTGACATGGCGCCCAGTGGTGTATGACAGCGCGGTGATGGCCAGCGCGCGCAGCGCTCCGGCATCGAATGCGGCCTGCACCTGCTGACCGTCGTGTTGCGACTCAAGCAGTTCACGCAGCGGCGTATTGTCGAACAGCGCGCGCGGCGTGCGGCCGGTCATCCAGCCGAACGCCAACGCGGTCAGCCACCGGGCACCGCTGGAGCCCACGCGGCCCACGTCCGTGCGATAGACACGATCGGCATGCAGGCTGCCCCAGAGCTGGGTGAGCGCCTCGGTGGCGAGCGTGAAATCCTGTGCGCCGCGTGCGAGGCCCAAACTGTTGATCGCCCCCGCCGACGTACCGCAAATGACGTCGAACGGCGTGCGAGCCACCCCCGGCGCGTACTCCCGCGCCAACTCCGCGATGCCGCGCAGCACACCCACCTGATAGGCGGCCCGCGCGCCGCCGCCCATCATCAAGAGCGCAGTGCAGTCTGGCGACATCGATCAGGGCGTGTCGTTGGCGGGCTTGCGCGGCGCAGATTTCGCCGGCGCTTTCTTGGCAGCCGCCTTCTTGGTGGCTGGCTTGGCCGTGCTGCCCGCAGGCGTCTTGGTGGCCGGCTTCTGCGCCGGCTTGGCGGCAGCGCGCTTGGGCTTGGCCGGCGCCGTCTTGTCTTCGATGTCTTCCGGCGCCGCGTCCAGCCCTTCCGCGCCCGGAGCCCCCGCAAACCCAGGGAAGCCTCCTGGGAAACCCGGCATCAGGTTCTGCGGCATCGGCATGGCGGCGGCAGCGGAGCTGGCGATCTGGTTGAACTGCTGCTGCAGCATGTTCCACCACGGCGAGGGGTCCAGCGCGGCTGCGGCGGCACGTGCGGCAGCTTGCGCCTGCGCGGCGGCCTGGGCCTGAGCCTGGACATTCTCGGCGCGGGCTTCGGCTTGGTCGTCGTCAGTGTCTTCTTCCGCCTCGGCCTCGTCTTCGGGCGGCGGTTCGTCTTCGGCCGGCTTGGCTGTGGCGGCCGTGTGCGGCCACGCGGGCTTGGATTCTTCGTCAGTCGAGGACGCGCTCGGCGTCAGGCCGTCGAACGCGGACTTCATGGCATCGGGCGTCAGCGCGGAGCCGAAGGTCTGCAAAGCCACCAGCGTGGCGCGCTGCACTTCCAGGCCCTGGATTGCCGTGCGCAGCAGGCTGGCGTTCAGTTGCAGCCAGCCCTCAACAGCGCGCAGGTCGTGGATGCGCTTGTCGATTTCCTCGAGATCCATCGGAGGCGCGGCAAAGCTGGCCATGTTGGGCATGCCGCCACCGGCCATCCCGGCAAAGCCGCCGCCCCACAGCTTGCGCAGAAAATCGAAACCGCCTTCGGCGAAATTGGGCATCTGGGTGAACATGGTGTCTCCTACAAATCGGTCGGGGTCGGGCGCACGGGCGTGTTTCCTATCAGGCGCCATCAAACGTGGGCGGACGCTTCTGGCGCAGGCTCGCAATGCCCTCGCGCACGTCGGGGCCCGCAAAACCCATGAATTCAAGCGCCAGCGATGTATCAAAACTTGGACCCGCCAAGCGCAACCAGTTGTTCAGCGCGTACTTGGTCCAGCGGATGGCCGTCTGCGAACCCGCCGCCAAGCGCTCGGCGATTTCGAATGCGCAGTTGACGAGATCCGCTTCGGGCACGGCTAGCGAGACCAGCCCAATGCGCTCGGCCTCCTCGCCCGTCATGGACTCGCATAGCAGCAGGTAGTACTTGGCCTTGGCCATGCCGCACAACAGCGGCCAGACAATGGCCGCATGGTCGCCCGCTGCCACGCCCAGGCGGGTGTGGCCATCGACGATGCGGGCGTCCTTGGCGGCGATGGAAATATCGGCCAGCAATCCGGCGACCAGCCCTGCCCCCACGGCCGGGCCGTGCATGGCGCTGACAATGGGCTTGTCGCAGTTGATGACGTTGTAGACGAGGTCCCGCGCCTCGTGCCAGACGCGCGTGCGCACGTCGAAGTCTTCGGCCATCTGCTCGACGAGGTGCAGATCGCCGCCGGCCGAGAAGCCCTTGCCCTCACCGCGGATGAGCGCGACGCGCACCGAGGGCTCGGCGGACACATCGCGCCAGATCTCCGCCAGCTCGCGGTGCAGGCCGGCATCGGCAGTGGACAGCTTGCGGTTGGCCGACTGCGCCGCGCCCATCACGATTTCAAGGATGGGGCCGTGCTGGACGAGCGTCAGCGCCTGATAGCGGGCAAAGCGGGGAGCGAGCGAGGTCATGGCGTCCGAGGTAATGGATCAAGCATAGCGGATGAGATCGCACGTGCAACGCGGGATGTGCGCCGCCGTCACTTTGCGGTATCGGCCAAATGCCATTGGCCGCGGCGGATCTGCGCCATCACGCGGGCGCGCTGGTCGAGGCCCACGTGGTCTTGCGGGCTCATGTTGACCACGCCGGTGCTGGTGGGCAGATCGCGCACCTGCTCCAGTGCGTCGCGCAGCGCCTCGCGAAAGGCCGGCGTGCCCGGCTTGGCCCGATTGAGCGCCACCGGCACCGCACGCTGCAACAGCACGCCGATGTCACCCGTGTAGGCGGCGAAGATCGACACGCTTCCCTTGCCGAAGGCGGCCTCGTAGCGACGCGCAAAATCCAGCGCCTGCTTCTTGGCAGGGTTGGTGTCGGACAATTCGGCGGCGACCATCACGGGGCCGGTCGGCACGTAGGCGCCTTCGCAATCCTTGCCGCACAGCCTGACGAAATCGTTGTTGGAAACGCCGTGATTGAAGTAGATCTTGCCGGTGTAGCCGCGCTCGGCCAGCGCCCGGGCCGGCAGCGCGGCGGGCGTTCCGGAGCCGCCAATCACCACCGCGTCGGGCTTGTTGGCCAGCAGATGCAGCACCTGCGCGGTCACGCTGTTGTCGGTGGGCGAAAAACGCTCGGTATCGGTGATGCGGATGTGCTTGAGATCAGCAAAGCGCTGCACCTCCGCCAGGAAGGCCTCGCCCAGCGCATTCGCAAAACCGATGTAGGCGATGGTCTTCACGCCATGCGCAGCGGCGTGCTCGGCAATGAGCGATGCCATGTGCGAATCCGAGTGCGGCGTCTTGAAGATCCAGCGCCGCTTCGCATCCATCGGCTCGACCAACCTGGCGGATGAGGCCAGCGAAATCACGGGCGTCTTCCCCTCGGCCGCGGCGTCGATCATCGCCAGCGTATTCGGTGTCGTGGACGAGCCCACGATCACGTCCACGTTGGACTCGCTCATCAGCTTGCGTGTGTTGGTGACAGCGCGCGTGGTGTCCGACGCGTCGTCCAGGACAATCACGTCGACCTTCTCGCCGCCGATCTCGCGCGGCCACAGCGTGGTGGCGTTCTTCTCGGGCTGCCCCAGCGAGGCCTGCGGCCCAGTGGCCGACACCGTCACCCCGATGCGGATGTCCGCCAGCGCGGCGGAAGACAGCAAAGCCAAACCGACCAGTACGCCCGCATGTCGCCACTTCGGTCGCTGCATTGGGGGTCTCCTCCCGTGGTTTGGCAAAAAGCGTAGCGGTTTTGCGGCGGTTTGGCGATGCGGAGTCGCCCAGGCTAGACAGGTTCAGGCAGCGAGCGCAGTGATGCCGGCACGCGGCAACGCATCCTCCACCAACGCGCGCATCGATTCGAGCACGGCCGATTGCGGCATCAGGCCGAAGTTATGCAGCGCCATCACGTGATCGACGCCCATGTCGGACAGCCGCGCGAGCTTCTCGGCCACCGCGTCAGGCGTGCCGAACAACGACAGGCCGCTGGCCAGCACATCGTCGTAGGTTTGGCGGCGCGCGTAGAGGCGCGTGGCGACGTACAGATCGAACGCGTCGGCGGCCGTCGCACGCACGGCGGCTTCGGTGGGGCCTACGTGCGTGTGCAGCGCGACGGCCGCCATGCCGCGCGTGTCGGCAATGCCCGCTTCGGCCAGGCCGCGCCGGTAATCGTCCATCAACGTGCGGATGTCGTCGAAGCTGTCGACCGAGGCATACGGCACGAAGAGCATGCGCCGCCGCTGCCGGCCAATGTGATACGCCGCCTCGCGCCGCAGGATCGCCACGTGGATCGGCACGCGGGCCTGCACCGGCAGAACGTTGAGGCGCACGTCGCGCAGCGTGTGGAACTGGCCCGCGTGGTGCACGCGCTCGCCAGCGAGCAAGCGCTCGACGAGCATCAATGCTTCGTCAAAGCGCTCGCGCTTGATGGCGGGGTCGACGTCGTAGCCTTCGAACTCGTGCTTGAGATAGCCAGAGCCCACGCCCAGCGACAGCCGTCCGCCCGAAAGCGCATCGACCATCGCGTAGTTCTCCGCCACGGTGGCCGGATGGTGGAAGGTGAGGATGGAGATGGCCGTGCCCAGCCGCAGGCGTTGCGTCTGCGCGGCCAGATGCGAGAGAAAGACCGCAGGGTTGGGAACGGCGCCGTACTCGTGAAAGTGATGCTCGGCCACCCAGAAGGTGTCGTAGCCGAGCGCCTCGGCATGACGCGCCTGGGCGATGACGTCTGCGTAGAGTTGCGGCAGACTGCGGGGCCGGTCGGGGTAGTGGTCCTGCACGGAAAAGATCGACAGCTTCATGGCGTCTCCCGGGTTTCGAGGTCTTTTCCAGCGCGCGGGCCGCCGCGCCGGTTGTATCTTTTAACGTAACGCGTATCTTATAAAGCGACGCCCGAGACTTCAAGATGCCCATCGACGCTCCCCTGCCGCCGGATACATCGCCCGACGATTTGCCCGCAGAAGACGCCGCGCCTGAACGCACCAGCGCCGGCATCCAGTCCGCCGAGATCGCGCTGAGCGTGCTTTCAGCGATGGCGCATGCCGGTGGCGCACACGCCGTCTCCGAACTGGGCCGCCAGCTCGGCATGCCGCGCGCAAAGGTTCACCGCTACCTGGTGTCGCTGGAGCGCATGGGTTTTGTGGAGCAGGACCCCGCCTCCGCCCGCTACCGGTTGGGCGCACAGGCATTGCAGGTGGGGCTGTCGGCGCTGTCCGACGTGGATTTCGTGCGTGAAGGCAGCAACCTGCTGCCCAAGCTGGCCGAACGGCTGAACGAAAGCGTGTTTCTGTCGATCTGGACCTCGCGCGGCCCCGTCATCGTGCGCTGGGAAGACAGCGGCCGCCCGGTGGCGGTCAATGTGCGGGTCGGCTCGGTCATGCCGCTGCTGAACTCGGCCACGGGCCAGGCGTGCGCCGCGTGGATGCCGGAAATCCAGATCGTCTCGCTCATCGACCGCGAACTGCGCGGCCCCGGCGCCGGCAAGGCCGGCCTGACCGACTGGCTGAACTGCCGCGCTCGCTGGCAGGCGGTGCGGCAGGAAGGCGTGGCCCGCATCGGCGGGACGTTGGTGCACGGCATCGATTCGGTGGCCGTGCCGGTGCTCGATTCACAAGGCAAGCTGGCGGGCGCGATCACGGCCCTGGGCTTGTCCAGCGTGTTCGATTCCAGCCTGGAAGGTCCCGCCTCGCGGCTGCTGCGCGAAGCCGGGCGGACGCTGTCGCTGCGCCTGGGGTATCACGGGCAGGCGCTGACAGCGGGTGCCGCGGCGCCAAAGCGGGGGCGCCGTCCGAAAACGGCACCCGAATCCGCTTAAGCCTTACGCCTGCGTGCCCGGGGCAACGACTTCCTGGTCGATCGCCCCGAAAATCGACACGCCATTGGCGTCGAACATCTCGATCTTCACGGTGTCGCCGTAGCGCATGTATTCGGTGACGGGTGCGCCGGATTCGAGGGTTTCCAGCATGCGTTTCTCGGCGATGCACGCGTACCCCTTGCTGCGGTCCACGTTGGAAATCGTGCCCGAGCCGACGATGCTGCCCGCACGCACGTTGCGTGTCTTGCAGATGTGCGCGATCAGCTGGCCGAAGTCGAACACCATGTCGGTACCGCACTCCGGCTGACCAACCTTCTTGTTGTTCCAGCGCACCGTCATCGGCAGATGCACCTTGCGTTCGCGCCAGGCGCCGCCCAATTCATCGGGCGTGACGGCCACAGGGGAGAACGACGTGGCCGGCTTGCTCTGGAAGAAGCCGAAACCCTTGCCCAGCTCCGCCGGGATCAGGTTGCGCAGCGACACATCGTTGGCCAGCACGATCAGGCGGATGCCCTCGGCAGCGGCGGCCGGCTCGGTGCCCATCGGCACGTCGCCGGTAATGACAGCCACCTCCGCCTCGAAATCGATGCCGAACGCTTCGCTGCGGCAGATGATGGGGTCATGCGCGCCGGCAAGGTCATCCGAACCACCCTGGTACATCAGCGGGTCGGTCCAGAACTCGGCGGGCATCTCGGCGCCGCGTGCCTTGCGCACCAGTTCAACGTGGTTCACATAGGCCGAGCCATCGGCCCATTGGTACGCGCGCGGCAGCGGCGCCATGCAGTTGCCGGCGTCAAACGCAAACGGGTGGCGCGCACGGCCCGCGTTGAGCTGGTCGTACAGATCCTGCAACTGCGGTGCATGGAAGGCCCAGTCGTCCAGCGCGCGCTGCAGTGTGCCGGCGATGTGCGTGGCGAAGTGAGCGGTCTTCAGGTCCCGCGAAACCACGGCCAGCTGGCCGTCGCGCGAGCCATCCTTGAGGGTGGCGAGTTTCATGTGCGTTGTATGGAAAAAGGCTGCGCGGATGGTACACCTAGCATCGGCTAAACTGGCCCGAACTGATCCCTCACCCCTCACCATGTCACCGCTGCCCGCCGACACCGATCTCGACCTGGAGTCCGATGCCGATGGCGAACTGGATGCGCCCGCGCGCTCGGGCATCCAGTCCATCGAAGTCGGCTTCCGGCTGCTGGAAGTGCTCACGCACACCGATGGCCCGATGATGCTGCGCGACCTGGCGCGTGCGGCGCCCATGAACCCCGCCAAGGCGCACCGCTATCTGGTGAGCTTTGCGCGTCTGGGGCTCGTCACGCAAACGCCCGAAGGCCGCTACGACCTGGGGCCGTTCGCGCTGGAAATGGGGTTGGTAAGCCTGAACCGGCAAGACCCGATGCGCCGCGCCCGGCCCGCAGCCGCCGCATTGCGCGACGAGATCGATCACACCATCGGCCTGGCCGTGTGGGGCAACCAGGGCCCAGCCATCGTCCACTGGGAAGAAGCCAGCCATCCCGTAACGGTCAGCCTGCGCCTGGGCGACGTGATGCCGATGCTGAACTCGGCCACCGGTCGCGTGTTCGGCGCTTACTTGCCGCGTGCGCAAACGCGTGCGTTCATCCAGCGCGAACTCGACCGCATTACGGCAGCAGGGAATACCCCGAGCGCCGAGAACCCCGAGCTGCCGCAAACGCTCGAAGCCTACGACGCCATCTGCGCAGACGTGCGCAAGCACGGCGCTTCGCGCATCCACGGCGGCGTATTGCCGGGCATCAACGCGATGTCGCTGCCTGTGTTCGACGCCAACGGCCAATTGTGTCTCGTGCTGATCGCGTTGGGCGCACAAAGCACCTTCGACACCACTTGGAGCAGCCCGCTGGAGCGGCGCTTGCGGCTGGCCGCACAACAGCTTTCCGCCGATCTTGGATACGTTGCACCCCACGCCCCGCAATCCTGACGAACTGAATACCGACCGCGTGCAACCCCGCAGGCGTCGCTTCTATCGGCTTGGCCGGTTCGGGCTCGTGCTGCTGGCCGTGCTCGTGCTGCACATCATTGCCGTCGTGTGGATCGCGCGCAGCCGTCAGGTGACGTGGCCGCCGGCGCCCGAGCAGATCATCCCCACGCTGTTGCTGCATCCCGAGCCCGTGCAGCCGCCAACGCCCCCGGCTGCGCCCAAGGCCCGCCCGGCTTCGCCCCGTCCGCGTTCTCAGACCCCACCCGCTCCGGCGCCGACACCCACGCCGCCCGCGCCCGATCTGGCAAGCATGGACCCGTCCGAATTCACCAGCGCTGGCGCTCAAGCCTCGGGCGATACGGGCGTGGTCAAGGATCTGAGCGGCGAAGGCCCGAGCGGGCCGCCTGCACCGCCGGGCGACGCGTTCTTGCTGCCGCCCTCAGCCACGCTGCGGTACGCCACTTACGTCAACGGCGTGCGCAACGAAGATGGCGTGATCCGCTGGGCCACCGATGGCAAAACTTACACGCTTGCCGTGGAAATTCCGTTGCCGCTCTTCTTCGGCAAACTCGCGTTTCGCAGCGCGGGTGTGGTCGGCCCGTATGGCCTCACCCCCACGCGCTACGAAGAAGTGCGCGGGCGCCGACAACCCGACGTGACGACGTTCCATTACGCGACCGATCCCATACCGGCATCCGGCGCACAGAGCGCACCCACGGTCACTTTCACCCGCTCGCCGGCCGTGCTTCCGTTGCCCGAGGGCACGCAAGACCGCTTCAGCGTCTTCCTACAATTGACCGGATTGGCCCGTGGCGGCCCCGAGCGGATCGCCAGCCCCGGCCTCACGCTGGAATTCCCGATCGCCGATACCGACAGCGTGGAAGTGGCCCGCGTCCAGCACGTTGGCGAGGAAACCATCGACACCCCGAACGGCACGATTCGTGCGCAACACTTCATACGCCTGCCGCGCCGTGCAGACGACAAACGGCGTGTAGAGATCTGGCTGTCTGCCGATCACGGTTGGCTCCCAGTACGCCTGCGCCAGACCGAGCCCAACGGCATGCAATTCGATCTGGTCTACCAGTCCCAAGAAGGAGGCTGACATGGACGCCAACGCCCTCTCCAACTCCGGCACGGTGCGCGCCAACGGCATCGATATCCACTACCGTACCGACGGCACAGATGGGTCATGGGTCGTGCTTGCGCACGCGTTGGGCGTGGACCACCGGTTGTGGGACAGCATCGCCCAACGCCTGGCGAGCCGCCACCGCGTGCTGCGCTACGACGCGCGCGGCCACGGCAAGACCAGCGCGCCGCACGGCGCCTACACGCTGTTCCAATTGGCGGATGATGTGGCCGGCTTGCTTGATGCCCTGTCGATTGAACAGGTGCATTTCGTTGGCCTGTCGATGGGCGGCATGGTCGGGCAGGTTTTGGGCGTACGATACCCGCAGCGGCTGCTCTCGCTCACGCTGTGCGACACCGTGTGCTACACGCCGGTGTCAGCGCATGCCATGTGGGACGAACGCATCGGCCAAGTCGAAGCGCACGGCATGAGCGGCATTGTCGAACCCACGATGCAGCGCTGGCTGACCACGCCGTTTCGTGAAGCCCATCCCGACGTTGTTGAACACATCCGCGGCTTGCTGCGCGCCACGCCTCCGCACGGCTATGTCGGTGCATGCCTGGCCATCAAGGCGCTCGACACACGCAGCTCGCTTGCACGCATCGCTTGCCCAACGCTCGTCATGACCGGCGAACAAGACACCGGCGCGCCAGTGGAAGTAGCGCGCGAGATCGCCTCGCTCATTCCCGACGCCCGTTTGAAAGTGATTTCGCACGCAGCGCACCTGGCGCCTATCGAACAGGAGGAGGCCTTCCTCACCGATCTGGATGAATTCCTCGGGCACGCAGGATGCGGGAGCCAATGTGACACGCCATAAGGCCTGCTTGCCTTGCCGATAGTTGCAGGCGCCCCGCACACGGCCCGTCGTCTACCCGCCGAATGGCGGAAGGCCGCTTGCTTCTTTCGATGCAGGAGCGGAAAGGTCTTGTTACGCGATCACAACGCACGTCACACATTTCGCCTCGCGTTCGCGAACTTTGTGACCGATCATAAAGCCCAAGGAGCAGATGGAGCAGAACGGTCAGGAGGCGGGAGTTGATCGGCCCTTGAAGTCATGGTCGTGGGCCCCATCTACCCGGTGCAGCAGTAGAGCAGTCCCCACAACAGCAAGACGATTGACGCCTCGGAGGTGCACCATGCAGATGATCTACAACAGCGACAACTACTGTGTTGTTGAGTTCGGTGTAGACGGCCAACACGCCATGCTGGCAGCGGGTGGCTACGAGATCGTGGACAAGAACCTCAAACGTGAAATCTTCCTCGGCGGCGAGTTAGCCGAGCATTTCCGTGAGGACGTGAAAAAGCTCATCGCCAGCGAGCCCACCGTTGAAGAAGTCGACGACTTTCTCGGCAAATTCGACACGGTGATGACGCAGCCGGTGACGATGCACTGACCTACAGCGCGGGCAAGATCGCCCGCCAGACGGATCAACAAAAAACGCCCGGAGCATGGCGCTGCCGGGCGTTTTTTCATGTGTCGATCGACTATCGGGTCGATAGCGCCCTTCTAGCATTGCTCCCACGGCAGGCCGGCATGACGCCAGCCATTCAGCGTGTTGCGATGGCGCGTGCTGTCCAGGTCTCCCTCGAAGCCGTGGCGCACGACATAAACATCACGGAAACCCGCCTCTTCCAGTGCGTGCGCCGCAGCGGCTGAGCGATTGCCGCTCCGGCAGATCAGCACAATGGGACGCTCGACGCCATGGCCGGTCAGTTTGCGCACGGTCGGCACGAACTCGGGGTTCACCTCCCAATGCGGGCCATCGTTCCACGAGACGTGATGGGCGCCGGCCGGATGGCCGACGAACAGGTGTTCCATTTCGCTGCGGCAGTCGACAAAAAGCGCGGCGGGCGTACGCTCCAGGAAAGCGTGGGCGTCTGTGGGATCGAGCAATTGCATGGCGAGCGTCAGGGCGGGCAAATGGCGTGATGTGGATTATAGGAGCGCGATTGCCCACAACGGCGGCAAGTCATTGATGCGACTGGTAAAATTCACCTTTGGCCGCAAATCCGGAATATTTGACCGGCCGCAGCACCTCGGAGTCCCTCCCCATGACCGCGCCCCTGCCCTACACCCGTGCCGCCAACCTGCCCGCGCTGCTGCGCGAGCGCATCCTGATCCTGGACGGCGCGATGGGCACCATGATCCAGCGCTACAAGCTGACCGAGGCGCAATACCGCGGCGAGCGCTTTGCCAACCACCCGATCGACGTGAAGGGCAACAACGAGCTGCTGCTGCTCACGCGCCCCGACGTCATCCGTGAAATCCATGAGCAGTACCTGGCGGCCGGCGCGGACCTGATCGAAACCAACACCTTCGGTGCGACGACTATCGCGCAAGAAGACTACAAGATGGCGGAGCTGGCTTACGAGATGAACGTCGTGGCCGCCCGCTTGGCGCGCGAGGCCTGCGACAAATACAGCACGCCGGACAAGCCCCGCTTCGTGGCCGGCGCCTTTGGGCCGACGCCCAAGACCGCCAGCATTTCGCCCGACGTGAACGACCCGGGCGCACGCAATGTCAGCTTCGACCTGCTGCGCGATGCGTACTACGAACAGGGCAAAGCGCTGCTCGAAGGCGGCGCGGACGTATTCCTCGTCGAGACGATTTTCGACACGCTCAACGCCAAGGCGGCGCTGTTCGCCATCGATCAGCTTTTCGAAGATACCGGCGAGTGCGTGCCCGTGATGATCTCCGGCACGGTGACCGACGCCTCGGGCCGCATCCTCTCGGGCCAAACCGTCGAGGCATTCTGGAACAGCCTGCGCCACGCCAAGCCGATCACCTTCGGCCTGAACTGCGCGCTGGGTGCCGCGCTGATGCGTCCGTACATTGCCGAGCTGGCGAAGATCTGTGACACGGCCGTCTCGTGCTACCCGAATGCCGGCCTGCCCAACCCGATGAGCGACACGGGCTTTGATGAAACGCCAGAGGTCACCTCCAGCCTGGTCGACGAGTTTGCGTCGGCCGGCTTGGTGAACCTGGTGGGCGGCTGCTGCGGCACGACGCCTGAGCACATCAAGGCGATTGCCGAGCGCGTGGCGAATCGCAAACCGCGCGCTTGGCCCGGCCAATACAAAGAAGCCGCCTGAGCACAGGCCCCACGCCCGTACACCGCCGTCCCCATTCGCATCAAACGATCATGACCGACCACCCCATGCGCCTCTCCGGCCTCGAACCGTTCAACATCGGCGAGAGCACCCTGTTCGTCAACGTCGGCGAGCGCACCAACGTCACCGGGTCCAAGGCGTTCGCGCGCATGATCCTGAACAGCCAGTTCGACGAGGCGCTGGCCGTGGCGCGCCAGCAGGTCGAAAACGGCGCGCAGGTCATCGACATCAACATGGACGAGGCGATGCTCGACTCCAAGGCGGCGATGGTTCGCTTCCTGAATCTGATCGCCTCCGAGCCGGACATCGCGCGCGTGCCGATCATGATCGACTCGTCCAAGTGGGAAGTGATCGAGGCCGGTCTGAAGTGCGTGCAGGGCAAGGCGATCGTCAACTCGATCTCGCTCAAGGAAGGCGAAGAACAGTTCGCGCACCACGCCAAGCTGATCAGGCGCTACGGCGCGGCGGCCGTGGTCATGGCTTTCGACGAACAGGGCCAGGCTGACACGTTCGAGCGCAAGACCCAGATCTGCAAGCGCAGCTACGACTTCCTGGTCAACAAGGTCGGCTTTGCTCCGGAAGACATCATCTTCGATCCGAACATCTTCGCGGTGGCCACCGGCATCGAAGAGCACAACAACTACGCGGTCGACTTCATCGAAGCGACGCGCTGGATCAAGCAGAACCTGCCGTACGCGAAGGTGAGCGGCGGCGTGTCGAACGTGTCGTTCTCGTTCCGCGGCAACGACGTGGTGCGCGAGGCGATCCACACCGTGTTCCTGTACTACGCGATTCAGGCGGGCATGGACATGGGCATCGTCAACGCCGGCCAGTTGGGTGTATACGAGAACCTAGACCCCGAACTGCGCGACCGCGTGGAAGACGTGGTGCTCAACCGCCGCCCGGATGCGACCGATCGCCTGCTGGAAATCGCCGACCGCTACAAGGGAGGCGGAACCAAGCGCGAAGAAAACCTCGCCTGGCGGCAGGAGCCGGTGGAAAAGCGCCTGGCCCACGCGCTCGTGCATGGCATCAACGATTACGTGGTCGAAGACACCGAAGAAGTCCGCGCGAAAATCTTTGCCGCGGGCGGCCGCCCGATCCAGGTAATCGAAGGCCCGCTGATGGACGGCATGAACATCGTCGGCGACCTGTTCGGCGCCGGGAAGATGTTCCTGCCGCAGGTGGTGAAATCCGCCCGCGTGATGAAGCAGGCGGTGGCCCACCTGATTCCGTTCATCGAAGAAGAGAAGCGCCAGATTGCAGCAGCCGGCGGCGACGTGCGCTCGCGGGGCAAGATCGTCATCGCCACGGTCAAGGGCGATGTGCACGACATCGGCAAGAACATCGTCACCGTCGTGCTCCAGTGCAACAACTTCGAAGTCGTGAACATGGGCGTGATGGTCCCGTGCAACGACATCCTGGCAAAGGCGAAAGTGGAAGGCGCGGACATCATCGGGCTGTCGGGCCTGATTACGCCGTCGCTCGAAGAGATGGCCTACGTGGCATCGGAAATGCAGCGCGACGAATACTTCCGCGTGAAGAAGATCCCGCTGCTGATCGGCGGCGCGACGACGAGCCGCGTGCACACCGCCGTGAAGATCGCCCCAAATTACGAAGGCCCAGTGGTCTACGTGCCGGACGCCTCGCGCTCGGTGAGCGTGGCGTCGAGCCTGCTGTCGGACGAAGGCGCCGCGCGCTACGTCGAAGAGCTGCATGCGGATTACGACCGCATCCGCACCCAGCACGCCAACAAGAAGGCCCAGCCGATGGTGTCGCTGGCTGCCGCGCGCGCCAACAAGACGAAGATCGACTGGTCGAACTACACGCCGCCCAAGCCCAAGTTCATCGGCCGCCGCGTGTTCCGCAACTACGACCTGAACGAACTCGCGCAGTACATCGACTGGGGCCCGTTCTTCCAGACGTGGGACTTGGCCGGCAAATTCCCCGACATCCTCAACGACGAGATCGTGGGCGAGTCGGCCCGTCGCGTGTTCTCCGATGGCAAGAGCATGCTCGCGCGGCTGATCGCCGGCCGCTGGCTCACGGCCAACGGCGTGATCGCGCTGCTGCCCGCCAACACCGTCAACGATGACGACATCGAGATCTACACCGACGAATCGCGCTCGGAAGTCGCGCTCACCTGGCGCAACATCCGCCAGCAAAGCGAGCGCCCGATCATCGACGGCGTGATGCGCCCGAACCGCTGCCTGGCGGATTTCATCGCACCCAAGAGCACCGGCATTGCCGATTACATCGGCTTGTTCGCCGTGACGGGCGGCATTGGGGTGGAAAAGCGCGAGAAGCAGTTCGAAGCCGACAACGACGACTACAGCGCGATCATGCTCAAGGGCCTGGCCGATCGCTTTGCCGAAGCCTTTGCCGAATGCCTGCACGCCCGCGTGCGTCGCGACCTGTGGGGTTATGCGGCGGATGAAACGCTCGACAACGACGCGCTCATCCGCGAGGAGTACAAGGGCATCCGCCCCGCGCCCGGCTACCCGGCCTGCCCGGAACACACCGTCAAGCGCGACATGTTCCGCGTGCTGGACGCGCAGGAGATCGGCATGAACCTGACCGAGGCGCTGGCGATGACCCCCGCTGCATCGGTATCGGGCTTCTACCTGTCGCACCCGGACAGCACGTACTTCACGCTGGGCAAGATCGGACAGGATCAAGTGGACGACATGATCGCCCGCAGCGGTGAAGACCGCGCGTTTGTGGAGCGCGCCCTCGCGCCGAATCTCTGATTCTGTGACAAGACGTTTAAGACATGGTGTGATCCACACTGTGTCTTACGTCCGCAAACCCTTGCCGGCATTGGTTTCGCCGGGGTTTCAAGAGGGGCGATCCTTACATTACAAAGGCTTACACCCCCTAACAGTCGTAACCGGAAGAGCTCCATAGACTGAACCCATTCACTCAACACACACAGAGTGATGCCGCGACGAATCCTTCGCGTGGCCGTTCAGAACGAAAGGAGTCTCTTCCATGAACAAGCTGCTGATCTCCCTGTCCGCCATCGCCATCGCTGCTGCTTCGGCTTACGCCAACGCGCAAACCCCGTCGGCCGGCGCATCGCTGCAAACCAATGGCACGGCTGCCGTGGCTCCGGCACAAGGCAATACCGGCGCAGGCCTGAAGGCCGATGCCGGCACCAAGCTGGACACCGAGTCCACGAAGAGCCAACTGAACACCAAGGCTGAGCACGGCGCCAAGGCCGCGCACGAGCACAAGGCCAAGGCGGAAGCCGGCATCGACAAGACCGCCGATAAGGTCGGCAAGTCGGTCAGCAAGACGGAAAAATCGGCAGAGAAGTCGGGCAAGGCCGCCAAGGCTGAGACCGCTCCTGGCCTGAGCGCCGACGCCGGCGCAAACGCCACGGCCACTACCCAGACCAAGTAACACGTCACTACGTGGGATAGCCGGGCACGGCCCGGCGCATCTTAGCGACCCCGGGGCGGAACTCTTCCGCCCCGTTTTCTTTGGGCGCACGCGCTCAGGCACATGGATTGCTCAGTGGCAGGCATCGACATGTTGCGATTCATGCACATTCCCGAGGTATTTTATGGAAACGCTGACAACTCCCCCTGACCGCGCCAGCAAGAGGAGCCCCGTTTTGGCGCAACAGTCCGATACAATTGCTGTCGTATCGAACCAACAAGCGCAGCGCGCGGAGCCGGGCAGCCCGCCCAGCGCGCTCATAAGGAGCAGCATGATTCGCGTCCTGATTGCGGACGACCACGAGATCGTCCGTGCCGGCCTTCGACAGTTCCTGTCCGAAGAGCGGGACATCGAAGTCGCGGGGGAAGCGGCCAGCGGGGAAGAGGTGATGGAGCAACTCCGCACCGGCGCCTTTGACGTCGTGGTGCTCGACATTTCCATGCCCGATCGCAACGGCATCGACACCCTCAAGCTCGCCCGCCAGCGCCATCCCGATCTGCCGGTGCTGATCCTGTCGACCTTCCCGGAAGACCAGTACGCCATCAACCTGATTCGCGCGGGCGCATCGGGCTATCTGACCAAGGAAAGCGCGCCGGATGAGCTGGTGAAAGCCATTCGCACCGTGTCGCAAGGCCGTCGCTATGTGAGCCCGACGGTGGCCGAGCTGCTGATTGGCGGCCTGGAAAAGCCGACCGACCAACCCCTGCACCAGACGCTGTCCAAACGCGAATTCCAGATCTTCTGCAAGCTTGCACGCGGGCAATCGGTGTCGATCATCGCGGAAGAGCTGTTCCTGAGCGTCAAGACGGTGAGCACGTACCGCACGCGGATTCTGGAAAAGATGGGCATGAAATCCAATGCCGATCTGACGTATTACGCCATCAAGAACGGCTTGGTTGAGTAGCATCAGGTAGGGCGCCAAATTCCCTCGGCGCGCCGCAAACCCAACTGGCATGTAGGACAACGCCTGATACCACCTCGGCAACCCGCTGGCTAACATCAACCCATGCTGGATCAAGCCGTCACCCTCTCCACCCGTGGCCTGCGCGTCCTCCTGATCGAGGACTCCCCCGTGCTTCGCGGCATGGTGCTGGAATACCTCAAGGCTTCCGCCTTCGTGGCGACGGTCGAATGGGCAGACACCGAAGACTTGGCGCTGGGCCTTCTCGGACAGGGCCCCTATGACGTCGTGATCGTCGATCTGCAATTGCGGCAGGGCAATGGCTTCAAGGTCCTCCAAACGTTGCGCGATCAAGCGTCGCCCAGCGTGCGCATCGTCTACACCAACCACGCGCAAGTGCCGACCTACCGGCAACGCTGCTTTGAGGCAGGCGCCAACTATTTCTTCGACAAATCGCTCGAACTCGACAAGGTGTTCGAAGTGATCGAAGAGCGCGCCGGCGTCGGCCGCCCCCGCCAGCAGCCCGCGCAGCATTTCCACCCCTGAGATTCTTCGCGCCCGCCGCGTCTGCTGTCGTGGCGCGCGCCCAACGCCATTTCTCACCCCCAAGGAGCGTTCGATGAAGACCTTGTGTGCCGCACTTGCACTGACGTGTGTATTCCTGGCCGGCTGCAACACCATGGCCGGTGCCGGCAAGGACCTCCAGACCGGTGGCCAGAAGCTGGAGAACTCGGCCGACAACGCCAAGCAGAAGATGTAACGCCGTCAGCTACACCGGCATCAAAAACAAAAAAGCCCCGCGATGGGGCTTTTTTGTTTGGGCGTTGACATCACGCTGGGCGACTCACACCGTCGCGCCGCCGTGGCCCGGCGCGGGCGCAATACCGCCAGTCAGCGCCTGCATGCCCGATGGTTCGTTGGCCGCACCTCGATCGAATACCGCATCGCTGGGAGGCAGCTCGACGATGATCGTCACGCCGCCACCGGGCATCGAATCGATGACGAGCGTGCCGCCCAGCGCAATGGCGCGCTGCTCCATCCCCAGCAGTCCGTGATGGCCGACCATGCGGCGCCGCTCGATGTCGGCCGGGAAGCCACGGCCGTTGTCCCGCACGCGCAAACGCACGCCCTGGTCATCCACATCGAGCGCCACCGACACCGTGGTCGCATGCGCGTATTTCGATGCGTTGGTCAGCGATTCCTGCACGATGCGATACAGCGCGATGGCCGCATCGTCGGTCAGCTTGGGCATGTCGTCTGGCAGGCTCACTTCCGTGTGCCAGCCGTTGCGCGTGCCGACGTCCTCCGTCAACTGCGAGAGCGCCTCCACCAAACCCAGGTTGAGCAGGATCGTCGGGCGCAGGTCTTCGATCAGGCGGCGCTTGATCTGGATGCCCTGATCCACGTGGGCCATCACGCGCGTGATCTTTTCGCTCACGGCCGGCTCGTTGGCGTGAATGCGTGAACGCAGCCAGTGCAGGTCCATCTTGGTGGCGGTGAGGATAGCGCCCAGCTCGTCGTGCAGCTCGCGCGCGAGGCGCGTCTTCTCGTCCTCGGTCACGCGCTGCAAGTGGGCGGCCAAGTCGGACAACTGCCGCGTGCGCTCACGCACCATGCGGTCGAGTTTCTGGCTTTCCTCCTCCGCCATGTCGCGCTCGCGCTCCGTCACGGCAAGACGCTTGGCGTGCTGCATGCCCAGCACCACCAACAGGATGATGTTGACCGCCGTGATGAGCGCAATGCCGTAGCGCGACAGCGCCAGATCGCGCTCGGCGTGTTCAAGGCTGCGGGCCACCGTGGCAATCTCGCGCTGACGCAGCCGATCCAGACCCTGGCGCACCGCTTCCATCGACGCCTTGCCGAAATCGGTGCGCACCAGATCGAGCGCAACTTCCAGGTCACGCTTGCCGTAGATCAGTGTGAGTTCCATCTCGGTGAGCTTGCGGCTCACCTGGAGCGCCGTCTCAGAGAACAGCTTCAGCGCGTCCGGATCGTTGGCGTAGTGATCGCGAATTTCTGCCATCAACGCGTGGATATGCGGGATGGCCTTGTTGTACGGATCGAGGTATTCGTCCTTGCCCGTGAGCAGGAAACCACGCTGCCCGGCCTCGGCGTTCACCAGCTCGGCAAGCAGTTCGTTGATGGCGGTTTCAGCCTGCTGCGACTGAATCACCTGCCGATAGCCCTGGCTCAGGCGGATGTTGCCCGTCTCCGAGGCAATCAGCACCCCGAGCGTCAGCAGAATGCCGCCGGCGAGCAGCAGAGTGGAGCGCAAGGATGACCGCATGGCATGCAGACCCATAGGAAACGCGTCAAACCGCCCGACGCGGCGCGCGTTGCGTTTGTGTTTTTTTGGCAATTCGGATGATACCGCGTGGGCGCGCCGCGCGACACTTGGGGCGCACCCCGGTCAGGCACGCGATGTGCGTGGGAGTACGCGACAGGGCGCCGGCCTCTCACCCAATACGCGGCTGCCCTGCATTCCATCCATCCGAACCGGAGACGACAACATGCTGAAATGGGCACTCATCTTCGCCATCATTTCCCTGGTGGCCGGCGTGCTGGGCTTTACCGGCATTGCCGCAGGCGCGGCGAGTATCGCCAAGGTCCTGTTCTTCATCTTCGTGGTGCTGTTCGTGCTGTTTCTGGTGCTGGGCGTCACCGTCTTCAAGGCCGTCGATTAGCGCGGACCACCCAGGCGGTAGCGCGGCCCGTGTCTTGCTAGACCCTTTGGCATACGGCCCGCTTTCGCAAAAGCCGAAATCGCACCCGAACCAACCGCGCCCGGTGTGTGTCTCCCGCGGCGCCACGATGAGGAGCTTCACCATGTCACTCTTTGCCAGCCAACGCGTCCGAAGCCGAATTGATGACGTCAATGATCGCGCGCACCGCGCCATGAACAGTGCCAGCGACGCCGTCGACCACGCCCGCTACGCTGCTCGCCCCGCCGTGGAAGACGTGCAGAGCCTGCTGCGATCGCTCGAAAACGCCATCCATACACTGACCGACGAAGGCAGCACCGAAGCCCGGCGCGCCAGCCGCACGCTGCATGCGCGTGCCGACCAACTGCGCCAAGCCGCCAACGACCGCGCGCAGCAAGCCCGCGAACGCATGGACTGGGCGCTCGATCGCACCGAAGAAACCATTACCGCGGCGCCATTCAAGTCGGTTGGTGTAGCCGTGGCGATTGGCGCAGCGATCGGGTTGGTCGTCGCGCTGGCCGGCGGCAGCAGCCGACGCGACGCCAGCAGCGAATAGACCACCCCCGCCAATCACCTCGCAGGAGCAACCACATGAGCCGGACCAACGTCGCCGCCCCCTCGGAAAGCGGCTTCCTCACCGACATCAAAACCTTGCGCGAACGTGCCCGCAAGCACATCGAGGAAGGCGCGGTGACCGGAGACTACAAAGCCGATCGGGAAACCGTGCTGCGGCTGCTGAACGAGGCGCTGGCCACGGAACTGATCTGCGTGCTGCGCTACCGACGTCACCACTTCATGGCCAAGGGCATCAATGCAGAACCGATCGCCGCAGAATTCCTTGTGCACGCCAACGAGGAGCAGGCGCACGCCGACAGCATCGCCACGCGCATCGTGCAACTGGGCGGCGAGCCCAACTTCAACCCGGAAGGCCTATCCACGCGCAGCCATTCTGAATACGTGGAAGCCGACGGCCTGGTCGACATGATCAAGGAGAACTTGGTGGCCGAGCGGATCGCGATCGACAGCTACCTGGAGATGATCCGTTACATCGGGGACCGAGACCCCACCACGCGGCGCGTGCTGGAGCAGATTCTGGCCGTTGAGGAAGAACACGCGGACGAACTGTCCGACATGCTCCACGACCAATAACGCAACCGCAGCAGGACGAGACACCGGCCAACGCGCCAGCCCCTCCCCCGCTCCCGGCCCGTGTGGCCGGATGCCCGGACCGCCCCGTTTGGCGGCCGGGCATTTTTTTGGGCCTGCGCCCGAAGCTCAGACGCCCCAGAGCACGCTGGATTTTTCGACCAGCGATTCTTCCAGCATGTGCAGCAGCGGATAGGCGCGCTGGCCGAGATGTGGCGGCTCTTCTTCGCCGTCTTCGTCCAGCTCGGGCGCCGAAAGTTCGGCCACCTTGATATGTGCCTGGTGCGTGTCATCCTTGATGGCGCGCTTGAGGCGATCGATGGCGTGGGGCATTTCTTCGGGCGTAATGACACCGCGCTCGCCCAGCGTCTTGCCGATCACGCCCAGCAACACCATGGCGAGATCCTTCTGCATCGAGAATTTTTGCGAAGCGTGCGAAGTAAAGGTGATCATGATTTCTTGTTTCCCTTGGTTGGGTGGGGGAGCCGCAGATTGCCATGACTGGGGGCGGATACCTCTGAGACCACGGCTCACCTGATAAAATTTCGTACTTTTCCCCGAACAACGCAACTGGCGGCGCCAGAACTGGATTTCAATCCATTTCAGCACTGTCGGCGTCATGGTTTCTTTATGCTGCCCTCCCACAAACAGACGATCGCCCAATTGTTGTCCGACGCCGTCGGCTCCCTGCTGCCCGAGGGCCAAGCCCGACCGGAGATCGTCCTGGAGCGCCCCAAGCAGGCCGCGCACGGCGACATCGCATGCAACGTCGCGCTGCAGCTCGCCAAGCCGCTGGGCACCAATCCGCGCGAGCTGGCCGGCAAGATCGCCGATGCCATCCGCGCCGATGCCCGCGGCCAGCGCCTGGTGTCCGCCGTTGAGATCGCCGGCCCCGGCTTCATCAACCTGCGCCTGTCGGCCGCCGCGCGCGCCGACGTGATTGCCGCCGTGTTTGCGGAAGGCGACCGCTACGGCGCCGCCAATACACATGACGGCGCGCCCGTGCTGGTGGAATTCGTCTCGGCCAACCCGACCGGTCCGCTGCACGTCGGCCACGGCCGCCAGGCCGCGCTGGGCGATGCGCTGGCGAGCCTGCTCGACTGGCAAGGCCACAAGGTCCACCGCGAGTTCTATTACAACGACGCTGGCGTGCAGATCCACAACCTGGCCGTCTCGGTGCAGGCCCGCGCGCGCGGCTTCAAACCCGGTGATGCCAACTGGCCCGAAGCCGCCTACAACGGCGACTACATTGCCGACATCGCCGCCGATTACCTCGCCGGCAAGACCGTACGTGCCTCCGATGGCGAGCCAGTGACGGGTGAGCGCGACGTTGAAAACATCGAAGCCATCCGCCGCTTTGCCGTGACGTATCTGCGCAACGAACAGGACATCGACCTGCAAGCCTTCGGCGTGAAGTTCGACCGCTACTACCTGGAATCGTCGCTCTACACCGAAGGCAAGGTGCAGCAGACGGTGGATACGCTCGTTGCCGCCGGCAAGACATACGAGCAGGAAGGCGCGCTGTGGCTGCGCACCACCGACGACGGCGACGACAAGGACCGCGTCATGCGCAAGTCCGACGGCGCCTACACCTACTTCGTGCCCGACGTTGCGTACCACACGACCAAGTGGGGCCGCGGCTTCACACAGGTCATCAACGTGCAGGGCAGCGACCACCACGGCACCATCGCCCGCGTGCGCGCCGGCCTGCAGGGCCTGAACATCGGCATCCCGAAAGGCTATCCGGATTACGTCCTGCACAAGATGGTCACGGTGATGAAGGACGGCGCCGAGGTCAAGATTTCCAAGCGCGCCGGCTCGTACGTAACCGTGCGCGACCTGATCGAATGGTCCAACGGTGACGCCGAGAGCGAAGCCGGCGTCGACACCATCCGCGCCTGCGTGGACGCCGGCGAGCCGAACTGGCCCGCACGCTTCACGCGCGGCCGCGACGCCGTGCGCTTCTTCCTGCTGTCCCGCAAGGCCGATACCGAATTTGTCTTCGACGTCGATCTGGCGCTCAAGCAAAGCGACGAGAACCCGGTGTACTACGTGCAGTACGCTCACGCCCGCATCTGCTCGGTGTTCGAACGCGCAGGCGTTGACGCCGCCTCGCTCACCAGCGCAGATCTGGCCGCGGTGACGGGCCCCGACGTCAGCCCGCAGGCGACGGCCCTGGTGCAACGCCTGGCCGCATTCCCCGACATGCTGGCCGACGCCGCACGCGAACTGGCCCCGCACGCCGTGGCCTTCTACCTGCGCGACCTCGCGGGCGATTTCCACGCGTTCTACAACGCCGATCGCGTGCTGGTCGATGACGAGGCCGTCAAGCGTGCCCGTCTGGCGCTCCTAGCTGCCACGCGACAGGTGCTACGCAACGGGTTGGCGGTGATTGGCGTGTCCGCGCCGCAAAAGATGTAAATGCGCACGATTTGGCATCACACGGCGCTCTTATAATCGGGCGCTTCTAGAAGGATCGACATGGCACGCAATACGCAATCTTCCCGTGCCCGCTCGCAACGGGGCGGCACGTTTCTGGGTCTGGTGCTCGGCTTGATCGTCGGTTTGGCGATCGCCGTGGTGGTGGCGGTGTACATCACCAAGGCCCCGGTGCCCTTCGTTTCGCGTGGCGGCGCGCAACCCAAGCCGAGCGAAGCGGGCAACGTGGTCAACACGCTTCCGGTGCCGGTGCAACCTGCGCCGCAGGCGAGCGCTCCGCAGGCGGCGGACCCGAACGCGCCGCTGTGGAGCCGCGTGCCGGCCAAGCCGGTCGATCAGGCCGCCGAGCAGAACAATCCGCCGCCGGGCATCACCATCCACCCGGCCCAGCCGGGCTCGACCCCGCAGGTGGCAAGCGCACCGGGCGCCAAGCCGCCCAAGCCGCCGGTCACTGCCTCCAACGAGAAGCCGGTGACGGACCCGATTGCCGAGATCGCCCGCCAGGATGCCGCCAAGACGGGCTATTTCCTGCAAGTTGGCGCTTACAAATCCTCCGAAGACGCCGAGCGCCAGAAGGGCAACCTGGCCATGCAAGGCTTTGAAGCCAAGGTGACGCAGCGCGAGGTGAACGGCGCCACCATGTATCGCGTGCGCCTGGGGCCGTTCAACTCGCTCGACGAGATGACCGCCGTGCGCAGCCGCCTGCAGTCGACGGGCGTGGAATCATCGGTCATCCGCTTCGCCCGCCAGTAACGTGAAGTCCGAGCAGCCCGCTGTGAACCCGGCGGGCTGTGATCGGTCAGAAACCTGAGATTCAGTTACGCTGACACCCGCGTCGAGCGGCTCGGCACTCGATTTCGCTGGTTTTTCCGTTGCTTCGTCCAGTTCGTCGTCTAATCCGTCGTCCATTCACCATGAAAAAACTCGCTGCTTTCCTGATCGCTCTCGCCACCGGCGCCGGCTTCCTGATGACCGCGCCGGCCAATGCCGCACCCACCGCCGGCAAGGAATACAAAGTGCTGCAAACGCCGCAGCCCGTGCCCGCAGGCAAGATCGAAGTGACGGAGTTCTTCTGGTACGGCTGCCCGCACTGCTACGACTTTGAAAACACCTGGACGGCGTGGGTCGCCAAGCAAGGCAAGGACGTGGTGATCAAGCGCGTGCCGGTGGCTTTCAATGCCAAGCTGGAGCCGCATACCCGCATCTATTACACGCTGGAAGCGCTGGGCAAGCTCGACGCCAAGGACGCCAGCGGCAAGACGCTGCATGACCGCGTGTTCGACCAGCTGCACAAGAACTACCGCTCGATGTCCGAACTGGATGACATCGCCAAGTTCATGGCCGCCAACGGCGTCGATGAAAAGCAGTTCCGCGACACCTACAACTCGTTCAGTGTGAACGCCAATACCAAACGCGCCGCGCAACTGGCCGATCAGTACAAGATCGAAGGCGTGCCGACCGTGGTCGTGCAGGGCAAGTACACCACCTCGCCGGCAGATGCAGGCAGCAACGTGGGCGCCGCCCAAACGCTCGACTACCTCGTCGACCAGGTGCGCAACCGCAAGATGTGACGGGTTGCCGCGTTTCCGGGCCTCTGCCCGGGCGTGACACCGCCATCGACGCCCGCCCCTGTGCGGGCGTTTTTTGTGCGTCGGCCTTCTTCACATCTTCACACCAACAGGACATCGACATGAGCGAGATCGTCTTCATCACGGGCGCTTCCAGCGGGATCGGGCAGGCACTGGCACGTCAGTACGCAGCGCAGGGCGCCACGATCGGGCTGGTCGCACGACGTGTCGACGCGCTCCATGAGTTTGTGCAGACGCTGCCTGCCGGTATCCGGAGCCGCTGCCATTGCTACGCTGCCGACGTGCGCAGCGCCGATTCCATGCGCGATGCGGCAAATGTCTTTATCGCCGCAGTTGGACTGCCCGATGTGGTGATCGCCAACGCCGGCATCTCGGTCGGCACGGACTTGCGCGAATCCGGTGACCTGAAAGCCTTTGCCATCGTGATGGACACCAACTGGATGGGTGTGCTCAACACGTTCCAGCCGTTCGTCGGGCCGATGCTGGCACGCGCCAAACCTGGGCAGCCCGGCGGCACGCTGGTCGGCATTGCCAGCGTGGCCGGCGTGCGCGGGCTGCCGGGCGCGGCGGCGTACAGCGCCTCCAAATCGGCGGTGATCAAGCTGATGGAGAGCCTGCGCGTGGAGTTCAGCCCGCTTGGCCTGCGCGTGGTGACGATCGCCCCCGGCTACATCCAGACGCCGATGACCGAACACAATCCGTATCCGATGCCCTTCCTGATGCCGGTGGACCGCTTCGCGCAGAAAGCCGTGAATGCGATCCATCGCGGCGTGCGCTTCACGGTGCTGCCATGGCAGATGGGCGTCGTCGCCAAGCTGCTGCACGTGCTGCCGCGCGGGCTCTATGACTTTGCATTTGCGCGCGCCGGGCGCAAACCCCGCAACCCCGAGATTTCGTCATGACTTACACCGATGCGGCTGGCCTCGCGCACGCCCCTGTCGACACCACACCGCGCATCGCCAGCCTGGTCCCTTCGATTACCGACTTGCTGTTCTCGCTTGACCTGGGCGATCAACTCGTCGCCCGCACCGGCTTCTGCATCCACCCGCGCGAAGCGGTGCGCAACGTACCGAAGGTCGGCGGCACCAAGACCGTCAAACTCGACAAGTTGCGCGAACTGGCGCCCACGCACGTCATCGTCAACATTGACGAGAACACGCGCCCGACCGTCGACAAGCTGCGCGAATTCATCCCGCACATCATCGTCACGCATCCTTGCTCGCCGGAAGACAACCTCGCGCTATACCAGCTGCTGGGCGGCATCTTCCGCCGCGAGGCGCAGGCGCAGAAGCTATCCGACGCGCTCACGCAGGAGCTGGAAGCGCTGCGCGCCCGCCACTTCCTGCCGCACCGCGTGCTGTACGCCATCTGGCAAGACCCGTGGATGACGGTGTCGCGCGATACGTACATCTCGCGCATGCTCAAGCTCGTGAACTGCCATACGTGGCCGGACGATCCGGCGCCTGTGCAATGCGGCACTGATAAGAGCGGCGATTGCGCCCGCCCCAACCGGCCGGACACGCGCTACCCGACGTTCCGCTGGAGCGATGAGGTGGTGCGCAACATCGACTGCGTGCTGCTCTCCACCGAGCCTTACAGCTTTACCGAAGAGCATGTCGACGCGCTGGAAAAGCAGATCGGCAAACCGGTCTATCTCGTCGATGGCGAAATGGTGTCGTGGTACGGCAGCCGCGCGATCGATGGCGTGCGGTATCTGGGGCAGTTTGCGAAGACGCTGCGTTAAAGTGAAATCATCAGGCCGCAGCCAAAAAAGAACCCGCCGGTTGGCGGGTTTTCCGTTGGCCGCAGCGATGCGTTATCGCTCGAACCCATAGTCGTACTCCACCTTTGCAATGCGCAGGTGGTACGACGCGTACCACTGTTCGCGCCCCAGCTTCTGCGCGGCAAGGTGGTCGCCTTGGTTCTTCCACTCGCGAATGGCCTCCAGCGACGACCAATACGACACCGTGATGCCCGGCCGCCCCTGATCGCCGGCCAGTTCATCGCGTACGGACTCGATGCCGAGGAACCCCGGCATGCTGCGCGCCAACTCCACCATGCGGTCGGCCATGGCGCCGTAGCCGTTGTCGCCGTCGGTGCGCGTGGAGGCAAAGATCACGGCGTAATAGGGCGCAGTGGGCGTTTGCGCGGGAAACGGCAGGACGACGGCGCTGTCGTCGAGAACGTCATGCTGGTCAGCCATGGTCGGCTCCGGTGGAAAGCACGGGTTGTGCGGTTATGCAGTTGCGTGGAATCGAACGATACCGTCCGCGCCGGTTTCGCGCACCAGTTCGCCGCGATGCCACAGCGCATGCAGGTGGGCGAGCGCCTCGCCCATCGCGAAGGTCATCTGGTGCACATCGAACTGGCGCTTGAAGATGACATTGACGATGTCGCGTGCCGATTGCGGCGCGGCCTTGCACGCAGCCAACGTTTCGGCCAGCCGGTCCGCATGGTGGTCGCGCAGTTGCTGGATGCGCGTATGCAGCCCGCGGAACGGCCGCCCGTGCGACGGCAGGATGAGCACATCCGCAGGCAGCGGCTCGTATTTACCCAGCGAATCCAGATACAGCGTGAGCGAATCCGCTTCCGGTTCCAGATCGAACACGCTCACGTTGGTGGAGATGCGCGGCAGGACCATGTCGCCGGAAATCAGCACGTTGGCATCTTCACTGTAAAGCGCGACGTGCTCGGGCGCGTGGCCGAAGCCGGTGATGACACGCCATTTGTGCTCGCCGATGGCGACGACATCGCCATCCATCAGGCGGCGGTACTGGCTCGGCACGCCCGGCACAAGCGTGCTGTAGTAATCCTTGCGGTTGCGGATGCCTTCGATGGAGGTCGGGTCCGTCAAGCCGTGGCGCTCGAAATGGCGCGCGGCAAATTCGCCGCCTGCATTCGACGCGCCGGTGCCGCCCACCAGCATGCGCGCGAAGGCGTAGTCGCCCAGGCTCATCCACAGGCGCACGTTCCAGCGCTTTTCGTCGCCGCCTTCGCACAGCCAGTTCGAGAGGCCAACGTGGTCCGGATGGCAGTGCGTGACCAGCACGCGCAGCACCGGCAAGCCGTCGAGGTGGTTCGCGAAGATTGTTTCCCAGTACCCGCGAATTGCTTCGTGATTGATGCCGCAATCGATGATCGTCCAGCCCTCCTTCCCGTCCTGCCGATCACGCAGCAGCCAGAGGTTGATGTGATCGAGCGCAAACGGCAGCGGCATGCGCAGCCAGTAGACGCCGGGGGCGACTTCAAACCGCGTGCCGCCTTCGGGAAGCGTGTCGCCAAAGGGATAGTCGAGTTGGTGTTCGAGCGCGTTCATGGGGATGTGGTCTCGGTCGCCGCCTTTGGGTGCTTCGGGGCGGTCTTTGCGATTGCGGTTTGGCGCCATTGACGCTAACGTAAACGTCAATTTGCCGCCGGTCTTCCATCTTAAGCGAAAACTTAATGTCGCTGCCCGGCGTGCATGCGCAATCACACCTCTGTCGTTACTCCGTTCCTCGCCGCATGTCTGCCTCTACTCCGTCTGCCGCCGCCGCGCTCGCCGCCGATCTTGAATCGGGCGATGCCGGTGAGCTTGCCGACGCTAGCTTCACCATCACCGACCTTGCCCGCGAGTTCGACATCACGCCGCGCGCCATCCGCTTCTACGAAGACCAGGGGCTGCTGGCGCCGGATCGCCAAGGCCCGGGCGGGCGTCGCCGGGTGTATTCGGCCGGCGAGCGCACGCGCCTGAAGCTGACCCTGCGCGGCAAGCGGCTCGGCCTGTCGCTGGGCGAGATCAAGGAGATCCTGGATCTGTATGAGTCGCCGCGCGATACGGTGCCGCAACTGGAACGCTTCCTGGCGTCGCTGGCGCAACACCGCGCGGTGCTTACACAGCAACTGGAAGATCTGAACGCTCAACTGGCCGAGATCGACCAGCATGAGCGCCAGTGCCGTCGATTGCTGGAAGACGCGCAGGGCGGCACGGGCAAGCCGCCCAAGCGACGCAAGGCCGCCTGATTCCGCAAATCTACGTAACAACCGGTCATTGACGTTTACGTAAACGTCAATACAATACGCAACACCTTAAAGCACCCTTCCGGCACCGGTGCGCCCGCCACAAGCGGCGTGCACCGCACAGCGCCAGACCCATTACTCAGAGACACCAGCGGCTTGAGCCGCGCCCAAGGAGACCACCATGATTGATCTGCCCGGCCTGAAATTCGACTTGGGCGAAGACATCGAGATGCTGCGTTCGGCCGTGCGCGATTGGGCGCAGGGCGAGCTGGCACCGCGTGCCGGCGAAATCGACCGCACCGACCAGTTCCCGATGGACGCGTGGCGCAAGATGGGTGAGTTGGGCGTGCTCGGCATCACGGTGGCCGAGGAGTACGGCGGCGCCAACATGGGCTACCTGGCGCACATGATCGCCATGGAAGAAATCAGCCGTGCCTCGGCGTCGGTTGGCCTGTCGTATGGCGCGCACTCGAACCTGTGCGTGAACCAGATCCACCGCAACGGCACGGCGGCCCAGAAGGCCAAGTACTTGCCCAAGCTGGTGTCGGGCGAATGGGTCGGTGCCCTGGCGATGAGCGAGCCGAATGCCGGCTCTGACGTTGTCAGCATGAAACTGCGCGCGGAGCTCAAAGGCGACCGCTACGTGCTCAACGGCACCAAGATGTGGATCACCAACGGCCCCGACTGCGACGTGCTGGTCGTCTACGCCAAGACCGATCCCGAACTGGGTGCGCGCGGCATGACGGCGTTCATCGTCGAAAAGGGCATGAAGGGCTTCTCGGTGGCGCAGAAGCTGGACAAGCTCGGCATGCGCGGCTCGCACACCGGCGAGCTGGTGTTCGAGAACGTGGAAGTGCCGGTGGAAAACATCCTTGGCCAGGAAAACGGCGGCACCAAGGTGCTGATGAGCGGCCTGGACTACGAGCGCGCGGTGCTCTCCGGCGGCCCGATCGGCATCATGCAGGCCTGCATGGACGTGGTCACGCCGTACATCCACGACCGCAAGCAGTTCGGCCAGAGCATTGGCGAATTCCAGCTCATCCAGGGCAAGATGGCCGATATGTACACCACGCTGCAGGCCTGCCGCGCGTATCTGTACACGGTCGGCAAGAACCTCGACTCTTTGGGGCGCGACCACGTGCGCCAGGTGCGCAAGGACTGCGCCGGCGTGATCCTCTACACGGCCGAGAAGGCCACCTGGATGGCCGGCGAAGCCATCCAGATCCTGGGCGGCAACGGCTATATCAACGAATTCCCGGTCGGCCGCCTGTGGCGCGACGCCAAGCTGTACGAAATTGGCGCCGGCACGTCGGAAATCCGCCGCATGTTGATCGGTCGGGAGCTGTACGCAGAGACGATGTAACGGGCGAGAGCAGGCGGGCTGGTGGCACGGGGCCATCAGCCGAACGGATAAGGAGGCGCAACGGTTTCAGGACGCGAACACGGCACCGAAGACCATACAATCTAGGTCTGCCTGGTTTGCTGGTTTCGCCGCTTCCCTGCCCCTCCCCGCGCACACGCCATGTCCCATTTCCCCAAGCTCCTCTCGTCGCAGATCGCCTTTGACGTCGCCCGCACGATGCTCGACGGCTTCGACAAGCACTACCGCTTGTTCCGAGAAGTCAGCGTACAGGCCAAGACTGCGTTCGAGACCGGGGACTGGGCCGGCCTGCAGCAACTGCAGCGCGACCGCATCGCCTACTACGACGAGCGCGTGCGCGAAGCGTCGGTCATCCTCGAAGACGAATACGACGCCGAGAACATCGACGACGAGATCTGGCGTCAGATCAAGCTGCATTTCATCGGCCTGCTGACCAACCATCACCAGCCCGAGTGCGCCGAGACCTTCTTCAACTCGGTGTGTACGCGCATCCTGCACCGCTCGTACTTCAACAACGATTTCATCTTCGTGCGCCCGGCCATCTCGACGGAATACATCGAGAACGAAGAATCGCCCACCAAGCCGACGTACCGCGCCTACTACCCCGGCACACGCGACGGCCTGGGCGCCTGCTTCGAGCGCATCGTCCACAACTTCCAGCTCAACGCGCCGTTTGAAGATCTGGAGCGCGACATCGGCTACATCGTGCGCGCGGTGGGCGAGCACTTTGGCGATTTCCGCATCGCGCCGAATTTCCAGATTCATGTGCTGTCGTCGCTGTTCTTCCGCAACAAGGCCGCGTACATCATCGGGCGCGTGATCAACGGAGACAAAACGTTTCCGCTGGCCGTACCGATCCTGCGCAATGCCGCGGGCCAGCTCTCGCTCGACACGGTGCTGCTGCAGCAAGAACAACTGCTGATCCTGTTCTCGTTCACGCACTCGTATTTCATGGTGGACATGGAGATTCCGTCTGCCTACGTGACCTTCCTGCGTGATCTGATGCCGCGCAAGCCGCGCGCCGAGATCTATACCTCGCTCGGCCTGCAGAAGCAGGGCAAGAATCTGTTCTATCGCGACTTCCTGCATCATCTGCAGCACTCGTCGGACAAGTTCATCATCGCGCCCGGCATCAAGGGCCTCGTAATGCTGGTGTTCACGCTGCCCTCGTACCCATACGTGTTCAAGGTCATCAAGGACTACTTCCCGCCGCCGAAGGAAACCACGCGCGAGCTGATCAAGAGCAAGTACCAGCTTGTGAAGCGCCACGATCGGGTGGGGCGCATGGCCGATACGCTGGAGTATTCGGACGTAGCCTTCCCGCTCTCGCGCTTTGATGACGACCTCATCAAGGAGTTGGAGAAGCACGCGCCGTCGATGGTGGAATACCAGCGCAGCGAAGACGGCGGCGAAGAGATCGTCATCCGCCACGTCTACATCGAGCGCCGCATGACGCCGCTGAACATCTGGCTGCACGAAGGCACCGATGCGCAGGTCGAGCACGGCATCATCGAATACGGCAACGCCATCAAGGAACTCATCGCCGCGAACATCTTCCCGGGCGACATGCTGTACAAGAACTTTGGCGTGACGCGCCACGGCCGCGTGGTCTTCTACGATTACGATGAGATCGAATATCTCACCGATTGCAACATCCGCACCGTACCCGAACCGCGCACGGAAGAAGAAGAGATGTCCGGCGAGGTCTGGTACAGCGTCGGCCCGCATGACATTTTCCCGGAGACATACCGCACGTTCCTGCTAGGCGACACGCGCGTGCGCGAAGCCTTCCTGAAGCACCACGCGGACTTCTTCGAAGCCTCCATGTGGCAGGGGTACAAGGAGCGCCTGCTCTCCGGGCAGATGCACGATTTCTACGCGTATGACGCAGCCGAACGCTTCGTCAATCGCTACGGCGCGAGCGCGCCCGACAACGCAGCGCAAGACAACACGACGCTGCAGCGCGCCGCCGCTTAACTCTCTCAACACGACGGGAAACCATGCCACATCGCATCAAAGAGCTGTTCGAGAACAACCGGAAGTGGGTCGAGCGCGTCCACGCTGAAGACCCGGATTTCTTCTCCAACCTGGCCAACCAGCAGAACCCGGAATACCTCTGGATCGGCTGCTCGGATTCTCGTGTGCCTGCCAACCAGATCATCGGTCTGCCGCCGGGCGAGGTGTTCGTCCACCGCAATATCGCCAACGTGGTGGTGCACTCGGACCTGAACTGTCTGTCGGTGCTGCAGTTTGCGGTGGAAGTGCTGAAGATCCGGCACATCACGGTGGTCGGCCACTACGGCTGTTCGGGCGTGAAGGCCGCGCTGACCAAGCAACGTTTCGGACTGGCCGACAACTGGATTCGTCACGTGCGTGACGTGGCCGAGCAACACGAAACGTATCTCGGTACGGTGGTCCGTGAGCAGGATCAGCATGACCGGCTGTGCGAGCTGAACGTGATTCACCAGGTCAACAACGTGTGCCTAACGACGATCGTGCAGGACGCATGGGATCGCGGGCAGCCGCTGACCGTTCACGGCTGGATTTACGGCGTGAAGGACGGGATGTTGCGCAATCTGGGGATGGCGGCAAATTCCAATGAGGAACTGCATGCTCAGCTTGGTGAGGCTTGGCTGAATTATGGGAAGGAAGGGAGTACGCCTAGTCCGGTGGGGTTCTGATTTTTTTTGTGTTTGGGGTGGGTTGTTTTGTTGGTGGTCCATCCCTTGTTTCATCCCCTGCCGGGGCTGACTCACTTTCTTTGTCTTGCCAAAGAAAGTAAGCAAAGAAAGGCGCGCCCGAGATGGCGACTTCCCCTTGAATTTATGTCGCAGGGAGGGAGGGGAGGCAAACTCGCTTCGCTCAAACAGGCCTCCCCTCTTTTTCCTCCCTGCAACAGAAATTCAAGGCGCCATCTAGGGCATCAACGGCTACACCATCGCAGCACAGACGCAGTAGTGAGTACGCGGCAAGACGCGGAGCGAAGCAAACGGCAACACAGCAACAACCAAGAGCCAGCTAGGTCAACACACAGATTGTGTGGCCGTACCCTGCCCTAGATGGCGCCTTGAATTTGTGTAAGCGGGCGGAAACAAGATGGGGAACTGTCTGAGCGCAGCGAGTTTTCCCCATCTCCGCCCGGTTACACAAATTCAAGGAAGGGGTCGCCATCTCGGGCGCGCCTTTCTTTTGCCTACTTTTCTTTGGCAAGACAAAGAAAAGTAGGTCGTGCCCGGCAGGGTACGAAACGGAGATGGACCAACAAGGCCCACCCAAAAAGCAAGAGACACACAACCCCTGCACCACAAGTGCAGAACTTGTCCCAAGCACAGTTCCAGGAGATTGCAGCAATGTCCGACCGCATCGTCATCGCCTCCGCCGCCCGCACCCCGATGGGCGCCTTCCAGGGCGAACTCGCCAGCCTCACCGCTCCGCAACTCGGCGCTGCCGCCATTCGTGCGGCAGTCGAGCGAGCGGGCTTGAAACCGGAACAGATTGAAGAAGTCATCATGGGCTGCGTCCTGCCTGCGGGCCAGGGGCAAGCGCCGGCACGTCAGGCCGCATTGGGCGCGGGCCTGCCGCTGTCAGTCGGCTGCACCACGGTCAACAAGATGTGCGGTTCGGGCATGCGCGCCGCGATGAACGCGTACGACGCGCTGCTGGCAGGGTCGCTGGATGTTGTGGTTGCGGGCGGCATGGAAAGCATGACCAACGCGCCGTACCTGATCCCGAAAGGCCGCGGCGGTTATCGCATCGGCCACGGCATGATCTACGACCACATGATGCTCGACGGCCTGGAAGATGCCTACGACAAGGGGCGGGCCATGGGCACCTTCGGCGAGGACTGCGCCGAGAAATACGGCTTCACGCGCGAGGCCCAGGACCACTTCGCGATGACGTCCGTGCGCCGCGCGCAAGAGGCTACCGAATCCGGCGCGTTCCGCTGGGAGATCACACCCGTCACCGTGTCGAGCAAAGCTGGCGACACCGTCATCGACACCGATGAAGGCCCGCGCCGCATTAAGGTCGACAAGATCCCCTCGCTCAAACCCGCGTTCAAGAAAGATGGCACGGTGACGGCCGCGTCGTCTTCGTCGATCAACGATGGCGCGGCTGCGCTGGTGATGATGCGCGAGTCGACTGCCAAGCAACTCGGCATCACGCCGCTCGCTGTGATGCTGGGCCACACCACGCACGCGCAAGCGCCTGGCTGGTTCACCACGGCACCGGTTACGGCCATCGACAAGCTGTTCAAGAAACTCGGCTGGAACTCGGGCAACGTTGACCTGTTCGAGATCAACGAGGCGTTTGCCGTGGTGCCGATGGCCGCCATGCACGACCTGCACATCCCGCACGAAAAGGTGAACGTGAACGGCGGCGCGTGTGCGCTGGGCCATCCGATCGGCGCGTCAGGTGCGCGCTTGATCGCGACGCTGCTGGGCGCGCTGCAACACCGCGGCGGCAAGCGCGGTGTGGCAAGCCTGTGCATCGGCGGTGGTGAAGCCACGGCTGTCGGCATCGAACTCTACTAAGGCACGCGCATGACGAACGCAACGTCCCGCCGCACGCGCACCGCGCTCATCCTGGGTGCGTCGCGCGGCATCGGCCTGGAAACGGTCAAGCAATACCGTGCGGATGGCTGGCGCGTGATTGCCACCGTGCGCACGCAAGAAGCAGCGCAGGCGCTGCAGGCATTGGGTGCGGAAACGCACGTGCTTGATCTGACCGACGCCAACGCCGTTGCCGGCCTGGCATGGAAGCTCGACGGCGAAGCACTGGACGTGGCGATCTACGTGGCGGGCATCTACGGCCCGCGCACGCAGGGCGCCACGCCCGTCAGCCAGGCGGATTTCGATGCCGTGATGCACACCAATGTGTGGGCGCCGATGGGCGTGCTGCCTGCGGTGCTGCCGATGGTGGAAGCCGGCCATCATGTTGCGGGTGGCGCGGACGAAGCGGGCGGCGTGCTCGCCGTGATCTCCAGCCGCATGGGCAGCATTGGGGACATGACAGGCAACGGAGGCTGGCTGTATCGCGCCAGCAAGGCGGCGGTGAATGCCGTGCTGCGCGGGGTGTCGATCGACGCCAAGAACGCCACGTGCCTGACCTTCCACCCGGGCTGGGTACAGACCGACATGGGCGGCGCGGGCGCGGCCATCACGCCGCAGGAGAGCGTGGCCGGTATCCGCCGCGTCATTGCCGGTGCCACGCGCGCCGACAACGGCGGGTTCCGCAACTACGACGGCAGCGTCATTGAATGGTGAGGCCGGAACGATGCTGCTGACCCAAGAGCAAGAGATGATTCGCGACGCCATCCGCACCTTTGTGCGCGAGGCGATCGTGCCGCACGCAGCCGCATGGGACCGTGAAGCGACGTTCCCGAAAGACGTGCACCGTCAATTGGGCGAGCTGGGCGCCTATGGCGTAGCCGTGCCGGAAGAACTGGGCGGCGCGGGGCTCGACTATCTTTCGCTGGCGTTGATCCTGGAAGAAATTGCTGCCGGCGACGGTGGCACCTCCACCGTCATCAGCGTGAACAACTGCCCCGTGTGCAGCATGCTGATGGCGTTTGCAAATGACGCGCAGAAGCAGCGGTGGCTCGTGCCGCTGGCGCGCGGCGAGATGCTGGGCGCGTTCTGCCTGACCGAGCCGCATGTCGGCTCCGATGCATCGGCGCTGCGCACCACGGCCGTGCGAGATGGCGACCGCTGGGTCTTGAACGGCGTGAAGCAGTTCATCACCAGCGGCAAGCATGCCGACGTGGCGATCGTCATGGCCGTGACCGACAAGGCAGCAGGCAAGCGCGGCATCAGCGCGTTCCTGGTGCCGACCAACACGCCCGGCTACATCGTCGCGCGGCTGGAAGACAAGCTCGGCCAGCACTCGTCCGACACGGCGCAGATCGTGTTCGAAGATTGCCGCATCCCCGCCGATTGCCTGCTGGGCGACGAAGGCGCGGGCTACAAGATGGCGCTGTCGGGGCTGGAAGGCGGGCGCATCGGCATTGCCGCGCAGAGCGTGGGCATGGCGCGTGCGGCTTTTGAAGCAGCGCTGGCGTATGCCAAGGAGCGCGAGAGCTTCGGCCAGCCGCTGTTCGCGCATCAGGCCGTGCAGTTTCGCCTGGCCGAGATGGCCACACGCGTGGATGTGGCACGACAGATGGTCTGGCATGCCGCCAGCCTGAAAGACGCCGGGCGGCCGTGCCTGAAAGAGGCGGCCATGGCCAAGCTCAACGCCAGCGAGATGGCCGAGCGCGTCTGCTCCGATGCCATTCAGGTCTTCGGCGGTTACGGCTACGTCAGCGACTTCCCAGTGGAGCGCATCTACCGCGACGTGCGCGTGTGCCAGATCTACGAAGGTACGAGCGACATCCAGAAGATCTTGATCGCCCGCGCTCTGGCGTAGGCATTTTCGGGGAAGGCGCAGCACAACAGGGGAGCACATCATGAACGGGGCCATCGATTTCTACTTCGACTTCTCATCGCCGTACGGCTACTTCGCCAGCACGCGCGTGGAAGAGCTCGCCCAGCGGTACAACCGGGCGACAGCATGGCACCCGATCCTGCTGGGGGTGGTCTTCAAAACTACCGGCGGCTCCCCGCTGCCGCAGGTGCCGCTCAAGGGCGATTACGCATGGCGCGATTTCGAGCGCACTGCACGCTTCAACGGCATCGAATACCGCAAGCCGACGCACTTCCCACTGCCCACGCAATACGCGGCGCGCGCCACGCTGTGGGTACATGACCACCACGGCGGCGACCGCGCCATCGACTTTGCGCGTGCGCTCTACCGCGCGCTGTTCGTGGACGACATCAACATCGGCGAACCGGCAGAGGTCATGAAGATTGCCGACGCCATGGGCATCGACGGTGCCGCGCTCAACGCCGGCGCAAGCAGCCAGCAGATCAAGGATCAGCTCAAGGCCGAGATCGACCTGGCCATGTCGCGCGGCGTGTTCGGCTCGCCCTACGTGATCGTCGACGGCGAAGCGTTCTGGGGCTTCGACCGATTTGACCAGATTGAAGCGTTGCTGCGCGACGGACGCATATAAAACGAATTCCAAAACAGCGGCCGATGTACGAGCCGCCGCTGACGAACCCTCTACGAAGAGAGCATGACTGCAGTGACTTCCTCTGTTTCGAACCACCCGCACTTTGACGCGATCCTCTTCGATTGCGACGGCGTGCTGGTCGACAGCGAACCCCTCGTCAACCGCCTGATCTGGCAGATGCTGACCGAGCTTGGCATCAACATCAGCCCGGAAGATTCCATCGAGCGCTTCCTGGGCAAGGCCATCCGCGAAGAACTGGATGCGATTGCCGAGATGCGCGGCGCACCGCTGCCGCCGAACTGGCTGTCCACCTTCCACGCGCGCCGCAACGCGCTGCTCGAAGCCGAGGTGGAAGCCGTGCCGCATATCGCGCACGCCATTGATGTGCTCTCCAGGCTGGGCCTGCCGATGGCGGTCGCCTCGGGCGCCGATCGCACGAAAGTTGAATTGCAGCTCAACCGCACCGGTCTGATCGAGCACTTCCAGCCCACGCACGTGCGCATCTTCTCGGCGACCGAAGTCGAGCGCAGCAAGCCCGCGCCCGATGTGTATCTGCTGGCCGCCAGCAGCCTCGGGGTCTCGCCGTCGCGTTGCCTGGTGATCGAAGACAGCCCCACGGGTGTCACCGCCGGGCACGCTGCCGGCATGACGGTGCTCGCGTACGCCGGCCGCAATGCGCCGGGCCCGCTGATCGCCGCTGGCGCCACCCGCACGTTCACCGACATGCGTGAACTGCCGGAGTTGCTGGGCTGATGCCTGTCGCACAAACCAGGCCCATCGGCCCGGCCGACGCTTGCCCTTGCGGCAACAGCGCTTACGCACGCTGCTGCGGCCCTTTCCACGCGGGCGACGCCGTGCCGGCTACGGCCGAGCAGCTCATGCGCTCGCGCTACAGCGCCTACGTGCTGGGCGACACGGCGTATCTGCGCCGCACGTGGCATCCGTCCACCTGCCCTGCCGACCTGGAAACCAGCGAAGCAGACGCCACCGCCACGCGCTGGCTTGGCTTGGACGTCAAGCGCCACACGCCGCAAGACGCCACGCATGCCACGGTGGAATTCGTCGCGCGCTACAAGGTGGGCGGCCGCGCGCATCGCCTGCATGAAACCAGCCGCTTCGTCCGCCTGGACGCCAGCGGCATTGAATCCGCCGAAGGCCGTTGGCTATACGTCGACGGCACCTTCCCTGACTGAACCGCACCGACCTTCTTGCACTGCTGCCATGCCGACGCTAGAGACCAAGCTGAACCCCCGCGCTGAAGACTTCAAGGCCAACGCCGATGCCATGCGCGCGCTCGTCGCCGACTTGCGCGACAAGGTTGCACGCATCGCCCAGGGCGGCGGTGAAGACGCCCGCGCCAAGCACCTCGCCCGCGGCAAGCTGCTGCCCCGCGACCGCGTGCAGCAACTGCTCGACCCAGGCACGCCGTTCCTGGAGTTCTCTCAGATGGCGGCGTATGGCATGTACGACGACGCCGCGCCGGGCGCCGGCATCATCACCGGCATCGGCCGCATCTCAGGGCAGGAATGCGTGATCGTCTGCAACGACGCCACCGTCAAGGGCGGCACGTATTACCCGATGACAGTGAAGAAGCATCTGCGTGCGCAGGAGATTGCCGAGCAGAACCACCTGCCCTGCGTCTACCTGGTCGATTCGGGCGGCGCCAACCTGCCGAACCAAGACGACGTGTTTCCTGATCGCGATCACTTCGGTCGCATCTTCTACAACCAGGCCAACCTGTCGTCGAAGGGCATTCCGCAGATTGCAGTGGTGATGGGCTCGTGCACCGCCGGCGGCGCCTATGTGCCGGCCATGAGCGACGAATCGATCATCGTGAAGGAACAAGGGACGATCTTCCTGGCGGGCCCGCCGCTGGTGAAGGCCGCCACGGGCGAGGTGGTGAGCGCCGAAGACCTCGGCGGCGCCGATGTGCACACACGCCTGTCGGGCGTGGCGGATTACTTCGCCAACAACGATGCGCACGCGCTGGCCCAGGCCCGCAGCATCGTCGCGCACCTGAACCGCCGCAAGCCGGATCAAGTGCAGATTCACGCGCCCATCGAGCCGCGCTACGCCGCCGAAGAGCTCTACGGCGTCATCCCGACCGACACGCGCAAGCCGTTCGACGTGCGCGAAGTCATTGCCCGCATCGTCGACGATTCTGCGTTTGACGAATTCAAGGCACGCTACGGCACGACGCTGGTCTGCGGCTTTGCGCGCATCTGGGGCTACCCGGTCGGCATCATCGCCAACAACGGCATCCTGTTCTCGGAAGCGGCGCTCAAGGGCGCGCACTTCATCGAGCTGTGCTGCCAGCGCAAGATTCCGCTGGTGTTCCTGCAGAACATCACCGGCTTCATGGTCGGCCGCAAGTACGAGAACGAAGGCATCGCCAAGAACGGGGCGAAGATGGTGACGGCGGTGGCCACGGCGCAGGTGCCGAAGTTCACGGTCATCATCGGCGGCTCGTTTGGCGCGGGTAACTACGGCATGTGCGGGCGCGCGTATTCGCCGCGCTTCCTGTGGATGTGGCCGAACGCGCGCATCTCCGTGATGGGCGGCGAACAGGCCGCAAGCGTGCTCGCCACCGTGCGCCGCGACGGCATCGAAGCCAAGGGCGGCCAATGGAGCGCGGATGAAGAAGCCGCCTTCAAGGCACCGATCCGCGATCAGTACGAGCGCCAGGGCCACCCGTACTACGCCAGCGCGCGCCTGTGGGACGACGGCGTGATCGACCCCGCCGACACGCGCAGCGTGCTGGGCCTCGGGCTGTCGGCCAGCCTGAACGCGCCGATCGGCGATATGAACTTCGGCGTGTTCCGCATGTAAGCGGGCCGTCCATCGACCAGGGAATTTGCAGTGAACAGCATCACCGCGCGAACGTGGCGCAGCGTCTGGGCAGCCGTTGGCTGCGCGCTGCTGCTTGCGACCGCGCATGCGAGCGAGACCACGCCGTCCGGCATCAGCGAGACCATCGTGGAGGTGCCCAAGTCTGCGGGTATCTTCACCCTCAAGCTGGAGACGACCGTCTACAAGCCGGCCGGCGACGGCCCGTTCCCGCTCATCGTGCTCAACCATGGCAAGGCGCGCGGCAAGGCGGCATTCCAAGCGCGTGCCCGTTACAGCGAGCAGGCTGCTGCACTGGTCGCACGCGGCTACGTGGTGGCCATTCCGATGCGGCAGGGGTTTTCCAAATCCGGCGGCGCGTATATCGGCAGCGGTTGCAACGTCGAAGCCAACGGCATCATCCAGGCCGAAGACGTGGTGGCCGCGCTCGACTACATGACCGCGCAGCCGTACGTGGACCGCAACCGCATCGTCGTCATGGGCCAGTCGCATGGCGGCCTGACCACGCTGGCCTTCGGCACCATCGCCTACCCCGGCGTGCGTGGGCTGGTGAACTTTGCCGGCGGCCTGCGCAACGACACCTGCGTCGACTGGGAAGGCAACCTCGTGCGCGCCTTCGAGACGTACGGCCGCCAGTCACGCTACCCATCGCTCTGGTTTTACGGCGACAACGACAGCTACTGGCCCAAGCCGATGCCCGAGAGAATGTTCGCCGCCTACACCAGTGCCGGCGGCAACGGCCGGCTGGTGGATTTCGGCAACTTCAAGAGCGACTCGCACGGCATGTTTGCAAGCCATGCAGGGCTTGCCATCTGGCTGCCGCAGGTGGATGCCTTCCTGCGCGAACTCGGCCTGCCCGCAGGCCCGCTGCAAGCGGTGGCACCGGGCAGCAACGCTGAAGCCTCCGGCGCAGACGACCCCAAGTCCGACACCAACAAGGACCCCGAATGAACGCTTTCGAGACCCTCGCCTTCGCGCAGCACGGCGCCGTCGCCACGCTCACGCTGAACCGGCCCGACGTGCGCAACGCCTTCAACGAAACGGTCATCGCCGAGCTGACCGGCGCGTTCCGCACGCTGGCCAATGAGCCCAGCGTGCGCGCCATCGTCCTGTCGGGCAACGGCCCTGCGTTCTGCGCGGGCGCCGACCTGAACTGGATGAAGAAGATGGCCGGCTACTCGGACGATGAGAACCGTGCCGATGCCCTGCGTCTGGCCGAAATGCTGCGCGCCATCTACACCTGCCCCAAGCCAGTCATTGCGCGCGTGCAGGGCGATACGTATGCCGGCGGCGTCGGCCTGGTCGCCGCATGCGACATCGTCGTTGCCGTTGACACAGCCAACTTCTGCCTGTCGGAAGCGAAGCTCGGTTTGATTCCGGCCACCATCAGCCCGTACGTGATCCGCGCTCTGGGCGAGCAGGCGTCGCGCCGCTACTTCATCACCGCAGAACGCTTTTCGGCTGCCGAAGCGCATCGCCTCGGCCTCGTGCATGAGCTGGTGAACGCAGATGCGCTCGACGCCAAGGTGGCTGACATCACCGCTGCGCTCGTCGCCAACAGCCCGAACGCCGTGCGCGAGAGCAAGCGCCTCGTGCGCGAGGTGTCTGGCGCCGCGGTCAATGACGCACTGCTGGCCGATACCGCTGAACGCATCGCCGCCATTCGCGCTTCGGAAGAAGGCCGCGAAGGCGTGCAAAGTTTCCTGGGCAAGCGCAAGCCTAACTGGCTGCTGCCGGCCTGATCCACATAACAACGAAACCACGCATCACTTGAAGGAAGTCCTCATGCAATCCACTCCGCTCAACTTCGTTCCGAACGCCGCCAAGACGCCCGTCACACCGGGCCAGGCGCCCGACGCGCGCTGGAGCCGCGAAGCCATCGAAGCGCTGTTCGCGCTGCCGTTCAACGACCTGCTGTTCCAGGCACAGCAGGTGCACCGCGCCAACTTTGATGCGAATGCGGTGCAGCTCTCGACGCTGCTGTCCATCAAGACCGGCGGCTGCCCCGAAGATTGCTCGTACTGCCCGCAATCGGCCCGCTACGACACGGGTGTCGAGGCGGAAAAGCTGATGCCGATCGACGCCGTGCTCGAAGCCGCATCGCGCGCCAAGCAGAACGGCGCAAGCCGCTTCTGCATGGGCGCAGCCTGGCGCAACCCGAAACCGCATCAACTCGATGCCGTGGCCGACATGGTGCGCGGCGTGAAGGCGATGGGGCTGGAAACGTGCGTGACGCTGGGCATGCTCAAGCAGGAACAGGCCGCGCAACTGAAGGACGCGGGCCTGGATTACTACAACCACAACCTCGATACCGCGCCCGAGTTCTACGGCGAGATCATCACGACGCGCACGTACCAGGACCGGCTCGACACGCTGGATCATGTGCGTGATGCCGGTATCAACGTGTGCTGCGGCGGCATCGTCGGGCTGGGGGAATCGGTGCACGAGCGTGCAGGCCTGATCGCCGAGCTGGCGAACATGGAACCGTATCCGGACTCGGTGCCCATCAACAACCTTGTGAAGGTGGAAGGCACGCCGCTGGCCGGCAACGAAGAACTGGACCCGTTCGATTTCGTACGCACGATTGCGGTGGCGCGCATCACGATGCCTAAGGCGATGGTGCGGCTGTCCGCTGGCCGCGAGGCGATGGACGATGCCTTGCAGGCGCTGTGCTTCATGGCGGGCGCCAACTCGATCTTCTATGGCGAGAAGCTGCTGACGACTGACAACCCGGAGGCGGATGCGGATCGGAAGCTGCTGGCGCGGTTGGGGATGCGGGTGGACGTGCAGGATCACATGCATCAGGGTGCGGAGGCTTCGCACTCGCATTCTTCGCATTGTCATATCGACATTACGCCGGCGGACTGAGGCTTTGGTTTTGGGGATGGTTTTCTGTTGGTGGTCCATCCCTTGTTTCATCCCCTGCCGGGGCTGACTCACTTTCTTTGTCTTGCCAAAGAAAGTAAGCAAAGAAAGGCGCGCCCGAGATGGCGAAAGACTCCTTGAATTTATGTCGCAGGGAGGGAGGAGAGGCAAACTCGCTTCGCTCAAACAGCCTCCCCTCTTTTTCCTCCCTGCAACAGAAATTCAAGGCGCCATCTAGGGCTCCAACGGCTACACCATCGCAGCACAAACGCAGTAGTGGGTACGCGGCAAAACGCGGAGCGAAGCAAAAGGCAACACAGCAACAAGCAAGAGCCTGACAGAGCAGACACACCAACGGTTTGGCCGTTGACGTTCCTGCCCTTGATGGCGCCTTGAATTTTCGTAAGCGGGCGGAAAAAAGACGGGAAACTGTCTGAGCGCAGCGAGTTTTTCCCGTCTCCGCACGGTTACGAAAATTCAAGGAAGGTGTCGCCATCTCGGGCGCGCCTTTCTTTGCTTACTTTCTTTGGCAAGACAAAGAAAGTGAGTCAGCCCCGGCAGGGGATGAAACAAAGGACGCACCACAAGTGCAAAACCAAAACCAGGAGACGTAACAACACCATGATCACCAAGCTCCTCATCGCCAACCGAGGCGAAATCGCCTGCCGAGTCGCCGCCACCTGCCGCAAGCTGGGCATCCGCACAGTCGCCGTCTACTCCGATGCCGACGCCAATGCCCGCCACGTCGCGGCCTGCGACGAAGCCATCCACATCGGTGAGCCCGCCGCCCGCGACAGCTACCTGCGCGCCGACCGCATCCTCGAAGCGGCGCGTGCCACCGGCGCCCAGGCCGTCCACCCAGGCTACGGTTTCCTGTCGGAAAACGAAGCCTTCGCCAAGGCCTGCGCAGACGCCGGCATCATCTTCGTCGGCCCGCCGGCCTCGGCCATCGAAGCCATGGGCAGCAAAAGTGCGGCCAAGGCGTTGATGGAAACGGCAGGCGTGCCGCTCGTCCCTGGTTACCACGGCGACAACCAGGACGCCGCATTCCTGCGCACGCAGGCCGATCGCATCGGCTACCCGGTGCTCATCAAGGCGAGTGCGGGCGGCGGTGGCAAGGGCATGCGCGTGGTGGAATCGGGCGATGCGTTTGAAGCCTCGCTGGCCTCCGTCAAGCGCGAAGCGTCCTCCAGCTTTGGCGATGACCGCGTGCTGATCGAGAAGTACCTCACGCGCCCGCGCCACATTGAGATCCAGGTGTTTGCCGACAGCTTCGGCGGCGCCGTCTACCTGTTCGAGCGCGACTGCTCGGTGCAGCGCCGCCACCAGAAAGTACTGGAAGAGGCGCCCGCGCCCGGCATGACGCTGGACCGTCGCCGCGCGATGGGCGAAGCCGCTGTGGCTGCCGCGCGCGCCGTGGGCTACGTGGGTGCCGGCACGGTCGAATTCATCGTCGACGAAGACGGCACGTTCTACTTCATGGAGATGAACACGCGCCTGCAGGTCGAGCATCCGGTCACCGAAATGATCACGGGTGAAGACCTCGTCGAATGGCAATTGCGCGTGGCCTCCGGCGAGCCGCTGCCGCGCGCGCAGGACGAACTGCACATCCACGGCCACGCGCTGGAAGCACGCATCTACGCAGAAAACCCCGAGCGCGATTTCCTGCCGTCCATCGGCACGCTGAAGGTGCTGCGCACGCCGGCAGCGGTGGAATTTACCGTGGGCGCGCAGGCCAATGGCGAACCCGCGGCCGTGCGCATCGACGCGGGTGTGCGCGAAGGCGATGCCATCAGCCCTTACTACGATCCGATGATCGCCAAGCTCATCGTCTGGGGCCGTGACCGTGAAGAAGCGCTCGCGCGCATGCTGCAGGCGCTGGGCAGCTTCCACCTGGTGGGGCTGTCATCCAACGTGGCCTTCCTGCGCCGCCTAGTCGCATCGAAGCCGTTTGCGACCGCCGATCTGGATACCGGCCTGATCGCGCGCAATCACGACACGCTGTTCCCGGCAGCGCCGGACGTTCCGCAAGACGCCATCGCCCTGGCCGTGGCTGCCCTGCTTGCCCGCGAGGCACGCAGCCTGCGCACGGACACACGCGATCCGCATTCGCCGTGGGCACGCGGCAGCGGCTGGCGCCTGAACGGCGCGGCTGAGCGCACGCTGCGCTTCTCGCACGGCGAACAGGCCGTCGACGCCACGCTCGTCTATGGCCGCGACGGCTCGCGTCTGAAAGCAAACGGGCATGAAGCGCCATTCACCTCGCAGCGCCATGCAGAGACCTTCACCGTCACGCTGGGCTCGCACAAGGCGACTGGTCAGGTGCATGTCGACGGCGACACATTCCACGTCTTCACCGGCGGCGCGCACTGGACGCTGGAGCGCCACGACCCGCTCGCCCATGCCGGCGAAGCCGACGACGAAGGCGGCAAGCTGACCGCGCCGATGCCCGGCAAGGTCATCGCCGTGCTGGCCGCACCGGGGCAGACCGTCACCAAGGGCGCACCGCTCGTCGTGATGGAAGCCATGAAGATGGAGCACACGCTCACCGCACCGGCCGACGGCGTCGTCGAATCCGTGCTGTATGGCGTAGGCGATCAGGTAACGGAAGGCGTGCAACTGCTGGCGTTCAAGCCGGCGGAGTGATGGCTGAATGACGCGCAGGCGGGGCTGCAACGCGCGTTGCCGGCCCCTGCTACACTGCTTGACGTATACGTCAACTACCCGCATTGAAGTCGCCCCACATGCACATCCAGATCTACACGCCCGACGGCAAGCCCCAACCCTGGCTCGACGGTTTTGCGCAGGCACTGCCTGAGGCGCGGCTGTCGGTATGGGCGCAAGGTGCGGCGCAGGACGCTGATTACGCCGTGGTCTGGCAGCCGCCCGCCGAGATGCTGCGCGGCCGCACGGATCTGCGCGCCGTGTTCAACCTGGGCGCGGGCGTGGATGCCATCCTCGGCCTGCGCGCGCAATCGCCCGATGCGATTCCCGAAGGCCTGCCGATCGTGCGTCTGGACGATGCCGGCATGGCCGCGCAGATGGGCGAGTACGTCACGCATGCCGTGTTGCGCTTCTTCCGCCGGCTTGATGAATACGAGCGCCAGCAGCAAGCCAAGATGTGGCGCTTCCTCAAGCCGTTCAACCGTGACGAGTTTGTCGTGGGCGTGCTGGGCCTGGGCGTGCTCGGTACGCACATCGCCAAGACGTTGGCGGGCTTCGGCTTTCCGGTGCGCGGCTGGAGCCGTTCTGCCAAGCACGTCGAGGGCGTCGATTGCCGTGCGGGCAGCGAAGCCCTGCCTGGCTTCCTGGCCGGCACGCGCGTGCTGGTGAACGTGCTGCCGCTGACCGCCGACACGGAAAACGTGATCGACGCAAAGCTGCTCGGTCAGCTCGCACCCGGCGCGTTCGTTGTCAACGTGGCGCGCGGCAAGCATCTGGTGGAAGACGACCTGCTGGCCGCCGTGCGCAGCGGCCACATTGCCGGCGCCGCGCTCGACGTATTCCGCACCGAGCCGCTGCCCGCCGACCATCCTTTTTGGACCGAACCGCGCATCCACATCACGCCGCACATTTCGGCGCTGACGCTGCGCGAGGTCAGCATTGCCCAGATCGCGCGCAAGATCCGCGCGCTGGAAGCCGGCGAACCGATAGCCGGCATCGTCGATCTGCAACGAGGTTACTGAGATGAGCACTCCGCATTTCGTGAAAGTGGTCGAGGTCGGCCCGCGCGACGGTCTTCAGAACGAGAAGGCGCCGGTTTCCACCGACACCAAGGTCGAACTGGTGAACCGGCTGTCCGAGGCCGGCTTCGTGAACGTGGAAGCCGCGTCGTTCGTGTCGCCCAAGTGGGTGCCGGCCATGGCCGATGGCGCCGATGTGATGGCGCGCATCCAGCGCCGGCCGGGCACGCTGTATTCGGTGCTCACACCCAACATGAAGGGTTTCGAAGGCGCTGCGGCAGCAGGCGCGGACGAGATCGTGATCTTCAGCGCCGCCAGCGAGGCCTTCGCGCAGAAGAACATCAACTGCACGATCGCCGAATCGATCGAACGCTTTGCGCCGGTGGCCAAGGCCGCCAAGGATGCAGGCATTCGCGTGCGCGGGTCGATCTCGTGTTCGCTGGGCTGCCCGTATCAGGGCGAGGTGCCGGTATCGTCGGTGGTGGACGTCATCAAGCGCATGGCCGACCTGGGCTGCGACGAGATCGACATTGCCGACACCATCGGCGTGGGCACCGCCGGGCAGGTGAAAACCGTGATGGAAGCCGCCGCGGCGACGTTCCCGATCGACCGCCTCTCGGGCCATTTCCACGACACGTACGGCCAGGCGCTGGCCAACATCCTCGCCAGCCTGGAAGTCGGCATCGCCATCTTCCATGCATCGGTAGCGGGGCTGGGCGGCTGCCCGTATGCCAAGGGCGCCACTGGCAACGTGGCCACCGAAGACGTGCTGTACCTGCTGCACGGCCTGGGCATCCGCACCGGCATCGACCTGGACAAGGTCGTGCTGGCGGGCGACTTCATCTCGCAAGCCATCGGCCGCCCCACCGCGTCCCGTGCAGGCCGCGCGCTGTTGCTCAAGCTGCAGGACCAGATCGCCCAGGCCTGCATCTGAAACCCCATCAAGAAGAACGACGATGACCGCTACCGATACGAACGCACCGCTGCCTGAATCTGCCCAACGCGTGGCCGACCACCTGCGCACGCTCGGCTACGAGAAAGCCATCGTGATGCTGCCCGCCACGGGAAAAACGTCTGCTGAAGCGGCTGCCGGACTGGGCTGCTCGGTGGCGGAGATCGCCAAGTCGATCATCTTCCGTCGTGCGGATGACGATGTGCCTGTGCTGGTGATCGCCAGCGGCACCAATCGTGTCGACGAAGCAAAGGTTTCCGCGCACGTGGGCGCACTGGCCAAGGCCGATGCGAAGTTCGTCCGCGAGAAGACCGGTTACGCCATCGGTGGCGTGTGTCCGGTGGGCCATGCCGTAAAGCCCGTCATGCTGCTCGACAAGGATCTGTTCCAGTACGACAGCGTGTGGGCCGCTGCCGGCCACCCGCACGCCGTGTTCAACCTCACGCCCGCCGAACTGGAAGCCATGACGGGCGCGCCTGTGGCCGACATCGCCCAGCGCGACTGATCGAACACACATGGACGCCTGCACCCGCGCGCAACTGAAGCTCTCGCTCGGCAAGCTGCGCAATAGCCGCGCGCAGGCCGAGCGCGCCCAGCCGGTGTCGTCGCCGTGCATCAGCGTGTGCAAGATGGACGAGGCGCGCGGCCTGTGCATCGGCTGCATGCGCACCATCGACGAAATTGCCGCCTGGTCGACCATGAACGACACCGCTCGCCAGGCCGTGTGGAAGACCTTGCCCGAGCGCGCCTGCGCCTGGCTCAACGAGACGCCCTGCGCCTGAGCGCCCATCACCATGGCCGAACACGACATCGTCACCTTGCCTGATTCGATGCGCGTGTTCGAGCGCGGCTGGCTGTCGTCCAACAACATCCTTTTCTTCGATGACGATGCGCAAGGCGGCTGCGCACTGGTGGACACCGGCTACCTCACGCACGCCCCGCAAACTGTGGCGCTTGTGAAGCACGCCCTGCAAGGCAGGCCGCTGCGCCGTCTGCTGAACACGCACTTGCACTCCGACCATTGCGGCGGCAATGCCGCGCTGCGGGCACTCTACGGCAGTCACACGCGCGTGCCTGCGGCGCAGATCGACGACGTGCGCCGCTGGGATACCGACGCCCTGAGCTACGCCCCCACCGGCCAGGAATGCGCACGCTTCACGCTGCCTGACAGCGATGCCGACGCGGGCCTCGCCGACGGCATGACGGCACGGCTAGGCGGTTTCGACTGGCAGGTCATCAGCGCGCCCGGGCACGACCCGCACGCGGTCATCCTCTTCAACCCCGACACACGCGTGCTGATCTCTGCCGATGCGTTGTGGGAGCGCGGCTTTGGTGTGATCTTTCCCGAGCTGGAAGGCGAGAGCGGTTTTGCCGAGCAGCAGGCCATTCTTGAGCGCATCGCGCAGCTCGATGCGCGCGTGGTGATTCCTGGACACGGCCGGCCGTTCACCAGCGTCAACGCCGCGATTGATGCATCGCTGGGGCGGCTTGCGTATCTGCGCGCAGACCCGGAGCGCAATGCGCTGCACGCCATCCGCGTGCTGGTGAAGTTCAAGCTGCTGGAGCAGCAGGCGCTGTCGCACGACGCGCTGTTCGCGTGGTTCACGCAGACCACGCTGATGCCGCGCTTGCAAGCGCGCTTCTTCGCAAGCCAATCGATGGAAACGTTGGTGGATGCCGCGATCGCGGCGCTGGTCAAGGCAGGCGCTGCCACCGTCGAACACGGCCGCATCCTGAACCGCGATTGACGTGCCGCGCGGCGGCGATGCCCCGCTACAATGCAGCGACGCCTCTTCTCTTCGCCTGGGCATGCCGAAACCCGCCACATCCAATCCGCCCGAGTCCGCCACAGGAGCCGCCACTGAAGCCGAAGCGCCGCGCCGCAAGCGCGGCCGCCCCGCGCAGGATGCCAACGAGGGCTTGCGCCGCGCGTTGATCGAGCAATCGGCCAGGCTGTTCCGCGAGAAGGGCTACGGCAACACCACGGTGCGCGACATTGCCGCCGCCACGGGCGTCCATGCGGGCAGTTGGTTCTACCACTTCAAAACCAAGCAGGACATCCTGCAGGCGGTGATCGAACACGGCCTGACCGTGGCGCTGGCCGATATCGAAGCCATCGATATCGACGACCTGCCGCCACGCGAGGCGATGCGCCAACTCGTGCGCGCGCACCTCTACACGATCCTTGCGCCCCACCAGGATTTCATTCCGGTGATGCTGTATGAGTGGCGCTCGCTCGATTCGCAGGCGCAAGAACGCATCATTGCGCTCAAAGACCGTTACGAAGACATCTGGACGCGCGTGATCGACCGCCTGCGCGCCTCGGGCGAATGGGCACACCCGACGCCCGTCGACCGCCTGCTGATGTTCGGCGCGCTCAACTGGACGGCGCAGTGGTATCAGGCTGGCGCGGGCATCAGCATTGACGCGCTGGCCGATCAGGCCGTGCTGTTCATCCTGCGTACGCCGCCCCAGCCGACGGCTTAGCACCCCTAGCGCGCATCGCCCTCGAACAACGTCTGGTTGGCAGTGCGCAGCACGTGCTTCTGGATCTTGCCGGTCGCCGTCATGGGCAGCTTGTCGACCACGGCGATGTGCTTAGGCACCTCAAAGCTACCGAGATGCTCTCTGCAATGCGCCTGCAGCGCGGCGGCATCGGCGTGTGCATCGGGCTTGAGGCAGACGAACGCTGCCACCGCTTCCACCCAGTGCACATGCGGCAAGCCGACCACCGCGGCGTTCGCCACGGCCGGGTGCCGCAGCAACACTTCTTCCACCTTGACCGAAGGCACGTTCTCACCGCCGGTCTTGATCATGTCCTTGATGCGGTCCTTGAACTGAAGCTGGCCGTCGGTATCCCACATGCCGAGGTCGCCCGTGTGGTGCCAGCCGAAGCGGCGCGCGTTGGCGGTGGCCTGCGGGTCCTTGTAGTAGCCGAGCATGACGTTAGGGCCGCGATGCACGATCTCGCCCAATTGGTCCGGGCCGAGCAGATTGCCTTGATCGTCCATGATGGCCGCCTCGTTCACCATGCATGGCTGGCCCCAGTAGTTGCCGGTGCGCTGCAGTTGCTGGTTGGGCGCGAAGTACATCGTCATCGGGAAAATTTCGGTCTGGCCTGAGCCGAGCGCAAAGTTCGGACACACCTCGGCAATCAGGCGTTCGAGCAGCGGCTTGGCCATCGGCGCCATCGCATACAGGCACAGGCGCAGGCTTGAGAGATCGCGCTGCGCACGCAGCGGATGGTGCAGCAACGCGGCGTACATGAGCGGCAGGCCGAATAGTTGCGTGATGCGCTCGCTCGCAATCGCATCGAGCAGCGCCGCCGGATCAAAACCGCGCTGTATGACGAGCGTGGCGCCCACCAGCATCGCGGACGCGGCGGTCGCAAACTGCGCGCAGTGGAACATCGGCAGCAGGCACGAGAACACATCGGTCTCGTTCAGATTCAGGCCTGCGATGTTGGACATTAGCGCGGCATGCACCGAGCGATGCGAGTGCATTGCGCCCTTGGGTCGGCCGGTCGTGCCGCTGGTGTACATGATGAGCGCGAGATCGCGATCGTCGATCACCACGGCGGGCAGCGTATCGGCGTGGCCTTGCAACGCTTGCTCCACGGTTTGCGGGCCATCGGCAACCGGTGCGCCGAAGCACTGGTGCGCGGGCAAAGCAAGCGCCGACAGCGTGTCACGCAGCGCCGGGTACAGCGCCGCGTCAATCACCACATGGCGCGCCTCGGCATGTTCGAGGATGTAGCGCACATCGTCCGGCCCGAGCATCGCATTGATCGGCACCCACACCAGCCCCGCCTTGAGAATGCCGTACGCGGCCACCAAGAACTGCGCCGAGTTGCCACACACCATCGCCACCTTGTCGCCGGGCGTGAGGCCGCTTGCAAGCAGCGCGTGCGCATAGCGATTACTGTCTGCGCTGAGTTCGCCATGCGTCATGCGACGCGGGCCATCAACCAGCGCGACCTTCGCGCCGAACTTGCGTGCACTGCGATGCAACGTATCGCCCAGCGCCACCCGGTTCAGCAGGTTGGCTTCAAGCGTGGTGTCTGGCGTGGCTTCGGACATGGGACGTCTCCTATGGACTGCATTGACCGCATGAGCTGCACGACGAAACGATGGATCAGGACGGCAGTGCAACCGTCAGGCCGCGGCAATCTCCATCAGCAACCCGCCGGGCGCAACCTGTGCCCCGACCTGGGTGAACAGACCTTTCACCTCGCCTGCGAGTGGTGCGGCAATGCTGTGCTCCATCTTCATCGCCTCGACCACCAGCAGCACCTGACCGGCGCAGACCGCCTCGCCTTGAGCCACGTGTACGGCAACCACGCGGCCATTCATCGGTGCGCTGATCCGGCCGCTGCCGGCTTGCACGCCGTCACGCTCCGCCCGGGCGTAAGTGGTGTCGACGGCGGTGTGCTCGACGCCATTCAACACGAAGTGGCAAGCGTCGCCGGTGAAGGCGTAGTCGACCGCGTGGAGCGTGTCGCCCAGCGCAAGCGTGACGCGGTCGTTGGCCGCTGACACAAGGGCCACCTGAGTGGAACCGCCGTCCCAAGTCAATTCCCATCGCCGTGCACCGAGCGCTCGCACGCGCATCTCGATGGCCTGATCGTCGAGCGTGAAGCGGCACAGCGTGGGGTATGTGCAACTGCTGGCCCAGCCATGCAGTTCTGCGGGATAGCGGCGCGCGGTTTCCTGGCGCAGGTGCGTGAGCAGCACGGCAGCCGCTTGGCAGACCGCTGCGTCGGGTACGGCCGCATGACGCATCGCGGCCGGGAAATGCCGGGCGATGAACGCGGTCGACACATCGCCGGCAAGGAACGTCGGGTGCGCGACGCAATCGCGCAGAAACGCACGGTTGGTCGGCAGGCCAAGCAGCAGGCAATCATCCAAGGCATGCGCCAGCCGTCGACACGCATCGGCGCGGTCGGTGCCGTGCGCGACGATCTTGGCGAGCATCGAATCGTAGTACTGCGAGACGACAAGCCCGTCGGCCAATGCATGGTCCGTGCGGACATCCTGCGGTGCACGCCAGCGGGCAACGGTGCCGCTTTGCGGCAGGAAATCCTGCTGTGGGTCTTCTGCGCACAGGCGCACTTCGACGGCGTGCCCGCCTTGTGCACGACGTGCATCGATGGCGTCTTGCGCGAGCGGCAACGGCTCGCCAAGCGCCACACGCAACTGCCACTCGACCAGATCGACCCCGATCACCGCTTCGGTCACGGCATGCTCCACCTGCAGGCGCGTGTTCATCTCCATGAAGTAAAACGCGCCGTCCGGGGCGAGCAGAAACTCCAGCGTGCCCGCACCCACATAGCCGATCGCGCGCGCCGCCGCCACCGACACCGCGCCCATGCGCGCACGCAACTCGGGCGATACGGCAGGCGACGGCGATTCTTCGATCACCTTCTGATGCCGGCGCTGCACCGAGCAATCACGCTCGCCGAGGTGAACCACGTTGCCATGCGTATCGGCAAACACCTGGATCTCGATATGGCGCGGCTCGACGATGGCCTTCTCCAGGATCAGCTCGCCCGAGGCAAACGCGTTCTCCGCCTCGGAGCGCGCGGACTGCAGCGCGGCCGCAAAGTCCTCTGCGCGGTCTACCCGGCGCATGCCGCGGCCACCGCCACCGGCCGCCGCCTTGATCATCACCGGATAGCCAATGCGGGCGGCTTCGTGCGCCATGCACGCAGCGGATTGATCCTCGCCCTGATAACCCGGCACGCACGGCACGCCAGCGGCTTCCATCAGGCGCTTGGCGCCGGCCTTGTTACCCATCGCGCGGATGGCATCCGCAGGCGGCCCGATAAAGACGAGGCCCGCGTCTGCGCACGCACGGGCAAAGGCGTCGCTCTCCGCAAGGAAACCGTAGCCGGGATGGATTGCCCGCGCGCCCGACTTGCGCGCGGCTTCCAGCAATGTCGCAATGTTCAGGTAAGACGCCTGCGGTTGCGATGGGCCAATCGGCAACGCAAGATCGGCCGCGCGGCAGTGCGGCGCATCGCGGTCAGCCTCGGAATACACGGCAATGGTGCGCATGCCAAGGCGGCGCGCCGTGCGCATGATGCGCAGCGCAATCTCGCCCCGGTTGGCGATCAGGATCGAGCGGAAAGCCGCATGCGGGGCGGTCATCGCTCAGCCCTTCTTGCCCGGAAGCGTGTTCATGTACTTGCAGATGATGCCCAGCATCACCTCGTCCGCGCCGCCACCGATCGAGCCCAGACGCCCATCGCGGTAATAGCGCGAGACCGGGTTGTCCCACGTGAAGCCCATGCCGCCCCAGAACTGCAGGCAGGCATCGGGGACGATGCGCGCCAGCCGCCCCGCCTTGAGCTTGGCCATCGATGCCAGCTCCGTCACGTCCTGCCCCTGGATGTACAGATCGCACGCGCGATACGTGAGCGCGCGCAACGCTTCCACCTCCGTCTTCAACTCGGCCAGCTTGAAGTGCACCCATTGGTTGTCGAGCAGGCTGGCGCCAAACAGCTTGCGCTCACGCGCGTACTCGGCGGTGGCCTCGATGCACATCGTCATCGTCGCCAGGCTGCTGGCCGCGGCCCACATGCGCTCTTCCTGGAACTGCAGCATCTGGTACGTGAAGCCCTTGCCTTCCTCGCCGATGCGGTAGCGTTGGGGCACGCGCACGTCGTCAAAGTAGATGAGGCCGGTATCCGACGAATTCATGCCGATCTTGCGGATCTTCTTGCCGACCGACACGCCCTTCGTGTTCATCGGCACGATGATGAGCGACTTGTTGCGGTGGGCGGAGTCGTCCGATGTGTTGGCCAGCAGGCACATCCAGTCTGCCTGCAGGCTGTTGGTGATCCACATCTTGCTGCCGTTGATGATGTAGTCGTCACCGTCCTTGCGTGCGGTGGTCTTGATGCTCGCCACATCGGAGCCCGCGCTGGGCTCCGACACGCCCACACACGCCACCGCATCGCCGCTGATGGCGGGAGCCAGGAACTGCGCGCGCAGGTCGTCCGAACCGAAGCGGGCAAGCGCGGGCGTCGCCATGTCGGTCTGAACGCCAATCGCCATCGGCACACCGCCGCAGTGGATGTGGCCAAGCGTCTCGGCCATCGCCATCGCATATGAATAGTCGAGGCCCAGCCCCCCAAACTCGGTCGGCTTGGCGATGCCGAGAAAACCCAGCTCGCCCATCTTCTTGAAGAGCTGCTTGGCAGGGAACATCTCCGCTGCCTCCCATTCATCGACGTACGGGTTGATGTCGCTGTCGATGAAGCGCTTGAGGTTGCGCTGCAGTTCCTGATGCTCGTGGGTGAAGTGCATGGTGTCTCGCTCCGCTTGTCCTGGGCTGTTCGTGTATGGGTTCGGGGTGGCTACGGGCGCGCAACGCCAAACTGGATCGGGTGCAGGGTGCGGCGGCGCGCTTCGTCGCACACCCCAAGCACGCAAGCCAGTACCTTGCGCGTGTCGCGCGGGTCGATCACGCCGTCGTCCAGCAATCGGCCCGAAACGGTGAACGCATCGGACTGCCGCTCGAACGTGTCGATCACCTTGGCGCGCATCGCTTCGATGGCTTCGTGGTCGACGGTCTGCGTCTTGCGTTGCATGCTCGCGGCCATGACCGTCGCCATCGTGCCGGCGGCCTGCTCTGCGCCCATCACGGCCGTCTTGGCATTGGGCCAGCTGAAGCAGAAATCCGGAAAGAAGCCGCGCCCCGACATGCCGTAGTTGCCCGCCCCGAACGACGCACCGCAATGCACGGTGACGCGCGGCACGGTGGCGTTGGCCATGGCCTGGATCATCTTCGATCCGTGCTTGATCATGCCGGCCTGCTCCGACGCCTTGCCGACGATGAAGCCGGTAGTGTTTTGCAGGTACAGCAGCGGCGTGTCGGCCTGGCAGCACGCCTGGATGAAATGCACCACCTTGGTGGCGCCGGCCGGGTCCAGCGGCCCGTTGTTCGTGATGACGCCGACGCGCATGCCGCAGATGGCCGCGTGCCCCGTGATCGTTGCGGGGCCGTAGTCGGGCTTGAACTCCAGAAACTCCGATCCATCGGCAATGCGGGCAATCACCTCGCGCATGTCGAGCGGCTTGCGATGATCGGTCAGCGCAATGCCGAGCAATTCCTCCGCATCAAAGCGCGGCGGCGCATAAGGGCGATCCGCTGCCGGTACATCGCGGTTCCAGTCGAGCGCAGCCACAAGTTCGCGTGCGATGCGCAGTGCGTCGGCATCATCTTCGGCCAGGTATTCGGCCAAGCCCGACGTGCTGGCGTGCATCTGTGCACCGCCCAGTTCTTCTTCGGTGGCGATCTCACCTGTGGCCGCTTTCAGCAGCGGTGGACCGGCGAGAAAAGCACGCGCGCGATCGCGCACCATCACCACGTAGTCCGACAGGCCGGGCATGTATGCACCACCCGCCGTGCTCGACCCGTGCACCACGCTGATCACCGGAATGCCCGCCGCCGACAGCCGCGCGAGCCAGTAGAAGCCGCTACCGCCGTGGATGAAGGTCTCCACGCGATAGGTCAACAGGTTGGCGCCGGCCGATTCGACAAGGTGGATGAACGGCAGCTTCTGCTCCAGCGCAATAGCCTGAGCCCGCTGGAACTTCTCGATGCCCATCGGCTGCACGGCGCCTGCATCGATGCCCGCATCGTCAACGATGATCATTGCGCGCACGCCGCTCACCCAGCCGATGCCCGCGACGAAGCCGCCGCCAGGAATCGAGCGCGCCGGGTCTGTGTGGTCGAGGCAAAAACCCGCCAGCGTGGACAGCTCCAGAAACGGCGCACCGGCGTCGAGCAAGCGGCCGAGCCGGTCACGCGGCAGCAGTTGCCCGCGCTGCTCGAAGCGCGCGCGCGAAGCCTCGGACTTGTTGCGCGTGCGGTCTTCCAGCGTGCGCAACTGGCCGACGAGTTCCGTGAGCGCGGCGTGGTTCTGCAGGTACACGTCGCTATGCGGCACGATGCGCGATTCAAGCGCCGGCATTGCGGCCCTCCTCGTCTTGCAGCACCTTGGGCGTCACGGCCAGGTGGAAGCCGTTGAACGGCTCGGCGCCATGACGCGGTGCCGGCATGGGCGACCCGGGCCGCACGTTCGGGCGGCCGCCGTCCACGCGCAGCGTCGTGCCGGTGATAAACGCGGCGGCTTCCGACAGCAGATACACGATTGCCGACGACACTTCCGCCTCGGTGGCAAAGCGACCGAGCGGCACCGTCGAAGGCATGCTGCGGATGGTCTCGGCCATCCACGGCGGATACGCGTCCATGCCCGACGACGCCACGTAACCGGGCGCCACCGCGTTCACGCGCACGCCGTACTGCGCCCACTCGAACGCCGCCGTCTCCGTAAAGTTGACCATGCCCGCGCGTGCTGCGCCGGAGTGGCCCATGTTCGGCATGCCGCCCCACATGTCGGCCACGATGTTGACGATGGCGCCGCCGCGCTGCTGCATCGCCTGGTTCAGGCACTCGCGCGCCATCAGGAAGCCGCCGGTCAGGTTCGTCTGCACCACCGCTTCCCAGCCCTTGGCGGAGATGTCTTTGAGCGGCGCCGGAAACTGGCCGCCGGCGTTGTTGACCAGCGCGTCGATGCGGCCGTGCTCGCCGTAGATTTGCGCGACGGTGGCTTGCGCAGCGGCCTCGTCGCGGATATTGCAAACGTAGGTGTGCGCGGTGCCGCCGGCTTCGACAATCTCCGTGCGCACGGCGGCAAGCTTCTCTGCATTGCGCCCCACCAACGCGACCGCCGCCCCCAGCGACGCCAACTCATGCGCCGTGCACCGGCCAATGCCGCTGCCGCCACCCGTCACCACGGCCACTTGCCCCTGAAACAGCCCCGGTCGAAAGACTGAGCGATACATGGTTCTCTCCCTGATTGCGCGCGTTAGGCCCTTAGGCCCAGCCGAGCTGGCGCGCGGCAAGATCGCTGAGGATTTCCTCCGCGCCGCCGCCGATCATGTAGACCTTCACTTCACGATAGATGCGCTCCGACTTCGTGCCGCGCATGAAGCCCATGCCGCCGAGCAGCTGCACGGCCGTGTCGGCACAGAACTGCAGACCCTGCGTGGCGAAATTCTTCAGCATGCACAGTTGCGCGACCGGTGAATCGCCGGCCTGCATGCGTCGCATCAGGTCTTCAAGCAATGCCCGCGTCGCTTCGATGCGCGTGGCCATGGCCACCAGCTTCTGCCGCACGACTTGATGCTGCACGAGGCGCTTGCCGAAGGTTTCACGCTGGGTGGCCCATTCCACGGCTTCAGCCAGGCACGTGCGCGCCAGGCCATGGGCTTGCATCGCCAGCGCGAGGCGTTCGTGGTTGAAGTTGCGCATCACCAGCTCAAAGCCGCGGTTTTCTACGCCGAGCAGGTTGCCGATGGGCACGCGGCAGTTGTCGAAGTGCAGTTGCGCCGTGTCGGAGCACCACCAGCCCATTTTCCTGAGCGGCGTGCGCGTCAGGCCCGGCGTATCGCCTTCCACGAGCAGCACAGAAATGCCACCAGCCCCCGCGCTGCCCGTGCGCACGGCCACGGTGATGTAATCCGCGCGCATGCCGGAGGTGATGAAGATCTTGCTGCCGTTGACGATGTAGTGATCGCCCTCCCGCACCGCGCGGGTGGCGAGGTTGGCCACGTCCGATCCGCCGGAAGGCTCGGTGATGGCGAGCGCGCTGATCTTCTCGCCCGACAGGATTTCCGGCAGCACACGCGCCTTCAGTTCGGCCGATCCACCCGCCACGATGGGTGGCGCACCGATCGTGTGGCTGAACAGCGATGCGAGCAAGCCGCCGCTGGCCGCCCGCGTCAGCTCTTCGATCATCGCCAGTTCCAGAAACAAGTCGCCCGGCGTACCGCCGTACTCCTCCGGAAAACCGATGCCGAGTAAGCCGAGATCCGCCGCCTCGCGATACAACTCACGCGGAAACGTCTCGGCCTCTTCCCAAGCATCGATGTTCGGCAGCACGGCCTTGTCGACGAAGCGACGAACGGTCTCGCGAAACGTATCGTGATCGGCGTCGAAGCGGGCAGACGGCAGCAGGCCTGAGAGCATGATCGCCTCGTCAATCAAGGGTGGTCGACCGGCACGCGCACCGGCATCGTCAGCAGCACCTGCGCCATGCCCTTGCCGAGCGGGTCGTTGCGCAGCGAGGCCATGCCGCCGCCGCCCAACGCCTGCTCGCACACAAAGTTCAGCGCGTGGATGCCGGGCAAGTCGTACCGCGTGACGCGACCCTTCACGACGTGCGCGAGGTATGCGGCGACGGCGTCTTCCGTCAATTGCGCGCGCAGCAGCGGCAGGTCTTCCGGCCGACGCGCGATGACGCCGATATTGGACGTGTCGCCCTTGTCGCCGCTGCGGGCATAGGCGAGTTCGATGAGGGGGACTTCGCGCGTCGGGCCGGGCGGCAAGGCATCCGATGCTGGTGCGGCAGCGGAAGCCTCAAGCGCGGCACCGCCCGTCGGCACGGTAATGTCGAAGCCCTCCCCGCCCAGCAGCGTCACACGCGCCTGCACGCGCGCCTTGTCGACCAGGAAGGCGTATTGCTTGATGGCAGGCACCACGCTTGGCCGGCCACCCGCGCCCGTCGTGCCCGGCGCCCACGACGTGCCGGCCGGGGCGATTTCGCGCGCGAACAACTCCAACGCTTGCTTGCTCGGGTGCATCACCGCCAGCCACATCACCGATTCGAATCGCGGCACGTTCGGCTGGTGCGGCCCGAACAGGTACGCCGAACCGAGCGTCTCGATATGCGTTGCGCTGTAATCCGGCAGACCGAGCTGGCGGAACAGGCCGCGCGTGCGCTCCAGAATCGCCTCAGCCGTGCGGCGCGCCTTGCGATCGGCGTCAATGCCGACGATGGTGAGCTGACCAGTCGCGCGGTAGCCGTCGGCATACGTTGCACTCACCTTGTAATCGGGCGTAGGCGCAAGGCCGCGTGCGCCGCGCACTTCGACGCGATGCTCGCCTGCCTGCGCCATCGTCACCTGTGTGAAGTCGCACACCACATCGGGCAGCACGTAGCGCGCCGGGTCGCCGATTTCGTAGAGCAGTTGTTCGGCCACGGTAGCGGGCGTCACCAGCCCGCCCGTGCCGTCGGGCTTGGTGACGATGAAGCTGCCATCGGCCCGGCATTCGACGATGGGGTAGCCGCTGTGCGCCCAGTCGGGCACCGCTTCCCAATCGGTATGCAGGCCGCCAGCACCCTGGCAGCCGCATTCAAGGATGTGCCCAGCGAGGCTGCCGGCGGCGAGTCGATCGTAGTCATCGATTGCCCAGCCGAAGTGGTGCATCAGCGCGCCGAGCGTGACGGCGCTGTCGACGCATCGCCCCGTGATGACGACCTGCGCGCCCGCATCAAGCGCGACCTTGATCGGCAATGCGCCCAGGTACGCATTGGCGCTCACCACCTTGTCGGGCAAGGGGCGACCGCTCTGCAATTCGCGCACGCTTGCCTCGCGCAGCGCGGGCAGCAGCGGCATGACGTCGTCGCCTTCCACCACCGCAATGCGCACGCTCACGCCCAGCGCATCGGCCAGCGCTTGCAACGCCGTTGCGCATCCGCGCGGATTCACGCCACCCGCGTTGGCGATGATGCGGATGTTCTGCGCCAGCGCATCCTTGAGCACCGCGCGCATCGCCACGCTCACAAAGTCGGTGGCGTAACCCAACTCGTCGTTCTTCATGCGCGCGCTGGCCAGCAGCGACATGGTCAGCTCGGCCAGGTAATCGAAGACGAGAAAATCGAGACGGCCCGAGGCGACCAGCTGCATCGGGCCCGTGATGCTGTCGCCCCAGAAACCGCTGGCCCCGCCAATGGAAACGGTGTCCTTGCGCATGTCAGCGGCCCGTCCAGTTAGGAGCGCGCTTTTCGCGAAAGGCGGCTTGCCCTTCCTGCGCATCTTCGGTCAGGGCGAACAGGCCGATCTGGCTTTCGGTGAACGCCATGGCCTGCTCGAAGCCGAGCGATTCAACCTGCTTGAGCGTGTACAAGCCACGCCGGATGGCCGACGGCGATTTGTCGAGCAGTCGCGCAAGCAATGCATGGACGGCCCCATCGAGCGCTTCGGGCTCTGCGACTTCGTTGACGAGGCCTGCGGCGAGTGCGCGGTCTGCGCTCATCGGTTCGCCCGTCAGGCACAGCTCGTTCAACACGCGGCGCGGCAACTGGTGCTGCAGCACGGCCAACACCTGCGCGGGGAACACGCCGACCTTCACCTCCGGCAATCCGAACGTGGCGCTGCGGCTTGCCACCGCCAGATCGCACATCGCCAGCAAGCCCATTCCGCCCGCCATGCATGCGCCATTCACGCGGGCAATGAGCGGCACGGTGCAGCGGCGCGCCTGGCGAAACAGATCGGCCAGGGCCTGATGCGGCTGGGAATAGTCGAAGCGAAAGGATTGGCCGGTTTGCAGATCGGCGCCGGCACAGAAGGCACGCGTGCCGTTGCCGGTCAGCACCACGGCCCGCACGGAAGTGTCGCGGCTGGCGTCGGCCAACGCGGCTGTCAGCGCTTCGAGCACGGCGGCGTTGATCGCGTTGCGGCGGTCTTCACGCTGAATGGTCAGCCACAGCGCCTGGCCGCGCCGCTCAATGAGGAGTTCCGGGTCCGTGCTCACGCGATGTTCGCCTTGAAAAGGGATTCGGTTGGACAACCTGCCCGGCAATACTAAATCATTTGCTTGAAAAAATGGAAGTGTTCGAGCGACATCGCTTCCAACAATTTTCTACAGCAGCGTCGCGGCGCTATAACCCCCTGATTTATATGACGAACCCTGTGTGTTCGTAAGGAATTCGCCAGCCGGGGCGTTGACTCGTTCACATGTAAACGATAACAATTCTCATTTGCAAAAAGCATGTAATCAGAACTTTTGGGGAGGGGCAGCACGCCATGTACGCAGCACAGACGGAACGCAAGCGCACCGAACATTCGGTCGTGGGATATCTAACCGGCGCGATGAGCTTTGCCGTGGCTTCGGCGCCAGCGATGGCCGACACGAAGAAAGACGCCGTATCGGCCACCCTGCCCGAGCAGACCGTGACCGGCAGGAGCGGCTTCAAGACGGACGCGGCCTCGGGTGGCAAATTCACCGCGCCGCTGCTCGATACGCCCAAGTCCGTCACGGTCATTCCGGCCGAGGTGCTGCAGGACACCGCTTCCGCCACCCTGACCGAGGCGCTGCGCACGGTGCCGGGCATCGCGTTTGGCGCGGGCGAAGGTGGCAACCCCGTGGGCGATCGCCCGTTCATCCGCGGCTACGACGCGCAGGCCAGCACCTTCCTCGATGGGCTGCGCGACATCGGCGCGCAATCGCGCGAGATGTTCAACGTGGAATCGGTGGAAGTCATCAAGGGGCCGTCGGGCGCGTATGAAGGGCGCGGCGCGGCCGGCGGTGCAATCAACATCGTCACCAAGACGCCCAAGCTGGAGCACTTCACCGAGGGCACACTATCGGTCGGCAACGCGGCGTACAAACGTGTCACGGCCGACGGCAACTACCAGATCGGCGAGCACGCCGCGTTCCGCCTGAACGCGATGGCGCACGACGCCGCCGTTGCCGGCCGCGACGTGACGAGCTTCAGCCGCTGGGGTATTGCGCCATCCATCGCCTTTGGGCTGGGCACGCCCACGCGCGCCACGCTGTCGTACTACCACCTGCAATCGAACGACACGCCCGACACCGGCATTCCGTACAACAACGGCACGTTCAACCGCCGCACCGATGGCCGCCCGCAACTGTTCGGCCCCGGCGACGGCGCGCCCGTGAATGTCGACCGCAGCGTCTATTACGGCCTGTCGCGCGACTTCCGCCGCGACCGCGCCGACATGGGCACGCTTTCTTTGGAACACGATGTGTCGAGCGCGCTGAAGCTGCGCAACACCACGCGCGTCGCCCGCACAAGCCAGGACACCATCTGGACGCAGCCCGACGATAGCCAGGGCAACATCTACTACGGCATGGTCTGGCGCCGCACCAATTCGCGATACTCCGTGGCCAACACCATCGCCAACCAGACGGAAGCCACGGGCAAGTTCGACACCGGCGGGTTCAAGCACAGCTATGCAGCGGGCCTGGAGTTCTCGCGCGAGCGCAGCCGCAACGACACATACGCGGTGGCCACCGGCAGCAACCGCTGCCCGAACGGCATCGGCGCAGCCGGCGGCTACAACTGCACCGATCTCTTCAACCCGAACCCGAACGACCTTTGGGCGGGCAGCATCAAGCTCAACAACAATCCGGCCGAGACGACCGTGCGCACGCAATCGGCCTACGTGTTCGACACCATCGAGCTGTCGCCGCGCTGGCAGGTCAACGGCGGCCTGCGCTTCGATCGCTACTCGGCATCGGCCACCACGTCGGCGAATGCGCAGGGCGTGCGTTCGAGTTTTTCGCGTGACGACAACCTGCTGAACTACCAGCTCGGCCTGGTTTTCAAGCCTGCGCAGAACGGCAGCATTTATGTGGCGTACGGCACGTCTTCCACGCCGTCGGGCTCGGTGGCGGGCCAGGGTGCCGATACCAGCGCGCTGACGCCAGACCGCTCCGGCAATCGCGGCGACGTGCTCGCCCCGGAAAAGAACCGCGCCTACGAACTCGGCACCAAGTGGAACGTGCTCGACAGCAAGCTTGCACTGACAGCCGCCGTCTTCCGCATTGAAACGACGAATGCACGCATCGTGCTGCAGGACGGCACCGCCGCCATGGCCGGCAACAAGCGCGTTGATGGCTTCGAGCTGGGCTGGTCGGGCGCGCTCACCAACCGCTGGCAGGTATTCGGCGGATACACGTATCTGAAGAGCGAGCTGCGCAACAACGGCGGCGCAGGCGCGGCCTTTGGCGGCACCAACGGAACGGCCTTCCCCAACACACCGAAGAACAGCTTCAGCCTGTGGACGACGTATCAGCCGATGCCGAAGCTCACGCTCGGCGGCGGTGCGTATTACGTCTCGAAGGTGTGGGGCAGCACCAACCCCGCCAACCCGAAGTGGGTGCCGGCGTACTGGCGCTTTGATGCCATGGCCGCGTACCGCATCGACAAGCACACCACCCTGCAGTTGAACGTGCAGAACGTGTTCGACAAGGTGTACTTCAACCAGGCGTATGCATCGCACTACGCATCGCTGGCACCTGGCCGCACGGCCATCCTGACGCTGGGCATCCGCTACTGATGCCTGAACACGCTGCAACCACCGCTGCCGATGCGGCGGTGGTCGATGCCATCCACGCCGTGCTGACCGGCCCTGCTGAGCGCGCCGCACGCTGGCTGGCGGTTGCCGCCCGGCGCGGGCACACGGAAGCGCAGGCCATCTTCGGCCAATGGCTGCTCGATGGCCGCGGTGTCGAACGGAATCCGGCCGAAGCGTTGCTCTGGTTCAAGACGGCCGCGCTGTCGGGCCATGCCATGGCCGCCAACATGCTCGGCCGCTGCTACGAGCACGGCTGGGGCGCGCCCGCCTGCGACAAGACCGCCACGCACTGGTACGCGCGCGCCGCCGCTGCCGGCCTCGATTGGGGCCAGTACAACTACGCCACGAGCCTGCAGCTCGGCCGCGGCATTCCGGCTGATCGCGCCCGCGCCTTCACCCTCTTCCGGGCCGCGGCCGCACAAGGCCACGCCAAGTCGATCAACGTGCTCGGCGGCTTCTATGAAGACAGCTGGGAAGTCGAGGCTGACACAGCGATGGCCCTGCGCTGCTACCTGCGTGCAGCAGAGGGCGGCGACTTCCGCGGCCAGTTCAACGCTGCGCGCCTGCTTGCACTCGCCAACCGCGCAGACGACGCCCTCACCTGGATGCACGCCGTGCCGCACACCGCCACACCAGCCTTCCTCGCGAAGGCCCATGACTTTCTGGCCGGCCATCCCGATGCGCGCCTATGCGTGCTGGCCGCTGCGCTGGAAACCGCACCATCATGCTGCTGAAGATTCCAAAGGTCCTGACCAAGGAACAGGTTGCGCAGTGCCGCGCCACGATCGATGCCGCCGAATGGGTGGACGGCAAGGTCACGGCCGGCGTGCAGTCGGGCCAGGTGAAGCACAACATGCAGTTGCCCGAAGGCTCGCAGGCTGCGCGCGAGGTTGGCGCCTTCATCCAGGATGCGCTTTCGGCCAATACGCTGTTCTTCTCCGCCGCGTTGCCGCTCAAGGTGTTCCCGCCGCTGTTCAATCGCTACGCGGGCGGGCAGACCTTCGGCAACCACGTCGACAACGCCGTGCGCCACCTGCGCGGCACAGATTTCCGCATCCGCAGCGACCTCTCCTGCACGCTGTTCCTGACGGAGCCCGAAGACTACGACGGGGGCGAACTCGTTATCGACGACACCTTCGGCGAGCACCGCGTCAGGCTTGCGGCGGGCGACATGGTGCTCTACCCCAGCAGCAGCCTGCATCGCGTGACGCCCGTTACACGCGGCGCACGCGTCTGCGCATTCTTCTGGCTGCAGAGCATGGTGCGCAGCGAAGCGCATCGCACGCTGCTGTTCCAGATGGATACGGAACTGCAGCGGCTGATGGGGCTGCTAGGTCAGGACGACCCGTCAGTCATCGCCTTGACGGGGACGTATCACAACCTGCTGCGCGAGTGGGCCGACGCCTAGGTGGCTGCATCAAGCAAAGTACGCCCGCATCTCCTTGAGCAACGCCTCCGGCGCCTCTTCCGGCACGTAATGCCCGCACGGCACGGTGCCACCGCTCACATCGTCCGCCACGGCACGCCACAGTTCCAGCGGCTTGAAGCAACGTTGGATCACGCCATGCTCGCCCCACAGCACGCGAAGTGGCACGCTCACGCGCTTGCCGGCGTCGCGGTCGGCGCGATCATGTTCGAGGTCGATGGTGGCGGCGGCGCGGTAGTCCTCGCACATGGCGTGCACGCAGGCGGGCTCGCGCATGGCGGCGGCATAGGTCGCCATTGCTTCCGGGGCAAACGGTTCGAGCCCCGCGTGGCGCAGGCCCATCAGCTTGCCGATGTAGAAATCGGGCGTGGCGTTGATGAGCGTCTCAGGAAACGGCGACGGCTGGATCAGGAAGAACCAATGCCAGTAGGCGGATGCAAACGCCATGTCGGTGTGCTCGTACATCGCCAGCGTGGGGGCGATGTCGAGCAGCATGGCCCGCTCGACGTGCAAGGGGTGATCGACACACAGGCGATGCGCCACACGCGCCCCGCGATCATGCGCGCACAGCCGGAAGCGGCCGAAGCCGAGTGCGCGCATGACCTCCACCTGGTCCTGCGCCATGGTTCGCTTGCTGTATTCGGCGTGCCGGGCACTGCCGGCTGGTTTGGACGAGGCGCCATAGCCGCGCAGATCGGTCGCGACGACGGTGTAATCGTGTGCCAGCTCGTGCGCGACTTTGTGCCAGATCACATGGCTTTGCGGATGGCCATGCAGCAACAGCAGCGGTGGGCCGCTACCGCCGATCACCCCCGCGATTTCCACACCGTTGACCACCTGGCGGAACGGACGGAAGCCAGGAAACAGCGCGGCGTCTGCAGCAGCGGTGGCGGCATCGATGGAAAGCGGCGTGGTCATGCAAGTCTCCGGTGATCAGTCTTGGGTGAAGTGATGCGTGGCGAATGCTCCGCATGCTAGCGCAGAGCGGGCACGCGCGTTGCGGAACCATCCCCTGCCGTTCCCTTCTTTGGATTTCCCCTGACAAGGAGTTCGCCATGACCCCATTGCACGACTTGCGTATCGCCATCCTCGTCGACGACTTGTTCGAGCAGGCCGAGTTGGCCAGCCCCAAGCAGGCGCTGGAAGGCGCCGGTGCCAACGTCAGCATCGTCGCCCCCAAGGGCCCCAACGTAACGGGCCTGCACCATGCAACCAAAGGCGACACCTTCAAGGTGGACCTGACGCTGGATCAAGCCAAGGCTGACGACTTCGATGGGCTGGTGCTGCCCGGCGGGGTATTCAACGCCGATGCATTGCGCATCGTGCCGGCCGCGCAGGCCTTTGTGAAAGCGTTCGAGCGGGCGAAAAAGCCGATCGCCGTGATCTGCCACGGGCCATGGCTGATGGTGTCTGCCGGCCTGGTGCGCGGGCGCACGCTGACAAGCTGGCCGACGCTGCAGGACGACATCCGCAATGCCGGCGGCATGTGGGTGGACCGCGAAGTGGTGACCGACCGCAACTGGGTCAGCAGCCGCAAACCCGACGACCTGCCCGCCTTCAACCGCGCCTTCATTGAACTGCTGACGCAGCACGCCCATGTCTGAGCCCGGCGGGTAGACCGCGCACGGCGGGGTGCGGGATCGTTCCTATAATCAAACGACATGCTCTGCCCCTGTCGTGCCGGTTTGCCCAACCAGGAGACGCCATGCCCGCCGCCAAGCACCTGCCGCCCATGCTGCAGCACCTGACGCTGCCCGTGATCGGTTCGCCGATGTTCATCGTCAGCTATCCGGAACTGGTGCTGGCGCAATGCAAGGCCGGCATCGTCGGGGCATTTCCGGCCCTCAACGCGCGCCCGGCCGAGATGCTGGACGACTGGCTCACGCAGATGAACGAGGAGCTGGCGGCGTACCGCACCGCGCATCCGCACGAAGTGGTCGGGCCGATCGCCGTCAATCAAATCGTGCACCACTCAAACGCGCGGCTGGAGCAGGACGTGGCCACCTGCGTCAAACACAAGGTACCGATCTTCATCACCTCGCTGCGCGCGCCCGTCAAGGAGATCCTGGATGCCGTGCATAGCTACGGCGGGATCGTTCTGCACGACGTGATCAATCTGCGCCATGCCGAAAAGGCGCTGGAAGCCGGCGTCGACGGGCTGATCCTGGTGGCTGCGGGTGCGGGTGGGCATGCCGGCACACTGTCGCCATTTGCGCTGGTGGGCGAGGTGCGGCGCATCTTCGACGGGCCGATCGCGCTGTCGGGCGCCATTGCCACGGGCGACGCCATCCTTGCCGCGCAAGCCATGGGCGCGGACCTCGCCTACATCGGCACGCGTTTCATCGCCAGCCAGGAGGCCCACGCCGCCGAAAGCTACAAGCAAGCCATCCTGCGCGCGGCCGCGTCGGACATCGTCTACACCAACCTCTTTACGGGCGTGCACGGCAACTACATCCGCGAAAGCATCGAACTCGCGGGCCTGGATCCTGCGGCCCTGCCCGAGGCCGACAAATCGAAGATGAACTTTGGCGATGGCAGCTCGCGCGCCAAGGCCTGGAAAGACATCTGGGGTGCGGGGCAGGGGGTGGGGCAGATTGCCGATCTGCCGCCCGCGGCCGAAATCGTGGCGCGCATGAAGGCCGAATATGACGCGGCCAAGTTGCGTCTTGCGCTGCACCTGCGCCTCTAGACACCTGCCTGCATCGCCCCCCCCTGCATGCATGCCCCACTGCACTTAAATTGACTTGCGCTGGCGGCGCTTCTACATTCCAAAGATTCAAGCCACGATATGCGCGGAGCCACCGGATCGGCCACCGCGCAACCGTATGCGCAAGCATCCTTGGGGGGATGTCCGACAGGCGTCTGCTTTCCTGTTGCGCGCACCGACGACGACAAAAGGAGAACAAGATGACGCACTGCCCTGCGCCCGCGCGCCCGCTTACCAAGCTGGCGGCCGTGGCGCTGAGCGTGGCGGCCTCGGCGCTTACCCTGAGCCTGACCGGCTGCTCCACCCAGAACGCCGCGACCACGGCCCCCATCGAACAACGTCTGCCGCAGCCGAACGAAGCGCTCGTGCGCTCGGCCTATGTCTACGCGTTTCCGTTGATGATGACCGACGCGCTGCTGCAGACCACGTCTGCACTGGCGCCTGCCGGCACGTTCATGCACCAGCGCACGCTGGAAGACGAAGCCCTGCCCACCGGCGTGCGCGCCCGCGTGGACGTGCTCGCCAGCAGCGCCTTCGTCGATTTGCGTAACGGCCCGGTCGTCCTGAGCCTGCCCGATGCCGGGCGCCGACACCTCTGGGTGGCGCTGCACGACGGGTGGAACGACGTGTTCGAATCGCTCGGCAACCGCACCACCGGGGCGCGTGCCGCGCACTACGCCATCACGCCGCCGGGTTGGGAGGGCACGCTGCCCACGGGCGTCAAGCAGATTGCCGCGCCGACCAGCCTCGTCTGGGTGGTGGCACGGACGCAGGTGGCCGGCCCGCGCGACCTGACCGCCGCACGCCGCGTACAGGACCGCTACCGCATCACCCCGCTGGAGGCCTTCAGCAAGAGCACCCTGCGTGAGGCCGAAGCCGAAACCAAGGTCAACACGGACAAGGCCACCGACCTCGACGTCAGCCTGGATGCCGCGCGCCGCCGTGTCACCGCGCTGGACGCCAACAGCTACTTCACGCGCTTTGCCGAACTGCTCAAGGACAATCCGCCGCACGCAGCCGACTCCACGATGCTGCAATCGCTGCGTGATCTGGGCATCGTGCCCGGTGCGCCATTCGACGCCAAAGCCGTGAGCGCAGCCAACCTGAAGGTGATGGAGGGTGGGGTGGCGGCCGCGCGCGAAACGCTGGCGCTGGCCGTCAAGCAACCGTCCGTCACGCAGAATGGCTGGTTCATCCCGCGCATGATCGGCGCCTACGGGCTGGATTACGCACAGCGCGCCATCGTGGCGTGGAACGGCGGCGGCACCGACCTGCCGCAGGACATGCTCATCGCCACCGCCCGGACCGACGTCAACGGCATGGCGCTGGACAGCACGCACCGCTACGTCCTGCATTTCGAGCGCAACCAACTGCCGCCCGAGAATGCCGGCTGGGCCATCGCTGCCCTGTCCGCTGCCGAGCAGCCGCGCCGCGCGATCGAACGCCCGGGCCTGCGCAACGTGCTGAGCGAAGCTGATCGCCCGCGCCTGAACCGCGATGGCTCGCTCGACATCCTGATCCAGCGCGCACCGCCCAAGGGCATGCGCAACAATTGGCTGCCGCCGCCCAGCGGCCCGTTCCTGCTGCGCATGCAACTGACCTGGCCCAAGGAAGCGGCACTCGACGCATCGTGGCTGCCGCCTGCCGTACAGCGGCGGGACGCTGCAACCCAATAGCCAAGAGCGGCCGAGCGCGCGGTCAGGCCTCGGCCACCCGCACCACGAGCTTGCCGAAGTTGCGACCTTCGAGCAGGCCGATGAACGCGGCCGGGGCGTTCTCCCCGCTCTCGCCAACGCGATGGCCCCGCCATCTGGGCAAAGCACGACCCAGAGCGGGCCCAATTTGGCCGTGCCGCAAATTCCAGTTTACTAGAGATAAATTTCCATTAAACTGGATGGCATGGACATCCACCAACGTATCGCCCACCGCTTGCGCGAACTGCGCGACGCCCAGGGTCTGTCGCTCGACGCGCTGGCAGAGCGCAGCCAGGTCAGCCGTTCGGCCATCTCGCTCATTGAACGCGGCCAGAGCAGCCCGACCGCTGCGGTGCTGGATCGGCTCAGCTCCGCGCTGGGCGTGACGCTTGCCTCGCTGTTCGAAGACAGTCCCGCGCCGGCCGTGGAACCGTCGCCCGTATCACGCGCGGCAGATCAGCCCGAGTGGACCGACCCCGCCTCCGGCTACGTGCGCCGCAACCTGTCGCCGGCGGCGCGTTCGCCCTTGCAGCTCGTTGAGGTGCGCTTTCCGGCCGGCGAGCGCGTGGCCTACGACACCGGCGCGCGCGATGCCGAAATCCACCAGCAGGTGTGGGTGATCGAAGGTTCGATGGAAATGACCGTGGGCGACACACACTGGCGCCTCAATGCAGGCGACTGCCTGACCATGCGGCTGGATTGCCCGATCGTCTATCACAACCCCACACGGCGGCCGGCCCGCTACCTAGTCGCGCTGACAACCGTGTCCGCTGCCCACTGGAGGCCCTGATGATCGACACCCTGACCATCCGGCGCGTGGGCGCCAACGAGGCAAGCGCGTGTGTTGATGCGTTGGCCGATGTGCTGATCGATTGCGTGGAAGGCGGCGCGTCGGTGAGCTTCATGTGGCCGTTGTCTCGCGACAAGGCGCAGGCGTTCTGGCGCAACGTTGCCGAAGGCGTGGCGCGCGGCGAGCGCGCCTTGTTGATTGCCGAGGATGACGCGGGCGCCATCCAGGGCACCGTGCAATTGGTGCTCGCACAGCCGGAAAACCAGCCGCACCGCGCTGACATCGCCAAGATGCTCGTGCACCGACGTGCGCGCCGTCATGGCGTGGCGCAGCGGTTGATGGCGGCCATCGAAGACGAAGCGCGCGCCGAGGGCAAGACGGTGCTCGTGCTCGACACGGTGACGGGCGGCGATGCCGAGCGGCTATACGCACGCGCCGGCTGGCAGCGCGTGGGCGTGGTGCCCAACTACGCGCTGATGCCCGACGGGGCATTCTGCGGGACGACGTTCTTCTGCAAGCAGCTCACACCGTCGGCCCGCGCGGCCTAGTCGACCGATCAAATCGTCAACGTGCCGCGTCCGATTTCGATCACGCGGCCACCCACGTGGATCGTGCCGTCGGCATCCACACGCAGCGTCAGGTGGCAGGGTCGACCCACTGCGGCGCCCTGCTCGATGCGGTAGCTTGCCGGCAAAGCATGGCCCGTCGCGCGCAGCCAGCCGCCCAGGTTGGCGCACGCCGAACCGGTGCCCGGGTCTTCCCACAGGCCGGTGCCGTATTCGAAGAAGAAGCGCGAAGCCACCGGATCGTTACTGCCAGGCGCGGGCATGGTGAAGACGTAGGCGTTGCGCCCGTCGTTGCGGCTGCGCGGCCAGACATCGAAGGCTGACGGGTCGGGCCGGGCGCGCTCCACATCGGCGCGCGTCTTGACCGGCACCATAAGTTGTTCGATGCCTGCGTCAACCCACAGCGGCGGGCCCGCCAGCGCATCGGCGTCCAACCCGAGCATCTTGGCAATGGCCGGATCGGCTTCGCGCGTATTCAGCGCCCCCGAGCGCGGCGGCACGAGCGACCACCCCTCGTCCTGCGCCGTCAGCGATACGATGCCCGACTGGCAACGCAGCGTCAGCTCATTGCCTGGGCCGTACAGCTCGCGCACCACCTGCGCCGTCCCCAGCGACGGATGCCCGGCAAACGGCATCTCGTAATCGGGTGTGAAGATGCGGAAACGCGCCGTGGCGCCATCCGTGTCATCGGGAAAAATGAACGTGATCTCGGACAGGTTGAACTGGCGTCCGATGGCCTGCATGGTGGCGTCGTCCAGGCCCCGCCCGTCTTCAAAGACGGCGAGCTGGTTGCCGCCGAACGTGGATTCGGCAAAGACGTTGAGCAGACGGAAGGCGTAGCGCGGCATGGTGGCGTCCGGAGTGTGGGGAAGAAAAAAAGCGGTGTGGCGATACGTCATCATCAACGCATCCCCACACCGCCTCCATGCACACTTGCAGACAGTTCGCGCGAATCCGGCCTGACAGTTGGCGGACAGCGCGAATGCCGTGAAAGATTGCCGCTGACTTACTTGCGATAGTCGTACACGCCGCGGCCGGTCTTGCGGCCCAGGTAGCCGGCGGCCACCATTTCGCGCATCAGCATGGCCGGGCGGTACTTCGGGTCAGCAAACTCGGTGTACAGCACTTCCATCACGGCGAGCATGGTGTCCAGGCCGATCATGTCGGCCAGCGCCAGCGGCCCGATCGGGTGGTTGCAGCCGAGCTTCATGCCCTCGTCAATCTCCTCCGGCGAGGCCAGACCTTCGCCCAGCACGCAGAACGCCTCGTTGATCATCGGGCACAGGATGCGGTTGACGACAAAGCCCGGGCTGTTCTTGACCGTGATCGGCGTCTTGCCGAGCTGCTTGGCCAGCGCTTCCACAGACGCATGCGTGGCATCGCTCGTCTGCAGGCCGCGAATGACTTCGACCAGCGCCATCATCGGCACCGGGTTGAAGAAGTGCATGCCGATGAAGCGGCTCGCGTCCTGCAGCACGGCGGCCAGCTTGGTGATCGAGATGGACGACGTATTCGACGCCACGATTGCGTGCGGTGCGGCCGCAGCTTCGAGCTGCTTGAGAATCTTCACCTTCAGGTCGAAGTTCTCGGTGGCGGCTTCGATCACGAGGTCGGCGCGCTTGAGGTCGTCATAGCTGGTCGAACCGTGGATGCGTGCGAGCGCCGCAGCCTTGTCGGCTTCGGTCAGCTTTTCCTTCTTGATGAGCCGGTCCAGGCTGCCCGCCACCGTGGCAATGCCCTTCTGCACGGCGGCATCGCTGATGTCCACCATCACCACATCCAGCCCAACCACGGCGCACGCTTGCGCAATGCCGTTGCCCATTGTTCCGGCACCGACGATGCCGACGACTTGAATTGCCATGAACTGCTCCTCGTTTGGTATTGGAATGAGAGATGGAAATGAAACAGATTGCAGAGGATAAACGACGCGGCGATGCACAGAAAAGCCTTGCTGACGGTAACGTCACATTCCACCGGATCGCCGTATGATGACCGGCGTCGCGCCGCTCTCTCATCTCAGGCGCAAGGACGCTGGAAATGGACCGCTTTCTCAGTATTGAAGCCTTCGTGCGCGTGGCAGAAACGCGCAGCTTTGCCGAGGCCGCACGCCAGCTGGGCGTGACCAACTCGGTGGTCACCAACCGCGTGCAACAACTGGAGCGCTTTATCGAAGCGCCGCTGTTTCACCGCAGCACGCGGCACGTGCGTCTTTCCGAAGTGGGCGAAACCTACTACAAGCAATGCGCCGAAGCCGTCTGCATGCTGACGGACCTGACCGACCAGATGCGCGGCCTGCGCGCCACCCCCGCCGGCAAGCTGCGCATCCGCATGCTGCCCGGGTACGCACTCAGCCACTTTGCCGAGCCGCTGGCCAGGTTCGGGGCGCAGTACCCCGATATCCAGCTCGACGTGGTGGTCGACGACAGCGTGGTCGACCCGATTGCCGAGGGGTTCGACGTGGCGTTTCAGATCTTCCCGCCGATCAACGATTCGCTGATCGAGCGGCGCCTGTTCCCGCTGCGGCGCATGTTCTGCGCCACCCCCGCGTACGTCGAGGAGTACGGCATGCCGCAGCAGCCGGCCGATCTGCTGCAGCATTCGCTGGCGCTGTACTCCGGCTACCCGACCCGCAAGCGCTGGGTGTTCTCGCGCAATGGCGAGGCCAGCGCTGCGATGGACCTGCCCGAGCAGGTGCGCTCGAATTCAGTGCATCTGCTGCGCGACTACGCCCTCACCAGCGCCGGCATTGCCTGCCTGCCCACCCTCGTCATCAGCGACGATCTGGTCGCCGGCCGCCTCGTACCCGTGCTTGCCGACTACGACCTGACACCGCTGCACTTCTCCGCCGTGTATCCGGCGACGCAGCGCCAGGCCGTCAAGGTGTGCGCATTGATCGATTGCCTCGCCAGCTACCACGCTGGCGAGCCGGCATGGGACACGCCTTTGCTCGAGCGCGGCTGGGTCCGCTAACTGCCGCGTGCGCCGAATCCCACGACTGGCGCGCGTATCCAGGGTACCGATGGAATGTTTCGGGAAGTCGCGACGATTGTTCGGCAATCGCAAAAACTGCACTCGCCGATTGAGCGTTGCGCCCGGTACGCAACTTCCTATCATGGTTGGGCCGTTGATCGCGCCGCGCCGATGCGGCGTCAGATCTGCAGCGCCCCCCTCGCATCTCCTATCGGAACCGGATACGGCCATGAATCCCAAGCTGGAAGTCCTTACCCCGCAGAACTGTCAACTGATCTTCATCGACCACCAGCCGCAAATGGCCTTCGGCGTGCAGTCGATCGATCGCCAGGTCCTGAAGAACAACACCGTCGGCCTTGCCAAGGCCGCGAAGATCTTCAACATCCCCACCACCATTACGACCGTCGAGTCGCAGAGCTTCTCGGGCTATACCTACCCGGAATTGCTCGATGTGTTTCCGGATCAGGAACTGCTCGAACGCACCTCGATGAACTCCTGGGACGACCAGAAGGTGCGCGATGCCTTGGCAAAGAACGGCCGCAAGAAGGTGGTCGTCTCGGGCCTGTGGACGGAAGTGTGCAACTGCACCTTCGCGCTATCGGCCATGCACGATGCCGACTACGAGATCTACATGGTCGCCGACGCCTCGGGCGGCACGTCGAAGGAGGCGCACGACTACGCCATGCAGCGCATGATCCAGGCTGGCGTGGTGCCCGTGACGTGGCAACAGGTGCTGCTGGAATGGCAGCGTGACTGGGCCCACCGCGACACGTATGACGCCGTCATGAAGCTGGTCAAGGAACACTCCGGTGCCTATGGCATGGGCGTGGACTATGCCTACACGATGGTGCACAAGGCTTCGCAACGCACGGCCACGCCGCACGAGGCGCTGGCGCCCGTGGCGGCCAACTGATCGCGCTGCCGCCCCTAAAAGAAGACGCTGCTCCGGCCGGGCGACGCATGTGCAACCGCATGCGTCGCCCTGTCGTCCATTCAATCAGCCACCACCCTCTCTCATTCCCATGCAAACGATTACCACCCAAGACGGTACGCGTATTTTTTACAAGGACTGGGGCAGCGGCAAGCCCGTCGTCTTCTCGCACGGCTGGCCGCTCAATGCCGACGCCTGGGACGCGCAGATGCTGTTCCTGGTGCAGAAGGGTTTTCGTGTCATCGCGCATGACCGGCGCGGCCATGGCCGTTCCGACCAGCCGTCGCAGGGCAACGACATGGACACCTATGCCGACGACCTGGCAGCGCTGCTCGATGCGCTCGACATCCAGGGCGCCACGCTGGTCGGCCACTCCACAGGCGGTGGCGAAGTCGCGCACTACATCGGCCGCCATGGCACCAGGCGCGTCGCCCGCGCGGTGCTGATCGGCGCAGTGCCGCCCATCATGCTCAAGACGGCATCCAACCCGAAGGGCTTGCCGATGGACGTGTTCGACGGCATCCGCAAGGGTGTGGCCGACAACCGCTCGCAGTTCTACCGTGATCTCGCCACGCCGTTCTTCGGCTTCAACCGGCCCGGCGCAAAGGTCTCGCAGGGCACCATCGATGCCTTCTGGGCGCAGGGCATGACCGGCGGCATTCATGGCCAGTACCTGTGCATCAAGGAATTCTCGGAGGTCGACTACACCGAAGACCTGAAGAAGATCGAGGTGCCGGTGCTGTTCCTGCATGGCGACGACGACCAGATCGTTCCGATCGACGATTCGGCCAGGCTGGGCGTGGAGCTGGTGAAAAACGGCACGCTCAAGGTCTATCCGGGCGGCTCGCACGGCATGTGCGTGACCGAAGCGGACAAGGTCAACGCGGACCTGCTGGCGTTTATCACCGGCTGACCTGGGCGGGCGGCGCACGTCGAGCGCGCCGCCCTTCGCATTCTGGATCTGGAGCCCTCGCTTTGAAGCCCTACCTCATCTCCATTGGCGTCGGCATGCTGGTCGGCATCATCTACGCACTGCTGCACGTCCGCTCACCGGCGCCACCGGCAATTGCGCTGGTCGGGCTGCTCGGCATGCTGATCGGCGAACAGGTCGTACCGGCCGCGCAGCGCCTGCTGGCCGGCGAGCCGATCACCATGGCGTGGTTCCGCCACGAGTGCGTGCCGAAGATCACCGGCGCACCGCCCCAAGTGCCACCCGCGGCGCAACCAACGGACCTGGCCGCCACCGGCGGCTCTGGCGGCACCACGCCGCGCAACCCGAGCTGACGCCATGACACGCCTTTCGCTCGACCCCTTGCACGCTGCAGCCCCTGCCGATACCGCCCTGCACGTTGGCCTGCTGTTCCTGCGCCTGACCGGCAGCGCCCTGCTGATTGCCGTACACGGGCTGCCCAAGGTGCTGCACTACAGCCAGGAACTCACGCGCATTGAAGACCCGTTCCACATGGGCGCCGCCCCCACACTGCTGCTGGCGATCCTGTCGGAAACACTGTGTCCGCTGCTGGTTGCGCTCGGCCTGCTCACACGCTTGGCGTGTCTGCCCATCGTCGCCACGTTGCTGGTGGCCATGCTGGTGGTGCATCCTGACTGGTCGCTTGCCGATGGGCAGTTCGGATGGATGCTGCTGATCATCTTCACCACGGTCCTGATTGCCGGACCCGGACGTTTTTCGATCTACCCCAAATACTGACGCAATGACCGCCGACCTCATCCTGCACAACGGCCGCATCCACACGGTCGACCGCGAACGCCCCACCGCCAGCGCCGTTGCCGTGCGTGACGGCCGCTTTGTTGCCGTGGGCGACGATGCGACCGTGATGGCCCAGCGCGGCGCCTCCACCCAGATCATCGACCTGCGCGGGCGCACCGTCATCCCCGGCCTGAACGATTCGCACCTGCACCTGATCCGGGGCGGGCTGAACTACAACCTGGAGCTGCGCTGGGAAGGCGTGCCCTCCCTGGCAGACGCGATGCGCATGCTCAAGGAGCAAGCTGCGCGCACGCCGTCGCCGCAATGGGTACGCGTGGTGGGCGGCTGGACGGAATTCCAGTTTGCCGAGCGCCGCATGCCCACGCTGGAAGAGCTGAACCAGGCCGCACCCGATACGCCCGTGTTCGTGCTGCACCTGTACGACCGCGCTCTGCTCAACCGCGCGGCGCTGCGCCAGGTCGGCTACACCAAGGACACGCCGAACCCGCCGGGCGGCGAGATCCAGCGCGACGCGTCCGGCGAGCCCACCGGCATGCTGATCGCCAAGCCCAACGCGATGATCCTGTACGCGACGCTGGCCAAGGGGCCGAAGCTGCCGCCGGAATACCAGGTCAACTCCACGCGCCAGTTCATGCGCGAACTGAACCGCCTGGGCGTGACAAGCGCCATCGACGCAGGCGGCGGCTTCCAGAACTACCCGGAAGACTACGAAATCATCCGCGAGCTGTCGGTGCAGAACCAGCTCACCATCCGCATCGCTTACAACCTCTTCACGCAAAAACCGAAAGAGGAACTGGCCGACTTCAAGAACTGGACCGGCAGCGTGCAATACCGCCAGGGCGATGACTTCTTCCGCCACAACGGCGCGGGCGAAATGCTCGTCTTCTCCGCAGCCGACTTTGAAGACTTCCTGCAGCCGCGCCCCGACCTGCCCGAGACGATGGAGCAGGAGCTGGAAACCGTGGTGCGCCACCTTGTTGCGCAACGCTGGCCGTTCCGGCTGCACGCCACCTACGACGAATCGATCTCGCGCATGCTCGACGTGTTCGAGCGCGTGAACCGCGACATTCCGTTCAACGGCCTGCCGTGGTTCTTTGACCATGCGGAGACGATTTCGCCGAAGAACATCGAACGCGTGCGCGCACTGGGCGGCGGCATCGCCATTCAGGATCGCATGGCCTTCCAGGGCGAATATTTTGTCGACCGCTACGGCGCTGCCGCCGCAGAACAGACGCCACCCATCAAGCGCATGCTGGCCGAAGGCGTGCCGGTGGGCGCCGGCACCGACGCCACGCGCGTGTCGAGCTATAACCCGTGGACGTCGCTGTACTGGCTGGCGAGCGGGCGCACCGTGGGCGGCATGGCGCTGTATCCGGAGGGGCTGCCGCGCGAGGTGGCGCTGGAGCTGTACACGCACGGCAGCGCATGGTTCTCGGCAGACCAGGGCAACAAGGGGCAGATCAAGGTCGGGCAACTCGCCGACCTGGCAGCGTTGTCGGCGGATTTCTTCAGCGTGCCCGAGGCCGACATCAAGACCATCGAATCGGTGCTGACGGTGGTGGGCGGCCGCATCGTCTACGGGGCAGCGGAGTTCTCCGAGTTCGGCCCGCCGCCGATTCCGGTGCTGCCGGAGTGGTCGCCCGTGGCACGCGTGCCGGGGCACTGGCGGCCGGCTGCGCCGTTGCAGCAGCAGGTGCACCAGTGCGTTGGCTCATGCTCCGTGCACGGCCATGCGCATCAGAAGGCCCGCACGGCCAACGTGCCCACGACCGACTTCCGCGGATTCTGGGGCGCCTTCGGGTGTTCGTGCTTTGCCTTCTGAAACGGCGACGACAGCGACGGCAGCGCCAGCGTCGGCGCGTTTCCTGATCGCCCAGGGAACGCTGCTGGCGTTTGTCGCCGGCTATGTGGATGTGGTCGGCTTTGCGGCGTTGTTTGGGCTGTTCACCGCGCACGTTACGGGCAACTTCGTGATGATCGGCCTGGAGCTGGCGGGCTCCGGGCAAGGCGTGCTGGCCAAGCTGCTAGCGCTGCCGATGTTCGTGCTGGCCGTGGCGGCGACCAAGCTGGCCGTGACAGCGCTCACACAGCGCGGGGTGGCGCCGCTGCGGCCGCTGCTGTTCGCGCAGGCCGTGCTCCTGCTGGCGTTCATGGTGGCGGGGTTGCTGGCGCTGCCAATTCAATCGGCGGATGCACCGGCCACGATTGTTGTCGGGCTCATCGGCGTTGCAGCGATGGGCGTGCAGAACGCCAAGGCGCGCATCGTGCTGTCGGAGCATGCACCCACGACCATCATGACCGGCAACACGACGCAGATCGTGATCGACGTGGTCGAACTGCTGTCGCCGGGTGGTACGCAGAAGGATGTTGCGCGCACGCGGTTGCGGAAGATGGTGCCGCCGCTGGCCGGGTTCGCCACGGGCGCGGTGCTGGGGGCGTTGGCGTTTGCAACGTTTTCGTTCTGGTGCGTGTTGCCGCCGGTGGGCATCTTGGCGGTCCTGGCTGTGATGCAGCGGTAGGTTTTGTTTCTGTGTCGTGGATGTTTTTTGCCTACGCCGGCGGCGGGCGGGTGTGGTTCAGCCCCCCTTTCGTTCCCTGCCGGGCACGACTCACTTTTCTTTGTCTTGCCAAAGAAAAGTAAGCAAAAGAAAGGCGCGCCCGAGATGGCGACTTCCCCTTGAATTTATGTCGCAGAGAGGGGAAGGGAAAAACTCGCTTCGCTCAGACAGTTTCCCTTCCTTTTTCCTCTCTGCAACAGAAATTCAAGGCGCCATCTAGGGCCCCAACGGCCACACCATCGAAGCACAACTGCAGTCGCAGATAGCAGCACAACGCGGAGCAAAGCGAGCAGCAACAGCAACAAGCAAGAGCCACTCGGGCACGCAGACCAACGGTTTGGTAGTTGACGTTCCTGCCCTAGATGGCGCCTTGAATTTTCGTAAGCGGGCGGAAAATAGGCGGGGAACTGTCTGAGCGAAGCGAGTTTTCCCCGCCTCCGCCCGGTTACGCAAATTCAAGGAAGGGGTCGCCGTCTCGGGCGCGCCTTTCTTTGCTTACTTTCTTTGGGCAAGACCAAAGAAAGTGAGTCAGCCCCGGCAGGGGATGAAACAAGGGATGCACCACAAACAAAAAACCAAAACCCAAACCCCCTACATATTCCGCCGATACTCCCCCCCCACCTCAAACAACGCATGCGTAATCTGCCCCAGCGAGCAAACCCGCACCGCGTCCATCAACACCGCAAATACGTTCTGATCCTCGATCACCGCCCGCTGCAGACGCTGCAGCATGGCCGGCGCTTCCCCAGCATGCCGTGCGTGAAAATCCTGCAGCCGCGCGAGTTGGCTCTGCTTTTCCTCCTCGCTTGAGCGCGCCAGTTCAATGTGCGGCGGCACCACGCTCTCTGCGTCCGGATTGCGGAACGTATTCACACCGATGATCGGCAGCGAGCCGTCGTGCTTGCGCTGCTCATACAGCATCGACTCTTCCTGGATCTTGCCCCGCTGGTAGCCGGTTTCCATCGCGCCAAGCACGCCGCCGCGCTCAGCAATGCGCTCGAACTCCTGCAGCACGGCTTCTTCCACCAGGTCCGTCAGTTCATCGATGATGAAGCTGCCCTGGTTCGGGTTCTCGCACTTGGCCAGGCCCCATTCGCGGTTGATGATGAGCTGGATGGCCAGCGCACGCCGTACAGACTCGGCCGTCGGCGTGGTGATGGCCTCGTCGTACGCATTCGTGTGCAGGCTGTTGCAGTTGTCGTAGATGGCGATCAGCGCCTGCAGCGTCGTGCGGATGTCGTTGAAGGCGATCTCCTGCGCGTGCAGGGATCGGCCTGACGTTTGCACGTGGTACTTCAGCTTCTGGCTGCGCTCGGTCGCGCCGTACTTGTCACGCAGGGTCACCGCCCAGATGCGGCGCGCGACGCGGCCGAGCACGTTGTACTCCGGGTCCATGCCGTTGGAGAAGAAGAACGACAGGTTCGGCGCGAAATCGTCGATGTGCATGCCGCGCGCGAGGTACGCCTCCACATACGTGAAGCCGTTGGCCAGCGTGAAGGCGAGTTGCGAGATCGGGTTCGCGCCCGCCTCGGCAATGTGGTACCCCGAGATCGATACCGAATAGAAATTGCGCACCTGGTGGTGCACGAAATATTCCTGGATATCGCCCATCACCTTGAGCGAAAACTCGGTCGAGAAGATGCAGGTGTTCTGCCCCTGGTCTTCCTTGAGGATGTCGGCCTGCACCGTGCCGCGCACGTTCTGCAGCACCCATGCGCGGATCTTCGCCTCCTCGTCCTGCGTTGGCTCGCGGTGGTTGTCCGCGCGGAACCGGGCCAGGTTCTGATCGATGGCGGTGTTCATGAACATTGCCAGGATCGTCGGTGCCGGCCCGTTGATCGTCATGGATACCGACGTGGCAGGGCTGGTCAGATCAAAGCCGTCGTACAGCACTTCCATATCGTCGAGCGTGGCGATGGACACGCCCGAATTGCCGACCTTGCCGTAGATGTCCGGGCGCAGCGCCGGGTCTTCGCCGTAGAGCGTGACGGAGTCGAACGCGGTGGAGAGCCGCTTGGCGTCCATGCCTTCGGAGACGAGCTTGAAGCGCCGGTTGGTGCGGAAGGCATCGCCCTCGCCCGCGAACATGCGCGTCGGGTCTTCGTTCTCACGCTTGAAGGCAAACACGCCGGCGGTGTACGGAAAACTGCCCGGCACGTTTTCCCGCATCAGCCAGCGCAGTACTTCGCCATCGTCTTCATAGGGCGGCAGCACGACCTTGCGGATGGTGGTGCCGGAGAGCGTGGTGTGCGTAAGCTGCGTGCGGATTTCCTTGTCGCGGATCTTCACGACGTATTCGTCGCCGGAATAAGCACGGCGCAGGTCAGGCCACATGGCGAGCAGCTTGCGTTCGGTGGCGCCGAGTTGTGCGTCGCGCTCGGCCGCTTGCTTGTCCAGTGCGGACAGCGTCTGCACGGTGGCGCCCGCCTGCTCCAGCATGCGGTGGCTGGCCCGCAACTGCTGGCGCTCCCGCGCGAGGCGGCTTTGCGCATCGACGCGGCGGTGGTAGCTGCGCACCGTATCGGCCAGCTCCGCCAGGTAGCGCACGCGCGCGGGCGGCACGATGGCGTCGTGGCTGGTGGAACATTTGCCGGCCGGACGCGGCAACGTGCGCTCGGCCAGCGCCATGCCGCGCTCGGTCAGCCGATCGGCCAGCGTGTGATACAGCGCCGTCACGCCGTCGTCATTGAAGTGCGAGGCCTGCGTGCCGAACACCGGCATGTCTTCAGGCCGGGCATGCCATTGCTCACGGTTGCGCTGCACCTGCTTGGCGACGTCGCGCCACGCGTCTTGCGCGCCCTTGCGATCGAACTTGTTGATGGCCACCAGATCGGCAAAATCGAGCATGTCGATCTTCTCCAACTGGCTGGCGGCGCCAAACTCGGGCGTCATCACATACAGCGACAAATCGACATGCGGCACGATGGCCGCGTCGCCCTGTCCGATGCCGGAGGTCTCGACAATGATGAAATCGAACCCGGCGGCACGGCATGCGGCAATCACGTCGGGCAGCGCGTCGGAGATCTCGCGGCTGGCCTCCCGCGTGGCCAGCGAGCGCACGAAGATGTTCGGATGATTGATCGCGTTCATGCGAATGCGGTCGCCCAGCAGGGCGCCGCCCGACTTGCGCCGCGACGGATCGATCGAGATGACGGCGATGCGCAGCGCGTCCTGCTGGTCGAGCCGGACGCGGCGGATCAACTCATCGGTGAGCGACGACTTGCCCGCACCGCCCGTGCCCGTGATGCCGAGCACCGGCGTCGGCGTGGCCATCGCAGCCGCGTGCACGGCCTCGCGCAGTGCCGGATCGATACGGCCCGATTCCAATGCGGTGATCAATTGCGCCAGGGCGCGGCGGTTGCCGTTGGCGACGGGCTCCAGCGTGGCCGGCGCATAGATGGAGAGATCGATATCGCAGCGCTGCACCATGTCGGCAATCATGCCGGCCAGGCCCATGCGCTGGCCGTCTTCGGGGCTGTAGATGCGCGCGACGCCGTAGTCCTGCAACTCGCGGATCTCCGTCGGCACGATCACACCGCCCCCGCCGCCGAACACCTGGATGTGCTCGCCGCCGCGTGCGCGCAGCGCGTCGATCATGTACTTGAAGTATTCGACATGGCCGCCCTGGTAGCTGGACACCGCAATGCCCTGCACGTCTTCCTGCAGCGCGGCGTTGACCACCTCGTCTACCGAACGGTTGTGCCCGAGGTGGATCACCTCGCAGCCCATCGACTGCAGGATGCGCCGCATGATGTTGATCGACGCGTCATGCCCGTCGAACAACGATGCGGCCGTCACGAAGCGCACCTTGTTGCGCGCCGGCGCAGGCTCGCTGGCGGGCGTGGGATCGGCCGCGCGGGCAGCGGAAAGATCGGTCATGTCTCCACCTTCGAAAAGTGGGCGCCGGCGTTGGATGTGTTGTACGACGCACAAGGCGAGGCGTGCCGGTCGGCGGGTCGAACAGACAGTATTTTCGGGGTTGACGCACTCGTCAACCGGCCGCACGGTGCGCCAGCACTTCCAGTGCTTCGTTACCTGCAGCTTCATGGTGCCCGGAGCGCGATTCCTTCCAACAGGCACGCCGCCGCCCCGCCGTGGTTTGCGCAAATGGCGGGGCGGGAACGGTCCGATCTCGGTGCAACACCCAGCTTGCACACAATCGATACAAATCGTTAGAGTCAGATTTTGGTCGGAGAGGGGTCCGGCCATAGGGGGATATTCCAATGCCAAGCCGCGCAACGATGCGCTGGTGTCTGACCGCCTTGCTGGCGTGGTCCGGCCACGCCCTGGCGTGGGACTACACGCCTGGCGCCATCCCGGGGCTGATCAGCGTGCTTGGTTTCCTGACCGTGCAATCGCAGGCGCTCGACCGCGCCATCCAGCGCTTTCCCGGCCAGCGTGAAGAGCTGATCCGCGCCCGTACCCAGTTCGACAACACCTTCCCGCAGGCGCTGGCCCGCACGCGCCGCCTGATCGCCGGCATTCCGCTATCCGACGACGAGCGGCAACTGCTGATCGAGCGCGCACTGGATATTCACCAGCCCAGCGTGATGACAGCCACCCAGACTGCCCAGACGGCCCACGCGCTGGCCGAGCGCGTGGTTGCACGTGCGCAAGGCAATCAGGATCGCGCCACGCTGCAGACGCTGCTGGCGGTGGTCTACGACGACCGCCCCGCCGATGAGCTGGGCAGCCGCTTCACACAGGCCGTGACGTTGTCTGACTGGCCGAATGCGCGCGGTGCGAGCCTCGGCCTGCGGCTGCCGTTCTCCTGGGAGCGCGTGCCGCCCACGCCGCCGCGCAAGCCCGACCCGGCGCGGGTGGCGATCGGCGCGTGGGCCAACCAGGGGGGCTCGGGGCTGTCGCGCATTGAACTGATCGTGCATCCCACCGAAGGCGACCCCGAAACCGTCCCTGACAGCCGCGAGCCTCGCTGGATGCGCGATGCCGTCAAGCAAGCTGTGGCCGCCCCTTGCCGGCTAATTGGCTGGGGCACGCAATCGTTCGGCGGGCGCCCCGGCGTGTGGGCCAGCTACATCGGCGAATCGCCCGGCCCGCACATCCCCCGCGCGCCGGGCAACACGCTGGTCGGCCGCGTCTTCATGGTGCCGACCGACGGCGCGCTGCTGATGCTGCACGTGCAGTCTCCCGCCACATCGCCCGAGCAGGCCAGCACCGTGCGCTTGCGGTACGAGCCTCTGTGGAACGCCGTGGCGGCATCGTTTAGCGTCGCGGGCGCCAAGCCGTAACCTTCCCAAGGCGTAACGCACCACGACGGCGCATTTGGCGCGGCGCTCGCACCAATTCAAGGCACTCACGCACCGATTTCGGGCTCGCCTCAACGCGCCGCCCGACCACGACCTCGCGCGCACGGCCCTGGTGCGCCATGTCACCTTTTTGCACACCGTTGGAACAAGAATTGCATCTGTCGGCGCTTTTTGCGTCATTTGTGGGCACGCACTGCACCCGGATGGCGCTGATCCCTCAACCCGCACGACAACCGCAATGAACTCCATCAAAACCGGGGGCGACGCGCTCTTCATCCTGCTGGGCGCGATCATGGTGCTGGCCATGCATGCCGGCTTCGCGTTCCTTGAGCTGGGCACCGTCCGCAAGAAGAACCAGGTCAATGCGCTGGTCAAGATCCTGGTCGACTTTGCCGTGTCGACCATCGCGTACTTCTTCATCGGCTATTCGATTGCGTACGGCGTCAATTTCTTTACCGGCGCCGATGTGCTCGCCCAGCAGAACGGCTATGAGCTGGTGAAGTTCTTCTTCCTGCTGACCTTCGCGGCGGCCATCCCGGCCATCATCTCGGGCGGCATTGCCGAGCGCTCGCGCTTCGAACCCCAACTGGCGGCGACCTTCGTGCTGGTGGGCTTCGTCTACCCGTTCTTTGAAGGCATCGCCTGGAACGAGCGCTTCGGCATCCAGCACTGGCTGCAGAGCGTGACGGGCGCGGAGTTCCATGACTTTGCCGGCTCGGTGGTTGTCCATGCCGTGGGTGGCTGGATCGCGCTGCCGGCAGTGCTGCTGCTTGGCGCCCGCCACGGCCGCTACAGAGACGACGGCCGCATCGCCGCGCATCCGCCGTCGAACATCCCGTTCCTGGCAGCCGGCGCCTGGGTGCTGGCAGTGGGCTGGTTCGGCTTCAACGTGATGAGCGCGCAGACGCTCGACAAGATGAGCGGCCTGGTTGCCATCAACTCGCTGATGGCCATGGTGGGCGGCACGCTCACCGCGTGGTGGATGGGCAAGAACGACCCGGGCTTCTCGTACAACGGGCCGCTGGCGGGCCTGGTGGCCGTGTGCGCAGGCTCCGACGTGATGCACCCGCTGGGGGCGCTTGCCGTCGGCGGCATTGCGGGCGTGCTGTTCGTCTGGATGTTCACGCGCGTGCAGAACGTCTGGCGCATCGACGACGTGCTCGGCGTGTGGCCGCTGCATGGTCTGTGCGGCGCGTGGGGCGGCATCGCGGCCGGCATCTTCGGCCTGAAGGCGCTGGGCGGTCTGGGCGGTGTGTCGTTCTGGGCGCAGGTGGCGGGCACGGCAGGCGGCATTGTCATTGCGCTGATTGGCGGCACGGTGGTGTATGGCACCCTGCGCAAGCTCGTGGGGCTGCGGCTGGACCGCGAGGCCGAGTTCATGGGCGCCGACCTGGCGATCCACCGCGTCTCATCCACGCCGGAATCGGAAACCCACTGGTAAGCAGGGGCGTCGAAAGAAGGCGCGCGCGGCGCTTGCTACAGTGAAAGCGTGTTCCCCCGCCCAACTGCAGGAGTGCCGCATGCCCGATATCGATCCGAATCACCCCATTACCGTGGAGTCGAACCCGCGCCGCGTGACGGTGAGCCTCAACGGCTTCACCATCGCCAGCACGCATCTGGCGCGCACGCTGCGCGAGGCGTCGTACCCGCCGGTGCAGTACATCCCGCGCGACGATGTGCAGATGAACCTGCTGGAGCGCACGCAGCATCACACGCATTGCCCCTACAAGGGCGACGCGTCGTACTACACCATCGTGGCCGGCGATGTGCGCGCCGACAACGCCGTCTGGACGTACGAACAGCCCAAACCCGTCGCGCGTGAAGTGGCGGGCTATCTCGCGTTCTATCCGGACAAGGTGACCATCCAGGAGGAATGAGTGCGCAGGCGCTGCTGACATGCCGCTGTCATGCAGGCGGCGCACGATGTGCATGTTCCTCTTCTCACGGATCCTCTTTCCGTGAAAGTTCCGAGACCCGGCGCAGCATGATCTGTGGCCGGGTATTTTTTTGGGCGGATGCCGGTGCTATTCTCGGCGGCACCATGCTGGACTTCCGCACTTACGGCCTCGCTGCACCTCCGCACTCGCACGACTTCATGCAGGTCGTGATGCCCGCACGCGGCATCCTGGAGATGGACGTAGACGGCCGCGGCGGCCGCGTCGACACGCACCACGCGGCGCTCATTCCGGCCGGCGCCACGCATGCGTTTGAAGCCACGGGCGCCAACCGCTTCATCGTGTTCGACATTCCCGGGCAGGCCGCTGACGCCCCCGGCCTGGGCGGCCTGGCCGATCGCGTGTTCTTTCCGCTCACGCCGGGCCTGCGCGCGCTGACGACGTGGCTGCAAGACGCGCCCATCGTCGACACGGTGCTGGCCAATGCGTGGTCGTCACTCGCGCTGGCGACGCTGGCCGCGCATCCGGCCAACCAATCCACGCAGATACGCGCACGCGCCGATGCGCGTGCCGAGCGCGTATGGCACGCGATTGAACACCGCTACGCCGAGCCGCTCACCGTCGATGCGCTCGCCGCAGAAGTCGGTGTGAGCGCGCGTCGCCTCGCCACGCTGTTCCGTGCGGCATACGGCACCACGCTGCACGCGCATCTGGCCGAGGTACGGCTGCGGCATGCGTTGACGCTGCTGGAAACCACCGCCCTGCCCATCGCCGAGGTTGCCGCGCGCACCGGCTACTACGACCAAAGCGCCCTCACGCGCCACCTCAAAGCCGCACACGGCATCACCCCCGCCGCGGTGCGGCGCTAGCCCCACCCATTTCCGTTTTTGCCAAAGCGCAGCCGTCTTCGCCAAGACGCGCGGCGCGCGCACGCGCAGAGTGCCGGTTCGATTGATCTTTCCGGGCAGACGCTCCATGGCTGTTGGCGACACCTCCACTGCAACGCATCTTCATCACGGTCAGCACGACACACGGCGTGACCACCTGACGGGCATCGGCTACGGCGTCGCGGCCGGGGCGCTGTGGGGCGTCATCTTCGTCGCGCCGAAGATGCTGCCGCAGTTCTCGCCCTTAGCGCTTTCGGCAGCCCGGTATGTGTTGTACGGCGTGTTGTCGCTGGTGCTGGCACTGCCGGTGTGGCGCACGCTATGGCGCAAACCGACTCGGCGTGATTGGGTGGCGCTGCTGCTGTTATCGCTGCCGGGCAACATTCTTTACTACCTGTGCGTGGCGGGTGGCGTGCAGCGCGCGGGCGTGGCACCGGTGTCGCTCATCGTCGGGTTGCTGCCGGTCACGGTCACGCTCGCGGGCGCAGCCGAACGGGGCAGCCTGCCCATGCGCCGTCTGGCCCTGCCGCTGCTGATGGCCGTGGCCGGTGTGGTGTGCATCTACCTGGATGCGCCCGACGTGCATTCGGATGCGGGCGGCAGAACCTATTTCATCGGCCTGCTGATGGCCGCGGGCGCGCTGGGGTGCTGGACGGTGTATGCGGTGTGCAATGCGCGGTACCTGCGCGCGCGGCCGCAGTTCACCAGTCGGGAGTGGTCGCTATTGACTGGCGTTGCGACTGGGGTGTTGTCACTGGCACTGGCCGTGCCGGCGTTTTTCATGCCCGGCATGGCGACGGCTTCTGCGCAGCCCGCATCGGCGTGGGGGATGTTCTGGCTGGTGAATATGGGGGTGGCGCTGGGGGCGTCGGTGCTGGGGAATAGCCTGTGGAATGCGGCCAGCCGCAAGTTGCCGCTGACGCTGTCGGGGCAGTTGATTGTGTTTGAGACGGTGTTTGCGTTGGTGTATGGGTTTATCTATGAGGCTCGATGGCCTCATGGGCTTGAGGTGGCGGCTGCGGTTTTGTTGGTGAGTGGGGTGGGGTTGGCGGCTCGGCGGCATGGGTAGGTTTTTTGTTTGGGCTGTTTTGGACGTGGTGGTCCATCCCCTGTTTCATCCCCTGCCGGGGCTGACTCACTTTCTTTGGTCTTGCCCAAAGAAAGTAAGCAAAGAAATGCGCGCCCGAGATGGCGAAAGATTCCTTCAATTTCCGTAACCGGGCGGAGGCGGGGAAAACTCGCTGCGCTCAAACAGTTCCCCGCCTTTTTTCCGCCCGCTTACGAAAATTGAAGGCGCCATCAAGGGCAGGAAAGTCAAAGGCCAAACCATCTCAGCGCCAGCCCAAACGACAAAGCCAACCTCGCGACGGGTTGGCCTTTTTCTTTTGACGTTGAGCCCTTGATGGCGCCTTGAATTTGTGTGAGCGGGCGGATCAAGGAAGGAGGCTTGTCTGAGCGCAGCGAGTTTGCCTCCTTCCCCGCACGGTCACACAAATTCAAGGGGATGTCGCCATCTCGGGCGCGCCTTTCTTTTGCTTACTTTTCTTTGGCAAGACAAAGAAAAGTAAGTCGTGCCCGGCAGGGTACGAAAAGCGGATGGACCACCAACCCCAAAACCAAAAACAAAAACAAAAACAAAAACAAAAACAAAAACAAAAAACCCCCGCCCCATTTGACGCCCCAAATTTTTCATGGATAACTGTGTCCCCTCCCCCCAACAACACAGCGAGCCACTCCATGACCGTCCAAACCTGGCTGGCCTTCATCGGCGCCAGCATCATCATCCTGCTCATCCCGGGCCCGACCATCCTCTTGGTGATCGGTGATTCGCTGGCCAACCGTGGCCGTTCGGCGTGGAGCACCGTTGCCGGCGTGGCGGCAGGCGACACGACCGCCATGACCATTTCCCTTGCCGGTGCGGGCGCGCTGCTCGCCGCTTCGGCCACGGCCTTCACGGCACTCAAGCTCATCGGCGGTTCGTACCTCGTTTATCTGGGCATCAAGTCCATCCTCAGCGCCCGCCGCCTGCGCGATGACGTACAGGCGGACGCGCCCGAGGCCGCCATCCCTGTTCAGCAGAAGTCCGCTGGCCGCCGCTTCCTGTCGGCCTGGACGGTCACCGCGCTGAACCCCAAGAGCATTGTCTTCTTCGTCGCGTTTGTGCCGCAGTTCATGTCGGCCGAGCAGACCTTCCTCTCGCAGAGCGTGATCCTGCTGCCGACCTTCGTCGTCCTGGCCGCCGCCAATGCGTCGATGTACGCGCTGGCCGCCAAGCTGCTCGCCAAGCGCCTGACCAGCGTGGCTGCACAGCGCCGCTTCGGCTACACGGGTGGCGCGGTGATGGTGGGCGCAGGCACGCTCACGCTGGGCATGCAGTCGGCCTGATCGCGCTCCAAGCCGCACCGAGGACACCCAATGCCCCGCAGTTACCTCCGCCCCGCGCCGATCACATCCGGTGGCGCCCACAGCCACCACCGCGTCACCAACATCGAGCTGTTCTTCGATCTGGTGTTCGTGTTTGCGGTGACGCAGCTCTCGCATCTGCTGATCGGCAATTTCACGCTGCAGGGCGGCGCGCAGGCGCTGCTGCTGATGCTGGCGGTGTGGTGGGTGTGGATCTTCACGTCGTGGGTGACGAACTGGCTCGACCCCGAAAAACTCGCCATCCGCATGCTGATGCTCGTGCTGATGACGGGTGGGCTGCTGCTCTCGGCATCGCTGCCGCAGGCGTTCGGCTCGCGTGGGCTGGCGTTTGCACTGGCCTATGTGTTCATGCAGTTCGGGCGCACGCTGTTCTTTCTGTGGGCCGTGCGTGGCGAGTCGCTGCCCTTGCGGCGCAACTTTCAACGCATCGGCACGTGGCTCGGGGTCTCGGCCGTGCTGTGGCTGGCCGGTGGCCTGTCGGAGGATTCCGTGCGCTGGGCATGCTGGATCATCGCGCTGGCCATCGAATGGCTCGGGCCGTCGATGGGCTTCTACACGCCGGGTCTGGGCCGCTCCACCACCAACGACTGGAACGTGGAAGGCGGCCACATGGCCGAGCGCTGCTCGCTGTTCATCATCATCGCGCTGGGCGAATCGGTGCTGGTGACGGGCTCCACGTTTGCCGCGCTCGACTGGAACGCAGAAAACATCGCGGCGATGGCGATGTCGTTCATCGGCAGCCTGGCGATGTGGTGGCTGTACTTCGACACGATTGCCGAGCGCGGCGCGCGCACCATCTCGCATTCGGCTGATCCAGGGCGGCTTGCACGCCTGGCCTACACCTACATTCACGTGGTGCTGGTGGCCGGCATCATCGTCGGGGCGGTGGCCGATGAATTCGTGCTGGCGCATCCGGTCGGCCACGCCCATGCGGGGACGGCGCTGGCGGTGCTGGGCAGCGCAGCGCTATACCTGCTGGGCAACCTGCTGTTCAAGTGGGCGATCTTCGGGCGGTTGCGCCCGGCGCATGTGGTCGGCCTGGTGGTGCTGGGCGGCGCATGGCTGCCAGCGGCCGAGCTTCCGGCACTGGCCGTGTCGGCGCTGGCGACGGGCGTGCTGTGCGGCACCGCGGCCTGGGAATGGTACGCACGCTCTTGCGAAACAGTGGAGCCCGCACAGGCGCACGGCCAGTGAGTGGTCACCTGAAAATTCCAGTTTTTGGACATTACAAAAGGCCACTCGCCCACATAATCTGTCAACCAACATGACAGAACACGAGGGCCCCGCCATGATCGACCTCTACTACTGCGCCACGCCCAACGGCCTGAAGATGGCGCTGTTCTTTGCCGAAACCGGCTTGCAGCACCGCGTCATCCCCGTCGATATCAGCCGGGGTGACCAGTTCAAGCCTGAGTTCCTGGCCATCTCGCCCAACAACAAGATTCCGGCCATGGTCGATCACGATCCGGCCGAAGGCAGCGAACCCGTGGTGCTGTTCGAATCGGGCGCCATGCTGCTCTACCTGGCCGAGAAGACCGGGCAACTGATGCCCTCCGACCTGCACGGCCGCATGGAAGTGCTCAAGTGGCTGTTCTGGCAGGTGGGCGGCCTCGGGCCGATGGCCGGGCAGATCGGCCACTTCAACGTGTATGCACCGGAGCGCGTGCCCTACGCCATCGAGCGCTACACCAAGGAAACGAACCGCCTGTACGGCGTGCTCGACCGCCGCCTGGCCGATCGACCCTACATTGCGGGCACCGACTACACGATCGCCGACATCGCGGCCTATCCGTGGATCGTGCCCCACGCCGGGCACGGCCAGGACCTGAACGACTTTCCGAATCTGCAGCGCTGGTTCGAAGCCGTCGGCGCACGCCCGGCCACGCAGCGCGCCTATGCCGGGGTCGAGCGCGCCTACTCGCGCCGCCGCGAAGACATCTCCGACGACGAGCGCAGCGTGCTGCTGGGCCAGACGGCCAGCTCCACCGCGCGCTGATCCTCGCGGAGCCTCCGCGCTCCGCCTCCGTTCCGCTTTCTTCTTCTGACAGGAGCCGACCATGCCGGCATCGCTGTGGTGGTTGTGCCTGGGCGCGTTCGCCATCGGCACTGAAGGATTCATGATTGCCGGCCTGCTACCGGTGCTGGCCGCAGACCTGGGCGTGAGCGTGCCGGCGGCCGGGCAGCTCGTCACCGTGTTTGCGGTCACGTACGCCGTGGGCTCGCCCGTGATGGCGACGCTGCTCGGCAATGTGGACCGGCGCCGCGTGCTGATCGGCGCGCTGGCCATCTTTGCGGCCGGCAACCTGCTGGCTGCCAGCGCGCACGGCTTTGGGCAGTTGATGGCGGCGCGCGTGCTGCTGGCGTTGGCGGCCGGCGTCTTCCTGCCGACGGCCAATGCGGTGGCGACCTCGCTGGTGCCAGCTGGGCGCAGCGGCTCGGCGCTCGCCATCATCACGGGCGGCGGCACGGTGGCAGTGGCGCTCGGCGTGCCGCTGGGTGCGTGGATTGCCGCCCAGGGCGACTGGCGCTCGACGTTCATCGCCTGCGCTGTGTTGTCGGCACTGGCCACGGCAGGCCTCGCCTTCGGCCTGCCACGCGCCCTGCCGCACAGCGTGACCACGCTGGCGCAGCGCCTGAGCGTGGCACGCCGGCCCGGCATGCTGGGCGCGCTGGCGGTGTCCGCGTTGTGGGCGGCAGGCGGCTTTACGTTCTACACCTACGTCGCACCGTTCTTTGTGCAAGGGCTGGGGTTCGCGCCGCAGCATGTGGGCATCGTCCTGTTCCTCGTAGGCAGCTTTGCGGCGCTAGGCACAGGCCTGGGCGGCCACATGACCGACCGCGCAGGCGTGGCGCGCGTGCTGGCGGTGAGCAGCGCTGGCATCGTGCTGGCGTTCTCGGTGCTGTCGCTGTCGGCGCAGGTGCTGCACGGCACGGTGGCTGGCGCCATCGCCATCGGTGCGGTCGTGCTGTGGGGCATGGCGGGCTGGGGCTTCGGCCCGGCGCAGGCGACGCGGCTGATCCGCCTCGCGCCCGATGTGTCGCCGATCACGCTGTCGCTGCATGCATCGGCGGTGTATGTGGGGATCGCGCTGGGGTCCACGGTGGGGGCGCTGGCGCTGGCCCATGGCGGGCCGGGCATGCTGGGGTGGGCCGCGGCCGCATGCCATGTGGTGGCGGTGGTGCTGTGGCGAATGGGCGGGCGGCATGAGGCAGTACCGGCTGATGAACCTGCAGCCACGTCGGTCGCCCACTGAGAGTCGCAGCGCAGAACGCGACGCGCCGGGTTCTGAACCCGGCGCTCAGACGTCAAACCCTCGCATTCCGAGCCTGGATGTTGGCGGCCGAGCGTCAAACCCTCGTGCACCACACTTTGGGCTCGACATTTTCGACCTCAAACACTCGCGCTGCAGGCTTCGAGGTCGACGCTCAGGCCACAAAGGCTCGGCGTCCGGCCTTCGGCACCTCGCGCTCGGCCCTTTGAGCCCGACATTTTCGACCTCGAACTGTCATGTTCGGCGCGTTGTGCTCGGCGCCCGAACCTCCAAGAGTCACGCTCGACAGTCCGAGCCTGGCAATTGCGCCTCAAAGCTTCACGCGCCGCGCTCAGACCGCCGCAGTAGGCGCATTCCGGTCGTCGGTCGAACCCCGCCCGCCACGCCGGTCAACGTACGGCAACGCAAACATATAAAGCCCCGTGAACAGCAACAGCGCCAGCGGCAGCAGCGGCGCATAGGTGATCCACGCCGGCGGCTGGGCGCCCTTGCCCACACCCATGGCGACAAAGTTGGCGACGACCGTGAGCGTGAAGGCCATCGACACCCAGCGATGGAACTGGCGGATTGCGTTGCGGGCGCTCACTTTGCACCTCCGGCGGCCTGGATCATCTTCCAGCCGTTGCCAGCGGGGTCACGAAAGCCGGCATCGACACTGCCGAAGCGCTCGATGGGCTCCTGCGTGAACTCGACGCCGCGCTCGCGCAGTTGCGCATAGGTGGCCCGGCAATCGGCAACGGTCAGCACCAGCGGCGGCATCGCGCCCTTGGCGACCATGGCGCGCAGCGTCTGCGCGGTGGCCTCGTCGTGAATGGGCGGCCCGGGCTGGAACAGACCCAGCTGGAACGATGGCTGCTCCGGATGCTGCACCGTCAGCCACCGGTACGGGCCGTTGCGCACATCGGTATGCACGCGAAACCCCAGCTTGTCGACATAGAACGCCAGCGCCGCGTCCTGGTCATCCACATACAGCCCGACGACATTGATCCCTTGGCTCATCACCGCTCCTTGTTGTTGGTGGGTGACGGATTTGTACCGTCCGCCAGCTGGCGGCGCTTCTCCGAAACTGCTGTGACAAGGTCGGGCCGCTGCGCAGCCTTCAGCACACAGGCGGGCACGCGATCCAGTTGCTGCTGCGGCGCGGTGGCCTGGGCGTGGCGGCGCAGGGCGCTCGGGCTCTGCCCTGTGATGTCGCGGAAGATGCGGCCGAAGGTGCCGAGGCTTTCCCAGCCGGTGGCGTAGGCGATCTCGATGATGGGCAGGTCGGTGTCGCGCAGCAGGGTGGTGGCCTGCTCGATGCGGCGCGTGAGCAGGTAGCGGTGCGGCGGAATGCCGAAGGCCTGCTTGAACGAGCGCGCAAAATGCGCCTCCGACACGCCGCTCACTTCGGCCAGCCGCTTGACGGGCCATGCCTCGTGCGAGGCGGCGTCCATGCGGTCTTTGGCGCGAAGCAGGCGGCGCAGCAGCGCGGGGTCTTGCTGCGCGTCGGTGTGTGCCATTGCCACCGCGGCCTGCGCGAGTGGGTTAGCCCAGCTTGAACTCGCCGATAGCGTGTGCGAGCTTGCGCACACCCTCTTCCACCTGCGCCAGCGACGAGGTGGCGTACGACAAGCGCAGCGTCGAGCGATCCGGGTCAACGGGGTAAAACGCCGCGCCCGGCACGAAGGCCACACCACGCTCGATGGCCACCTTGGCCACATCGCCGGCATTGCGGCCCGGCAAGGCGCACCACAGGAACATGCCGCCGCGCGGGCGGTTGAAGCTCAGTTCGGTTTCGGGCAGCAGCGCACGCAGGCCGTTGGCCATGGCGTGGGCGCGTTCGGCATAGGCGGCGCGCGTGCGCGGCAGCACGGTTTCCAGGCGGTTGCTGCGCAGGTAGGCAGCCGCCGTGGCCTGTGCAAACGTGGAGGTGTGCGCATCGGCAAACTGCTTGACCATCACTGCGTTGCCCAGCACTGGCTGCGCGGCGATCATCCAGCCCACGCGCAGGCCCGGCGCCATCACCTTCGACAGGCTGCCCAGGTAGATCACACGCCCTTGCGCGCCGTCGGTCTGCTGCGAAAGCGCATACAGCGACGGCGGCGGGGGTGCGTCGAAATACAGATCACCGTAAGGGTCGTCTTCCACGATCAGCAGGTTGTGGCGCACCGCTACGTCCAGCAGGCGCTTGCGGCGCTCCAGGCTCATCAGCGCGCCGCTCGGGTTGCCGAAGTTGGGAATCACGTAGAGGAATTTGGGGCGCGCCGTGGCAAGCACCTTTTCCAGTGCGTCGACATCCAGCCCGTCGCCGTCGGTCGGCACGCCGGCCACCTTGGCGCCGTACAGCTTGAACGCCTGAATGGCGGCGAGGAAGGTGGGAGCTTCGGTCAGCACCGTGTCGCCTTCGCCGATCAGCACCTTGCCCAGCAGATCCAGCCCTTGCTGCGAACCGGTGGTGACGAGGATGTCGGTGTTGGCGACGTTGGCGCCACGTGCCTTCATCAGCGTGACGATGGCCTCGCGCAGCGGCTCGAAGCCTTCGGTGGCGCCATATTGCAGCGCGCGGGCTGCGTCGGTGGTGAGCGCGCTGTCGGCCGCGGCTTTCAGGCCTTCCACGTCAAACAGGGCCGAATCGGGAAAGCCGCCGGCAAACGAGATCAGGCCCGGCTTGCCGAGCACCTTGAACAGCTCGCGGATGGCGGAGGTTTCAACGTTTTGCAGGCGGGGTGCCAGCAGCGATTGCAGGAATTCCATGGCGTGCGTGTCTCTGTAGTTCGAGTGCCCGCCACTTTACGTGATGTGCGCCCCGTGCGCATGCCTACACGGCGTCACAGCCATGACTAAAATCCATCACCGAATCGGTAAAAAAGGAGCCACGGTATGGCCGTCCGACGCATCGTCCCCAACCTGCATGCCGCCGATCCAGCAAGCGCCCGCGCCTTTTATGCCGAACTGCTCGATCTGGAAGTGGTGATGGACCACGGCTGGATCCTCACCTTTGCCGATACGGCCAGCACGATGACACCGCAGGTCAGCATCGCCAGCGAAGGCGGAAACGGTACGCCGGTGCCGGCGCTGTCAGTGGAAGTGGACGATGTGGATGCGGTGCATGCGCGCGCCGTATCGCTGGGCGTGGAAATCGTCTACCCGCTTGTTGACGAGCCCTGGGGCGTGCGCCGCTTTTACGTGCGCGATCCGTTCGGCAACGTCGTCAACATCCTGGCGCACCGCTAACACGGCGGTATCGAAAAAAACGCCCGCATGCCAGAGGGGCGATGCGGGCGCGGCATTGCCGGCAGAGGTCTACCGGTGGTTGCCGTTGTGGGTGCGCTTGTCCTGGTGTGCGTTCGCGTTTTTGTCCTTGTCGACAACGCGCGTGATGCCGCCCGTGGCGGGCGGGTCACTGGCCGGGAACGTGTCTTCCACGGCCTTTTCCACCAGTTCCTCACGTTTTTCTGCGTGCGGATGCTTCTCTTTCTTGCCTTTCTCCATGGCGCCCTCCTGTTTCAAGCGTGGCTGAAGACACGTAAGCGAATGGCGTGCCTGCGGGCGCTCAGTACCTTAGTACTCTTCCCAGTACGGACGCGAGCCGTAGTACTCATGCACGGACTCGGCCCAGGTCGGGTCGGCCATGGTGGGCCAGCTGTCCTTGTCGAAACCGGGGGCGGCCTCAAGGCGGTCCTTGTTGGCGTCGAGCACGAAGCACTTGCGGTCAACGTCCAGCGACATGGCGCTCCACGGCACTGCAAAGAGCTTGTCGCCGATGCCCAGGAAGCCGCCCACTGACATCACCGCGTAGGCGATCCGGCCGCGCTGCACGTCGAGCATGATGTCGGTGATCTTGCCGAGGTCTTCTCCGTTCAGGTTGACCACGCGATTGCCCTCCAGCGTATCCGCGGCCATCAGCTCCGGGCCGGGGCCGGCCGAATCGGTGTCGGCGCGCCCGATGATGCGCATGCGTATGCCGGCGGTGGTTCCTACACCGGTTCCAGTGCCGGTGCCCAGCGTGGTGCCGGTTGTCGTGGTTTGCATAGCAGTTACTCCCATCAATCAGTTGACGTTCAGGATGGTGTGCGGCGGCCACGCATGAGCGCGGCGTCTGTCGCACGCAATCAACCGTGTCAGCACGAAGCTTGCCTGCGGCGCATCGCCGTGAAAGACACGCGCACGGCATGGCGCTTGCTCGACGGTACGGCGTATCAAAACAGAAACCCCTACCGGAGAGCCCCATGAACAAAGCTGAAATCCCTGTGGCGCAACGCGCCGTGCTGTCGATGCTGCTGGACGATCACCGCGAGGTGAAAAAACTCTTTAAGACGTTCCAGCAAGAAAAGGACAAGGCTGCCGGCGAGCAAATCGTGCGCGAAGCGTGTGAAAAGTTGACCGTGCACACGCAGCTCGAGGAAGAAGTGTTCTACCCGTTCGTACGGGACAACGGAGGCGAAGCGTTCAAGGACCTCGTCGACGAAGCCGTGGTCGAGCATGCCACCGCCAAGGATCTGATCCAGCAGTTGAACGGCATGCACGCGGGCGACGATCTGTTCGCGGCCAAGTTCACGGTGTTGGCCGAGTACGTCTCACACCACGTGGAGGAAGAAGAGACCGAACTCTTTCCCAAGCTGGTCCGTCAGCACGTCGACCTGACGCCGCTGCAGGAGCCCATGACCGCGCGCAAGGAAGCGCTGCTGGCCGAAACAGCAAGCTGATACGACCACCCGATACTGGACAGAGACCATGCAAGCCACCGTCTGCGACTTCCTCGTCGCCCGCCTGTACGACTGGGGCGTGCGGCGCATCTTTGGCTACCCTGGGGACGGCATCAACGGCATGTTCGGTGCCCTGCAGCGCGCGGGCGGCAAGATCGAGTTCGTGCAGGTGCGGCATGAAGAGATGGCCGCCTTCATGGCCTCTGCACACGCCAAGTTCACGGGTGAGCTGGGCGTGTGCATGGCGACCTCCGGGCCTGGCGCCGCGCACCTCATCACGGGGCTGTATGACGCACGGCTCGACCACATGCCGGTGCTGGCGATTACCGGGCAGCAGGCGCGCACGGCCGTCGGCGGGCACTACCAGCAGGAGGTGGATCTGGTGGCGATGTTCCGCGACGTGGCTGGCGCGTTTGTGCACCAGGCCAGCATGCCGGCGCAGGTGCGGCATCTGTTGGACCGCGCGGTGCGCATCGCCATCGGGCAGCGCCGCGTGACGGCACTCGTGCTGCCGAACGACCTGCAGGAAATGCCCTACACCGAGCCGGCGCGCGCGCACGGCACGGTGCACTCGGGCGTCGGCTACAGCGCGCCCAGCGTAGTGCCGCAAACCGCCGATCTGGAACGCGCGGCGGACATCCTCAACAGCGGCCGCAGGGTAGCAATGCTCGTGGGCGCCGGCGCACTCGGGGCCAGCGCGGAAGTGGCAGCGGTGGCAGAAACGCTGGGCGCAGGCGTGGCCAAGGCGCTGCTCGGCAAGGCCGTGTTGCCCGACGAGCTGCCCTATGTGACCGGCGCCATCGGCCTGCTGGGCACCGAGCCGAGCTGGGAGCTGATGAACCACTGCGACACGCTGCTGATGGTCGGCTCCGGTTTTCCTTATGCGGAGTTCCTGCCCAAGGAAGGCCAGGCGCGTGGCGTCCAGATCGACCTGGACCCCGGCATGCTCGGGCTGCGGTATCCGATGGAGGTCAATCTGGTTGGGGACAGCGCACAAACGTTGCGAGCACTGCTGCCGCTACTCCAGCGCAAGACCGATCGCTACTGGCCCGACCGCATTGCCCGGTGGAATGAGAGCTGGTGGAAAACGTTGGAAAGCCGCGCGCTGCAACCGGCCTACCCCGTCAACCCGCAGCGCGTGTTCTGGGAACTGTCACCCAAGCTGCCGGACAACGTGATCGTCACCAGCGACTCCGGCACGTGCGCCAACTGGTATGCGCGCGATCTCAAGTTCAAGCCCGGCATGATGGGCTCGCTGTCGGGCGGGCTGGCATCGATGGGAGCAGCCGTTCCGTATGCAATTGCCGCCAAGTTTGCGCACCCGGAGAGACCCGTCATTGCATTCGTGGGCGACGGCGCCATGCAGATGAACAACATGGCCGAACTCATCACCGTGTCGAAATACTGGAAGCGCTGGAAGTCTGCCAAGTAGATCTGCATGGTGCTCAACAACCAGGACTTGAACGAAGTCACCTGGGAGCAGCGCGTGATGGAAGGGGACCCGAGATTTCCCGCCTCACAGGACATCCCAGACGTGCCGTATCACCGCTTTGCAGAGTTGATCGGCCTGAAGGGCATCTACGTCGACAACCCCGACCAACTGGCCGGCGCGTGGCACGAAGCACTCAACGCAGACCGGCCCGTGGTGATGGAAGTGAAGACCGATCCCGATGTGCCGCCGCTGCCGCCGCACGTCACGCTGCAGCAGGCACGCAACTTTGCGACGGCACTGGCGTATGGCGACCCGGATGCGAGCGGCGTGCTGCGCGGAACGGCGCGACAGGTGTTGTCGGCGTTGTTTCCGGTGCATAGGGAGAAAGAGTGAGCCGGGAGGTGCCGGGCTCAAACAATCTCGACTTGGATGGCGCCTGCGTCCAGCGGGCACACCGCCACCTCCACCGGTAAAAATTTCTCGATCACACCGATGTTAGTCAGCAGATGCGATGAAGCTGCGACCACCGTGAAACTGCCTGCACCTGCGAGGGCCATCGGCAGCACGAGTTGATCGGCGAGGTAGTCGTCCACCGCTGCGGTGCTTTGCAAATAGCGCTGCGCGGCACCGGCGACGTCCTTGCCGATCGTCTCCGCCGTCACGCCTCGCTCGCCAAAACCCGTAAAGACCTCGGTCACATTTTCGTGCTCGATATCGAGGACCAATGCGTTGCCGGGGCCTTCTGCATTGCCGAGATCGCGCACGGTGCCCTCAATGCCGGGAACGAGACGACTCAACGTGTCCAACTCGCGCCGCGCCACACTGCCGCGCACCCCGGCAACAATGCCCTCCGCACGCAGCGCACGCAGCGCCCCACGCTCGGTCAGATGCAGCGCAGTCAACGCGCCGCCGCATGGTGTCACCGTCGCGACTACCTCCCCGCCACCGGCCGGATAGAAGCCGTGACGCTTGAGCGTAAGCGTCTGTGTCACGCCCATGCGCGCCACCAGCGGCAGCCACGCGCGGATCAGGAAGTCGACAGGGGGCGCAGCGCGGTTGTGCGTGCCGCCACTGACCGACACGGTACTCGGTGCATCGGCAAACCAAAGCGCGGGCAGGATGGTCTGCAGTACCAGCGTGCAGCTGCCGGCCGTACCGATTGCAAAACGGTAATCGCCGCCGCAAATGGTGCCCGGTGCGAACCGCAGCCTCTGCGAGCCGGCTTCTGCGCCCTCCACGGTCGCGCCGCTGATCTGCACGGCGGCCTGCACAGCCGTCAGATGCTGGCGCAGCAAACCCGGCTTGGAACGTTTGGCCCGAATGTTCGTGATCTCGAACGGCGTGCCGGTCAGCATGGACAGCGTGAGCGCCGTGCGCAGTATCTGGCCGCCCCCTTCACCTTGTGCGCCGTCGAGCTCGATGCAGTCGGCGGGCCGCACTTGCCGTGCTTGTTGTAATTGGGTGTTCATGGTTTGTTCTTTTTTGGTCTGCACACCCCGCAATGGAATGCGCGTCAAGTTGTACAGGGTGCGCGCGTCAGCACGGTGTCATGAAGGAACACATCCAGCGCAGCCGGGTCGCCCGTGGCCTGGCGGAAATCGCTGGGCACATCTTCGTGCGCCAGCGCCTCTTCAATGAACGCATGGATGCGCGAAAAGCGCGCACCGTATTCCGCTTCGCCAGATTCCATCTTGATCGCCAGAAGTTGGTTGATCTCTTCGCGCAACGCGGCATCCCTGACCATCGCGTCGGCCAGATCGGCAAAGCGCATCGGCGGTATGCCCCTCCCCTCGTCGATCCACTGTGCTGCCAGCAGCGGGCGCAGCACGTACAGGTACTTTTTCATGCGCACAGTCTCGCCCTGCAGATAGCCGCGAAAGTTCTTTGCCGCCATGGAGACGTAGTGCCAACGGCCCTTGCGCTCGGAGAAGAATGTCGGCGCCAGCGTGCGCATACGTTCGGCCAGCGCCGCGTCCTGGCGGTACACCACGGGCGAAGCCAGCCACTCCAGCAGCGTCGGGTTGGAACGGTGCATGAGTTGCAACGCCTTGCGCAACTCCCAGCCGGAGATGTCCAGTTCGTCACTGATCGGCAGTTCAATCACGTCGCGCTGCGGCTCAACGCGCAGATACCACTCGGGCTGATGCACGTAGACGAAGCGCACGTCGTAATCGCTATCTGGCGAGGCAAAGCCCCAGCCGCGGCTGCCTGATTCGCAAGCGAAAAGCACGCGCACATCATGCTGCTGCTCAATGTGCGTCAGCTCCGTCAGCACGCGCTCGCGGATGGCGTCTGAGACGGGGTGTGAGTAAAGGAAAGTCATAGCGATTTGTTGTTCTTGTCTCAATCGGTGGTGCTTGCTGCGAGCACGCACAACGTGCGGCATCGCGGGTTGTAGGCGGTCAGGCACCAGATGCCCCACCATTCCTTTCCCGCATCAAAGTAATCACTCCACGTGCTGCGCTCGGGCGCTTCGTCAGGGTTGCCCACCCAGTCGGCGACGTCGAGTTCGTCATCCGGTAGAAGGCACAGCATCGTGAGCCAATCCCGGAAGTCCTTCGCGCCGAGCTTCGTTCCATAAGGCGGGTCAAGGAATGCGCGTTCCAACGCCCCGCCCTGTTTCATCAGCGCGCGAACTTCAGAGGAGTCAAGGCTCCTTGAACAAGCGCGGTCCAGATGGACGTCTTGCGGCGGCCATTCGAGCTGCTCAAGCAAGCCGGCGAGCGCCTGGCGGTGAATCTCAATGCCTGGCGCATCCGGCCCCTCAACGCGATACAGCACGAAGTCGAAGGCGCAGCCGGCTTGCGCCCAGTGCTGGCGCATCGCTTCCAGCTCTGGACCTTCAACACGCGTCAGCATGCTCGATCCTCCTAGCCTTTCACACACACCACCTGCCGCAGCGTGTGGACGATCTCCACCAGATCTGCCTGCGCCGCCATCACGTGGTCAATGTCCTTGTACGCCATCGGGATCTCGTCGATCACATCGGCGTCTTTACGGCATTCCACGTGGGCCGTGGCGCGAATCTGGTCATCGACGGTGAAGCGCTTCTTGGCCTGCGTGCGGCTCATGGTGCGGCCGGCGCCGTGGCTGCACGAACAGAACGCCTCTTCGTTACCGAGCCCGCGCACGATGAAGCTCTTCGCCCCCATCGAACCCGGGATGATGCCGAGCTGCCCCTTCTGTGCTGACACCGCCCCCTTGCGCGTCACCAGCACATCGCGACCGAAGTGGGTTTCGCGCTGCACGTAGTTGTGGTGGCAATTCACCGCTTCCACGTCGGCCGCGAACGGCTTGGTGATGACCTTGCGCGCGGCCGCGATCACGTTCTGCATCATCGTGGCGCGGTTGCGGCGCGCGTAGTCCTGCGCCCAGCCGACGGCTTCAACGTAATCGTTGAAGTGCTCGCTGCCTTCCTCAAAGTACGCCAGATCGCGGTCCGGCAGGTTGGCGATGTGCTGTCGCATATCGGCCTGCGCCAGTTCAATGAACAGGTTGCCGATGGCGTTACCCACCCCGCGCGAACCCGAATGCAGCATGAACCAGACGCGCTGCTCCTCGTCCAGGCAGACCTCGATGAAGTGATTCCCCGTACCCAGCGTTCCCAGGTGCTTGTGGTTATTCGTCTTGTTCAGCTTCGGGTACTTGTCGGTGATGCGCTTGAAGCCATCGACCAGTTCACCCCACATGGCATCCACGGTTTCCGGCTGCGTGTTCCAGGCCCCCTTGTCGCGCGGGCCCGGCGTACGTCCGTGCGGCACCGCTGCTTCAATGGCGCTGCGCAGGCCGTGCAGGCTGTCCGGTAGATCGGCGGCCGTGAGCGTCGTGCGCGCCGCCATCATGCCGCAACCGATATCCACACCGACGGCCGCCGGGATGATCGCGCCCTGCGTTGGGATCACGCTACCAATGGTCGAACCCTTACCCAGGTGCACGTCCGGCATCACTGCGAGATGCTTGAAGATGAACGGCATCTTGGCCGTGTTCATCAGTTGCTTGCGGGCGTCGTCTTCAACCGGCACGCCGTTGGTCCACAGTTTGATATCGGCGCCGTTGTCGACGTGGAGGGTGTTGTAGGTACTCATGATGCTTTCATTCCGTTGTTGTTGTCGTTGTTCTTCTTGCTGATCGTGCGTCCGCTGCGTCGTGTCACTCGGCACGGTTTGCATCGGACGGCGATCGAATCCAGGTTGCCTTTGGCGGTTTCATACCACCACTTCTGTTGAGCTGCGCTCCAGACTTCATGCTTGCCGCAATCGACACAGGCGTACCAGGTATCGATGTAGTAACCGCGCTGCATGAACGCCGGCCAAGAGAACCCGCGGTGCACGAGTTGCGATGCGTCTACCAGCACGCTACCGCGTGGCCGTGGCGGCACGGGCGCCGGGGCCGGCAGACGCGCAATCCGCTCGCGCTCGCGCCGCACTTGGCGCCGCGCCATGATCTGCGCGCGCTTCTGCTTTCCACTACACATGATGCCTCCGCATTGGGGACGGCGACTAGGTTTGGCGAAACACGCGCTCTATCCACTGAGCTACGGTCCCCCTGATTTGGGACCGACGGGATTCGAACCCGCGACCTCGATCGTGACAGGATGTAGTTCCACCGGCATTCGCCGAAAAACAAAAGGTGGTGCGACTAGGGGAGCGAGTGGTCTCACGCTTTCGCGCGGGCCGGATTTGAACCGACTAGCTACCGATGTACACCCGCAGGCATTCGCACCTGGCGCGTCAGGACAAGCTCTTCAGCATTCGTGACGCGCCGGTAAAACGTTGTTGTTCACTACACAGACGGCCTACAACACCGTCGCCTCGATGGCTTCGACCCACTGGCCCGCACCGAAACTGCCAGACGCGAACTGCGCGATCACGTCGAACACCGCATCGCCAAAACCACCGACGTTGAGGATGTCCTCACGCTCCATCGCCTGCGTGGTGCTGTACGGCTGCAGGTCGATGCAGACCAGCTTGGCGTGCGGGTTACGCAGCTTGAGCAAATCCCACTGCAGCATCGTCTGCGTCGCACCGCGGCGCGTGGCATCCACCCACGACTCGTTGTCCGACACCACGATCACCACATCGACCTTGGCGCGCTCAGCCACCAGCTTGGCCAGCGGCGCTGAGCAGTTCGTCCCACCACCACCGATGGCCGCCAGCTTGTCGGCATTGGTCATGACCGAATCGCGGGCGTTCAGGCGTACATCCACCACGTGCTGCTCGAACGGCAGCACACGTGCCGTCGGATGCGAGCGCAGGATGGCAGCCGCCACCAGCCCAGCCACGTCGATGCAGCGCACGGCCGACGTCGCACCCTGACGCCAGCCCGTTACCGGGCTGCCCATCGAGCCGGATACGTCCGGACACACGACCACGTTGCCCTCAAGCTTTGGCACGTTGACCAGCGACACGTCGAGCGCGTCCTGCAACGCTTCACGCACGGCCAGCGGTACCGGATCAACCGCTGAACGGTAAGCCGCCAGCAGTTGGTACGGATACACACGCGCCTTGCGCACCTGTGCCGCATCCGCCAAGCGCGCGGCCACACGCTTGGTCACACCCGGCAGGCTGAACGCACCTTGGCGGGCCAACGTGTTCAGGTTCATGCGCAGCGCGTGCCAACCCATGCGCTCCGACAGCACTGCCCATTGCGCCGCATTCAGCGGCGCGTTGGTCAGTAGTTGGAACGGCACGTCCGGCAACACCTTCGACTCACCGGCACGGAAGGCGCACAGCTCACGCGTCAGCGGCGGCAGTTGTGCAGCGTCATGCGGCTTGCCGATCAGCCATGCAAAGAACGCGGCACGCCAGGCTTCGGCCGGCTTCGGGTGCACCATCTTCACAACATCCGCCAAGGACGGTGTGTTGCCCAGGGCGGCCTGCAGGAGCTGGGCTTCCGTGGCGGTGTTCAGCCACGTCTGCACAAGCTTCTTCGGGCGGCTGCCGAGCGACTTCCGGCCCGTTGCGCCGCTACGCACGATCTGTACGAAGTTGCGCAGCATCTTGCCGCTGTCCATCGTGCGGCCGAACACCGTCGGCAGCAGTGCACTGCCCTTGGCCGCCAGCATGGCGGTCAGCAGGGCTGGCATGTCTTTCATCAGGCCGCGCTCGCGGCTGTACACCGCGGTCTTGGCGATGAAGGCGTCGTCGACTTGCAGCGCCAGCTGCAGCACGTCGGCCAGTTGCGTTTCGGCCGCAGCGTAGAAGGTGTGGTTCAGGCAGCCCGTCATCGCCAATTGCGCCAGCTGGTGCTGGGGCGACATTGCATACGCCGGGGCGCCAGCCCGGTTGATCGCGTCGGTCGCGTTGGTTTGGACCGTCTTCGCGAGCAAGGTCTGAAACAGTTGCTGATTAGCCATTTGGCATCTCGCGTTGTGTTGTTGATACCTCCTCTAGTGCAATGGGTATGCCAGGTCACTTTCAATCGAGTGCGGGCCCGCGTATCCCCTTGATTTCATTGAATTCGCGAGCATCCAACGCAGATGTAAGCACGCTAAACTTCAGGAAATTTCGATCTATTGATATATTTATTTATATTTTTGGATAGTCACGCACGATGCTTAAGAACGTCGCCATCGGTTTCGTCGGTACCACGCTCGACTATGTAGGCAAGGGCGCTCAGCGCTGGGAGCGCTGGCGCCCGACCGTCGGCCTGTGCCAGCAGGACGACATGGTCATCCACCGTCTTGAGCTGCTGCACGACGCGCGCAGCCGCAGTCTGTTCGAACGCCTGCGCGATGACATCGCATCCGTATCGCCCGAGACCGAGGTGCGCAGTGTGGAAGTGGCACTACGCGACCCGTGGGACTTCGAAGAGGTCTACAGCACGCTGCACGACTTCACCCGCGGCTATGCCTTCGACACCGAGGCCGAGGACTACCTCATCCACATCACCACGGGCACGCACGTCGCGCAGATCTGTTGGTTCCTGCTGGCCGAAGCACGCTACCTGCCGGCCCAGCTCATCCAGACTGCGCCGCCGCGCAAGAAGGTGCTTGGCAACACCGCCGGTAGCTACAGCGTCATCGATCTGGACCTCTCGCGTTACGACAAGATCGCCACGCGCTTTGCGCGCGAGCGCGAAGACACGGTATCGCTGCTCAAATCCGGCATTGCCACGCGCAACCCCGCGTTCAACCGGATGATCGAGCAGATCGAGCGCGTGGCCTCGCGCTCGAAGGCGCCAATGCTGCTGTTCGGGCCGACCGGTGCCGGTAAATCGTTCCTCGCGCGCCGTGTGTACGAGATGAAGAAGGCGCGCCATCAACTGGCAGGCCGCTTTGTCGAGGTGAATTGCGCCACGTTGCGCGGTGACAGCGCCATGTCAGCGCTCTTCGGCCACGTGAAAGGCGCGTTCACGGGCGCGCAAACCGAACGCGCAGGCCTGCTGCGCAGCGCGGACGGCGGTCTGCTGTTCCTCGATGAGATCGGCGAACTTGGCCTGGACGAACAAGCCATGCTGCTCAAGGCCATCGAAGAGAAGCGCTTCCTCCCCTTTGGCAGCGACCGCGAAGTCGAAAGCGATTTCCAGCTCATCGCCGGCACCGTGCGCGACCTGCGGCAATGGGTGGCCGAGGGCCGCTTTCGCGAAGACCTCTACGCGCGGATCAACCTGTGGACGTTCGATCTGCCCGGACTGGCCGATCGCCCGGAAGACCTGGAACCGAACCTCGATTTCGAGCTAGCCCGCTTTGCCCGCGAGCACGGCGAGCAGGTGCGCTTCCATACCGAAGCGCGACGCATCTACCTGAAGTTCGTCACCTCGCCCCAGGCACGCTGGACGGGCAACTTCCGAGAGCTGTCGGCCAGCGTCACGCGGCTGGCAACGCTGGCCGAGGGCGGGCGCATTACCGAAGCTGATGTCACGGACGAAATCTCCCGTCTGCAACGCACGTGGGCCGACCCGGATTCCGCAGGCAAGGGCGACGCCTTGACGGATCTGATCGGCGACGAGGTTGCGTCGATCGACCTGTTCGACCGCATGCAACTGGAGAACGTGATTGCCGTGTGCCGCGAATCGGCATCGCTGTCGGACGCCGGGCGCCGGCTCTTCGACGTGTCGCGCACCGAGAAGGCCAAGGTGAACGATGCCGACCGGCTCCGCAAATACCTCGCACGGTTCGGGCTCGATTGGGCAACCGTGCGCGCGAGCTAGGCACTCGGCAAGATGCCCTCCATTCCCAACCTTCCCATCGGCCCCCGCGACCTGACGGTCCTCGTGCTCCGTGGATAACGGCTGCAGCCTGAGGGCAGCGGCGCGCGTGTTCAACATTGCGCCCGCACAGATTCAGTTTCGACGCCACGCTGAAATTTCCCGGCCCTACTTTGCCGTGGCATCAAACCTTGGCACTACAACTGGCCTGGGTCGCGTCGTGATGGTGCTCACGCAGCGCGCCCGGTATGCCGGTGCCCGCCAGACCATCGGCCGCCAGCCATGCCGCAGTGGCGGCAGCGGCGCGGTCGATGAGTTCTCCGCAGCGGGCGTAGTCGTAGGGCGACACGTCGAGGGGGCACAGCGGCGGCACCACGGCAATGGGCACCTGCCCGGCCCAGCGCTCCAGGTCTTGCACAAGCTGACGCGCCACCAGCAGTGACAAGGCGTTCAGAGCGTGCTCGATGGCGCTGCGCGGGGCGCGGCGGTCGGCACACGCAAACCCCGCTGGCAATACGACGACACGTGTGGCGCCCAGCCGGATGGCGGCGGAGATTGGCGTGTTGTTGGCGACGCCCCCGTCGATCAACAGGCGATCACCAATGCGCACCGGCGGAAACACACCCGGAATGGCGGCGCTGGCAAGCACCGCTGGCACGATGGCGCCGGAAGACAGCACCACCTCGGCGCCAGTTTGCATGTCGGTGGCCACAACATGCAGGGGGAGCGTGGCCGCCTCCAGCAGGGTCTGCCCGAAATGCCGCGTCAGCAGGCGCTGCAGGCCAGATGCATCGACTAGGTGCTCCCGTTGCCCACCCAGGCCCCCCAGCATGCTGAACATCGCACGCCAGGACCACGGCATCACATCGGCGCGCCGCACACCGCGCCATAGCGCCTCAAGCTGGGCCGTGCCCGCCGCGTGCGGGTTGCACGCAAAAAAGGCTGCGTTGATGGCGCCCGCCGAGGCGCCCACCACCATGTCCGGGACCACGCCCGAGGCCACCAGCTCGCGCAGCATGCCGGCCTCGATGGCGCCGAGGCTGCCGCCGCCGGCAAAGACAAACGCCGTTCGTTCCACTCTGTCCATGATCAATGCTGCGTTGCAGCAAAGAAGTCCAATCGAGTCAATCAGGGGACGACTGGAACTAGAGTAGGTCTGCGCTGCCGTTGCGGCTAGTCAGGCTTTATCGGCGGCGATCAGCGAGCTTGCCGTGCAACGTCTGCCATCGGCTTCCAGTGCAGAAAACCGAACAGCAACGTCAGCAACACGCTGTCGAGCAACGGGCCCTTGTGCAGCGACACCTTCCGGAAGCAGAACACCACCTCCAGCGCATGCGCCGCCAGCAACGCCAAGGCCGCGACGCGCAACCAGCCGATGGCATCGGCGGACAGCGGCAGCGGTGTGGCATAGCTGGCCAACGCAACGCCATACACGGCGAGCAGGACGAGCTTGCAGAGGACGTTGAACATGCGGGTCTCCAAAGAGTCGGTGATTGAGTTGCCATGCAGCATACCGGCCACCCCAATCACGCCAGCCGCTTCAAACACCTGGATAGACGCCGCCCTCCACCTGGCCGTGCCGCCAGCGGGGCAGTTGTCAGGCCGCCGCCGGGCCGAACCACCGCTGCAACGCCTCCTGCAGCCCCCGCGCCGTTCCGTCATCGACCCACGCCACATGGCCGTCAGGCCGGGCCAATGCAAGAGCATGGTTCTTGATGCTAGCTGCGCTCGTAAATTGGTACTTCCGTCGCGTAGAGGAAGAAGGACTGGGCCGGACGGTAGAACGTGGTGGTGGCGTTAGCGTTGATCGCGAGCAGCGCGCGTTCATAGGCGCGGAATGCGCCAACGGACGACACATCATCGAACCAGAGACTGGCAACACCTTCGTAGACGGGCACATCCGTGCCACTGAAGTAGGCCAGCATGGCATTGAATTCCGGAACCTGCCTGTTATGTACGCAGCGTCGCAATGCGGCTGCGGCAAGCGGCTCGGCGGCCAAGGCCAGCTCGTGCGCCCGCGACCATCGATCAAAGAACTCGGGTAGTGACAATCCTTCTGCAGCCCGCAGGTAGTGCAGAACCTTGGCCCCACATGCGCGTTTCGGAGTCACAACCGGCTGCTCCGCTTCCACCGCCACCAAACTGAGCGAAACGCTGGCGTCTGCGAAGTTGGCGGCATCAGGCCCAACCTTTGTACGCACGTGTTCATGTGCAAAGGTGGCGGACATGTCCTGCGCATTGTCCCAGTACAGTTCCGTCACCGAATCCCGTGCAACCGTCATCGAATGTTCGGGTTCGGCGGTCGATCCGAACGCCGCATCGAAGACGTGGTTCTGCACGTAGCGCCGCAGGGTGACGGGGTTCTCGTTCGAGATCGCGCCATGCACGTGCTGTACATAGGCCACGTATTCGGCATGCGTCATACCAGGGCGGCGGCAGACCGCAGCGATCATCTTGATCATCGTTGTCCTTTGTGAGTTGAGGTTGGGCTATCCATCGGACTCAAGCGGCGTCGAGGCCGTCCCAGCAGAGATATTTGACCTCCAGGAACTCGTCGATACCGAGGTGCGAACCTTCGCGCCCCAGGCCGCTTTGCTTCACACCACCGAATGGCGCGACTTCGTTGGAGATCAGGCCGGTGTTGATGCCGACCATGCCCGACTCGATGCGGGCAGCATTACGCCAGATGCGGGCAGCGTCGCGGCTGTACAAATACGCGGCAAGTCCGTATTCGGTGTCGTTGGCCATGGCGATGGCGTCATCGTCGGTATCGAAACGGAATAGAGGCGCCACGGGGCCGAAGGTCTCCTCGCGGGCAATCAGCATATCGTGCGTAACGTCGGCTAGTACGGTCGGCTCGAAAAAGTTGCCACCGAGCGCATGCCGGTTGCCACCGTGTAGAAGCCGCGCGCCTTTGTCCAGGGCATCGACCACGTGCTCTTCAACTTTTCGCACAGCCGCCGCGTCGATCAGCGGGCCAAGCTGCACGTCTGCTTCCAGGCCGTTACCCGTACGCAGGCGGGCTACGCGTTCGGCCACACGTTCGGCAAGCGCATCGTAAATGCTGGACTGCACCAGCACGCGATTTGCGCTGATACACGCCTGCCCCGTGTTGCGGAACTTGGCTGCCACTACGCCATCGGCTGCGGCATCAAGATCGGCGTCGTCAAAGATAATGAATGGTGCGTTGCCGCCGAGTTCCATCGAGCATTTCTTCACTGTCTGTGCGGCTTGGGCCAGCAAGACACGACCGACTTCGGTCGAGCCCGTGAAGGTGAGCTTGCGGACCAGCGGGTTGGCCGTCAGCTCACCGCCGATCGCTCGCGTGTCATTGCCCGTCACTACGCTGAAGGCACCGGCCGGAACACCCGCACGCTGTGCCAGTTCGGCAAGTGCCAACGCGGTCATCGGTGTCTGGCTGGCGGGCTTGAGCACCATCGTGCAGCCGGCGGCGAGCGCCGGCCCCGCCTTGCGCGTGATCATTGCGGCGGGAAAATTCCACGGCGTGATGGCTGCGCATACCCCGATCGGTTCGCGCAGCGCGACAATGCGCTGCGCTTCCTTGGCGCCTGGAATCACATCACCGCGCACGCGCGTTGCCTCTTCGGCAAACCAACGCAGGAACGATGCGGCGTAGTCGATTTCGCCACGGGCTTCGGCCAGCGGCTTGCCCTCTTCCAGCGTGATGAGCGTTGCGAGATCTTCACGATGCGCCAACGTCAATTCGTACCACCGGCGCAGAACTTCACCACGATGCCTGGCGGTGGTGCGGCGCCAGGTGGTAAAGGCGCTATGCGCCGCATCGATGGCGCGGCGTACGTCCTCTTCGCGGCAGCGCGGCAGCTCTACGAGCAACGATTGATCGGCCGGGTTGTGCAGCGCGTAACGACCGTGCGGTGTACTTTCCACCCATTCGCCGGCAATGAAAGCGGCTTCGCGCCACAGCGTGGGATCTTTCAGAAGGTGCTTCACGGGTGTGCTCCTTCAGCAGGGGAAGCGGCCGGCCATGAAGGCTTCATCCGGGTCCGATGTGACGGGCAGGCCCGACGCCACCAGACCTTGGCGCAGCATCTTCATCAGGCGATCCGGCACGCGCATGGCTGGCGCGCGCAGGGGGCCACCGTTAAAGCCGGCGAGCCAGTCCTGGTACTTCCACATGGTGCGATTGAGCACGCCGGTGCCGCCCGCGTAGGTTTGCGCGGCCGCGCCGTTGGCGCTGCGTGCTGGATTGACCTTCCAGTACATCGCCATGGCCTCTTCCCACCGGCCGGTGCGTGCCAGTTCAAACGCCTTCGGGTAGTAGTCGCCCATCCACGCAGTGTTGCTGGTGCCTGAGAACTGCAACTCCATCAGGCTCATCAGCGGAATCGCGTCGCCTTCGATCGGGCAACTGATGACGACCTCGTTGCGGAAGTGGTGGTACATCTCGCAGATACCAGCCGGCAGCGGAAATCCTTGCTCGGATTTGATCGCGACGATGTTGGGGCAATCGTCGAGCAGCCGGCGCACCAGGCTGACCGGCATGCCCGCCGGATGTACACGCTCGAAGCCCCACAGCGGGATCGGGAACAGCATCACCGCAAGGTCGGTCGCGTCACAGAAGGTCTTCGTGTAGTTGTAGATTTCTTCCTCGCTCGTCGGCCAGAACTGGGGCGGGTACGACAGCAGGACGATGTCGGCGCCAGCTTTCTCGGCCAGCTTTACGGCTTCAATGTTTTCGGCCAGCGTGCCGAACGCTGCATGGAAGAAAAGGCCAAGCCGGTTGCCTGCAGTCTCGCGTGCCCAGGCCGTGAACTGGGCGTTTTCTTCGGGCGTGATGGCAACTTCGCTGCACAGCAACGTGTAGCTGTATCCAAGCTTGGTTGCCAATTCAATGTCGTGCCGGATGCCGTGTTCGTTCAGGCGCTTCAAGTCGGCGCTGTAGCTGGGTATCGTGACGGCCGAGCAGCCGATCAGGTGTTCGCGCGCCCAGGCGCGGGCGTCGGATTTCTTGTAGGTGGCCATAGTTGGCGTCTCCTTGGGAATGTGGGGGTGATTTATTTGGCGATCGGAACAATGCTGGCCGGCAGGGGCACGCCGCGCCCTTGCTCCTTGGCGTGTGCAAAGAGCATCTCGGCAATGACGACGTCCTGAAGCGCGGACCCGACAGACTTGTAGAGCACGATGTCGCTGTCAGCCTGGCGGGGCTTGATCTCTCCCGCAGCGAGCGCCGACAGCGGCACCAGCTTGCTGGCGATGGGCACGCCTGCACGCGAGGCGGCGATGGCATCGCCAGTATCGTGGGCGACTTCCTGTGGCATGTCGGCCACGATGCAGGCGGCGCGCGCCATCGTTTCCTCGTCGACTTCGCGCTGTTCCGGCAGCGTGGAACCCAGCGAGACCACCGTGGCGCCCGGCGACAGCCATGCGCCGTGCAGGACGGGTGACTCGTCCCGGCTGCGCGCGGCACAGATGACGATATCCGCGCCATCCACAGCCGCTTCAGGCGACTCCGATGCGGCGATGTCCAGTGCGGTGCGAAACGATTCGGCAAAGCGCTCGCGGCTCGCAGGCGTGGGGCTGTATACGCGCACGGATTGCAGTGTGCGCACCGCACGCAGGCAATCGAGCGCATTGCGTGCTTCAAAGCCAGCGCCAATGATCGCCACGTGCAGCGGCCGATTGGGTGCCAGCAGGTCCACCGCCAACGCCGCGGTCGCTGCCGTACGCAAGCCGGTGACCCTGTTGCCATCGACCAATGCACTCAGGGCCATGGTCTGCTGATCAAACAACGAGATCAGGTAACTTGCCCGGCGCGCACGCGGGGATGCCGCGATCAGCTTGCAGCCCATGTGGCCGCCGGCCGGCGACACGGCGGTCAGGCTGCGCAGCCAGATACCGTCACCGCGTGCCATCGAGCGCGGCGGCACCATGGCGTCGGACGTGGGTTTGGCGTAGGCCCGGGCGAGGGCAGCGACGGCCGAAGGCCAGTCGGCAAGCGATGCGACATCGGCATCGCTCAGGAACAACGTGGGGGCGAGCAGTTCGCTCGGTTGCAGGTCGGACATGGCGCTGGGCGTGGAAGTCAACGGCCAGCCGACTATAGAAGGCCGCACCTGCGCGAGGTACTGCCTGGCAGCGAAAGCAGCTATGCACCAGATCGATAGCTGCGGAAAATGCCGCTCAGGTGATGTGAGACTCCGCCACGCGATGGATCAGGCGGCGCACTTCCAGCGTGGCCCGCGTGTGGGGTCGGAGCGGGGATTCCGCCAAGACCACGAAGCGCTCAAGCAGAGGCTGGACGATCTGCGACGACGCCAGCCGCGCATCCAGCATGCCGGGCTGCACCGATGCGATAGCGTAGCCGCCGCCGGCTGCGGCAATCTCGTATTGCAGGCGGACGGAATCGGCCTCTACCGCCACTTGCAGTGGCAAGGAGTGGTCTGCGGCCAGACGATCCAGCCGTGCACGCAACAGATGAGGGCGACTGGGTACGACAAGAGGAACACCGGCCAGCGCGGTCAGCGCGACATCGCTCTTGCTGACCAGGGCGTCCCCACGTCGGCCAACCAGATGCAGAGGTACGCGCGCAAGCACGTGTGCGTCACCAATGCTCGCCTCGTCTTCCCGCAGAACAATGCCCATGTCGAGCCGGCCGTCCCGCAATTGCTCCTCAAGCTGCGCGCTGGCACCTTCCACCAGGTGTAGCCGCACGCCGGGCAGTTGCTCGCGCACGGCGGCGAACAGCGGCGCTGCAAATTGCCCGACCGCTGAAGGCAGCAAGCCGACCAGCACCTCCCCAACGGGTTGGCCACGCGCATTGCGAATGTCATCGGCAAGAGCGTCGGCCTCATCCACAAGACGGGCGACACGCGGCAGTGTCTGTTCACCAAACTCTGTGAGCACGACACCGCGACCGGTTCTGCGAAACAGGCGCTGCCCACACTGCTGCTCAAGCTGGGCAATGTTGCGGCTGACCATGGACTGCGGCATGTCGAGCATCGCGGCGGCTTTGCTCAGGCTCCCTGATGCGGCAACGCGCACAAACAGCAACCAGCGTGGGTCGATGATCGGTAGCGTGCTGAGCATGTCCGGCATGGCCACCTTGCCGGGCTTTGGCGAAGGTGTGGGCTTCATTTCTGCGGTGTGGATTGTGATGCCGACAGCGATGCACCAGGCGCGGCAGCGTCCATGGCCGCTGCCGCTTCCTTGATGAGCGCACGCAGCCAGCGCAGGCCAAGATCGGCGCTGCGGTGCTTGTGCCACTGCATGGATTGCTCCATGAGAGGAATGGGCACCGGCACCGGGCGAATCGTGATGGGTAGGCTGCGGACGGCCTGCGCGGCGAGCCGCTTGTGCATGGTGGCAATCCGGTCGGTGCCGATCAACAGGTGCGCCGGTGCCACAAAGCTGAATGTGGTGGTCTCTATCCGCCGGACGATGCCCAGCTTGTGCATGAACCATTGCTCCAGCGCGGAGTGTTCGTCCCCCGGCTGCACGACGATGTGGCCGGCGCCCATGTAGCGCTCGGCGGTCAGTTCACCCCTGGCCAGCGGGCTTTGGTCCCACAGCACGCAACAAAAGGTTTCCTCAAACACGACCTCGGCTGGATGCTCGGCCGGGCAGTAGTCCTTGGGGATGATAAGCAGGTCGACTTCACCGCGCTCCAGTGCACGCTCGGGGTAGGCGACCTGCGGGCGCAGTTCAAAGCGGACGCCCGGTGCCTGGTGGTATGCGAGCCGCAGCAGATGCGGCATCAGGGTCATCGTCGTGTAGTCCGAGACCAGGAGGCGGAAGATCCGATCCGATTGGCGTGGCAGGAAAGCCGGTTGTGCGGCGACGGTGGCATCGATCCGAACAAGGATGTCGCGCACGGGGTCTTTCAGGCCTTCTGCCCGTGCCGTCAGTTCCATCTTGCGGCCGACTTGGACCAGCAGCTCGTCGTCAAAGTACTCGCGCAACCGCGCCAGCGCATTGCTCATCGCGGCCTGGCTCAGATAGACCTTCTCTGCGGCGCGGCTGATGTTCTGTTCGGTCAGGAGCGCGTCGAGAGCGACGAGCAGATTTAGGTTGAGCTTGTTAAAGCGCATGGGCGCCGTCTCCGTTGAAGGTCTTCTCCCGAAGCGACTGGGGGAGCCCCCGCAGCGTGGTCTTGTGGTCTCGCGCTAGGGTTTCCCCTGAAAGTATTCAGGGCGCCAATACAGCGGATGGAAACAATCAATTTGAGCCATTCGCGAGCGCATCTTAATCTAAACCCGTCCTGGCACACACGCGAATTGCGGTGCACAACCCAGGATGATGTGCGCCCCAAATAGACGCTGGCAGCGGCTTGGTTACGCGCATTCAACGACAAGACAGACACCCGAAACGAGGTGTCGAAAAGTGAGGAGACAACATGAACAAACGACTAGCCGCGGCGTGCACTGCCGCAGGCTGCATGACGCTGGCCGCGCTGGCGTCGAACACCGCGAATGCATTTGAAGGGGGCGTTTCGCCGTATCCGGCCGGTGCTGCGGGCACCAGCATCGCAGCCATGCCGCCGATCCCTGGGTTGTTCGTGCTGGAGCAGTTCAGTTACAGCCACTCCAACGGGTTATACGACAACAGCGGCAACAAACTGCCGATTCCGTTCAGTATCTCGGCACCGTCGATGACGACGCGCTTGCTGGCGGCGTATCCGGTCACCGTGCTGGGTGCGGGCCTGTATTCCCAACTGGTTGTGCCGGTGGTCTCGCTGCATACGGACATTGTCGGGCAGAGCCAACGCCATAACGGCTTGTCGAATATCACGATATCGCCTGCCATCTTGAAGTGGTCGGTCACGCGCAACCTCGCCATCGTCACGGGCTTTGATATCGCGCTCGCCAACGGTGCATACAACCAGGACCGTCCGAGCGTGGCGGTGGGCTACACATCATGGCAGCCGGTCTTCTCGTTTCGTTACAACGTGCCAAACGGCATTGACGTCGGCATGACCAACCGCTTTCTCATCAACCGGGAAAACGGCGATACCGGATACCGCTCGGGTTCGGCCTATGTGGCGGATTTCACGGCGGGGTGGAACTTCGGCAAATGGAAAGTCGGCGTAGTGGGCGGCTATCTGAACCAGTTCACCGACGACAAGGTGAATGGCGCGACCGTCGCCAACAACCGTGCCCGCAGCTTGGCACTAGGGCCATCCATTGCGTACGACGCGGGCGCCTTCAATATCAACATCAACTATCAGCAAGGAGTGTATGCAGCCAACACGTCCAAGAGCAGCGCAGTGTGGCTGAACATCGCCATCCCGCTGTGGGCGAAGCCGCCTGGCCCGGGCAACGGCATCTGAAAACGCATCAAAGGAATCGGGATGTTCCGCTATTTCCCTACGAACTACGTCTGGAATCTGTCCGTCGATCTTGCCATCGAAATGGGGGCGCGCATCGGCGAAATTGAGGCGATGTGCGCACCATTGCAGGAGGCAGCCACGCAGCCTGATGCCGCCGGTACGCGCGCGTTTCGCGAAACGTGGTCGCGCATGGCCGACAAGCTGTGCGAGCTGGCCGCGGAGGACGAAGCGCGAGGGCGCACGCTGTCCGCCGGCGACAAGTACAACCGTGCCGCCACGTACTACCTCACCGGCGAGCGCTTGCAAGCGCACGGCGCGGAAGGCCGTCTTGAGCTGTACAAGCGCTTTCTGGCGGTGTTTGCCAAGGGCATTGCCGCGACGGGCGAAAACTGCGAACGCGTGGAGATCCCGTATGGCGATGCGCATCTCTCAGCGCTCTATGTTCGTGCGGAGGGCGTGACCGGGCGGGCCCCGATTCTCGTGCAGATCAACGGGCTGGACTCGACCAAGGAGATGAAGTACCGCGTCGGGCTGCCGCAGTGGCTGGCGCGGCGCGGGGTGTCGTCGCTCGTGGTTGATCAGCCTGGTACGGGCGAGGCCTTGCGCCTTCACGACATGCATGCGGTCTACAACACCGAAGTGTGGGCCAGCAAGATCGTCGACTGGCTGGAAACGCGCGATGACATCGACCCGAAACGCATCGGCCTGGAAGGCGTTTCACTCGGCGGCTACTACTGTCCGCGCGCGGTGGCTTTCGAGCCGCGCTTTGCGTGCGGCGTGGTGTGGGGCGCCAACCATGACTGGCGCGACGTGCAGAAAAAGCGCCTGGCGCGCGAGGGAAGCTTTCCCGTGCCGCACTACTGGGAACACGTGCGCTGGGTGTGGGGCGCGCCCGACATGGACACCTTCATGCGCATTGCCGAACACGTGCATCTGGATGGCGTGCTTGACCGCATTCGTGTGCCGTTCCTCGTCACCCATGGCGAGAAGGACTCGCAAATTCCCGTGCACTGGGCCCACCGCACGTATGAGCAACTCGTCAACAGCCCCAAGCGCGAGCTGAAGATTTTTACCGACCGCGAAGGCGGCGTGCAGCACAGCAGTTTCGATAACTCGGCCAACGCTGGTGCCTACATCGCCGACTGGGTCGCAGAAACACTGGGCGGCCGGACGGCCCCCTGATCATCAACCCATGACCGATAGGACTTCCATGAACATCATCGGACCCGATGCACTGCTGTTTGGCGTCGACGACGTTGCCGCGTGCGCGCAATATCTGACCGACTACGGCCTGAAGCCGGTTGGCGTGACAGCCGCCGGCGGCAGCTTCGAGGCGCTGGACGGCACGTCCATCCGCATTGCGCACAAGGACGATGCGACCTTGCCGCCCTCGCTCGGCACCGCGAGCTTCCTGCGCCAGACCATCTACGGCGTGGCCGACCAGCAGACGCTGGAGGCGATTGCCGCAGAGCTGCAGAAAGACCGCCCCGTCGAACGCCATGCGGATGGCTCCATCCACACTGTGGACGATGCGGGCTTTGCACTGGCGTTTCAGGTGACGGTTCGCCGCCCGCTGGAATTACCGGCGGAGCGTGTCAACGCACCGGGCGCACCTGCGCAGCGGCCGGCGAACGTTGTAGGCGTGGACGACGATGCCGTGGTGCAGGCCCGCACGCTCTCGCACGTTGTCTACTTCGTGCCGGATGCCGCGAAGGCGGAGGCGTTCTACGTCAAGCGCCTGGGCTTTGTCTGCACCGATCGCTTTGTCGGCGTGGGGCCTTTCCTGCGCCCCGCCGGCACGCTCGACCACCACACGCTATTCATGATCGAGACGCCGCCGTTCATGAAGGGCTGTGAGCATTTCACGTTTCATCTGGGCGGCCCGACCGAGGTGATGCAGGCCGGGGCGCGACTGGTCGAGAAGGGCTATCAATCGTTCTGGGGCCCGGGGCGCCATCGCTTCGGCTCGAACTGGTTCTGGTACTTCAACAGCCCGCTCGGCTGCCATGTGGAATACGACGCCGACATGGACTTGCACGATACCGACTGGATCGCACGCGAAGCCCCCATGGGGGCGGACACCTCGCAACTGTTCCTGTTCCAGCATCGCGAGAACTGGGCACCGGGCGGTCCGCCGGCAACCGATGCGGCGCACGCCGCATCCTGAGGGATCGGAACTCAGCCATGTCGACATCCAACCGCGTACCGCTATGCCAGTTGCATGAGTTGATCGATGGCCATTCGCGTGGCTTTGACCCGCGCGGTATCGGCCGGGACACTGTCTTCGTGGTGCGGCGAGGCGAGGCGCTTCATGCCTACCGCGATGCCTGCCCGCATCAGGGTGGAACGCCAATGGCATGGCGCAAAGATGCCTACCTCAATGGCGACGGCACCCGCATCGTCTGCCATGCGCATGGCGCGCAATTCGATATCGGCTCCGGTGTTTGCGTTCTTGGCCCCTGCCTGGGACAAGCGCTGGAGCCCGTCAAGATCGAGGTTGCCGGAAGCGGCACCGTGTTCTTGATGCCAGACAACAAGGAGACACCACAATGACATCCCCAGTGCAGAAGATCCTCGTGATCGGGGGCGGCTTTTCCGGCATGGCCGCAGCCATCCAATGCGCCAAGCTCGGCATGCAGGTCGACATGGTCGAGATTGATGCGAAATGGCGGGCCTATGGCGCCGGCATCAGCATCGGCGGCCCAACGCTGCGCGCCTTGAAAACTATTGGCGTACTCGATGCATTCCGAGAGCGCGGCTATTGTGGCGATGGCGTCAATCTTTTCACAGCGAGCGGCCAGGCGCTGGGGCAGTTACCCACGCCGCGTGTGGCCGGGCCGGATGTGCCGGGCGGCGGCGCGATCATGCGTCCGGCGCTGGCTGACATCCTGGCCAAGGCGACAGTCGCTGCGGGCGTAAAGGTGCGCCTGGGCTGCACATTCACGGCGATTGAGCAACGCGCCGACGGGGTGGACGTTGCCTTTACCGATGGCACGCAAGGTCGCTACGACCTCGTGATCGGCGCCGATGGGTTGTACTCGAAGGTGCGCGAGGCAGAGTTTCCCAATGCACCCACGCCGCAGTACACCGGCCAGGGTGTCTGGCGTGCCGTGGTTCCTCGCCCCGCAGACATTACGTGCGCAACGATGTGGCTCGGACAGAAGGTCAAGACAGGCGTCAACCCCGTATCGCAAGACGAGATGTACCTGTTCGTGACCGAAGACCGCGAGGCGAACGAGTACATCGACCCGCAACGTTGGCCGCAGATGCTGTCGGATCTGCTCGCACCGTTCAGCGCGCCGTTGATGCAAACCATCCGCGCGCAGATCTCGGCACAGTCGCTCATCAACTATCGCCCGCTGGAGAGCCTATTGATGCCGCGCCCGTGGTTCAGCGGCCGCATCGTGCTGATCGGGGATACGGTCCATGCCACCACACCGCACATGGCGGCCGGTGCCGGTATCGGCCTGGAAGACGCCATCGTGCTAGCCGAGGAACTGGAACGCGCTGCCACGCTCGATGCCGCACTGCAAGCCTTCCAGGATCGCCGCTGGGACCGTTGCCGCATGGTGGTGGAAAACTCGGGCCGCCTGGGCGAGATCGAGATTGCCGGCGGTGACAAGGCCGAGCACGCCCGCATCATGCGCGACACGCTCATGAGCCTGGCAAAGACCATCTGACGCGGCGGAGACCACCATGGAATCAAATCTTGAGACCAGCGGCGCAGCGCGATTGGGCGGCCGGGGCACGTTCGCGCTACTGGCTGCACATTGCGCCGGCATGGTCGACATGGTCGCCTTGCCGGTATGGGTTGGCACCCTGATCGGAAGCTATCACCTCGACCCGCAAGAGGCGGGTGGCTTGGTAACGTTGTTTTTGGCGGCGGCCGTGGCAAGCAGCGTCGTCTTCGCGCCGCGCCTGAATCGTCTGCCAGCCCGCGCTTCCGTATCCGCCGGCTTTGGGGTGGCCATGCTGGCGTTTCTCAGCATGGCCGCCGTGGGCGACAGTTATGCGGCCATGGCGGGTTTGCATGCGGTTGCGGGTTTCGCCGTGGGATGCAGCCTGAGCTTTACGCACGGCACGATCGGGCGCAGTCGCAATCCGCATCGGTTGTTTGCTGCGGCGGGCTTGGCGCTGGGCTGCTTTGCCATCGCTTTTCTGGGTGTGACACCGGGCTTGGTAGCGTTGCACGGTGGACCGATCCTGTTCCGCGTCTTCGCGGGTGTGATGGCGGTTGCGGCCGCGGTGTGCGCGATGGCGTTTCCGGCCCTTAAGGCGCCGCACCTTGAGATGTCCACAGCCGAACCAAGCTTTTCGCCAACCGTATGGAGCGGCATGCTGGGCGTGGCCTGCATGGCAGTGACTCAGGCCATGGTGTTCAGTTTTGTCGAACGCATTGGCGTGGATCGAGGTTTCGGCCTGGCCGCCGTCACCTCCGTATTGATCGCAACGGGGTTGGTGAACCTGCTGCCAGCGCCACTGGCGGGGTTCCTGGAGTTGCATGTGCCGGCCCGGCGGGTTGTGCTGGGTGGGCCGCTCGCGCAGGCAACACTTGCGCTCGTCATTACGCAGAGTTCCACGCTGGCCCCGTATGCGGCGGCTGGCGCGGTGTTCGTTGCCGTCATGATCTTCACGCACACCTTCGCGTTTGGTGTGCTGGCCCGGTTGGACGTCACCGGACGCGCCGTTGCCGCCACGCCCGCCATGCTGATGACTGGCGCCGCCGTCGGGCCGATCCTTGGCGGCACGCTGGTCAAGTTTCTTGGCTACGGCAGCCTTGGCATCGCTGCTGTCTTGATGGCCATTGCCGCCATGCTGTGTTTCTCACGTCTTGAACGCCGCGCTGTGCCAGCAGGAGCCTCCGCATGAAGCCAACTCGACGCTTTGTCGATCTGTCCATCTATCTGGAGAACGACGTGCTCTCCGACCCGCCGCCGCTGGCACCGAAGATCACCTACCAGAAGCATGCCGATACCTTGCCCGAGTTCATGGCCATGCTGCCCGGCACGAAGCCCGAGGACTACCCCGATGGCGAAGCCGCTGCGGCCGAGTGGGTCACGCTCACCACGCACAGCGGCACGCATCTCGATGCGCCCTGGCACTTCCATTCGACCATGGACGCCACCCTTGGCGAGGCCAAACCGTCGATCACCATCGACGAAGTTCCGCTGGAATGGTGCTTCCAGCCCGGCGTGAAACTCGACTTCCGGCACTTTCCCGACGGCTACGTGGTGACAGCCGCCGATGTGGAGGCAGAGCTTGCACGCATCGGCCACTCGCTGCAGCCGCTCGACATCGTCGTGGTCAACACGCGGGCGGGCGCGCGCTATGGGCACAACGACTACGTCAACGCAGGCTGCGGCATGGGCTACGAGGCGACGATGTACCTGCTCGAACGCGGCGTGCGCCTGACCGGAACCGATGCGTGGAGCTGGGATGCACCGTTCTCCTACACCGCCAAGAAGATCGCCGAGACGGGCGATACCTCACTGATCTGGGAAGGGCACAAGGCCGGTCGCGACATTGGCTACTGCCACCTGGAGAAGCTGCACAACCTCGAGGCCCTGCCTCCGCATGGATTTGTCATCAGTTGCTTTCCGCACAAGATTCGCGGGGCATCCGCGGGGTGGACGCGCGCGGTCGCCATCTTCAACGCTGAACAGGACATTGCATGAGCTTTCCAACAATTCAACGTATCGTGACGGGCCACGACGCCGACGGGCGCGCGGTGATCGTCTCGCAAGGGCCATTGCCGACCGTGGTGGAAATTGCTGCCATTCCCGGCACGGTGTTCCACGAAGTGTGGAGCACGTCGGGCAACCCGGTGCCGATCGACAACGGTGCGGATCCCACCGTGGGCGCGCTGATGTTGCCGCCGCCAAAGCAAGGCACGCGCTTTCGATTTGTCGATATTCCGCCCGATACCTCGGAGTTCCTGGCGCGTGGCGCGACCCGGATGCAGGAAGCGTTCACCCAGGTGGGCGATGCACATGCATCTACCGTGCGCGCCGATTCGCCGCATCCGCTGATGCATCGCACGGAATCGATCGACTACGGCGTGGTGATCGATGGCGAGATGACGCTAGTACTCGATGATTCCGAGGTGGCGCTTGCGCCGGGAAGCGTGGTCATTCAACGTGGCACCAATCACGCCTGGGCCAACCGCTCCAGCCGGCCGTGCAGGATGCTCTTCGTGCTGATCGACGGCGTGTACGACCCGGCCATCGCCGAGGCATTGCAGGCCCGGACGCAACCGGAGGCGCGATGAAGTTCGCCACATTGCCCGGCGGCGGAACTGATGGTCGCCTTGTGTTGGTGTCGCGCGATCTTCAGCGCGCTATCGATGCCGCCCCAATTGCCGCCACGTTGATCGATGCACTGGAGCGTTGGGAGGATGTCGCCCCCAAGCTGCAGGCGCGCTACGACGATCTCAATGCGGGGCGTATTGCCGATGCGCGTGCATTCGATGCTGCTGCGTGTCTGGCACCGCTGCCGCGTAGTCCGCAATGGTGCGATGGATCGGCGTTTCTCAACCACGGTCGACTGATGGAGCGCGCATTCAATACGCCGCCGATTCCAGATTTCGCCACCATCCCCGTGATGTACCAGGGTGCGAGCGACGACTTTCTCAGCCCGACGCAGGATGTGCCGTTGCCCAGTGAGGCCGACGGTATCGATTTCGAAGGCGAGTTTGGTGTGGTTGTCGGTCGCGTACCGATGGGCGTCTCTGCCACGCAGGCCTTGGAGCACATCCGCCTGCTCGTGCAGATCAACGATTGGAGCCTGCGCGCATTTGGGCCACGCGAGATGAAGACCGGCTTTGGGTTTCTACAGGCCAAACCGTCGACCAGCTTTGCGCCGGTCGCCATCACGCCCGACGAGTTGGGCGGAAATTGGCGCGAAGGCCGCGTGCAACTGCGTCTGCATATCGAGTGGAATGGTCACTGGTTTGGTCATCCATGTGGCAGCGAAATGAATTTCAGCTTTGGCGACCTCATTGCACATGCCGCGCGTACACGCCAACTGTCCGCTGGAACCATCATCGGCTCCGGCACGGTATCGAATGTGAGCCGCACAGCTGGATCGGCATGTATTGCAGAGCGGCGTGTGATCGAGATCATCGATGAAGGCGAAGCCAAGACTGGCTTCATGCGCTTCGGCGATCGGGTCAGGATGATGGCGCGCGACGCAGAAGGTGAGATGCCGTTCGGCATCATTGAGCAGCGTGTTGTTCAAGCGGGTGCAGCTAGTGCAAAAGAGGAGCAACGATGAGAGCCTTGGTGACGGGTGCCAATGGTTTCGTAGGATCAGCGTTGGTTCGCCGGTTATTGCGCGCTGGGGTCGCTACCACAGGCGACGTCACAGAGTTAATGCTTGTGGACCAGCATATCGACGCCATCCCCGCAGATGCGCGCGTTACTGTCATCAACGGAGACTTTGGCGCGCCGCACACACTTGATGCTGTGCTGTCAAAGCCCGTGGATCTCGTCTTTCACTTGGCGAGTGTGCCGGGCGCACAGGCCGAAGCCAATCGGGATCTGGGCGACCGTATTAATTTGCATGGCACCCTGGCGTTGTTCGAATGCCTCGCGAAACAGCCGAACGTTCATGGGACCGTGCCGCGAGTCGTCTTTGCCAGCAGTGTCGCGGTTTATGGAGTCCCTCTGCCGTCGCATATGGACGAGCATTCGGCGGTACACCCCACCATCAGTTACGGCGTGCACAAGTTGGTTGGCGAGCAATTGTTGGCCGATTGGACGCGTCGCGGCTCAGTCGATGGCCGCTCGTTACGCTTCCCGGGCATCGTGGCGCGGCCCGGATTGTCCCTAGGACATGGTTCCGCCTTCATGAGTGCGATCTTTCGCGCCGCTCAACACGGGCAACCCTATGTATGTCCTGTCTCGCCATCGGCAACAGCATGGTGGATGTCGCGTGTCTGCTGCGTCGACAACTTGGTACATGCTGCGCGGTTGTCTTCGGACGGTCTACACGCGGAGCGCGTCTGGACGCCCCCCGTGCTGCGATTGGAGGTTGGTGCGCTAGTCGACGCGCTGGCGCATAGGTTCGGCCCGATGCAAATCAGCTATGCCCCCGAGGATGGGATCGAGCGATTGTTTGGCCGCCAGCCACCGCTGATCGATCGTCGCGCTGTCGCGGCTGGCTTTCAACACGACGGCACTGTCGAGGCGTTGATCGAACGGGCGCTGATGGAGGGCTGAAACGGTTCAGCCAGCCCACATGGCTGCCTTCGGCGACATATTTTTAATAGAACGCTGAGCATCGACGCATCATCCATGCGGGTCAGAAGCGTTCCAGATCGTTGACGAGACTCGCTATGAAAGGGGCACACGTGAGCGCTCGACCTACTTGACACATGATGTATGAAAACCGAAGCGCGCAGTCTGTTTGATCTTTCCGGCCACGTGGCACTGATTACAGGCGCCACGAGCGGTCTGGGCTTCGCCACCGCGACGGCACTCGCTACTCAGGGCGCCACCGTTATTGTTTCAGGCCTGGATGAGGCAGCCTGTTCTGAGACGGCGACTCGCCTGTGTCAGAGCGGCCTGAATGCGTTCGGTATTGCTTGCGATGTATCCGACCAGCGCCAGGTTGAGCAATTGGTTGGTGAGGTTCTGCAGCGCCATGGCCGCATCGATACGCTCGTCTGCAACGCTGGAATCCAGGGGCCGGCAGGCCCATTCAGTAACGTTACAGACGACACTTGGCTGCGGGTAATGGAAGTGAATCTCCATAGCGCCGCTCGGTTGACCTCGCTTGTCATTCCGGACATGGCACAGCGCGGCTCTGGAAGCGTGATCTTGATGTCGAGCATCGCAGGACTCCGCGGCAATCGAAGGATAGGCCTCTATGGAATTTCCAAGGCTGGCCTCGCGCAGCTGGCGCGTAACCTGGCAGTTGAGTGGGGCCCACACGGCGTGCGAGTGAATGCCATCTCGCCAGGCCTCATCCGCACGCCGTTTGCTGCGGAATTGATTGCCGACAGCACCTTCATGAGCCGGCGACTGTCATTGACCCCGTTGCGGCGCGTGGGAGAACCGCACGAAATCGCAGGTGTGGCCGTCATGCTTGCTAGCCCAGCGGGTGGTTTTATGACGGGTCAAAACATCGTCGTGGACGGAGGGACGACTATTAGCGATGGAAGTTGACACACGTCGATGATTCGTAGCCGGCGCTCGTTGAGGTCATTCTGGCGTACACATCACGAAACGCGAGATGTATCGCTCCACTACTGAAGGGAGCGCACGTGCCACATAACATGCTCGCGAGCGGAGGAAAAACCAGGGTGCTAAGCGGGGGTGAAAAGCACTGCGCGAAGCTGGCGCGCCCGCAAACATTAAGTGGTGTTTAAAGCCTTGCAGTACAGAGGTTTCTGGAGGGGCTTACCCCCCAGAAACCAAACTATTTCAGCGAGATTGAAACGCTTTCATTTCCTCGCCACACATCTTGTGTTTGTTGAACGGTAGCGCATCTCCTAGGTACAAAACTACCGCATACATCCACGCCCGTTAAGGCTTCGGAGCCCGGCTAGCCTCTGCAACCGCGCTGGGCTCAGCCCCCATGCCTCACGACCATTTGCAACGATGTCAAACTTTCGAAAAGAAAGGCATCTTTCAGTGAGGCAGCAAGCTTGCACGTGTGACGAAGCTGGATCAGTTTGTCACCTATTTGCGCTAGCACGGGATCACTGCACACCAGAACTCGTTGCCAGCGACGGCCATGGAACTCCTCTTGCAATATGACCACCTCCTCTGGGATCGTCCGTCCACCCAATTTGCTTTCGCCACGAACAGCCTATCTATCGAATCATTTTTGATTCGCATGCAGAGTACTTAAATCACTTTGATATAAGAAGGCCACGCCGCCAAGCTCTCCGCGTGGATCAAGACCGAGGCCAACAAGCCGCGCAAGCAACGGCATACGCTCATGCAGGTTCATGCTGCTCGTCAGCTCTGCGCTGCGCTGCTAGGCGCGGGCCGCCCAAAGCTCACGTCTCGCAGCCCGATCAGGTGCCGGAGCCGCTCCCTGCTGCGATGGTCTCGCGACCGGCGGTGTCGACTGGAACCAGTCACCGCCGTGCCAAATCATGGGAGGCATTGCTTTCTGTCCCAAAGCGATTCCTTCAGTAGCCAACGGGCTATCGTGCCCTGCTGTGATGGAAGTACAGGTAGCCGAGGCCGATCGGGGCGATGAAGATCGCCAGACTCCAGCAAAGTGCCATCGTGACCAACTTCCACCACAGGGCGATGAAGGCATTGACGAACAACACGTTCGAGCCCATCAAGAAGCCAATCACGCCCTCGTAGACGAACCGTGCGTAGGGATAGAGAACGGTATTGAGGATCGCGATAATCACGAGCGTGAAGGGGAACGCGTGCTGCCCGGACGATGGCTTCGCGTGCGACAACATCCAGAAGATGAAGACGGGAAAGATCAGGCCGAATACAAAATGTCGGAAGTAATACGGGCGGGAGAGCCCACCAAAGGTTTTACTCAAAACTTGTTGCACGCGCGCTCCTTGTGCGTGAAGGTTGTGCTGACCGTTAATGCCGGCCGGTTGCCATCCATGACCGGCTACCGGACCGCGTCACCGAGATTTGCAGTTGACGGGCCTCACTGAACGACCTTGGCAGTCTTCAGCAAGTTTCCGACTACCTGTACCGTGGCGCGTTCGAGTTCCGCCGTCTCCAACGCCTGCTTAATGGCCGGCTTTACGGCGTCATATGCAGGCACTTGCGTCGGCCGCATCGCATCGAGCTTCACGATGTAGCGCTGGTTACCCACTTCGACTGGGGCAGCGCTGGTCGCACCCAGTTGCAATGCGGAAATCTCGCGCGCAAGTGCCAGCGGCAAGTTCTGCGTCTTGCCCTCTTCGGCCGGCACCTTGAAGCTCACCCAATCCATCTCGCCGCCACGTGTCTTGTTCGGCGCCGTGCTGTACTGCTGTGCCAACTTGGCGAAATCGCCGCTCTGCTTCAGTTGCGCGATGACCTGCGCGGCGGTGACATCGTCGCCCACCTGGATCACACGTGGCTTGTATTCTTTGTCGCCCAGGCTGGAGACGATCGCGTCATAGCGCGCTTTGACTTGCGCATCCGTCACCGGCGCGGGCTTGATGTTGTCTTTCAGCCAAGCCTGAGTGATGGCCGCGTCATGCGCCTCCTGTACGGCTTGTTTCACCGCCGGCAGCTTTTCGTAGGCGGCATTCTTGGCAGCCTGCTGGCGGAACAGTTCACGCGCGATCAGCTGCTGCTTGAGCGCTTGTACGACGTTCGGATTCGCGGCCACGCCGGTCTGTGCAATCGCTCGGTCCAACTGGGCTTGCGTGATCTGCGTGCCGTTGACGACGGCCACAGCACCCGCCGGCAGGGCGTCAGCCCATGCGGATGAAATCGATGCTGCGGCCAATGCAGTTATGGCGAAGCGGTGGATCGTTGTGTTCATGTCAGAAATCCTTGTCAATAAGTTCAGTGCAAAGTCGGCGTCGACAATAGCGGCGCGTGCCATTTAGCCAAGTGGGACAGCGTCGCTCGGTGCTACCTCATCAGGTCCACTAGGGAAATCCAACCCGCCCAGCAAGTTCTGATAGATCGCCGAAATGGTCCCCACGACCAGGAACGTTGAGATCACTGCGATCGCCGCCTGTAACACCGATCCAATCGGCGTCTGAGAAACGCCAACCATAGAGACCTGTCCCGTTGTCAGCATCAGCACGGACGCCACAATGATGGGTGCCGTGCCAGCGGTCATGACGACAAAGATCGACCAGACGCGCCCAGCCGTCGCATTCCACGAAAGGCGTAGAGGGGAACGTCCAGCATCCGTCGCCAAAGCGGGCAAAGCCAGAATGAGGCGGTAGTACAGGTAATAGAGCCCAAACTGACCAACCGCACCGATCAAGCCCAACATCAATCGCAGCTTGGCGATCAACATGAACCCTGCGCCCGACAACACCGCAAGAAGACAGAAGGCGACCGTCTGAAGCGACCACGCTTGGTTATTCGTCTCTCGGCGCAGGACGAGTCGATATCCGGCCACTTGCAGCGGCACCGTTACTAGTGTCTGCGCCATCATGAGCAGCGTCATGAAAAACCAGGGTCGGAACTCCCCGTTGGTACCCGCTACGGTCAGCATCAGAAGACCAACGGTGGTGAGCACCGTAAGCAAAGGGTGACGCAATGGAATTTGAAAGGCTGAACGGTATGCAGCCTTGATCATTGCGCCTTTGGGAATCTTCATGTTCATGATCCTAGGTGTCGGATTGGCGTACCCGTTGCTCAATAAGTCCAGTTCAAGGTCGCCAACAGGACCGTCGGCTTGGCGCCGAGCTCGGCCGGCTGCACCAGCGCACGGCCAAGCAGCAACTCACTGGTCAGCACATTCTTGCCATAAGCCGCCGATAGCCGCACCCCTACACCGGTACCCGCCAGGTACTGCCAGTGCTGCGTGGCCACCAACTGCGTCTGGCCGCCATCCAGGAAGACGTAGGGCTCGATCCGCACGCCCCCAGCCGAAGGCGCATTCGCCCACACGGCTTCGTTGCGCAAGGTCAGTCCCCGGTCTCCGCTGATGAGGCCCTCGCGGAAGCCCCGAACCGAGCTCATGCCACCCGCAAAGATCTGTTCCGAACCGAACAGCGCCACATTCGACCACTGCGCAGACACCTGGCCGCGGTACGCCAACGCAGCCTTGCCAAGGCTCGGAAGGGGCAACTGGGTACTTGCGTTGCCATCGAGCTTCCAGAACTGGCCGTGCGCTTCGTCACGTCTGATATCTGGGGCATCCTGGCTAGCGCTGAGCGTGCGCATGCCGCGCGTGACACCGACTTCCCAGGTGGCATAGCCGCCTTGGTTGTTCACGGCGAACTTGCGCAGCCCGTTGATGGCGACCCGCACCACCGTCAGAAACTGCGGATCGAGCAGCAGATTGTTGACCTCGCGCTCAGTGCGCCGGTGCGTGAGCGTAACGTCGAACGCGGTGCGCCCGGCTTGGTCGCGCTCGATTACGCGGTTCCAACCAAAGGTGTGCGCAAAGGTGCGGCCGTAGACGAGCGCCGTATCGCCGATGAGGTTGTTGTACTCCGAGAACGAGCCGGTATAGCTGAAGGTGTTGTAGCCGAACGGCACCGCCGCCGAGGCAATGGCGGCATTGGTGTCGGTCGTGCCGATGTAGGACAGCGACAGCGCCTCCTGGAAGCCGAGCGCATTGTCTGCATCGATGCCGGCACGCAAACGCGTGGTGCCGGTGGCACGGCTGCCGTAGTTGTCCGTTCCCACGTTGAAACGGAAGCGGTCGCCCGGCTGGTTGGTCAGCGCAATGACCGAGGCGCCAGGGCTCTGGCCGGGCAGGATCTGCACCTCGGCCTGGTTGCGGCGCAGGCGGTTGATCTGGTCGACGCCCTGCTCCAGGTCAGTCAGCTTTAGCGTCTCACCCACGGTGGGCATGGACCAGGCGGTACCGGCGTCGGTCAGCCAGCCACCGTTCTGCGTACCGCTGGCGGTCGGCTGGTTCGGCACGGAGGTCCGGACCGTCTTCCCGTTGATCTGCAGGCTCTCCACCTTGCCCGGCACGACGGCGATGGTCAGAACGCCCTCTTTGAGGTTCTGCGGCGGCAAGTAGGCGCGCGTGGTGACGAAGCCGCGTTGCACGAACGCTTCGGTGAGCCTGCGAAGCAGCAGGTTGATGCGGTTGGTGCCCAGATCGCGATCGACAAACGGCCGTGTGATGCCCGCCACCGTGGCGTCGTCCAGCACCGTATTGCCGCTCAATTGGATCCGGTGAATGGCAAAGGTGGTGCCGGGCTCAGCCACGGATTCGACGTTCGCGGCGTCCGGCACAGCCTGCGGCACCTGAATTTGCGGCGGAGGTTGGTTGGCCTCGCGGCGGCGCTCGGCCTCCTGGCGTTCACGCAAGGCACGCTGGGCCGGGTCTTCGAGCGGCGGGGTCTGGGCGTGGGTGGTCGTTGCAAGCAGCAGTGCTGCCAGGGCCAGCGGCGTGAATTTCAGCAACATGTGCATCGCCTCACTGCCACAGCCACGAGGTCAAGCCCACGTGCGAATCAATGGCCACCGGCTGACGCGACCTGGCGCGCAGCGTCACGATGCCGTTGCTGGCCGTGACGGTCTGCCCGTCAAAGGTGCCACCTTCGATCTGACCTTGGCCGTTGATCGTCAACGCCCCGCCAATGGTCAGCCAGTTGCCGCCCACATCGGCGGCGTACAGGCGCGCCCAGTTGTCGCCAAAGAACGCCTTGAAGCCGCGGTCACGGGCGAGTGCGGTGTAGCCTGTGATGCCGACTGCGCGCACCTTGGGCGCCGTGACCGTCATGTCACCAACCGAAAGCACCTGGCCGCCGATGTTCTCGGCGAGCGTTCCCGCATGGATCGTCAGATTTCCGCCAGCGGAGATCGCGCCGCCCGTGGTCGCAATGGTGCTCGATGCGCTGCTGCGGCAGAAGATCATGCAGCTGCGGCTGAAGTGCGCTGAGCCGCTGGCCAGCGCTTCGTTATGGAAGACGTTCGCGGCCGTGATGCTGATGTCGGCGCTGCCGTTGGCCAGCATCTGCCCGCCAATGTTGCTGACGTTGCGCCCGGTGATCGTAGTACCGGTTTGCGAGACGAGGTACGGAACCTGCCCGACTGCCGGGATGCTGCCGTAGTCCACGTCAAAGCCCGTGCTGTGGTTGCGCAAGAAGAGCCAGCGGGTGCCGCTGCTGGTCCAGGTCGCCGGCTGTTCGCTGTTCGCGCCAATGGTCTTGTCGAGCAGATTCTGCACATCGCCCTGGGCAGCCAGAGTCAGCTTGGCGTTCGACAAAATTCGGCTCTGGTGGTTGACGATGTCGCCACCGGCGCGCAGCACCACGTCGTCGTTCTTGCCGAAGAGGATGCCCTGCGTACCTGCCGACGCATCGTTGCGAATCGTGCCGCCGGCGAGCAGCGTGACGGCACCCTCGGAGGCTGCTGCACCGGTATTGCGCGTCTGGCCCTGGATCAGGCCCGCCGTGTTCGTCAGATCGGTATCACTCTGGATCAGTACGCCGCCAGCCGTGGCCGCGACGGCGGCCGGCAACGCAGACGACGCGATGGCGACGCTGCTGCCGTGAATCGTGGCGTTGCCTGCGGCGATGACGCTGGAATCGGTCTGGCTGTAGCCAGCCGTGGCGTTGAGCGTAACGTCGCCTCCCGAGGACTGCGCGGTGCTCGCGTTGCCGTTTCCGGACATCAGTGCGATTGAACCCGCCTGAACGGATGTGCCACCCACGCCATCGATCTTGCTGCCGGTGAGCTGCACTGCGCCGGGCGCGGTGATCGCTAACGTGCCCTGTTGCGAAGTCCACTGGCTCGTGCCAGACGCATCGGAACCTAGCGTCAGGGAAATGACCTGCGCGATCACGTTCTGCGTGGCGTTCAACTGGGTCGCCGTCATCGAGACGCCGGCACCTGCATCGAACAGACCAACGCCACCGGTTGCGCTCAGCGTGCTGTGGTCGATGGTGACGGGCTCGGTGTGAACTTGGCCTGTGCTGCCGATGACGATACTGCCAGCCTGGACGGCCGTGCCCGCCGACAGGGTGCTGCTGTCAAGGTGCACCTTATTGGAAGCGATCTGAAGGTTGCGGGCGGCGGTCAGGGCGCCGTTGCCCGTCAGACCGGCGAAGCCAATCAGCACGTCGTTGGCCGCCTGCACTGTGCCGCTGGCGAGTTGCAGATCCCCGGAGCCGCTGACCACGAAATCCCCTGCTGTGGCGAAGGCGGCTCCAGCGTGGCGCACACCAGCGCCTTGGTCGGTGGCGATCAGTTCGATGCGGCCACCGGTCAGCGATCCGCCCGACGCAATATCGATGGCGTAGCCCAGCGGCGTACCGCTGCCCGTGCTGCTGTAGCTGACCCAGGGGTCCAGGTTGTCGGTGGGCGAGACGCTGGTGTCGACTTCTGCCCGGCTATCCCCGGCGACGATACGGACCTTGCTATTGGGGTTGGTGAAACTGTTCTGCACGGCACCAGCCACGCGCACCTGTTTGGCGATCAGTTCAAGGTTGAGCATCGCTCCAGCGAGACCACCCGGGCCGATGTTGATCGCGCCCGAGCTGGTGTTGAGCACCACGTTGCGTTGCAACTGGCCGGTGCCGTTGGTGAAGTCGTTGAAGGACACCTGGCCCGTCGTGAGCGCAACGTTGCCGGTGTTGGTGAACGAGCCGCCGTCTACCGTGATGCCGTTCGGGTTGGCAATGATCACGTTAGCGCGCGGGCCTAGCACGGCGATATTGCCCTGGATGAGTGATGGGTTAGTGCTCGTGACTTGGTTGACGATGGTGCGGGCGGCGACCGTGGTGTTGTTCAGGTCGGCGCCTGCCGTGCCCACGTTGAACGACGTGTAGGTGTTGTGTGAGACACCGCCAACGCTGGGGGCGATGTTGACGGTTTGGCGACCGTTGGTGCCGGTGCTTACCGACGTGGCTGTGCCGCCATCGGTAACGACGCCGGCCGCCACGGCGACCGGTGGCACGAAAACGGCGCATAGGCCAATGAGCGCGGCCAGCGTGGCTGGACGGTGTTGTGACTGCACGGAAACTTCCCCCTGAAACTGCTCTTTTTGTTGATGTGGTGGCACTTGGCCTCTACATCGCGCGTCACACGACGCTGACTTGGCTACCGGATCGCTGTATGAGTGCCCTGTAGCCTTGCTGAAGTAACGATCTCCGCACCCAATGGCTCCCACGGATTGCGCAGTAGAAGTTTTTGGCGATGAACAGCAGCAAAGCACCGGCAATCGCCAATGGGTGACCGGTTTGGTCTCCATAGAGAGCGATCAGGGCAGCCATCGCGTCTGTGGCAACCAGTCGGCCGCCATGCGCAATCAACCCCTCCGAGTACGCCCAAGCGGTTCCAAACAACAACGCAGCCCAATAGAAGCCTGCCTTCACTTTGCGCTCCCGCTTTGTTGGGTGAACGAAAACAGTTGAAGTTGGCATCGGCGCAAATAGGGTTTTTAAACTCGCTCGACGTCGGTTCACCCGTTCGCCAAGCCATGATGAGCTGGAAGGGGGCCGGGCAAGGCCTCACCGCTTCGGCGTAAGCTCAAGGCGCTCCCGACTGCGATGCAAACCTAGATAGCGAAAAATGCGCACACTATTTGAGCTACTGGCCGGACAACTGCTGAATGGCTGCGTCAAACAGGTCCACTGAATTATCTGTTGTGGTGGACGCCTCATACACCGCCTCCATCGAGGCCACCACAGGGTCCGGGTCTTGACTGAAAAGCAAAGCCGACACCGCCCGCGCCTGCCCAAAACAATGAAGCGCCTCAATTTGCTTTTCCGCATCATCGTCGGCTTGATCCTGTAGATCAAAATATCTCTCATCAAGCTCCTGCAGCAGGCGATTCAATTCCGCAATCTGTTCACCGGTAAAGCGCTGATCGTGCTCCAGCGCCGACAATGCCCGCGTCACAACTGCATTGTTGACTGGAGCAGCGTTCATGGCGAACTGGCACGCTAACAACACGACCTTCCGCTGCCGACCACTGTCACACGTTCTAATTTTTCCCGCAAGATCAGGTTCGATAGCTTCTAAGCGCATTCTTATTCTGTTCCTTAAGCATCGTTTCGATCTTGGTTATTCACGGCAACCTCTTGAATCGATAGACCGTGTAATGCTGCGCCGTCCCAGTGGGTATATCGAACAATCTCAATCTCATATGCACTTGCATGCGATCTTCGGCAATCAAATTTCCCCCTTCGTCGAGGTAAAGCGCCGCCATAAAATCAGTCTGATTGGGACCAAGCTCCGATCTGCTTTGCTGCCCCCCACCACCCCACACGATCTTTCCCTTACTACCCGTACAAACATATTTCCTAGTATCTTCAAATGAAGGGGAAAAGACCGCTTTCCGACTGTTCGGATAGATGAAAGTCACGCGGAACGTTCGGTCAGAATTCTTCTCAACCACTCCCTGGACCGGATACGCCTTGAACCCGTCGCCACGGTCAGCGGCGGCACGCACATCGGCCAACTGTTGGTTATCTGAAAAGGGAAAAGCTCTGTCGAGTCGCGAAATCCGATCTCGTTGTAGTGAACCGGGGTCTCCATCAATTATCTCGCCAGTACCTTCGTACCTACCTGATAGGTCCACGCACGATTCACCGGCGTATTTGACGGGATCGGGATTCCCGGCTCCACTGCCGGGATAGTTGGGCGGAGCATGCAGGCAGCCGGAACATGCCACGACTATTGCGATTGATGAAACAATTGAAATGGGTCTCATCTTTTTTCCTGAGACTGGTTAAATTGACGCCTAAATGTCGACCAATCCAATCCGTACTGATTTAGGAATGTCGTCCCAGCAAATGGCGCAGACAATGGAATATCGATATCCGTTTGAATTTCGAAAAGATTCCTTTGAAGAGCGCTCATCCCCTCCTTCAAATTTCCGATCTTATCGTAAGCAAAAATACTACCCATAAAATCATGAGGCCCAGCAAAAGACTCAAGCAACTTGTCAACAACGGTCCCTGACGAATAGGAGTAACTTCCCAACGTTCCCGCCAATCCTTGAGCCCCGCCCGTGGCCCCGCCAAAGTGAGTCAACGCTCCGTCAAGCGTATAGACCTTTCCCGTGAGCGGATTGATCTGCGTTCCCTCAAACAACATGGTGCCGTCCGGACCCGGCACTACATTCCCGACTGTTCGGAGATCATCGAAACTGACCCGAGTGCCCGCCAGCTTCACGCCATCACCATTAATACCCTGACTAGGTCCGCTCACATTAGTAACCAAGCCTTTCTCTGGAGCATTCTCGTCGGCTATGCCTTTGAACTGGCGCGACGACTCGACCTGATTCTGCCGCATCGCATCGCCCGCCCATGCAATCGCCGCAGTAGCAAAACCGGAGATGGCTCCCGACTTACAGTCACCACCCGACATAGCCGCAGTACCGCAACCTGCTGCAGTCGATGCGAGCAGACGATCGATACCGTAGTTCGCCCCAAAGTACCCCGTGACACCACCGGTGATAGCCCCGGCAGCGCCAGCAATCAACGTCTGCCCAAGATCAAGGCGACCATTCAGACCGATCTGAGAGACTGCGCTCGCCGCCATTCCGCCAAGCGCCCCGGCAATCGCAAGATTCGCCATGCCTCCGGCCGCAAACACGGAACTGGCCATGATCCCGCCCGCGGCAGTAGCGGCTTCGACCGAACCTGTGGCGATCAACGTAGCCATACCCGCTTCTGCTGCGGCAACCTGCGCCGCGGCGATTGCAGCAGCAGCGGCGCCCGCTGTCACTACTGCGGCCACCAGTGCGATCACCATCACCACAAAGGTCGGCAGAGCACTCTGCTCCTTAATGAAGTCCTGGTGGATGTCGTCCTTGACCGTTCCGGCTGTGTAGTTCCCGCCCAGATTCGCCTGCAGTTGCGAAATCAGCGCATCAGTCCGGGTCTGATCGACCGACCCATCCGCGTTGCGCACAACGAATGCATCGTTGACCGCATTGATGGCATTGGCCTGTACGTTCAGGTTCACCGCGCTCATGAACCCGCCCGGCTGCACCTGCGTGCCGGTCACCTGCAGCCATCCGCCATCCACCTTGTAGGCCGACGTACCGATGTCCACCACATTCGGCGCGTTATCGATCGTGCCGGCCTTGACGTTGAGCGTGTCACTGGCGGTGACTTGGCCGCTATTGCGCAGCGTGCCATCGACGTTCAGGTTGACGTTCTGCCCCGCGATCACGCCACCCGCCGGCTGGGTGATGGCATCCGCGTAGCCTGCCGGCAAGTAAAGCTGCGGCACCAGTGCGCTCACCATCGGGCAAGCGGTGCTGGCGACCGTATTGCAGTTCGGGTCTGGCACCTGCTGTGTGACGTACCACAACATCGGCTTATCCAACTCGGCGATCTGCTGTTGCGTCAGCGCTTGGCCGAGCTGGATGTTGTGTGCCTTTGCGTAATCAGCTGCGTCCTTGTACAGGATCAGCTTTTCCTGATCCGTGACGGACAGCTGATTCTGGTTGTCGTACGTCAGGCCGCTGATGAAGCTGCTCTGGCCGGTTTGCTGCTGAGCGGCCTGCAACAGCTTCTGGTCTTCGGTAAACGGATCGAAGTAGAACGGTGTGCTGCCCGGCTGCAGATTGGCTGGCAACTGCGCCAAGAGGGAATTCGGCGTCACGCCCGCCAACACCGAGGTCGCCGGGTTCTGGTTCAGATAGGTCGCGCCGTTGACGCTGGGAGTCGGCGCACTGGTCGTATTGCCAGCCGCCGGCGCGTTGAAGTGCCAGGTCACCTGCGAGCTGCCGGGTGCCGCAGGCGTCGTTACGATTGCCGGCTGGAAACTCCAGACCGGCGCTTGCACGGGAGCCACATTCGCTTGCGGCGCACCACCGGACGCACCGGACGTGGTCGGAGCCGCGCCTCCCGATTGAGCCGTCGGGCCACTACCCGCAGTGCTTGCTGCCTGCAGCGCTCCAGTCGGACCCGGAGGCGGCGCCAACGAGATCACCTGCCTGCCTGCCACGGTCGGCGGTGTCGGTTGATTCGGATTCGTAATGCCGTTGGTTAGCGCGGCTCCGCTCACGTCGACGGTGCTGCCCAGCAAGTTGCCGGTATTCAGCACTTGTCCACCGGAGGTCACCGACAGTGCATTGCCGGCTTGAATCCCGGAAGCCAAGTTGCCGAGCACCGCAACGCCACTGGTGTTGTGGCGGATATCCGAACTGAACAGCCCCGTCTCTTCGACCCACAACCCATGCCAGTTGGCGTTGAGCGCGATGCTGGTGTTGTCAATGCCACCGGCCATGCTGACCGTGACATTGCGGCCCCCGGTAATCAGCGCCCCGTTGTTGGTCAGCGTAGTACCCGACAGCTTGACGTCGCGTGCGGCCGAGATGACGCCCGCGGGGCCCGCCTGTGTCATCTCATCCGATGCACACTGGCTTTCCTTGTAGGTGCCCCCGGCGTTACAGCCACCCGCGTAGCTCGGGTTCATGTTCCCGTAGCTCTTGTGCAGCGTCACGGGTGCCATGGTCGTGTTGACCACCGTCGGTGCACTGATGGTGACATCACCCGCCGTCGACTGGATCGCGCCGGACGTGTTCGTCAGCCCATTGGTGGCCGTCAACGTTACATTGCCGACAGCGGCCAACGTGCCATTGTTGTTCTGGATGTTCGCGGCGTTGACGGTCAGCGTGTCACCAGCTGCTACGGTATTGGGGGTCTGTTGCCAGGCGAGGGTATCCACATGAGCGCCACCTTCCTTACAGGTAGCGGCTCCCGGCAGGCAGCCCGGCGTAGTGGTGACCTGGCTGATATAGGCGCCTTGGTTGGTGAACGTGCCGGGCGTCGTGATCGTGACCTTGGCGGCGGCTGCAATGTCCCCCGCGTTCACCAGGTCACCGTTTCCGGTGAGCGAGAGATTGCCGCCACTCAGAATCTGTCCCGCCTTGCCCAGCGTCTGCGTCACCGAGGATTGGCTCGGCGCCGATGTCGTGTTGCCGGAGGCATCCTGGTTCAAGGTCACCTGGGACGCCGTCGGTGCCGGCGTGGTGCAGCTATCGCAGCTCGACGGATAACCCTGCGGCTGGCCGTACTGCAGTTGGCGCGGCTGGAACGGATCAACAACGCCATTGGAGCCGCTCTGCCCCATGTGCTGGAGCTGCGCGATGAACGCCGCGTACTCGCCCGCATTCACGACATCCGTCACGCTGCTGGTCAGCGTTGCAGAACGACTGTTGTCCAGCGTGCCTACGTTGAGCGTGACATTGCCCGCCGCCTGAATCAAGCCGCCCTTGTTTGAAAGGCTGGCGGCAGTGATGTCCATCGCCTTGCCGGCGACGATCTGACCGGCGGTGCCGTCGGCTTGGCGGATGATGGTGCGGTCTACAGTCGGCAGCGCTACAGACTGCGTGCCCGATTGAGCCCCCGCCGGCAGCAGATGCCACATGTCGACATAGCCGAGCGAGGCGCCATTGTCGCCGCCCCCCGAATAGACGCCGATGTAACCCGTCGCCAACTGCACGGATGCGCCGTCCGGCGTGCGTGCCAGATCGCCAATTGTCAGGTTCGTGGTCGGGCCGGGCGCATACGGGCTGGAGCAGGTGTCGCAGCTGCCGGTGCTCACCCACGGTGCGTAGCTGCCAATGATCGTCGAGTTCAGCAGTGAGTCGTTGAGCACCTTGCCGAAACTGCTGCCGGCATCCACCGGGCCACTACGATCGTTGATAACGTTCTGCGCGGCGATATGAATATTGCCGTTGGCGCCGATCGTGCTGGCGACGTTGTTCAGCGTGCCGCTCAGGTCAAACTTGAGGTCGCCATTGGCTTGGGTCTTGCCGCCCCGGTTGTCGTAGTTGGAACCGGTGACGGTGATATTGCCCAGCGCCTCAGTCGTCCCACTGTTCTGGATATTGCCGGCGAGCGCCAGATTGCCATCAGCGTGAATCGTCCCGGAATTGGCGAGATTGCCGGCCGACAGCGACACATTGGCGCCGCCCACGATCTGACCGCTATTGGCCAACGTGCCGGCAGTGGACAACGACAGGTCGCCCGCCTTCTGAATCGTGCCGCTATTGGTGATGCCCTGCGCGGCATTGATCGCCACGTTGGAACCCTGCACGTTCCACGTCTGCGTGTTGTTGATCGACTGGACCGACACCGTCAGAAGGTTGTTGGCATTGAGCGTACCGGTGGCGGCCGCCGACGGATCGAACCCCTGATTCGGGGTGTTGACCGTCAGGTTGTTGCCCGCCAGTACTTGGCCGCCAGCGTTGTTGAAGCTGCCCGCGCCGCCGTTGACCGTGAAGGTCATGTTTCCCGTGGTTGGGGATTGCCCGCTCAGGTCTCCCGCGAAGAACGTACCGCCCTGGTTACTCTTGAGCGTGTTGGTAGTGACGTTGAGTGTCTGCGTGCCAACCACGAGGCCATTCGCGTTATCGACGCTATTGGTCGCGGTCAGGTTGACGGTCTGGCCGCCGACGGTTCCGCGGTTCACCACATCGGTCGCGTTGACGGTCAATTGGTTCGCCGCGAGCGTGCCAGTGTTGTTGAGCGTACCGGTGGTGACGGTGGCCTGCTGGGTGGCAAGCGTCGAGCCTTGGTTGTTGACGGCCGCACCACCCAGCGTCAGGTTGGCTGCATTGCTGCTACCGGTGAGCGTCAAACCGTTGGTGGCAACCGCATCCAGCGTGCCTTGCACGACATTGGCCTGGTTCGCTTGCGAGCCGACCGTGATATTTGCACCACGCAGTGTCGCATTGCCGCCGACATAGTTCAGTTGACCAACAGTGAGCGCCTTAGTGGCACCGGCTTGCAGGTCGGAACCTGTTTGCAGCTGACCGGTCAGGGTTGTGTTTTGCCCGCTGCTGATGCTGGTCTTGCCCTGGCTCGCCAGGTTGCCCGAAACGGTGGTGCTGCCGGCCTGCGACGCAAGCGTCGCGTTCTTCCCAGCGTAGACGGCGCCACCGATGTTCAAGTCCTGGGCCGCGCTGGCGTTGACGTTACCGTTGTAGGCGAGGACAGAACCGGTGCTGGTCAGTTGCCCGGTCTGCGCGTTCAGGCTGACATTTCCCCCGACACTGGCGGCTGTGCCGTTGACGGTCAGGTTGCGTCCGGCCGTGGCCTGCAGGTCAGTGCCGGCCGCCGCTCCGCCATCCAAGGTCGCATCACGCGTGGCGGAGACTGAGACGGTCCCCGGTGCGCTGACAGCGCCGCCCAGGTGCACGTCGCCCAAAATGCCGGTGCCATTGGCGGTCAAGTTGACCTGGTTGCCCTTGACTTGGCCACCAAGGTCAATGCTGCCTGCGGTGACGGTGGCCGTCTGGGCGGCGCTCAAGTTACCCGTGCCCGTAGTCGTCTGGCTGGCAGAGAGTGACGCATTGCCACCAGCGGCGACGTCGCCTGCCAGCGTGACGGATTGGCCTGCCGTCACGCTGGTGTTGCCCGTACTGGATACCGCGCCGCTCACGGCAACCGCGTTGCCCGCCTGCAAGTTGGCATCGACACCGCTGCCGACTTGGCCGCCCACCGTCAGGTTCTGCCCTGCGCTCAACGTGAGCGTGCCGTTGCTGCCGATCTGGCCCGACGTGGTCAGGTTGCTGCCCGCGTTGACGGTGGCGGTGCCCGCTGCGCTGACAAGACCGCCCAGGTGCGTGTCGGTGCCGGAGGTGACGTTCAGGTTGCCGGGGGTCAGGACAGCACCGCTGGTGGTCACAGCGCCGGTGCGCCCTGTCAGACTGACGTTGCCCGTAGTGCTGCCGACCGTGCCGCCAACAGTGAGATTGCGTTGCGTCGCGAGGTTCAGGTCGCTGTCAGAGACCGCGCTGCCGTTGATGGTGGTATCACGCGCGGCCGAGAGTGCAATCGCGCCCGGTGCGCTGACGTTGCCACCCAGCGTGATGTCGCCGATGCCGTCATGACCCGCCGCCTGCATCGCGATCAGGCTCGCTTTGACGTCGCCGTTGACGCCGATGCTGCCGCCCGCCTGAATGCCAATCGCTTGGCTCGCGGTGAGATTGCCGGCACCGCTGACGGTGTTGCCAGTGGTGACGTTCAGGTTACCGCGGGCCTGGGCGCCGCCGCCGAGCGTCGCGTTCTGCCCAGCGGTGAGCGCGATGTCCTTCGCCGCATCAAGCGTACCGACCGTTGTGATGTTGCCGGCCGCAGCGTGGATGGTCGCGTTGCCATTCACGGCCGTGGTGCCACCGAGGCTCACGTCTTGTCCCGCGCTGGCGTTCAGGTTGCCCTGGCTTGTGACCGAGCCTGTCGTGGACAGCGTGCCGTTGGCGGCCGCTAGTGTGAGGTCGCCAACGCTGCCAATGGCGCCAGCTACCGCCAGATTTCGACCTGCGTTGATCGTCGTGGTACTGCCACCGGTCAGTTGCCCCGCGACGCTCGCGTCGCGCGCCGCTGTCAGCGCAATAGCGCCCGGCGCGGAGACGGTGCCGCCCAGCGTAACGTCGCCTGTGCCGTCCAGACCTTGGGCCGTGGTGGTGATGGAGGTGGCGTTGAGATTGCCGGTCAGATTGACGCTGTTGGCCGCCGTCGCGGCAAGTGCCTTTGTTGCCGAGAGATTGCCGGAACCTGTGAGATTGCCACCCGCGTTCAGGGCCAGATTGTTGCCCGCCTGCGTGGCACCGCCAACATTGACATCACCGCTTGCAGAAACGGATACGTCTTGCTGCGCCTTCGCCGTGCCCGTCGTGGAGACCGCGCCGGTCGAGACAATGCCGACGTTTTGCTGCCCGTAGACATTACCGACCGTGACGTTGCCGTTCGCGTCGATATTGACGTTGGACGTGTTGGCAGCCAAATCGCCCGCCGCCCGCACGCCCAACCCCTGCGCCGTGCTGATGAGCTTGATCTGCCCTGCGGTCATGGCGCCGAACGCCGTGGCGTCGATGGCCAGGCCGTTCTGTGCGGTCGCGCTGATAGCGGCGTTGTTCTGGCCGGTGCTGCTGACCTGCCAATCGGAGCCGGCGCGGCCGGTGCCCGTGGCCACGGGCGTCACTTGCTGGTTACCGGCGATGAGGTTGATCTGATTGCCGGCGTACAGCGGCGCGTTAACGCCGATCGTCTGGCCGATCAGATTGATCGCCCCCACTGTGCCCTCGATGCCCGCACCATTGGGGCTACCCGCCGCGGGGTCGATCTGGATGCGGCCGCTGTTGACCGTGTAGCCGATCGCCGTTGCCTTGTCGAAGCCGACCGGGGCACCACTGCCGTTCAGGAACTGCGGCGTGCCGGTGACAAGGCTCACTGCGGGCGTGTTCGTAAAGCCCGCGCCCTGGAGATACACGCCCGCGGGTGCCGCAAAAATGACGCTTGCCGGCGCGCCGAAGACTTCGACCGTGCCGTTGATACGGATCGGTGCGGTGCCCGTGACCTGCGTCAGGATGGTTGACGCTGGGCCGGAGGAAGCGAGATTCGGGTTGCCCGCGACGTTGCCGCCCAGGAATGTACCGCCGCCGGCGAGGCTGTTGTTCATCACCAAGCCGACGCCATTGTCGACCGTCAGCGACTGCAGCAGGTTGTACGACAGGCCCGCCTGGTTCGGCGTCGTGATGTTAATGGTCGGGACACCCGTCGTCGTCTGGGTAATGGCGGGCGTGAAACGGATGGGGGCGGTGGGGTCGGTAATTGGCGCGGCTTCGGCCTGCTGGATACCCCAACGAACGAGAATGCGGCCCGTGGTTTGCCACGACGCGATCAGGTTGCGAAGTGACTCGCTGGCATCGTTGCCATGTGTCGCAATGATCGCCGCGCTCTGTTGAGCGGCCTGCCACGAAATTTGTACGGGGCCCAGCCAGCTGAGGACGGCAACAGCACCTGCAATGGTGCGGGCGAGAACCGAGCGCCTGGCGCGGTCAGTACGACTGACAAGGGTATCGTCACCGCCCGGAATGCCTTGTTCTTGTTGTACAGCGGCACGCGGCTGCGCAAGCGCGGGCCGCGCATTGGCCGATACCGGCTCGCGCATTGCAGAACTCCCCAAACCTGTTGTTTAGCGGGGTCGCTGCATGGCCATCAATGGAAGATGTCAGGCGCCCCTTCTTGGACTTGGGGCGGGATGGTAGAGGAACACAATGTGGTGCGCATCCCCCATCGGATGGGAACCGATCTGAAAGTTTCTTAAGTCAGATCTTGGTCCCTTGCATCGTAGCGCCTCACTAACGCACTCTAGCGAGAGCGGCATCCTGGCCAATGCCAGCCGCGGAGCAACATCTTCCGCGCCATACCTGCACGTCAGCAACAATGGAGGGCATCACATGCAAATCGCCGAACTATTCATTGACGAGCGCTACGAACGCATAACGCTGCCGCCTATCGACAGCGAAGTCCTACCCGGGGTGCCCTGGGGGAGGCATGAAGCGCTGTTCACGCCAGCCTACTGGAAGGTGCAGACCGAGATCCACAAATCTGCTTGCGACACTACCGGCTACCGGCTATCGGCTTGGCCAAACGCTACATGAGGAAACCGTGGCGTGCGTATTGGGCGGCCACGGTATCCCAGCAGAGATTGGGCTCGCCGCGTTCGAGCGCGTTCGCGGGGCCGGTATAGGGATAGATTTCTCTGACCCTCGAGAGCAGTTGGCTGAGTCTCAAGCGGTCGGTAGCAACACAGCGTTGAGCAAGCCTAAGCGGCGCAGTACCCGGGCGGCATGAAAAACTATGCGCTTAGAAGACCTAGTGGGGGTTCGAGACGCACGCCACCTCAGAGCCGCTGAGAGCAGGCCTGAACAACATTCAATTGTCATCCGCACGAGCTACCCCAAAGTGTCGGCCGCCGTTCGTGCAAGACGGCACGGTTTCGACGCTACGGAGGGGGATATACGTATCTCGACGCGCGAGTGAAGTTGGAGGCTGAGGTTGGGAAGCGCCGGGGCGCGCGTGAGCGCACAAGACGGGCTTGGCAGAGAAGAACAGCAGACGCAAACCCGGACGTCTCCCTCGCCAACCTAGAGTTTCAATTAGTTGTTGCGCCGCCCACAAATCCAATGTTTATAAGGGATTCCAGGACGGCGGCGCAACAACTTCGGAAACGCGACGCAACAACTATTTCAAATCGCTAAGTCTGTTTCTGCGCCGGCCAAAACTTATTCGACAGTCACCGATTTCGCCAGGTTACGCGGCTTGTCGACGTCCGTGCCGCGCGCCAGTGCCGTGTGATACGCGAGCAATTGCAGTGGCACCACGTGCAGGATCGGCGAGAGCTGGCCGTAATGCTCCGGCATGCGGATCACCTGGATGCCGTCGCTCGACTGGATCTGCGTATCGGCGTCGGCAAACACGTACAGCTTGCCGCCGCGCGCGCGCACTTCCTGGATGTTCGACTTGAGCTTTTCAAGCAGCGCGTCGTTCGGGGCGACGGTCACGACCGGCATCTGCTCGGTCACCAGCGCCAGCGGTCCGTGCTTGAGTTCGCCGGCGGGGTAGGCCTCGGCGTGGATGTACGAGATTTCCTTGAGCTTGAGCGCGCCTTCCAGGGCGATCGGGTAATGCAGACCGCGACCGAGGAACAGCGCGTTTTCACGGCGGGCAAACTCTTCCGACCACGCGATGATCTGCGGCTCCAGCGCCAGCACGGCATTCAGCGCCGACGGCAGATGGCGCAGATGACGCAGCGCGTCTTCTTCCTGCTCCGCATTCAGATGGCCGCGCAGCTTGGCAAACGTCAGTGCCAGCATGTACAGCGCTGCCAGCTGCGTGGTGAATGCCTTGGTGGACGCCACGCCGATCTCGGTGCCCGCGCGCGTGAGGAACTTGAGCTGCGTCTCGCGCACCATGGCGCTGGTCGCGACGTTGCAGATCGCCAGCGTGTGCGTGTGGCCGAGTTCGCGTGCGTGGCGCAGCGCGGCCAGCGTGTCGGCGGTTTCGCCCGATTGTGAAATCACGACGACCAGCGCGTTCGGGTTGGGCACCGTCTCGCGGTAGCGGTATTCGCTGGCGACTTCCACCTGCGTCGGGATCTTGGCGATCGATTCGAGCCAGTACTTGGCCGTGCAGCCCGAGTAGTAGCTCGTGCCGCAAGCCAGAATCAGCACGCTATCGACCTTGGGCAGCACCTGGGCCGCCTCGGGGCCAAACAGATCGGGGCCAAACCCTTGCACGCCTTCAAGCGTATCGCCCAGGGCGCGCGGCTGCTCGAAGATTTCCTTCTGCATGAAGTGGCGGAAGGGGCCGAGTTCCACGGCGGCAGCGTAGGTGCCGACTTCCTTCACTTCGCGCTCGACGATCTTGTCGTTTGCATCGGCCACGGTGAAGCCGTCGCGGGTGAGTTCCACCACGTCGCCTTCTTCCAGGTAGGCCATGCGGCTGGCGGTGCCGGCCACGGCCAGCGCGTCCGACGCCAGGAACGATTCGTTCTCGCCGATTGCCACCACCAGCGGCGAGCCGGCGCGCGCGCCCACCACCACGTCGGGGTTGTCACGGGCAAACACGGCAATCGCATAGGCGCCATGCAAGCGCTTGACCGACGCACGCACCGAGGCGAACAGGTCGCCGCGCGTGGCGCTGCTCGGGTACGTGTAAGCCTGGTGGATCAGGTGCGCAACGACTTCGGTATCCGTCTGCGATTCAAAGCCGTAGCCGACGGCCTTGAGTTCTTCGCGCAGCGACTCGTAGTTTTCGATGATGCCGTTGTGCACCAGAGCGATGGTGTCGCCCGAAAAGTGCGGGTGGGCGTTGACCGTGTCCGGCCGGCCATGCGTGGCCCAGCGCGTGTGCGCGATGCCGATGGCGCCGTCCAGGTGGCTCGTCTGTGCCTGGGCATCCAGATCAGCCACGCGCGACACGGTGCGCGCGCGCTCTAGCTGGCCATCACGCTGAACGGCAACGCCGCAGGAGTCGTAGCCGCGGTATTCCAGGCGGCGCAGGCCTTCGATCAGGACGGGAACGATATTGCGCGTGGAAACCGCGCCAACGATACCGCACATGTTGATTTCTCCAGTTGGGGTGTGGCAGCACGTTGAATGTGCGCCGCACTCGGTAATTCAGTATCGATGCTCGCGCGCCGAAGCGGCATCCGCTGTTCGGCGCAGGAGAAACCCTGTCAGCCTTCCTTCTTCTGCTTGACCGGGCGCTGCCAGCTGTCGATGGTGACCTGGCGCGCCCGCGAGACCGTCAGCTTGCCCTCGGGCGCGTCCTTGGTCAGCGTGGTGCCAGCACCCAGCGTCGCGCCCTTGCCCACGCGCACCGGCGCCACGAGCTGCGTATCGGAACCGATGAAGGCGTCGTCTTCGATGATGGTGCGGAATTTGTTTGCGCCATCGTAATTGCACGTGATGGTGCCCGCGCCGATGTTGACGCGCGAGCCCACCGTGGCGTCGCCCACGTAGGCGAGGTGGTTGGCCTTGCTGTGCGCCGCGACCTGGCTGTTCTTTACCTCGACAAAGTTGCCGATGTGCACGTCTTCGGCCAGCTCGGTGCCCGGGCGCAGGCGCGCGTACGGGCCGATGCGCGAGTCGGCGCCAACCTTGGCGCGCTCGATGTGGCAGAACGGCAGGATCTCTGCGCCGGCCTCGATGGCCGTATCGCGGATCACCGCATTGGCGCCGATGCGCACGCCATCCGCCAGCGTGACGTTGCCCTCGAAGATGCAGTTGACGTCGATCACCACGTCGCGGCCGCACGTGAGCTTGCCGCGCACGTCGATGCGGGCCGGGTCGATCAGCGTCACGCCGTCTTCCAGCAGTTGCTGCGCGAGATTGCGCTGGTGAATGCGCTCCAGCTCGGCCAGTTGCACCTTGCTGTTCACGCCCAGCGTTTCCCACTCGGCCAGCGGATGCGCGGAGGTAATGGGCACGCCTTCGCTGGCGGCACGCTCGATCACGTCGGTCAGGTAATACTCGCCCTGCGCGTTGTCATTCGACAGCGTCGCCAGCCAGTTCTTGAGCTTGGCGGTCGGGCACACCAGGATGCCGGTGTTCACCTCATGGATGGCGAGCTGCGTTTCGTTGGCGTCTTTCTGCTCGACGATGCGCGTGATGCGGCCAGCGGCGTCGCGCACGATGCGGCCGTAGCCGGTCGGGTCGCCCAGGTGCACGGTCAGCACGCCCAGATGGTCGTTGCCGGCGGCGCCGACCAGCGCACTCAGCGTTTCGGCGCGGGTGAGCGGCACGTCACCGTAGAGCACCAGGGTGGGCACGCTTTCGTCGAGCTGCTCCACGGCCTGCATGACGGCGTGGCCCGTGCCCAGTTGCTTGTCTTGCGTGGCGAAGGCGATGTCGGACGCGCCGACCATCTCGCGCACCCGATCGCCGCCGTGGCCGACCACCACCACCAGCCGCGTCGGCGACATGGTGCGGGCGGTTTCAATGACGTGCGCCAGCAGCGGTTTGCCGGCCAGGGGGTGCAGCACTTTCGGCAGGGCGGAGCGCATGCGTTTGCCCATGCCTGCAGCCAAGATGACGATATTCACAAGGAGGTTCCTAGAGTGACTCGAAGCGATAGCCTGCGACGGATTGCCGGCGCCTGGAATGGCTGCCTGAAACCCACCGCCCGCCACCTCCCCTCAGGATGGCCGGACCGCCTGCAAACCCTTCTGCGGGGCGCTTTTGCGGCGTATAAGACACAGATGCAAAAATTCTAGCATGGGGCCCACCCTCCCCCTGAACCGGTCAAACGGTGGAATTGTTGCAACCGCGCCATTACCGAGACGGTTAGCCCGCCCGCCGGTCAGGCGGACGGTGGACGCTCGGCATGGCGCGCCGGGGCGCATGTGGGCAGCGTGCGCCACCTGTGTGACGGGGCCGCGCTCAGCTTGCGGCTGTCTCGCCGGGCACGGCTTGGTCGGCGGGCTTGTCCCCTGGCTTGCGCTCAAACCGCACGAACTCGATGCGATCGTCATGCGAGCCGGCAAACACCAGCGGGGCCTGGTCGTAAGCAGTCTGGCCAAACAGCGCGTCTTCACCGATCTTCGCCAGGCCCGTGGTCAGGCCGTTGAAGTCGAACAGATCGGTATCGGCCAGGTGCGACGGCACCACGTTTTGCAGTGAAGCGAAGATGTTGTCGATGCGGCCCGGCGTCTGGCGCTCCCACTCCAGCAGCATCTCCTTGACCTTCTTGCGTTGCAGGTTTTCCTGCGAGCCGCAGAGGTTGCACGGGATGATCGGGAATTCCATCGCGCGGGCGTAGGAGGCGATCTCCTTCTCTGCGCAGTAGGCCAGCGGGCGGATGACGATGTGCTCGCCGTTGTCGGTGGCCAGCTTGGGCGGCATCGCCTTCATCTTGCCGCCGAAGAACATGTTCAGGAAGAACGTGTTGACGATGTCGTCGCGGTGGTGGCCCAGCGCGATCTTGTTGGCACCCAGTTCCTTGGCGGTGCGGTAGATCACGCCGCGGCGCAGACGCGAGCACAGTGAGCACGTGGTCTTGCCCTCGGGCACCTTCTCCTTGACGATCGAATACGTGTCCGCCTCGACGATCACATACTCCACGCCCAGCTTCTTCAAGTAGTTGGGCAGGACCTCTTCCGGAAAGCCCGGCTGCTTCTGATCGAGGTTCATCGCGATCAGCTTGAAATCGACCGGGGCGCGCTTCTGCAGCGCCATCAGGACCGACAGCATCGTGTACGAGTCCTTGCCGCCGGACAGGCACACGAGGATGGTGTCGCCGTCTTCGATCATCTTGAAGTCGCCGATGGCGCGGCCGACCTGCGACTGCAGACGGGTTTCTAGGCGGTGGAAATTATTGGAAAACGTCATGGCATCTCGACCCCGCCAGCGCTGAATAATGGCCGAACGGGCGTCAAATCGTGAGGAAAATCAGCATTTTAGCGCGCGCGGTGCGCCGTCTGCAGGGTCGGGCGAACAGGCCTAGAATCGTTTGCCTATCTTCTCCTCGATGGAAACGAACCCCATGACGACAGCAATGCGGATTCTGGTGCTTGGCGCCGGTGGCACCGGCGGCTATTTCGGCGGCCGGCTCGCCCAGGCGGGCGCAGACGTGACCTTCCTGGTGCGGCCAGCACGCGCGGCGCGGTTGCGCGAACACGGTCTCGTGATCCGCAGCCCGCACGGCGATGCGCAATTGCCCGTGCAGACCATCACCGCGGACCAGGCCGCGACTTGGGGCCGTGCCGATCTGGTGCTGCTGAGCTGCAAGGCCTACGACCTGGAAGACGCCATCACCGCAATCCGCCCCGTGGTGGGCGAGCGCACGGTGGTGTTGCCGGTGCTGAACGGGCTGGCGCATCTGGAACGGCTTGATGCCGCGTTCGGTGAATCGCGCGTGCTCGGTGGGCTGTGCCACATCAGTGCAACGAGCGCGCCGGACGGGGCGGTGCTGCACCTGAGCAACGGCCAGGGCCCGGCCGTGCACTCCATTACCTTTGGCGAGCGCACGCCGCATGCGCCGCGCGAGCGCACCGAGGCGATTCGCGACGTGTTTGCCACGGCCAACTTTGATTCGGTGCTGGCTGAAAACGTCATGCAGGACATGTGGGAAAAGTTCACCTTTCTCACTTCGCTGGCGGCAATGACTTGCCTGATGCGGGCGACGGTGGGCGAGATTGTTGCCACGGACGAGGGCGCTGCGTTGAACGAGGCGATGTTCACAGCGTGCGAGCGTGTGGCGGCGGCTTCGGGGTATCCGAATCGGCAGGCTGCGCGCGAACGCGGGCTCAATGTGCTGACGCAGGCTGGGTCGCCGCTGACGGCATCGATGCTGCGGGACCTGGAGAGTGGTGCGCGCGTTGAGGCCGATCACATCGTGGGGGACATGTTGCGCCGCGGGCGGGCATTGGGGACAGATGTTTCGTTGCTTCGGGTGGCGTTTGCGCATTTGCAGGCTTATCAGCAGCGGTTGCTGCGGCCGGCGGTGGGCTGATTGTTTGTGCTTTCTGTTGGCCCCTGTTTCATCCCCTTGCGGGGCTGACTCACTTTCTTTGTCTTGCCAAAGAAAGTAAGCAAAGAAAGGCGCGCCCGAGATGGCGACAGACTCCTTGAATTTATGTCGCAGGGAGGGAGGAGAGGCAAACTCGCTGCGCTCAAACAGCCTCCCCTCTTTTCCTCCCTGCAACAGAAATTCAAGGCGCCATCTAGGGCAGGGTACGGCCAAACCATCTGGCCGCTAGTGTTGCCGACTTGGGCTGCTTTGTCGTTTTCCTACTGCCAGCCGCCGCCCAATGCCTGCATTAGCGCGGCCGAATCCAGCAACCGATCCGCTTGGCTCTGTACCTGCTGCAGCGTGGCCTGATCGACCTGGCGTTGGGCGTCCAGCAGCGTTAGCGTGCTGATGCCACCGGCAGCGTGGCGGGCTTCGGCGGCGTGCAGGGTCTGTTGCGCCTGGTCGGTTGCCAGGGCTCTGGCCTGCAGCGTTTGGGCGTCGTTGTGCACGGCGTGCAGGGCGTCGGCCACTTCCTGCAAGCCTTGCAATACGGCTTGCTTGTAGGCGGCGCCCGCTGCATCGTAGGCGGCTTCGGCTTCGCGCTTTTTGGCGCGCAGGGTGCCGCCGTGAAAGATCGGCTGCGTGAGACCGGCGCCGAGGTTCCAGATGCTTGATCCGGCGCCCAGCAGATTGCGGAAGCTGGTGGTTTCCGAACCCAGTCCTGCAGACAAAGTGATGCGCGGGAACAGGTTGGCCGTGGCCACGCCCACGTTGGCGCTGGCTTCGTGCCACATCGCTTCGGCGGCGCGGATGTCGGGGCGCCGCTGCGCGAGCGTCGATGGCAGCGACACCGGCAGCGGGTCGGGCAGATGCAGCGCGTCGAGCGGAGGCAAATTGGGCAAACCGGCACCAGGTTCACGGCCCAGCAGTACCGATAGACGATGCCGCTGCTGCGCAGCCTGCTGCATGAGCGGTGGCAGCGTGGCATCGGTCTGCGCGACGAGCGTACGCTGCGAGAACGCATCGACCTGCGCGACGCCACCAAGGCTGAGGCGGCGCTCCGTGATCTCCAACTGCCTGCGCTGCTCGGCCGCCAATCGCTGCGTGGCCGCAATCTGCGCATCCAGCGCCGCAATCCGCACCGCCGCCGTCACCACATTACCGGCCAGCGACAGGCGCGCCGCCTCCATTTCATAACGCTGCGTATCGAGCTGCGCGCGCGATGCCTCCAGCGCGCGTCGCACGCCGCCAAAAATATCCAGCGCATACGACACCGACAGCGACGCCGAATACAACGTGAACGGCCCCGGCTTGGGCGTATTGAACCCGAACGCCTCGGGGTTGATCTGCTGACGCACCGCCGACACGGTGCCATCCACCGACGGCATCACATAGCCGAACTGCGCCTCGGCTTCGGCCTGTGCCTGACGCAAGCGGGCTTCCGCCTGCATGACGGACGGGCTTGCGCGCAACGCCTCGTCCACCAGCGCATCAAGCGCGGGCGATCGGAACAGGTGCCACCAATCGGCCGGCACGTTGGCATCGACAAGATGCTGCGCTTCGCCGCCCACAACAGGCGCGGATGCGGTTTCCCGCAACACGGGCTGCGCCGAGTAGCCGACGGCCGCAGGCCCGCCTGGCGTCTTGAAATCGGGACCGACGGCACAGCCGCTCAGATACAACGCGGCGATCAAAAGCACACCAATCGCCCGCCCACCACTCGCCAACGCTCGCCGCGCCGCCAACCCCGGCGCCCAGACGGTGTGGCCGCACCCTGCCCTAGATGGCGCCTTGAATTTCTGTTGCAGAGAGGAAAAAGGAAGGGAAACTGTTTGAGCGCAGCGAGTTTTTCCCTTCCCCTCTCTGCGACATAAATTCAAGGAGAAGTCGCCATCTCGGGCGCGCCTTTCTTTGCTTACCTTTCTTTGGCAAGACAAAGAAAGTAAGTCGGCCCCGGCAGGGGACGAAACAAGGGATGCACCACCATCTTCCTGACAACACGAAATCCGCAGCGTCCGCATACCCCACCTCAATCCAGCGTCTTGCGATAAAACCGCAACGCAACCCCCAGCACCACCACCGTAAACACCATCAGCGGCCAAATGCTCGGCCACAGCTCAAACCAGCCATTGCCTTTGAGCAGGATGCCGCGCGTGAGCCGGTTGAAGTACGTCATCGGCAGCAGGTTGCCGATTGCCTGCGCCCACTTGGGCATGCCCACGAACGGAAACATGAAACCCGACAGCAGGATGTTGGGCAGGAAGTAGAAGAAAGTCAGCTGCGTCGCCTGCAGTTGGTTCTGCGCGAGCGACGACAGCGTGATCCCCACCGTCAGGCTCGCCACGATAAACAGCAGCGCCGACACGTAGACCATCCACACGCTGCCGACAAACGGAACGTGGAAAACGAAGACCGCCATCAGCAGGATGATGGTCACCTGCACCAGCCCGATGAAGATGTACGGCACGATCTTGCCCGTCATCACCTCCAGCGGATGCACCGGCGTGGCGAGCAGGTTTTCCATCGTGCCGCGCTCGCGCTCGCGCGTCATGGCCAGGCCCGTCATCATCACCATGGTCATCGTCAGGATGGTGCCCATCAGGCCGGGGATGATGTTGTACTGCGTGATGCCTTCCGGGTTGTAGAGCTTGTGGATGCGTACATCGAATGGCGGCGCCGCACCGTTTGCGCCCGCGCCTCCGGCCAGTTGTGACAACGCGCCCTTCATATCCTTGCTGACGACGCCCTGCACCAGTTGCGAGAGCGAGGCCACGGCCAGGCCGGTCGCGGCGGGGTCGGTGGCATCGGCCTCCACGAGCAGCGAGGGCTTCTCGCCGCGCACGAGCTTGCGCGTGAAGTCCGGCGGGATTGATACGACAAACTGAAGCTGGCCTTTGGCCAACGCTTCGCGCCCGGCGGTTTCGTCTGTCAGCGTGGTCGCCAAGTCGAAGTAGTCGGAGTTGCGCATGCTGGCCAGGAAGCTGCGCGTGAACTCGCTCTGGTCTGCGGCAATGACGCCAGTCAGCAGATGCTTCGGGTCGGCGTTGATGGCAAAGCCGAAGAGGAACAGTTGCATGATCGGAATGCCGATCATCATGGCGAACGTCACGCGGTCGCGGCGCAGTTGCAGAAATTCCTTGAGCACCACGCTCCACCAGCGCACCAGCGAAAATTGATTGCCGTCTGGCCTCATGGCTGCGCTCCGTAATTGTCTGAGGAGCGCTTCATCATGTGGATGAACACGTCTTCGAGGCCGGTGTTGATCGGCTCGGCGCGCATGCCGGACTCACCTGCGAGCTTGCGCAACGTGCCCTCCAGCGCGTGCGCATCCGCGCCAGTCACGTGCAGCACCGAGCCAAACGCGACGGTCTGATCCACGCCGGGCTGCCCTTCCAGCTTGCGGCCCAGCTCAACCAGATTGCCTCCCGAGATCGACCACGTCGACAGGTGCTGGCCGGCAATCACCTCATCGGCGGTGCCTTGTGCGAGCAGCTCGCCATACGCGATGTAGGCGAGCTTGTGGCAACGCTCGGCCTCGTCCATGTAGTGCGTGCTGACGAGTACCGAGATGCCCTCCGCCGCCAAGCGGTGTAGCTCTTCCCAAAAATCGCGGCGCGCTTTCGGGTCGACGCCGGCGGTGGGTTCATCGAGCAGCAGCAGTTCGGGCTTGTGGAGCATGCACGCGGCCAGCGCCAAACGTTGCTTCCAGCCGCCCGACAGCGAGCCCGCCAGTTGCTTGGCACGCGACGCCAGCCCGAGATGTTCCAGCGCGTGGTCAACCACCTCGCGTCGATTGGGCATCTCGTACAGGCGTGCAACGAAATCCAGGTTCTCGCGAATGGACAGATCGTCCCAGTACGAAAACCGCTGCGTCATATAGCCGACGCGCCGCTTGATCTGCGCCGACTGCTTGAGGATGTCGTAACCCAGGCACGAGCCACTGCCGCTGTCGGGCGTCAGCAGCCCGCACATCATGCGGATCGACGTGGTCTTGCCGCTGCCGTTGGGGCCCAGGAAGCCGAAGATCTCACCACGCGCGACCTGCATGGAGAGGTCTTTCACAACATGCTTGTCGCCAAAGTGCTTGTTCAGGCCATGCACGTCGATGGCGTAGCCGCCGTTGCGTGTGTGCGGTTGACCGTCGTGGCTGGCAGCGCTCATGGCAGCATCACCTCCACGGGCTGGCCCGGACGCAGCTTTGGACCATCGGCCACGGCGGGCCGTGCTTCCACCATGAAGACCAGCTTGTCGCGCGTCGTGTTGCTGTAGATGACGGGCGGTGTGTATTCGGCTTCCGTTGCGATGTACGTGACCGTGGCGTTGATATCGGCCGCGCAGCCATCGCAGTGCAGGCGCGCGGTTTGCCCGGGCTTGAGCGCGCCCACCACGCCTTGCGGCACGAAGAAGCGCACCTTTACGTTCGCCGGCGGCAGCATGCGTACCACGGGGCTGCCCGCGCCAACCCACTCGCCTTCGCGATACAGCGTGTCGAATACGAGGCCGCCCTGCGTAGCCTTCTGCGCCTTCTGATCGAGCCGCCATTGCGCTTGCGCCACCGCCGCACGCGCCGCTTCCACCTGTGCCGATTGCGCGCGAATCTGGTCGTTGCGCGCCGGCAACTGGGCAATGCGCAACTGGTTGGTCAGTTCACGCACGCGCTGTGCGTTGGACTGTGCGGTGGAGCGGCTAGCATCGAGCTGCGATTGCGCGATGCCACCGGCGCGGAACTGCGCCTCGTCTCGCACCAGTTGCGTCGATGAGAGCTTGTCCGCCGCCACGGCTTGCGCCAGTTGCGCACGCACCGCATCCACCTCCGGCACACGCTTGCCGACATTCAGGTCGGCGAGTTGGGCTTCGGCGCCTTGCAGTTGCGCGGCTGCCTGCTGGCGGGCCGCCGTCTCGTCCACCGATTCCAGCGCGAAGAGCGGCGCACCAGCGTTGACGCTCTGCCCACGCTGCACGCCAAGATGTTCGAGCCGCCCACCCACGGGCGATGCCACGTAGACGAACTCGCCCTCCACATAGCCCTGGTAGATGTGGTCGTCTTGTTTGGCGCAACCCGCCAGGGCCATTGCCGCGGCAAAGGCCACCGCAAACCACCCTGCCCTGCCAATGCACAACGCTTGCCGCATACCGCCCTCCGCGGGATTCGAATTGACGCGATTGATTCGATTGCCTGCCGTGTTTGCCTACTTGCGCCCCTTGCTCTTTAGCTTGGGCTTCGGCTTCGCTTTCTTGCCGGCGCCGTCCTCAGGCGCCGCGACGGGGCCAATGCCGTGCAGCAGCAGCGCGGCCACGTGCCGGCCGATGTCCTCGTCGCTCACCTGATCCGCCAGTGGCAGACGCCCCCACAGCGCGCGCGTCGCCAGCGGCAGCATCGCCAGGCCGATCACCGACACCATCACCAGCGGCGGCTGCAGTGCCGCGTTCACCGCGCCCGCCGCTTGTGCACGGGCAATGCGGTCGACCAGCAACGTGGCGCGCTCCAGCGCGATGCGCGCAAACACGCGCTCGCGCAACTGGCCGCCTTCGCTGGCGATCTCGCGAATCCACAGCGTCGGAAACCACGGCGTGGCCGTGGCCACCGCCACCATGCGCTGCGCCACGCCGGCCACGGTCTGCGCAAGGTCCGGAAGATGCGCGTCATCGGCGATGATCGCCAGCGCCGGGCCCGTCACCTGGTCGACCAGCGGGCGGATGCGCCCCTCCACCACGGCATCGAGCAATTGATCGCGCGTCTTGAAGTGGTAATGCACCATCGGTGCCGTCACCCCGGCTTCGCGAGCGATGGCGGCAAGCGTGGTCGGGCCGACGCCGTCTCGCGCAAACAAGGTGACGGCGATGTCGAGCAGGCGGTCACGGAGGTCGTCCTGCGTTGCGCCATCCTGGCGACGGGGGCGGCCTGGGCCGCGAGAGGAAGGTTTGCGGGTTGCCATTCCGCAGATATTAATTGTCGAATTAATTAATTTCAAGGCGGCATTTCGCGCCTTGCGGATCGGCTCGAAGGATGGCGACTGCGCGCCTACACGCGCGCCGCCGCATCAAGCTGCGCAAGGCGCACAAGCAAGCGGTCTTGCGCTTCGCTCGGAAAGCTCGATGTGCGGCGCACGGCGAACACGGTGTTCAGGCAGCGCCGCGCCACGATGGGGCGCACGACCCGCAGGCGCTCGCGCTCCACGGCATCCTGAATGGCATGCAATGGCAGCACCGACCAGCCCATGCCGGCCTCCACCAACGTGCTGACCTCTTCCAGGTCGGACACGTGATGGGCGCTGACGGTCGTCTCCGGCATGCGCCGGAACAGCGCCTTGAACCACAGTCCGTAGACCGCATCGGATTCGTCATAGGTGACGAAGGGCAGCGCCGCGCAATCAGCCAGCGTGCGTGGCGCACTCTGCTCACGCAATGCGCGGGCGCTGCAGGCGAGCACGAATTCTTCGGTGTAGACAGCGTGGTGTTCAAACAGGCGTGACGTGCGCGGCGTGTAGACGAAGCCGAGATCGGCGCGGCCGGACTCGACATGGCCGAAGACTTCTTCGTCGCTGCCGAAGGCGAGTTCGAGGCGCACGTCGTTGAGAAGCGGCGCGTCGGATTCGGGCGATGGCTTCAGCAGCGCCGGCATCAGCACATAGCGCCCGAAGCTGGAGCCGCTCGCCAGCTTGAGCGACACGCGCTCCATCTCGCCGCTGTGCAATGCGGCGCGCAGTTCGTCCAGGCCGGCAAACGCATCGCGGCACCACGCCCGCACCGACGTGCCGGCACGCGTGAGCACGAGCTTGCGCCCCGAGCGCTCGAACAAGGGCACGCCGAGCCACTGCTCCAACTGCCGCATCTGGTACGACAGCGCCGGCTGCGACACGGCCAGGCGGTCTGCCGCGCGCACGAAGCTGCCTTCGTTGGCGACGGTCAGGAAGCTATGCAGATAGCGCAGCGGCGAGTGCGACATGGCCGTCGCCGCTCACAACGCGCCCCTGGCGCCGTGCGCCTGGTCAGGAGAGCGTTGTGAGCGGCGCCTCAATTGATCAAATTTTTGGATCGAAAAACGAAAAACATTCGATTTGATTTCAAGTCTGTCAGATCGCACAATCCGCCGCAAGTGAACGACCGATCCAGGCAGGAGGCCATCATGACAACCGCAATGCAACATCCGAGCTATGCATTGGAAGAGCGTTACGGCGCACGCAACTACGCGCCCTTGCCGGTCATGCTGGAACGCGGCGAAGGCGTGTGGCTCTTCGATACGGACGATCGGCGCTACCTGGACATGATGTCGGCGTATTCGGCCGTCAGCTTCGGGCATTCGCATCCGAAACTCGTTGCAGCGCTGACGGAGCAGGCCGGCCGGCTGACGCTCACGTCGCGCGCATTCCACAATACCGAGCTGGGCCCCTTCCTGGCCGACGTCTGCCGCATCACGCGCATGGACCGCGCGCTGCCGATGAACACCGGCGCCGAAGCCGTCGAAACCGCCATCAAGGCTGCGCGCAAGTGGGCGCGCGACGTGAAGGGCCTGGCGCCCGAGGCGGCCGAGATCATCGTCTTCGAAAACAACTTCCACGGCCGCACGACGACGATCGTCGGGTTCTCCTCGCACGATCAATATCGCTACGGATTCGGCCCGTTCGCGGCCGGCTTCCGGCGCATTCCGTTTGGCGACGCCGATGCGCTGCGTGCGGCCATCGGACCCAACACGGGCGCAATCCTGATGGAGCCGGTGCAAGGCGAAGGCGGCATCGTCGAACCTCCTGTGGGCTACCTCAAACTCGCGCGCGAACTCGCCACCCAGCACAACGTGCTGCTGGTCTGCGACGAGGTGCAGACGGGCCTGGGCCGCACCGGCGATGTGCTGGCGAGCTGGCATGAAGGTGTTGACGCCGATCTGGTAGTGCTGGGCAAGGCGCTCGGCGGCGGCATGGTGCCGGTGTCAGCCATCGCGGGGCGCGAGGCGGTCATCGGCGTGTTCCAGCCGGGAGACCACGGCTCCACGTTTGGCGGCAACCCGCTCGCAGCGCACATCGGACGCGCGGCACTCGCCTTGCTGATCGAAGAACAACTGCCACAGCGTGCCGCGCGCGTGGGCGCAGCGTTCATCAACGAACTGAAGACGCTCGTCGGCCACGGCGTGCGGCAGGTGCGCGGGCGCGGCTTGATGATCGGCCTGCAACTCGATGCCGACATTGACGCGCACGACTTCGCCTTCGCGGTGGCCGAGCGCGGCGTGCTGACCAAGGACACCTACGGCAACGTGGTCCGCCTGACACCGCCGCTGGTCATCGGAGAGGCCGAGCTGGCGCTAGCGTTGGACGCCATCCGCCAGACGCTGGCCGGCTGGCCGCGCCGCAAGGCGGCTTGACGAAGAACTCGCAAGGGGAGTGACATGACCATCATTGATCTGATCGGCGCGGCCATCGGCTGCGGCGCGCAAGACGACGGCTGCAAGGACGGCCCGCGTGCGCTGCTGGAGGCCGGCGCGCTGGGGCGATTGCAGACCCCGGACACGCACGCCGCGCTCGTGCACGACATCGAATTGGCGATGTCGGCGGGGCACAGCCGCTCAGCACGCCTGGCGGCACTGCCGGGCGTGGCTGGTTTCTCGCGCGCGCTCGCCGATGCGACGGCACACAGCATGCACCAGGGGCATGTGCCGGTCGTCGTCGGCGGGGATCACTCGTGCGCGATCGGCACGTGGTCGGGTGTAGCAAACGCCTTGCGGCAGAAGGGCCCGCTGGGCCTGATCTGGATCGATGCCCACCTTGACAGCCACACACCCCAGACGAGCGATTCCGGCGCCATCCACGGGATGCCGCTGGCGACGCTGCTCGGCCACGGCGCCGCGGCCCTCACGCAGGTTCGCGATACCGCGCCAAAGCTGTCGCCAGAACACGTCGTGGTGATCGGCGCGCGCAGTTATGAGCCCGCCGAACGCGCGTTGCTCGACCTGCTAGGTGTGCGCGTCATCGACGCAGCCGAAGTGGCACGCAACGGCCTGCGCGCCGTCATGGCCGACGCAATCCGCCAAGTCAAAACGGGCACAGCGGCCTTCGGCGTAACGCTGGATCTGGATGCCTTCGACCCCGCAGTCGCGCCCGGCGTCGGCACGCCCGAAACAGACGGGCTCACCGCGCAGGGCATGGCGCAAGCACTCGCCGCATGCGCCCGCGATGCACGTTTTGCCGCATTCGAACTGGTGGAATACAACCCGCGCCACGACAAGGGCGGGATTACAGCGCATCTGGCCTTGGACCTGCTGGCCAGCGTAGCGGGCGCGTTGCACGCCCAACGCCGGGAGTATGCGACTGCGGCCTAGGCAGATCAAAAACGCAGCCGCCAACACCGGCACACCAACGGTTTTCCCTTCCTGCCCTAGATGGCGCCTTGAATTTCTGTTGCGGGGAGGAAAAAGAAGGGAGGCCTGTCTGCGCGCAGCGAGTTTGCCTCCCTTCCCTCCCCGCGACTGAAATTCAAGGAATGGGTCGCCATCTCGGGCGCGCCTTTCTTTGCTTACTTTCTTTGGCAAGACAAAGAAAGTGAGTCAGCCCCGGCAGGGGATGAAACAGGGGATAAACCACCGCATCAAAAACAGAGCCGTCAGCCCGACTCTTTAATCCGAAACACCTCCACCCCCACCGACTCACAATCCGGATACACATCCGGCTTCTCCGTCGACACCCGCGCGGCCAGCACATGCGGGTGCTTGAGCATGGCCGTCAGCACGTCATCGCACAGCGTCTCCTGCAGATGGATATGGCCCTGCGCCATGCGCCGCGCCACGGTGTCGCGCATGAAGTCGTAATCCACCACTTCGTGCAGCTTGTCTTCCGTGGGCGACGAATGCTCCAGCGGCACGTACAGCTCGATGTTGATCAGGACGCGCTGCTCGCCCTTCTTCTCGAATTCGTGCACGCCGATGTTGATCTGCACTTCGTAGTTGCGCAGGAACATGCGGCGGCAGTGCGACAGGCGCGGGTGGGATAGCAGGGAAAGCATGGGGCGTCCGGGGGAAGAATTATTCAGTGAGGAACATCACGTCGCGGGCCAGCGGCATCAGGTGCTGGCCTCCGTCGACGAACAGCGTGGTGCCGGTGACGGCGCGCGCGGTAGCCAGGTAGCACACGGCATCGGCGATGTCTTCCGGCGTGGACGACTGGCCCAGCGGCGTCATCTGGTGCGCGCGCGCAAAACTGCCTTGCGACTGGTCGCCCGACACCATCGTGATGCCCGGCGCCACACCCACCACGCGCAGCGCAGGCGCCAGGGCCTGCGCAAGCTGCATCGTGGCGGTCGACAGCGCCGCCTTCGACAACGTGTAAGAGAGGAAATCCGGGTTCAGGTTATCGAGCTTCTGGTCGAGCAGATTGATGACCACGCCGCGGCCTTCGGCGCCATCCGCAGTCAGCGCGCGGTGCAGCTCGCGCGAGAGCAGCAGCGGCGCCGCCACGTTGGTGCGCATGTGCGTATCGAGCGACGCGTAGCTGAAGCTGGTGGCAACGTCGTACTGGAACAGCGATGCGTTGTTGACCAGGCAGGTGGGCGTACCCAGTGCAGCGATGCAGTCGGCGATCAGGCGGCTGGCGGCAGCTTCGTCCGAGAGGTCGGCCTGCAGCACGGCGGCGCGACGGCCCATGGCGATGATCTCGGCGGCCACGGCGTCGGCCTCGGTGCGCGAGCGGTGGCAATGCACCGCCACGTCCCAGCCGTGACGGGCCAGGGCCAGGGCAATGACGCGGCCCACGCGGCGGCCTGCGCCTGTGACGAGGGCGATGCGCCGCGGTGTAGCGGATTCTGCGGTCGATTCCGCAGTTGACTGGATGGGCGTCTGCGCCATTGTTTACAATTCGCCGATGAGCAAAACCGTGAGTTTACCGCTTCCCAACGAGGCGGCGCAGGCGCAGTCCGCGCAACTGTTCGCCGTGATCGCCGACGCCATTGCGGCCGCCGGCGGCTGGCTCCCGTTCGACCGCTACATGGAACTGGCGCTCTACGCGCCCGGCCTGGGCTACTACAGCGGCGGCGCGGCCAAGTTCGGCCGCCGCGTGGAAGACGGCGGCGACTTCATCACCGCGCCCGAACTGACGCCCTTCTTCGGCCGCACCGTGGCGCACCAGATCGCGCAAGTGCTTCAGGCATTACCCGAAGGCCAGCGCCACGTGCTGGAGTTTGGCGCCGGCACCGGCAAGCTGGCCGCCGACATCCTCACCGAACTCGATGCGCTGGGCGCCCGCCCCGACAGCTACGGCATCGTCGAACTCTCCGGCGAGCTGCGCCAGCGCCAGCAGGAGCGCCTGACCGCGCTCGGCCCCGAGCTGGGCGCCCTCGCGCAGTGGCATGACACGTTGCCCGCGCCGTTTACTGGCGTGATGATCGGCAATGAAGTGCTTGATGCGATGCCCGTGTCGCTGTGGGCGCGGCGCAGCGGCGTGTGGCACCAGCGCGGCGTGACGCTCGACGCCGAAAACGGCTTGCAATGGGAAGACCGGCTCGTTGATCCGTCAGAGGTACCGGCCAAGCTGGCCGCCCTGCCGGGCGCCGATGATCTCGTCACCGAATCGCACGAAGCCGCCGAGGGCTTTATCCGCAGCGCCGGTGCAGCACTTGAGCGCGGCCTGCTGCTGCTGATCGACTACGGTTTCCCGGCTGCCGAGTACTACCACGCGCACCGCGCCAACGGCACGCTCATGTGCCACTACCGCCAGCACGCGCATGACGATCCGTTCTGGCTGCCAGGCCTGCAGGACATCACCGCGCACGTCGATTTTTCGGGGATTGCCCAAGCGGGCCAGGAGGCCTGGCTGGACCTGCTCGGCTATACGAGCCAGGCGCGCTTTCTGTTGAGCGCCGGGGTGGGCGAGCTGCTGATGACGCTAGATCCGTCCGACCCGATGCAGTTTCTGCCGGCAGCCAATGCCGTGCAGAAGCTGCTGTCGGAAGCGGAGATGGGCGAGCTGTTCAAGGCCATCGCGCTGGGCAAAGGCATCGATGCGGCGCTGCCGCTGGCCGGCTTTGCTGATGCCGACCGCTCGAACCGCTTGGGTTAGTCAATCAGGCTGACGCGGCTTTGGCCGCCAAGGCCCGTTCGTTCTGCTCGGCCTCATAGCGGCCGATCGTGCCGCGCATCCACCACAGCAGCACCAGGCCCGGGAAGGCAAACGCCACGGTCATCAGATAAAACGCGGGCCAGCCATAGGCTTCCACGAGGTAGCCCGAGGTTGGCCCGACGTACACGCGGCCGATGGAAGCCAGCGCTGACAGCAACGCATACTGCGTCGCCGAGAACGACCGGTTGCACAGCGCCATCAGCAACGCCACAAAGGCCGCCGTGCCCATGCCGCCGCAGATGTTCTCGATGCCGATGGCCACCGCCATGGTCCACAGATGCTGCGGCGTGATGGCCAGCACCCAGTAGCCCAGGTTGGACACCGCCTGCAGCACCCCAAAGAGCAGCAGCGCGCGCACCAGCCCCAGCCGCACCATCAGCGTGCCGCCATACAGCGCCCCCACGATGGTGGCCGCCAAACCAAGTGTCTTGTTGACGATGCCGACCTCGCCGGCGGAAAACCCGACGCCGCGGATCAGGAACGTGGTCGACAGGCTGCCTGCAAACGCGTCGCCCAGCTTGTAAAGCACAATCAGCGCCAACAGCGCCCAAGCGCCCCGGCGTGAGAAAAAGTCACGCAGTGGGCCGACCACGGCTTCCTGCAGACTGCGCGGCGGGCGTGCCGACACCTCCGGCTCCGGCGACCACAGCGTCGCGATGATGCCCAGCGCCATCAGCCCGGCCATCAGCAGGTACATGTTGCTCCAGCCCATCACGCGATCGGCCAGATACAACGCCAGGCCGCCCGACACCAGCATCGCCAGCCGGTAGCCGAGCACCTTCACGGCCGCACCGACACCGCGCTCACTCGTATGCAGCACATCGGTGCTGTAGGCATCGAAAACGATGTCCTGCGACGCTGATAAAAACGCCACCAGCACTGCCAGCCCAGCCAGCGCCCAGAGCGCGGCATGCGGAGGCGTGAAGGCCATGGCGGCAATCGACGCCACCAGCCCAGCCTGCGTCAGCACGAGCCAGCCGCGCCGGCGCCCCATGAGCGGCGGCGTAAACCGGTCCATCAACGGCGCCCACAGGAACTTGAAGATGTACGCCTGCCCCACCAGCGAGAACAACCCGATGGTGCGGATGTCGAGTCCTTCCACCGTCATCCAGGCCTGCAGCGTGCCCGATGTCAGCGCCAGCGGCAGGCCGGAGGCAAAGCCAAGCAACAGCATCGCGCCGATGCGGCGGTTGCGAAAGATATCGAGGTAATCGTGGAAGGTCATGCGGCGGGCCAGAGGCGAAGGCGATGCGAATGCGGGTTGCCACGTAGCGTGGCGCGGTGCGTTGGCCGATATTATGTCGCACGGATTCGGCCCCTCACTCATATGCCCCGCGTAACACGCTCCCTGCTGACCGCAATCGGCCTCGCGCTATCTGCGTGGGCGACTGCCATGGACGGCCCGCTGCCGGTGCCCGCCGACGGCGTGAAGCTGGAAGCGGCGACCACCACGTCGCCCAACATCCGGCTCGTCATTCCCGCCGAGGAAATCGACAAGCGGGCGCTGGCCGAATACCAGGGCATCATCGACAACGCGGCCCACGAAGGCGCGCTTGCGCCCGACAACGTACCGGATCTGATCCGCATTCGCGGCATCGTCAGGCGGCTCACACCGCAGGCGCCGCGCTGGAACCCCGACGCCGCGCACTGGCAGTGGGAGGTCAACCTGATCGGCTCGTCGCAGGTGAATGCGTTCTGCATGCCCGGCGGAAAGATCGCCGTGTTCTCTGGGCTGCTCGAACAGTTCAAGCTGACGGACGACGAACTCGCCATGGCACTCGGCCACGAGATCGCCCACGCCCTGCGCGAACACGCCCGCGCCCGCGCCGGCCAGCGCGAAATCACCAACCTGGGCGCCAACGTCATCTCGCAATTGTTCGGCTTCGGCAACCGGGGCGACACGGACCTGGGCGAAGGCGCCAAGATGCACCTGCTGGCGTTCTCGCGTGCAGAGGAAACCGAGGCTGACCTGGTCGGCATGGACATCGCCTCCCGCGCCGGCTACGACCCGCGCGCCGCGCTCACGCTGTGGCAAAAGATGGGTTCGATCGGCGGCGCGGAGCAAAAGCAGTTTCTATCGACACACCCATCGGGGCGCACGCGCATGGCCGTGCTGTCGCGCCATTTGCCTGAAACGCTCACGCTGTTTGCCGACGCCCGGCATATGACGATGGCGAAGCTGCCGGAATATCGATCGAACATGCAATATCTTGGCGCCGCGCCTGTTGATAATGGCGATGAGGCGCCGATGCGGCCGATGGTGCGGCGGTAATAATCGACAGTGGATTACCGCGATTCAGCCCAGACAAGCCATCCGGTTGCATCGCGATGCGCTCGAAACTCAATTGCGACAGCCAATTGCAAGGCGGCTCGACCGGAACGGCGGCCTATGACTTGGACGAACGTTGCTGGTGGGATGTAGATGGCCAACGTACGGTCAAGTGCGATATCAGCTACGCGTACAAGGGCACGGCGCCGACCACGTACCTGAAGAGCTTCTCGTACGTCACGAAGTCGGTCCAGTAAGCACCGCGCATAGCCTCACCGCTCAACCAGCCCCGCAGCCTTCCCCGGCCTCGCCGGGCTTGTTGTTTGTACGGCCACCCTCGCCCGTCGCGACAACGCCATCCCCGCCACCGTGGCGCCCAGGATCAGCACCGCGCCGCCTGTCTGCATGGGGCTGAACACCGTTGCTGACGGCCTGCTCGATTGCGGCGCATGGCTACGGGTTGCTCCCCACCGCAACAAACCCGTAAGCAGACGGGTCGCGCAACCGGCCATTCCTCTTTACGATGGCGCCTCACTCACATACGCGCGTGGGCGCCAACCTGGAGGAACCTGTGAGCCTGACCATCCTATGTTTGCTGGTGATCGTGGCAGCGGTGTGTGCGGCACGCGGCCGACGCCGGGCTGCGCGCGGGCTGGCGGTGGTCTCCGGCGTGCTGGTGATGGCGATCGGCTGCGGGCCGGTGCCGGCGTGGCTGCTGGATTCGCTGGAAAAGCCCTTCGAGAACGAGCCGCATATCCAATGGGGTGCTCGCAACGCCATCGTGCTGCTGGGCGCGGGCACGTTTCGCGTGGGTGACGCGGTCGAACCCGGGCTGTTCTCGTATCCGCGCCTGGTGGAAGCCGCGCAGTTGTACCAGGCGTGCCGCAAAGCCGACGGCGATTGCAAGATCCTCGTCAGCGGCGGCGATGCCCGTCATCACGGCGAGCCGGAAGCCACGGTATATGGCCGCGAACTCGTTGCCCTCGGCGTCGACAAGGCCGACGTGCTGATGGAGCCCAAGAGCATGAATACGTGGCAGAACGCCCAGTTCTCGCGCACGGTGCTTGCGCAATACGCGGCTGATCGCACGGTGCTCGTCTCGTCGGCCATCCATCTGCGGCGCAGCCTGCTGTATTTCACGCACTTCGGCATGGCGCCGGTTCCCGTGCGCGCCGACGATCTGCAGGCCGCGGCATCGCCCTTGCCGATGGCGTACAACTTCGCGCTGACAGATTTTGCGCTGCACGAGTGGATCGGCATCGCGCGCTATCACGTGTACAACGCCCTGGGCTGGAACCCTGCGCGCATCAACCCCGGCGACGCCTGATTCGACTCCACAACGCCCGCGCATTCGAAGCCGCACTCTAGTGCTTCCGGAGGGGAGCAAAAATCGGGCACCGGCCTATACTTTGTGCATTGCAACATCCGGGCATCGCAATGCGCCATCTCGGCCGTATTGAAGCTCAACGCCTCATCACCATTGGCAAGTTCGCTTGCCACCACCCGCCCACCGGGCGCGGCCATCCCTGACGGGAATCGCTGACGATTCCTGCGCCAGCAAGCAGGCCGTTGCGTAAGCAGCGCGCCCGCCCCGCCAGCCACACCTCAGAAGCAAACCAACAAGCAAGGGGAACCCTCATGCCTCAAGTCACGGCAAGCAAGCTGTCGGTCAAACTGCTCGCGCTCGTCTTCGGCGTCGTTGCGGCGCTGGCGATTGGGCGAACTTTCCTGCTGAACTGGCAGATCATTCCGCCGGGCTACACGGGCATCAAGATCAACCGGCTCGTCGATCGCGGCATCACGCATGAAAACGTCGTCACCGGCTTCGTCTTCTACAACCCCGTGCAGACGGCGATCATCCAGTACCCGACCTACGTGCAGCGCGTGATCTGGACGCAAGATGTGAATGAAGGCCACGCACTCAACGAAGAGCTGACGTTCAACACCAAGGACGCCGTACCCGTGAATGTGGACGTGGCCGTCTCGTACCAGCTCGACCGCGACAAGGTGCCGGCGTTTTACACCAACTTCCGCGCCGATCGCATCGAGACCTTCACGCACGGCTACCTGCGCGACACGGCACGCAACGTGATCGTCGCCATCGGCTCGGAATACAACTTCGACGACGTGAACGGCGGCAAGAAGGAAGAGTTCGTCGCGCGGCTGACCAACGAGCTGGACGCGCGGCTTGCGCCGCTGGGCGTGTCGATCAAGCAGTTCGGCATTGTCGGCTCGCTGCGCCCGCCACGCTCGTTGCTCGATGCGGTGAGCGCCAAGACCAAGGCCATTCAGGATGCGATCCGCACCGAGAACGAAGTACGTTCCGCTCAGGCCGAAGCCAAGAAGAAGGTGGCGATTGCTGAAGGCGAGGCTGCTGCCAACCAAGCGCTGGCTTCGTCGCTGGATGACCGCCTGCTGGCGTGGGAACGCCTGAAGCTCGAACGTGCCGCCATCGAGAAATGGAACGGCGTGACGCCGAGCGTGATGGCGGGCGGTAATGGCGGCGGCATGCTGTTCAACATCCCGGCTGGCGCGCAAAGCAAATAAGTCGCGCCACCAAAGAAAAACGCGCCCGAAGGCGCGTTTTTCTTCTCAGCCCAGGCGGCAATCGATCAGCTCGCAAAACCCGGAGCCGCTTCGCGCACGGCGTGCTCGGCACCGGCTGCAGGAATCGGCGCTTCCACGTGCAGGCTGGTCGCTTCATCCACGCCCAGGTGCACGTTCATGCATTGCACTGCGGCGCCGGCCGCGCCCTTGCCCAGGTTATCCAGGCGCGCGGTGACGACCATGCGCTCGTCCGAGCCGAAGACGAACAGGTCGGCACGGTTGGTGTCGTTGGCGCCCTGCACATCGAAGAAGCCGTTGTCGAGCGTCGCAACATTGTCAGCCGGCGCCACGCGAATGAACTGCTCGCCCTGGTAGTAATCGGCCAACACCTTGGCGATGTCTGCCGGGCTCACCTTGCGCGCCAGATGCTGCGGGTGCAGGCCGATCGTCACGGCCAGGCCCTTGAGGAAGTTGCCGACCACCGGCGTGAAGATCGGGGCGAGCGACAGCTTGCTCTGCACGCGCATCTCCGGCAGGTGCTTGTGTGCCAGTGCCAGCGCGTACGGGCGCGGGCTGTCGAGCTTCGGATTATTGGCGGCGAGGTAGTCGGCGATCATCGCCTTGCCGCCACCGCTGTAGCCCGTGAGCGAGAACGCGGTGACCGGGTAGTCGGCCGGCACGATGCCCGCTTCCACCAGCGGGCGCATCAGCAGCACGAAGGCGCTGGCGTGGCAGCCCGGCACGGCGATGCGCTTGGTGTTGCGCAGGCGCTCGCGCTGGCCCTTGGCCAGTTCCGGCAAGCCGTAGACCCAGTCATCCGACGTGCGGAATGCGGTGCTGGCGTCGATGATGCAGGTGTTCGGATTGTTGACCAGCGAGACGGCCTCGCGCGAGGCCACGTCCGGCAGGCACAGGAATGCGACATCGGCGGCATTCAGGAATTTGGCGCGCTCGGCTGAATCCTTGCGCTTGTCTTCGGCGATGCGCAGCAGCTCGATATCGTCGCGTTGCGACAGATAGTCGAGCAAGCGAAGGCCAGTGGTGCCTTCCTGACCGTCGACGAAAACCTTGAATGCCATGGCGATCTCGCTAAAAACAGAGGAGCAAAAAGCACAACGCCGGCCCCATGCCGGCGCGTGAGTTTTGCATTGTAGCGGCTGACGAAGAAATTTCTGCGGCAGCGCAATAAAGTGCTTACCAGTGCACCTTGGTGTCGTAGTCGATCGTCAGCGGCGCATGGTCGCTGAACTTGATGTCCTTGAAGATCGACGTGTGGCGCGCGGTGGCGGCAATACCCGGCGTGGCGATTTGGTAATCGATCCGCCACCCGACGTTCTTCGCGTAAGCCTGGCCGCGGTTGCTCCACCACGTGTACTGCTCGGGGCGCTGATCAAGCGTGCGGAACACGTCCACGTAGCCGACCTCGTCGAACAGCTTGGTCAGCCACGCGCGCTCTTCGGGCAGGCAGCCGGAGTTCTTCTGGTTGCCCTTCCAGTTCTTGATGTCGATTTCCTTGTGGACGATGTTGACGTCGCCGCACAGCACCACCTCACGGCCTTTTTCGTGGCGCAGGTCTTTGAGGTGATCCATAAACAGGTCCATGAAACGGAACTTGGCCTGCTGGCGCTCTTCGCCGCTGGAGCCCGACGGCACGTAGACCGAGATGATCGACAGCTTGCCGTAGCGGGCCTCGACGTAGCGGCCTTCGGCGTCGAACTCGCCGTTATCGAAACCGACGATGACTTCGTCCGGCTTGTGGCGCGTGTACAGGCCTGCGCCGCTGTACCCTTTCTTCACCGCGTGCTGGAACACTCCGTGGTAGCCGTGCGGCGCCAGGAATTCAGGGGTCATGTCGTCTTGCGCGCACTTCAGTTCCTGCACACAGACGAAATCGGCGTCCTGCTTGCCCATCCAATCGAAAAAGCCTTTGCTGGCAGCGGAGCGAACGCCGTTGAGGTTGGCGGAAATGATGCGTAACATGGCGGGACTTTTTTGCAGACCAGAGAAAAAAGATGAGCCAAAACAGCGAGTTGCGCCAATCCTTCATCCGCTTTGCGGTGGAAGCCGGCGTGCTGTCGTTCGGGGAATTCGTGACCAAGGCGGGGCGGACGTCGCCCTATTTCTTCAACGCCGGCAAGTTCGCAGACGGCGCCCTGCTGGGCCAAGTCGCGCAATTCTATGCGAAAACCCTGCTGGATTCGGGTGTCGAGTTCGACATGCTGTTCGGGCCGGCCTACAAGGGCATCACGCTCGCGTCGGCCACCGCCGTTGCGCTGGCAGGCCTCGGCCGCAATGTGGGCTTTGCGTACAACCGCAAGGAAGCCAAGGACCACGGCGAAGGCGGCAGCCTGGTCGGCGCGAAGCTGCAGGGGCGAGTGGTGATCGTCGATGACGTGATTTCTGCCGGTACCTCGGTGCGCGAGTCGGTTGAGCTGATTCGCGCCGCTGGCGCGACACCGGCTGCCGTGCTGATCCTGATGGATCGGATGGAGCGCAGCGGCAATGCTGTGGATATCGGCGAGCGCTCTGCGGTGCAGGAGGTGCAGGCGCAGTATGGAATGCCGGTGGTGTCGATTGCCAACCTGGATGACTTGCTGGGTTATCTGGATGGGGCTGGCGACCCGGCGCTGGCTGGCTACCGTGAAAAGGCTGCGGCCTACCGGGACAAATACGGCGTTAGCGCGATCTGACGCGTTTTGCTGTGCTGTTGGGAAACCCCGGTTGATGGACTTCGCCGGGGTTTTGTTTTTTGTGGTTCATAAACCCACAACCCAACACCCTACTCGATCTTCAACCCCGAATACGCCGGATTCCCAGCCGGATACTCCGGCTTCAACCGCTCCATCACCGCCAGCAGAATCTCCGCCACCATCAGGCTGCGGTGCGACTTGGAATTCGCCGGAATGATGTGCCAGGGCGCGTGCGGGGTGGCCGTGGCATTGATGGCGTCTTCGTAGGCGGCCATGTAGTCATCCCAGAGCTTGCGGTCTTCAATGTCCGCCATCCCGAGCTTCCAGTGCTTCTGCGGATCGTCGATGCGCTCCTGCAGCCGGTCGCGCTGCTCATCCTTGGAGATATGCAAAAAGCACTTGACGATGGTGGTACCGGTCTCGGCCAGCATCTGCTCGAACGCGTTGATGTGAGCGTAGCGGCGCTTGCACTCGGCGGCGTCGATATCTCCATGCACGCGAGTGACCAGCACATCTTCGTAATGGCTGCGATTGAAGATGACGATCTCGCCAGCGGCCGGCACCTCCGCATGGATGCGCCAGAGGAAGTCGTGCGCCAGCTCCAGGGGCGTCGGCACCTTGAAGCCCTTTACGCGCAGGCCGAGCGGGTCGAGCGCACGGAACACGGTGCGTACCGTGCCATCCTTGCCCGCGGTATCCATGCCTTGCAGCACGACCAACAGCTTGCGCCGGTGCTCAGCATAGAAAATGTCCTGGAGTGCCTCAATGCGCGCAGACAGTTCGGCCAGCCGCGCCAGGTCGCCCGCCTTACTGCCCGTGGTGCACGGCTTGGCGGCAGGATCAAACTTGGCAATCTTGAACTTGCTGCTGCCGTCGAAATACCAGGAGTCAATCGGGTTCTTGCCGCTGGATGCCACGGTATCTCCTTGTTGGCTTGTTGCTCTGGCGTAGGCGGCAGGCCGCCGCGCGGAATCCGGGGTATCAATGCGCGGCGCCGGTCAGCTTGAGCGCATCCAGGTCCAGCGTGCCTTCAAAGACGGTTGTGGCGGGGCCCGTCATCATGACCGGCTGGCCAACGCCCGCCCAGGCGATGGTCAAATCGCCGCCATGTGTGGCCACCTTGACGGGCGAATCGATCAGGCCACGGCGGATGCCGGCCACCACCGCTGCGCACGCGCCGGTTCCACAGGCGAGCGTCTCGCCCGCCCCGCGCTCGTACACGCGCAGGCGCACGGAATGGCGATCGACGATCTGCATGAAACCCGCATTCACGCGACGTGGAAACACGGCATGCGATTCGATCAGGGGGCCGTCTTCCAGCACGGGAAAGGCCTCCGTGTCGTCGACAATCTGCACGGCGTGCGGATTGCCCATCGACACGGTCGACAGCCATTCAGTGCGGCCGTTGATTTGCAGGGCGTGCTGCGTGTCGTCGCCTTCGATGCGGGTGGGCAGACCCTCGGGCAGGAACGGCAGGCGTGCCGCCTCGAACACCGGTGCGCCCATGTCGACGGTCACTTGGCCATCGTCCTGCATTGTCAGCGTGGCGATGCCGTTCATGACTTCCACGCGCACGGTGCGCTTATCGGTCAAACCCCGGTCGGTGACGAACTTGACGAAGCAGCGGGCGCCATTGCCGCAGTGCTCCACCTCACCGCCATCGTGGTTGAAGATGCGGTAACGGAAATCGACATCGGGCCGTGTCGAACGCTCGACCAGCAGGAGTTGGTCCGCCCCCACGCCAAAGTGGCGGTCGGCAATGGCAGCCCATTGCTCGGGCGTGAAGTCGATCGGGGTCTGGATGCCGTCGAGCACGACAAAGTCGTTGCCCGCGCCGTGCATCTTGGTGAAGTGCAGTTTCATGGCTGGCCGCACAGATGCGGCGATGAGCGTTCGGAAAACGCCCATTCTAAAGCGAGCCGGCCCCGGTTGCCCCGGCCGGCTCCCGGCATCAGTAAATGCCCGGCATGCCCTCGGGACGGTGCTTGAAGCGCTTGTGCACCCAGTAATACTCGGTGATGCGCGGGCGAATGGCGTCTTCAAAGAAGGCATTCATCCGGCGCGTATCGGCGGTCAGGTCGCCGGTGGGGTAGTTCTCCCACGCGGGCAGGATGCGCAGCGCATAACCCTCGTAATTGGGCAGTATCTCGGTGTACATCGGGATGACCTTGGCGCCAGTCATCGACGCCATGCGCGGGATGGCGTTGAGCGTGAGCGCCGGCACGCCGAAGAATGGCACGAACTCAGAATCACGCTCGCCGAAATCCATGTCGGAGATGAGCTGCAGCGCCTCGCCGCGCTTGATGGTGCGCATGATCTGGCGGATGTTTTCGTTGCGCGACACCATGGTCGCGCCAAAGCGGCTGCGCAGCGCCTTGATGGCGTCGTCGAGCACCGGGTTGGCCATGCGCGTGTACAGCGAGCAGCCCGCGTTGCCGACGTGCGTGCGCAGGTAGTCTGTCAGCGCCAGCGCGCCGATCTCTACGCCCGACAGATGCAGCGTGACGAGAATGTGTGGCTGGCCGTGCAATGCCGGCAGATTGGCCTGGTCGTCGATCTTCACCACGCGCATCAGGCGTTCTTCCGATGCGAACCAGGCAAACGAGCGCTCGGCAAAGCTGCGAAAGACCTTGCGGAAGACATCGTGCGCCATGGCTTCACGCTCGGCGTCGGACTTCTCGGGAAAGCAGGCGCGCAAGTTGGCCAGCACCACGCGGCGGCGGCCATTGGGAATGCGGTACAGCAGCCCGCCCAGGCTTTCGCCAAAACGCGCGACAAAACCGTACGGCAGGAAGGACAGCAGCCATAAAAAGCCGAGTCCGAATTTGGCAGAGAAACGTTCCATAAAGGCAGCAGTATCAGGCAGCGGGCGGAGCGTCCGCGCCCTTGGGATGCTTGTAGCGGTTATAGCCCCAGAGATATTGCGTCGGCGCCACGGCAATCAACTGTTCGATGGCGGCATTGATGAGGGTGGCAGCTTGCGTGGCGTCGTCGGGCAGATCGCCGAGCTCATGCATGTGCAAGCGATAGCCGGCGCCGCGCGGCAGCCGTTCGGCAAACAGTGCCACGACGGGCGCACCTGTCAGCCGATGCAAACGGTGCACCAGCGTCATCGTATAGGCAGGCTTGCCGAAGAACGGCGCCCATACACCTTCGCCGCCGGTGGGCGTCTGGTCGGGCAGGATGCCAACGGCCTCGCCGCGCTTGAGTGCACGCACCAGCATGCGCACGCCGCGCGGATCAGCCGGGGCCATGTGCATGTTAGGCCCCTTGCGCATGTTCTCGATCCAGGTGCGCAGGCTCTCCTTGCGCGGCGGCTTGAACAGCGATGTGACCGGATGCTCGCGCGCATAGGCCTGCGGCAAGACCTCGAAGCAGCCCAAATGCGGCGTGAGGAAGATCAGGCCGCGCCCATCTGCAAGCGCGCGCTCAACAGCTTCTCGGCAAACGTCGAACAGGTACGGAGCAACGTCCGCCCCGTTCTTGCGCACCCAGAAGTACGGCATCTCGAACACCATCCGTCCGGCAGAGCGCCCCGCCTCTTTGAGCATGGCGGGCGTGACGTCGGGATAGGCGTGGCGGAAGTTGGCGATGAGCCGGTCGCGATAGCGGCCAGGCACCTTGGCGGCCAACGCTCCCAGCCAGCCGCCCAGCGCCTGCAGCACTGACAGAGGCAGGCGAGAAAACAGCCAGTAGAGGAAGGTCATGCGTGCGTACGCTGCAATGTGTTGGTCGCAGTCGACAGGGGAACAGGGTCTTGGCAGGCCTTGCTGCGGCCCCGAAAAGTGCCGCGTATAATAGCGCGATTCGCCGAGTTAACTGACAACTTGCGGGGCGAATCCTTGCTTGGCCACAAACCTCGGCAAGGTTGCTAAATACCGCTAAAGCGTCGCCGGCCGTGGCTTAACGGATTGGCAACGTGATAGCCAATCTGGAGCTAACAGCCGTGTCAAACGACTTCCTCTTCACCTCGGAGTCGGTCTCCGAGGGCCATCCCGACAAGGTCGCCGACCAGATTTCCGACGCCATCCTGGACGCCATCCTCGCCCAGGACAAATATGCGCGCGTCGCGGCAGAAACGCTGTGCAACACCGGCCTGGTGGTGCTCGCGGGTGAAATCACCACGACGGCCAATGTCGACTACATCCACGTTGCGCGCGAAACCATCAAGCGCATCGGCTACGACAACACCGAATACGGCATCGACTACAAGGGCTGTGCCGTCCTCGTCGCTTACGACAAGCAATCGCCCGACATCGCCCAGGGCGTCGACCGCGCATCGGACGACTACCTGAACCAGGGCGCCGGCGACCAGGGTCTGATGTTCGGCTACGCGTGCGATGAAACGCCCGAGCTGATGCCCTTCCCGATCTACTACGCACACCGTCTGGTCGAGCGCCAGTCGCAACTGCGCCGCGACGGCCGCCTGCCCTGGCTGCGCCCGGACGCCAAGTCGCAGGTGACGGTGCGCTATGTGGATGGCAAGCCGCACAGCGTGGATACCGTGGTGCTGTCCACCCAGCACGCGCCGGAGATGTCACAAGAGGCCATCCGCGAAGCCGTGATCGAAGAGATCATCAAGCCGGTGCTGCCCTCGCACATGCTGGCTGATACCAAATACCTGGTGAACCCGACCGGCCGCTTCGTCATCGGCGGCCCGCAAGGCGACTGCGGCCTGACCGGCCGCAAGATCATCGTCGATACGTACGGTGGCGCGGCCCCGCACGGCGGCGGCGCGTTCTCGGGCAAGGACCCGTCGAAGGTCGACCGTTCGGCCGCCTATGCCGCGCGCTACGTGGCCAAGAACGTGGTGGCCGCCGGCCTGGCGCGCCAGTGCCAGGTGCAGGTGAGCTACGCGATTGGCGTGGCACGCCCGATCAACATCACGGTGTACACGGAAGGCACGGGCGTGATCCCGGACGAGCAGATCGCCAAGCTCGTCCAGGAGCATTTCGACCTGCGCCCGAAGGGCATCGTGCAGATGCTGGACCTGCTGCGCCCGATCTACGAAAAGACCGCCGCGTACGGCCACTTCGGCCGCGAAGAACCGGAGTTCAGCTGGGAAGCCACCGACAAGGCCCTGCTGCTGCGCGAAGCAGCTGGCCTGGCAGGTGAGCCGGCCAAGGCGCTTGCCTGAGCCAGCGCTCGCATCAAAGAAAACCGCCCTCCGGGGCGGTTTTTGTTGGGCGCTACGCTCGCTCATTGATGCGTAACACGGAAAGCCGTCCACTCCCGCGATTTGGCATAGCGCGACTGAATGCCCTGGCGCAATTCGGCGCTGCTGGCGTACTGGAACAGCCCGTTCTCGATGTCATAGAACAAGTGCCGGCCGGCGCGCGTGTCGACTGCCATTGCATGCGTTTCATCGGCAATCCAATACACGCCGGGCGTGCCGACCACCGTATCCAGCATGGTACCCAGCGCGACATCGTCCGCCACGCGCGTGCCGTTCAGCTCCAGGTTGTGCAGCAGGTTCAGCACGTCCTGCCCATTGCCGTTCGGATCCCAGCGATATTTGACCTGCAGAATGCCGGCGCGCAGCTTGCTCGGGTCGGAATCCTTGGGTGCGATCGCAGCGTCCAGCGTGTTCTTGCACCAGAGCGCGCTGGCGGCTGCGCACCAGCCCAGGCGGCGTTCGGTGTCGGTACCGCCGCCCTCCGTCTGCAGGCTCGAATAGTTGTTGTGCGATGTGTAGAGCGTCTGTTCTGCCATGATGTGGCCTCGTCATCCATGAGCGTGAAGTACCGGCATGCGCGCCGGCGCACCGCAAGGAAACGCCCCCACGGCAAGACCCACTCTAGGGACGCCAATGCAGCGCCGGTATGCGCCGCACGTGCCCAACCACGCCCCATGGCGGGCGGCACGGGCCCAAGATCACGGCAGGCAATTGCGCAATTTCGATCAGGCGCAGCAAGCCTGCCGGCGATACCGTATCGCCACCCAGGAGCCACCGCATTGACCACCGCCACCGACCGCTACCTCGCCCGCTTCCGCGCCGTGCTTGCACACATCGACGCGCATCTGGAAGACACGCTGGACGTGGACGCACTGGCCGAGGTGGCCGCGTTTTCCAGGTACCACTTTCACCGCCAGTTTTCGTTGCTGTTCGGCATGAACGTCGGGCGCTATGTGCAGTTGCTGCGCCTGAAGCGCGCCGCGCATCAACTCGCCTATCGCGACGATGCGCGGATCACCGACATCGCGCTGGCGTGCGGATACGAAGGGCCGGAAGCATTTGCGCGGGCGTTCCGCAGGCAGGCGGGGCAGTCGCCGTCGGCATTTCGGGCGGCGCCGCAGTGGGCGTCCTGGGCCACCGATCTACAGGCGCTGCGCGCCCTCAGGAGCCAACACATGCCCGCACAACCGCAACCCCATTCCGTCGAGATCGTCGAACGCGAAGCCGTGCCCGTCGGGGCCATCGCGCACCGCGGCGATCCCGCGCGCCTGGGCCAGACCATCCGCACGTTCATCGCTTGGCGCCGCGAGCATCGGCTGCACCCCAGCGTTTCGGCCACGTACAACATCGTCTACGACAACCCCGACGATGTGCCGCCCGAGGCGTTCCGCATGGACATCTGCGCGGCCACGCCCGCACCGGTTGCGCCCAATGAAACGGGCGTGGTGGCCAAAACGCTGGCAGGCGGCCGCTACGCCGTGCTGCGCCACACGGGCTCTGACGATACGCTCGGCCAGAGCGTTGCGTACCTGTATGCCGATTGGCTGCCCGCCAGCGGCGAGGAATTGCGCGACGCGCCGTTGCTGTTCCAGCGCGTGCGCTTCTACCCCGATGTGCCCGAGCACGAAGCCGTGACGGACGTGCTGCTGCCGCTCAGGTAAGCGATCAGGCGTCCAGGTGGATCTGGATGCCGGTGGCCGTATAGATGGCCGTGGCCTTGAAGCCATCCACAACCACCGACGAGAACTGGCGGTTGCTGCCCGCGCCATCCACCACGGCGATGGTGTCGCCCACCTTGGGCGTGTAGCCGTTCACGAACTTCACGTGCAGTGTGCCGCCGGCAATCGTGGTGAGGCCCGCCACGCTCAGCTTGCCCTGACCGTTCGGGCCGATGGCCAGATCCAGCGTGGTGCCCTGCAGTTGCGTGAACTTGCCCGCAATGGCCACCGCCGCCGGCGCCTTGACGGCCAGCGTACCGGCGCCCACGTACACATCGCCCGTGCCGAACGCGTTGGCCGAATCGGCTTCCAGCACGCCACCCGCGACCTGCGTGCCGCCGGTGTAGGTGTTGGCGCCGGCCAGACGCAACGTGCCGCTGCCTTGTAGCGAGAGCTTGCCTGCGCCGGAGATGGCGTTGCGCCACGTATCGGCCGCGTTGAAACCGCCTTGCGTTGCATCCATCGACACGATCACGTTGCCGTTGAACGCGCCATAGCCGTCCGCGGCAGCGAACAGGTTGAGGCGGCCCCAACCTTCAGCGTCGTCGAGCACGGGGTAGCCGGAAGCCAGCTCCGTCGTCTTGAGCACCACGCGGCGCTGGTCGGCACTCAGGTACGGGAAGCGCGTTTCCAGCAGCACCTCGGCGCCCTTGGGCACCACCGGCGCCAGCGTCGTCGCGCCGATCTGCGTGAAGCCAAAGGTCATGCGGCGCGTGAAATTGACCTGGTTGGTGGCGTAGTCGGCAAAGCGGTCGGTGGCGACCGTGCCGGACTGGGCAAGCGCCGGGAAGCTGGTGGCATCCGTGCCCGTCTGCGCCATCAGAGCGGTGTGCGCCTGCGAGAAGGCCGCCGCCTTGAGCGTGGCATTGGCCGGGTCCGCCAGGTTGGCTGCGGCCGCAGCGATGCCGATCATGCGGCCGGACATCACGTCCAGCGGCGAATGCATGCCGGCCAGGATGCGGTTCTCGCCCAGCTCCATCCCGCGCGCCACGATCTGCTGGAAGCGTTCAGGCACCAGATACGCCATCGCCACGGTATCGCGCACGGCTTCGGCCGAGTGGCCGCTGATGAAGCCGCCGTCGGTCGTGGGCGTCGGGCTCTCGGCCGGCACCAGCGTCGGCACGACAACCACGCTGCTGCTCCAGCGGTATGGCCGCGCATATTTGTAGAAACGCTTGGACGGCTCGGTGGAAGCGTTGTTGCCCACCGTGTTGATCAGGTCGACGACCTTGCCGAAGGCGGTATTGCCGCCCGAGGTGCCCACGCCCGTGTTGTTGCCGCTGTCGTTGTAGAGCACCGTGGTCGCATCGGCCGGCACGGTGGTGATGGACGTGGTCTGCTGCGCCAGCGCGCGCCACGCGGTGGTCAGCGGCCCCATGCCGTCGCTCACGCTGTAGCCCTTGCCGCGGCGGTCGTCAAAGTATGCTGCGTCGGCCTGGGCCTGCGTGCGGTTGGTGGTCGCATTCACCACGTACTGAACGTTTGCGTTCAAGACCGGCAGGTTGAGCTGCGTGCCGCCGGCCGTGCCGTCATTGGGCAGGCCCGTCCACGTGGACGCGACCACCGCCGGGAACGAACCATTGGCCGGCGCGCTCACCCCCGCATCCACGATTTCCGTGAGCGGCTGCCACAGGTCGAGAAAACGCGTGAACAGGCGCACACCGGCGTTGGTGCCGAGCGTGGCGTAGCGCGCATCGCCGCGTTGGTTGGTGGCGATGTTGTCGACGAACGCCGGTACGCCAGTGGCCACCGCCGCCGTGTCGACAAAGCCCGGGTCTGCCGGCGGCGCGGGAATGGCCTGGGTGGTGGCAACTGGCGTGCCATTGTTGGGCGTGTCATCACCGCCGCCGCACGCCGTAAGCGCGAGGGCGCCGAACAGCGCAACGAGGCTGGAGCAAAGACGCGGGCGGGAAAATGCAGGGCGAGCGGTGAAGGACATGGTGCGACGGGCTTGCAACCCGAAGAGAGCGCTGGAAAGCCCAGCAGTCTCGGCACGCGCCGTGAAAAAACGGTGACGTTTCGTTGACAAATCTGCGTGATCGGCGCTCTACATTGGGGCATTCCGCGTCATGACAGCGCTGACAGTGCGTTATGTCACAGAGTGATACAATCGCTGGCTGCACTCTTTGACTTTGGTGAAGCCTGGTCCGGGCAATCGCCGTCCCGTCGACCATGTCCGCATCACCTCTGCATCCCGCCCTGCGCCGCTGGCTCCACAGCTTCATTCCTGCACCCGTGACGGTGCGCTGGAGCGAGCGCGTCCGTTCCGCCGTTGGCGCACTCGTCGGCATCCTCTTTACCGGCACGATGATGAAGATGGTGCCGGGCGCTTCCACGCTGATCCCGCTGCTGGTCGCGCCAATGGGCGCCTCGGCCGTGCTGCTGTTTGCGGTACCGGCCAGCCCGCTAGCGCAGCCGTGGTCGATCATCGGCGGCAACCTGGTGGCGGCCACCGTGGGCGTGACGTTCGCGCTGCTGGTGGATGATCCGGTGATTGCGTCTGCGCTGGCCATCTCGGCGGCCATTGCTGGCATGTTTGCGCTGCGCTGTGTGCACCCGCCCTCGGGCGCAGTGGCACTCACCGCCGTGATTGGCGGCCCGGCCGTGCATGCGCTGGGCTATCGCTTCGTGCTGGAGCCGATCCTGATTCAGTCAGCGCTGCTGCTGGTGGGCGCGCTGGTGTACCACGCGGCCACGGGCCACCGGTATCCGCACGCGCAACGCCTGCCTGCGGCTGAACGCCCGCCCACGACGGCCGGCTTCACCCGCGCCGACATCGTCGCCGCGCTGCGCCGCCAGAGCGAGCTGCTCGACATTGACCCCGAAGACATTGAAGCCGTGCTGCGCGAGATGCAGCTCCAGGCCTACACCCGCACGTTCCAGGCGCTCACCTGCGCCGACATCATGACCACGCCGGTGGTCACGGTCTCGGCCGGCACGTCGATCCCCCGCGCGCTGCAACTGCTGCGTCAGCATGGCTTCAAGGCACTGCCGGTGGTGGACGAAGGACGGCGCGTGGTGGGGATCGTCACGCGCGTCGACCTGCTCGGCCTGGCCCCGGCAGACATGCGCCAGACGCTGCGCCGCTGGTTCAGCATCGGCGCGCTCACGCCGCCGCGCGTGGCCGATCACATGAAAACGCGCGTGCAGACCATCGCAGCCACTGCGCCCATGTCGGATCTGGTGCCGATGTTTGCCAGCGCCGGCCACCACCACATTCCGGTGCTGGATACCGATGGCCGACTGGCCGGCATCGTCACGGAATCGGACTTGGTGGGCGGGCTGTACCGTCAGGCCAACATCGAGCCGCAGGTGGCCTGAACTGAACTGCCATCAAGCCGCATCCATCGGCAACTCACGAAAGACGCCAAGCTGTTCCGCCGCCGCCGAATACGCCACCAGGCGCGGGTAGTCCGCCGCCGGCACGCGATCCGGCACCATCAGCTGGATGAAAGCCCAGGCCACGGCCACCGTGACGCCTGCCTGCGTCAGCTCGCCTGCGTCCACGGGTAGCGGCGCATCCTTCCACTCCGCTTCCAGCGCTTCCAGCGCCGCCAGCAATTGGCTGTGCACGCGCTCGACCCACGGCCCGTGCACTTTCTCGGTCGGGCGCAGGTTGTGTTCATAGACGATCTGCACCGCCTTCTCGCACGCGGCCAGCGCCAGGCCGATCACGCGCAGTGCGTGCTGGCGTTCGGCAATGGCGGCTGGCATCAGGCTGCGGCCCGCCAGCGCTTCTGCGTAATCGATGATGAGCGTGGAGTCGATCAGCACGGTGCCGTCGTCGCACACCAGGGTGGGCGCCTTGACGACCGGGTTGATGGCGCGGAACTGGTCGAAATGCCGGAAGACGGACACCGACGCGTGCTCGAACGGCAGCCCGAGCAGCTTGAGCGAAATGGCCGTGCGGCGCACGTACGGGGAATCAAGCATGCCGATCAACTTCATGAAAACTCCTGGCGAGTGTGGGCGTGTGGTGGTGGGAAAACTCCGGCGCGAAGCGCGCGGCTGCGCGGGCACGGATGCACATGATAGACAGCCAGCGCGAAGCGTGCCGGACGCCTCAGGCACGTTTTCTGCGTGCGAAATGTCACTTTGAGCCGTCTGATGCCGACGCCGGCCGGCCTCCCCATTTTCTAGAATGACCGCGACTCGGCCGCATTGTGCTGCCCGCCACAGAGGAGACCTTATGCCGTTTCTCGCGCATCACCATGACTGCCTCGGGTGGAAGGGTGAGATGGCGCAGCGCGTGCTGGCATTCGATTGGGCCGCCACCCAGTTGGGCCCGATCCAGGACTGGCCGAGCAGCCTGCACGCCGCGGTGCAAATGGTGCTGGCATCGCCCGTGCCGCTGGTCATGATGTGGGAACGCCACGGCTACATGATCTACAACGACGCCTACGCCGAATTCGCCGGCGGGCGTCATCCCTATCTTCTTGGTTGCCCGGTGGAACTCGGCTGGCCCGAAGTGGCTGACTTCAACCGGCACGTCATGGATGTCTGCCTGGGTGGCGGCACGCTGTCGTACCGGGACAAGGAACTCGTCCTGCTGCGCAACGGCCGCCCGGAAGATGTGTGGATGGATCTCTACTACAGCCCGCTGCCCGACGACAACGGCCGCCCGGCTGGCGTGCTGGCCATCGTGGTGGAAACCACCGAGCGCGTGCAGACCGAGCGCGAGCGACAAGCCGCCGAACAGGCGCTGCGCCAGTTGACCGAAACGCTGGAGCAGCGCGTGGCCGATGCGCTGTCTGCCCGCGCTGAAGTGGAAGCGCAATTGCGCCAGGCTCAAAAGATGGAAGCCATCGGCAACCTGACCGGCGGCGTGGCACACGACTTCAACAACGTGCTCCAGGTGATTGCCGGCAACCTGCAGTTGCTTTCGGTGGAAGCGCCGGGCAACACGCGCGTGCAGCATCGGATTGCCGCAGCCACGCGGGCCGTGCAGCGTGGCGCCACGCTGGCCGCGCAATTGCTTGCCTTTGCGCGCCGCCAGCAGCTCTCTCCGGCGGTCGTCAACCCGACGCGGCTGGTCCAGGGCATGAGCGAGATGCTGCACCGCGCGCTGGGCGAAGCCATCAAGGTGGAAACGCGCCTGGCCGACGACTTGTGGAACGTGCAGGCCGACCGCAACCAGCTCGAGAACGCGCTGCTGAACCTCGCCATCAACGCACGCGATGCCATGCGCGGTGGCGGCATGCTGACCATCGCCGCCGACAACGTCACGCTCGGCAACAGACCAGCGCACGGGCGCGATCAGCCCGCCCCCGGCGACTACCTCGTCTTCTCCGTCACCGACACCGGCGTGGGCATGCCGCCCGAAGTGGTCGAACACGTCTTCGAGCCCTTCTTCACCACCAAGCCCGACGGCCACGGCACGGGGCTGGGGCTGAGCATGGTGTTCGGCTTCGTCAAGCAGAGCGGCGGGCATATCGCCATCGACAGCACGGTTGGCCAGGGCACCACGGTGCAGCTCTACTTCCCACGCTGCACAGAGGCGGTTCCGGACGATGCCGTCGAGCTGCGCGACACCATCGTCACGCCCATGGGCGGGCGCGAGACCATCCTCGTGGTGGAAGACGATACCGACGTGCGCCTGACCGCCGTCGACATGCTGAGCCAGCTCGGTTACCGCGTGCTCACGGCAGCCAACGGCGAGGCCGCTCTCGAACTCATGAACAGCGACACGCCCATCGACCTGTTGTTTACCGACGTGATCATGCCGGGCTCCATCAAGGGCGGCGAACTGTCGATACGCGCCGCGCAACGCGTGCCGCCCCTGCCGGTACTGCTCGTCTCGGGCTACACGCGTGACGAGGTGCTGCACGACGGCCGGCTACCGCCCGGCGTGACGCTGCTCGGCAAGCCCTACCGACGTGACGACCTGGCGCGCATGGTGCGCAACGTGCTCACTGCCAGCCGCACCGCGCAGGCCCACGCGCAATCGGCATCGCCATCGGTAGGCCATGCCGTGGCGACGGACGTGTCACAACCACCTACGGTGCTGCTGGTGGAAGACGACACCGCCTCGCGCGAAGCCATGCAGGAGGTGCTCACCGCCTTTGGCCTGCAATGCATGGCCGCCGCCAATGCCGAAGACGCCCTTGTCCTTGCCCGCGCGCACCCCGTTCACGTGCTGCTGACCGACCTCACCCTGCCCGGCCAATCCGGCGCGGACCTCGCCCGCACGCTGCTGCGCCTGCAGCCGCAGATGGACGTGCTGCTGATGTCCGGCTACGGCACGGAGGCCGAGATTGGAGAGCCCATTGCCGGCGCACGCCTGCTCGGCAAGCCCATCGACCTGTTGACGCTGCGGCAGGCGCTGGTGCCCTGGCTAAGCGCCAGCATAAGTGCGGCCGACACGCAGGATGTGACGAACGCCGCATAATCGCAGCGCACTGTCACAAACGATCGCGCCCGCCCGTCTAGGGAGCATCATCCCTGGACGACACGCCCGCCATGACCAAGCCCAGCCCCGACCGCACCCTCCGCGCCGACAGCGAAGACACGACCTTCACCGCCGCCCGGCCCCGCCTCTTTGCGATTGCCTATCGCATGCTCGGCAGCCGGGCTGACGCGGAAGACGTGCTGCAAGACGCCTGGATGCGCTGGCACCAGACCGATCAGACCGCATTGCAATCGGCCGAGGCGTGGCTCGTGACGGTGGTCACCCGCCTGTCGATCGACCGCCTGCGCGCCGTCAAGACCGAGCGCGAAGCGTACGTCGGCTGGTGGCTGCCCGAGCCCCTGGTCGAACCGGAATCTGCAGCACCCACGCCCGAGGCCGCCGTGGAACTGGCGGGCGATTTGTCGATGGCCCTGCTGTGGGTGCTGGAACGCCTGTCGCCCGAGGAGCGCGCGGCGTTTCTGATGCGCCAGGTGTTCGACCAGGACTACGCAGAGATTGCCGCCCTGCTGGGCAAAACTGAAGCCGCGTGCCGGCAGATGGTGCACCGCGCATCCGACCGCGTGCAGCAAGAACGCCCGCGCTTTGATGTCGCGCCGGATGCGCATCGGGATTTGCTGGAGCGCTTTGCCGAAGCCTCGCGCACGGGCCAGCGCGACGCCATCCGCGCCCTGCTGGCAGACGACGCGCAACTGGTGGGCGACGGCGGCGGCAAGGTGCCTTCGTTCATGCGCATCATTCAAGACGCCGGCCAGATCACCAAGATCTACTGCGAGCTGGTGCGCGCCATGGGCGAGGTCCGCTACGTGCACGCCCGCGTGAATGGCGAACCCGGCCTGCTGCGCTACGTCAACGGCACGCTGGAATCGGCCCAGTCGTTCGTCATCGAAAACGGCCGCATCGTGGCCATCTACGTGGTGCGCAATCCGGACAAGCTGGCGCACATCGGCACCGGCGCATAAAAGAAAGCGAAGCATTTTTTTGGCCGGGCTGTCACAACCCGGCCGCGCGGGGCGTCTTAAAGGTATGGAGCGACGCAAGGCACAAGCCAACGCCTGCCACAGCTCCTGGTGACCAACCCAAACCCTTTAGGAGCCTCTCATGTCGCAAGCCCCCCGCATCGCTTACTTCCAACTCGCACCGAAGGCGTTCAACAACCTGCTGAACCTGTCGAACGGCCTGCGCCGCGACTTGCTGGGCGCCAGGCTGGTCGACCTCGTGCTGCTGCGCGTGTCGCAAATCAACGGCTGCGCCTTCTGCATCGACATGCACTGGAGCGACCTCATCAAGATGGGCGAAGACCCGCGCCACCTGAACGCCGTGGCCGGCTGGCGCGAGGCCCCGTTCTTTACCGAACGCGAGCGCGCCGCCCTACGCTGGGCCGAGCTGGTCACCAACACCCCGCACAGCGATGCCAGCGACGAAGAGTTCGCCGGGCTGCGCGAGCACTTCAGCGATGAAGAGATCGCCGAGCTGAGCTTTGTGATCGTCACCATCAACAGCTGGAACCTGCTGAACGTGAGCCTGCGCAACCCGGTGCCGCTGAAGGCGCCCTATGTTGCAGCGGCGTAACAGGTACAGCGAGAAACCGCGCCAGTACGACGATCGCTGTACAGCAGCGCCTGCGCACACGCGTAGGCGCTGCACCTACAGGCTTAGCCGTGCAGGAAGCGCACCATCAGCACTTCATCTGCATAGCCGGTGGTGGACTTGAGCGCGCGCGGCTCCACGCCGTAGGTTTCAAACCCGCAACGCTCGTACAGCGCCAGCGCCGCATCGTTGCCCTGCACCACCGACAAGGTGAGCTGCTGAACCAACCCCGTTGCCGCCGCCACGATGCGCTCCACCAGCGCCACGCCCACGCCGCGCCCTCGCGCTGCCGGCGCCACGTAAAAGCCCCACACAAAACCCTTGTGCGCAAGCTTCGCCAGCGTCTGCTGCTTGAAGCCCGCCATGCCGACGATGCGCGCGTCGCCGCCGTCTCCCTCATAGGCGCCCAGCACAATGGTGGTGGCCAGCCGCTCGGCAAAGGCTTCCATCGAGAGCCCAACTTCAGCCTCGTAGGTTGAGCCGAATGCATCGGGGGCATCCTTGAGCGCAGCCAGACGAATGGCGCGATAGTCCGCCACATCGGCCGCATTGGCGGAAGAGAGCTGGCGGATCACGACGGCTTGGTTATTCGGGCTGGCATTGGACATGGCTGGCAGCGCGTGGGGCAAGAAGCGGACGAGAGCCGCCAGTATCGCGCCAATCACATGCACGAGACCTACAGCGCAGCCTCCGTCCATGAAGCCGAGGGCGTTGTCCGTCAATTGGCCTATGTCGGCGTGCGAACCCGGGTACCTATGCTTCGAGGAAACGCGAGTCAACAAACCGCGACAACCAGAAACGGGGGAAGCCATGGCCGAGCTTTTGATCGCCCACGCGCAACGCAGCAACAGCGCACACACACAGCCGACACCGGCACCGATCCCACCCGACGCTCCCAGGCACACACGTGGCATGCACGGCGCCGCGCTGGTGATGGCCGCCGCGCTGTCGCTCGGGCTCACCGCCTGCGGTGGCGGCGACGATGCAACCGCCACGACCCCACCGACGAATAACAACGCGCCCGCGCCATCGCCTACGCCGTCACCCACACCGGCCCCTGCGCCTGCCCCGGCAACTTACTCCGTGGGTGGCACCGTCAGTGGCCTGGCCACGGGCAAATCCGTCACGCTGCTGGACAACGGCGGCGATGCGGTTGTCGTCAATGCCAACGGCAGCTTCAACTTTCCGACCAAGCTCGCGCAGGGCAAGCCCTATGCAGCCACGGTCGGTACGCGTCCGTCGGGTGAGAACTGCACTGTCACCAACGGCAGTGGCATTGTGGGCACCAGCAACGTGACCACCATTGCGGTGGCCTGCGCGCCGCGGCCGCTGTTCGGCTATGCGGTCAACTCGAACGACGGCACGATCTCCGCCTTCACGCTGGACCTGACCACCGGCATGCCCACGGCCATTGGTGCATCGGTGCCTGTGGGGCAAGGGCCGCTGTCGCTGACCATCGACCCGGCGGGCAAGTACGTCTACGTGGCCAACGCCATCGACAACACCGTCACTACGCTCTCCATCAATGCCGATACCGGGCTGCTCACGGTCGTGGGTTCTGCCACGCCAACGGGCATGCAGCCGTACAGCATTGCGCGCACGCCCAACGGCAAGTTCGCATACACGAGCAACTATGGAGACAACACGCTGTCGGCGTTCTCCGTCAACACGGGCACCGGTGCGCTTACCGCCCTCGCGCCCATCACGGCCGGGGCCAACCCGTACACGATCGCCATCAACAGCGCAGGCACCTTCGCCTACGTGGTGAATGCCAACAGCGGCGCCACGCCGGGCACGGCCATGGCGTTTGCCATCAACACCACCACGGGCGCACTCACGCAGGTGGGCACCACGGTCAACACGGGCAATACGCCTCAGTTCATCGCGGTCAACTCGGCAGGTACCTACGCCTACGTGACCAACGCCGCAGACAACACCATCAACGTCTACAGCATCAGCAACACCGGGGCGCTCACCGCATCGGGCACACCGGTGGCGGCAGGCACCAACCCGTACTACATCGCCATCGCACCGTCGGGCGGCTTCATGTATGTGACCAACGTGCTGGCCAACACCGTCAGCGTCTTCAGCATCAACCCGGCCAACGGCGCGCTCACGCTGGTCGACACCACGCCCACCGGCAACGCGCCCGTGACCGTGCTCGTCAACCCCGCCGGCACCTTCGCCTACGTGGTCAACGCCGTAGACAACAGCGTCAGCGCGTACAGCATCAACAGCACCACCGGCAAGCTGACCGCCGTGGCAAGCGGGTCAGCCGCCACCGGCAACATCCCGCGCGGGATGGCGATTGTGGCGGTGCCTTGAGGGTGAGCTGAATCGGTTTGCGCGAATGCAAAGCCCCTCGCGATGGCGAGGGGCTTTTTTTTGTATTCCGGCGTTCACCCATTGGGCCCTGCAGCGCCTGAAAGGTGCTATTTCTGCGGTTTATTAACACCTCTTAATCCAGCCCAGTGCGCGATTCCAATACCATCGCCTAGCCCAGACCGGCGGCACCTCGAATGACGCTTCATTTGAGTGATGCGAGAACACCGGCAGAGCGCGTTCGCGATACCGCCGCCCATCGTGTTGACCCCACTCGACGACATGGGCGCGACGCCGCCCAAGGAACCGTAACGTGGCCAACAGCATCCTCCAGGAACTGGCACAAAGCATGGCGGCACGCCCGAGCCCCCAGCGCACTGCCCTGGCCGACGCCACCACGCTCCAACACCTGGGGGACCACCTGTTTGCGCAAGTGGACCCGCTGCTCGACGGCCCACCGCCATCGTCACTGTGGGTACTGATCAGCCCGCAGATCACGGACCCGCTTGCGAACGCACGCCGTCGCAGCGAAGCAGTACCGTTACCCATCGCGCCTGACATCATGCGGCCCGAGCAGCGCCCTTACCTGCTCCCGCTCGGCGGCTTCGGTCGCGATGACACGATCGATTTCACGCTCGACCTCGCCTGGGCCGAAGCCACCCGCCATCCCGACAGGGAGACCCGGGGCTCATCGGTTTGCGCATGGCTGGTCTTTCCGGCAGAGCAGGCTCGACACGTTGCGCACGAGATGGCGATGCAGACCAAGCACCGCTGGCCCGGATCACACGCACGCTATCTGCGCCTGTGGGACCCGCGCGTATTTGAACTGCTCACCGGCTTGGGCGATGCCGAACCACTGGTGCGCTACGCAGCCAGCACCAACGGCGTGTGGTGGCTGAACCGTGCAGGCGCGTTGCAGCGCTACCCAGCGCCGGCACCGACTACGCCCTTGGCCGACGCAACATGGCCGGAGACCGCCAAGGCGATGCTGCGCAACAGCGGCACCATCAACGCCGTACTGAACGCATTACAGGACGCCGAACACAACGTCGTGCAGCCTCCATTGGCCGCCGCCATTCTGTCGTTGCTCGAACGCGCAAGCAGCGCGTGGAGCCTCACTAACGAGCTCGACCGCATCATCTACGCCTTGTACGGCGTTCTGATTTCCCCGCAGTTCGATCAAGACACCAACGTGCGCGAGGCCATGCTCGCCGCGCGTGCCCAGGGTGACTCACCCATCGCGGCACTCGCCGGCTTCGACGCAGCGTTCTGGGAGCGACACAGCCATGCCTGACCACGCCAAGCTGCAAAAGGCCATCGCAGCGGCCAAAGAGAACAATCTGCCAGTGCAGCCGCCCGAGTGCCCGAGTTGCGACAAGTCGGGCCTGACGATGCTCGTGACGCTGTACGCTGCCCTGCCGCCACAGTACTTTCGGCCAGGAGAGTCCGACTGGATACAGGAAGCTGGCATGCTCGATCAGCAGGGCTACCTTGCCGGCCGGCCATTGCAAGCATCGCAATATGTGCTGCGCCGCATGCGCGCCGGGTGGCTCTATGTCTACTATCCGGAAGACCCCTCGTGGGAAATCTACACCGTGCAGCCCGATGGGCGTATGCAACGCATGGCGCCGGACTTGGCCGGGGCAATGGGCGGTCATCCTGCAACATGCTCCCGCTTGGCCAACACCCCGGATGCACTGCTGCTCACCATCGCCGAGCCAACGAGGCGTCCTACCGCCTGGATCGGCTTCTCGGATGCACGCTGGACGAAGCGCGTGCGCGACAACGTGGCCAAGGACCCCGCTGCCTTCCACATGAAGAAGATCATGCCGAAGAAGGTGTGCGAGTCGACCGTGATGGTCAACATGGGACCGTTGAGCCTGATTGGCGACGGCGTGCTCAAGAACCAGGTGATGGGGTTCCAGCAGCGCGTTGATCGTCGCACCTTGCTGGTGGAGGCTTACAGCCGGCCCACGCCGTGCACGGAAGCCTCGCTCTTGAACGTCATGAAGCGCAACAATGCTCCGTACAAGATTGAGGGGCTTCTTTTGCCGCTGGAAGATGACATTGGCATCGCCACGCAGTTGAACTACTACCGCAACTGCGCGCTGGCCGACATCATGGGGAATACGGACGGGAAAGGAAAACCGTACACCGATGCTGAGCGCGATCTGATGGCAACGGCGGGATTGATTGAAGGCACACCGTTCGGCGAACAGAAAGAAAAAGTCGAGAGCAAGCTGAACAAGGACAACTACGCCAACTACCTCTCCAAGTATCGCCGTTGCACCGACGCCGCTGCCGACTTCGACAAGCGATCCGCCGACTACGTTGCCTGGATGCAGTTCCTGCCGGCACGGCGCCACCCGGATGTATTCGACGCCAAGGACACGACGATGGCCGCGCACCTGGGCCATTGCGTTGCCAACATGTTTGAAGGCTGCGGCATCAACAACGACGAATTCCAAAAAATTTTGCTGCCGCAACTCAAGCTCGACACCGTCGACAGCAAGCGGCTTTTCTGGAGAGGCGTCGCCGCTAATCAGGAAGACCTGCTCGACAAGCTGCTGCCTCACAAGGGAAAGGTTGGCGAAGGCAGCAAGATGTACATTGAGGCGCGCGATCAGATTGCCTATCTCAAGGAAATACGCGAGCTCAAGAACGAAGCCGCACATCTGAACTCGGAAAACGCAAAGCGCCTGATGCAAGTCGTCAGTGGTCGCATGCGCCAGTTGCTCAAGGCGGACCCCAAGCTGTATCGGCAGACATTCCGGCGTATTCAGGCCGCCGCATTGACTGCGGAAGACGTGGCCATCCTGCAGGTCAAGGTCAAAGGCGGTGCAGCGGGTTTCCTTGCCCACTTGCGACGCGCCAATGGCGACGGCAAAGGCCTGAGCGTCGGCACGACCAAAACGGCCTACAACCGTCCGCTTCCCGCAGAAACGCTGCCCGACAACCTGAAGGGCAAACCCGGCGGCAAGGTGATGACGACGGTACCCAAGACGGCCAAGCAACTCGACGAGTACCTGGAGGTGCTTGGAGAACAGTGGCCCAAGGGCAAACCTATGCCGGCGCAGTTTGGCAAGGTGGCCGAACTGGCAGACGCAACGCATGCAATACCCGAGAGTGAAATCCTGAAGTTTGAGGAAGCGCCCTCGTTGAAAGGCGTCAAGGGTTACGGGGCATTCTCTGCGGGCCTTGCGGCGTTGCGGATCTCTTCGCTGGGTCAGAGCCTGAATGAGCTTGGCGTGGATATCAGCGAGGCTCAGCATGGAGATGCCAACTGGGGGCGTCTAGTCAAAGACATATCGGAAGCTTCGGCATCTGCGGTCGCCATCTGGCAGGCGAGCTATGAACTCCGATATGTGGCCAGCCAGATCGCCAACAAAGGGGTCAAGACGGCGGAGTTCTATCGACTGACCGCCGCTGCAGGCCGGCTGGTGATGGCCGTTTCCATCATCGAAGGCAGCCTGGGCATCTGGGATGCGACCAAGCTTTGGAAAGAAGGCGACCACGGCGCCGCCAGGGCGAAGACCGCTTCCGGCGTGGCCGGCATCGCCAGCGGCGTTGCCTACTACGCCTACACACGCATGGTGGCCAAGGCGGCGTTGGAGGGTCTGGCCAAGCGCGCGGCAACTACGGCCGCAGGCGAAGTTGCCGCCGGCTTGGCTGTGGCGGGAGAAACCGCGGCAGTGGGCGCGGAAGTCTCTGCTGAAGTGCCCCCGGTTGCCATGTGGATCGGCATCGCCTCCGGCGTGTTGACCGTAGCGTCGTGGGGCTTCGGCTTCTGGTCGGACCACCTTGTCACCAGCCCGTTTGCAAAATGGGCCGACCGTAGTTTGCTCGGCGTCCGTTCGCACGACTGGGGGCGCCCCTATTCCAGTACGCGCCAGCAACTGGACGCGCTGCTACGCCTGTTCTACTCGGTCAAACTCGAGAAGGCCTCGGCATTTGGAAACCCCGACGCCATCAAGATCGAGATTCCGGTGTTTGGCGATGCCACCGAAATGGACATTCAGATCAAGGCACCGAAGTCTTCCGGGCACGGCGTGATAGCCCGATATCTGCTCGATGGCACAGGGCGTTCCAAAGTGACCGCCAAGGAATTCCATCTGGAAAACGTGATCCACACTGAAGCCTCCAAGCAGGTGCATGCCCGCGCCAGTGTGGAAGGCGAGGGGCTCTCCATCCTGATCTGGTTTGGTGGAGGCGACAACTATGAAGCCGGCCGATGGAAGAATGCCATCACAGACGTGCTGGTGCCCGGCGCCGGCCTCTTCCGGACAGGCAAGGCACTCATCCAGGGCGTGCCCGACGCGGAGGTACAGTACTGGCCCAATCGTGCCGCATACAAAGATTTCGTCGTGGACGGCCGTTCCGCTGACGAGGTCGCTGAAGCCCAGGAGAAGGAGCCCGCCCATGGTTGAGAGGTGGCATGCGTAACCCGTCTCACCTGTCGCCGCATCAGCCGTCGCCCTCCAGCGCAGCTGGCGGCGCCGAAGCGTTGCTGCAAGGTGAGTTGCCCCAGCATAGCGATGCGGCGCCCGAGCCGCCCCCGCGCAGCATCATCAAGCTCGATACGCGCTCCATGGTGTGGGCCTATGACGAGATCGCGTCCGATGTTGAAGCGCTCAGCCCGTTCATGGCGCTCGCGCTGTTGTTCGGGTTGTCCGTTCTTGTGCCGATGACGGTGCTTGGGTTCTTTGAAAAAAACCAGCCGCTGTCCGGGCAGATCGTCACGGGCGTGATATCGGCCGTACTGATTCCGGCGTGCCTTGTCGGCATCGTGTACCTGCTCAAGATCAGCCTGTTCAGCCGATACGCAAATCTGCATTTCAACCGCAGGACGCGCAGCATCTACACACAGGAAGGCAAGGCGGCCGTCCGGCTCGACTGGAACCATGTGCGCCCATTTGCGTCAGCCGTGCCCGGCCCGTTGACCATGGGTGCAACCCCGGCCTGGGCGTTGGTGCTAGTGGAATTCAGTACCGGGCCATCCCCCCGGCCGATACAACGTATGCGTGTGCAGGGCATCCTCCCCAGCCGGGATGCATGCCAGCGCCTATGGGAACTCATTCGCCGCTACATGGACGAGGCGCCCGAGGCGCTCCCCGAACTTGAGGTCGTGCCCGGCGGACGCACGTGGCAGAACGCCTTGCTGGACTTCGGACCGATGCGGGAAATCAGCCCCACCGACTCGTCAGAAGACATTGCGGCGGGCGTCATCGGCCGCCTGCGCAAGCGTAACTGGTGGCCGGCCATCGGACCATTCCGCATCTTCTGGTGGATCATCTTCTGGCCCGGACCGCTGTCGACCATTCTGTACGAACGATTCCGTCGCGAAGCACAGTTACCCACAGCGTGGATAGCCGATGAAGCGCCCACCGCCGATGAAGCCAATCCATACCGCATCCGCAGCAAGGCGCCTCACGAGCGCGCGGGACGCCGCAAAGCGACCTGGATCATCGGCATCGTATGCACCGTGTGCATCGCGCTGGGCGCGAGCGCTTGGGCATTCGCATTCCACATTGCCTTCCAGTCGTTTCTGATCGACATCTGGGGCGAACTCTTTCGCAAACTCTAAGAACACACCCGACACAACACCATGGACGCGCTTTCCAACCCACCCTCCCGCCAACCCCTGCGCCGGTACAGCGCCGTTGTCGCCCTGCTGCTCATCACCGGCGGTCTGTGCCTCGCGCTGGGCCAGTCCAAAGACATCGGCTGGCTGGCCGCGCTGAACTGGCATCTCGGTTATGACGCTGCGGGCACTGCGTTGCTGTGGCTGGGCGGGTTGTTGATGCTGCCGCAACTCGCTTACTCGCTATGGGTGACGCGCGGGCCGGGAGTGCGCGGCGGGATGTATCGGCAGGTTGGTGTTGCGCTTGCTGCCGCAGTGGCGCTGCTGGTGCTGGCCATCGCGCCGGACAACGTGAGCATTGAGCACGTTCACCTGAGAGACGCTGCAACCAACACGAGCGACGAACCGGAGCCGGTTGGCACCACGCAAGAGACTACGTACGCGTTCCACGGATTCCGGGCCCTGCCCGGCCCCCGCATCGAGCGGAATGCGGCTTCCGCACCGGTTGAGTCCGTTGAGGGCAGGCCGAGCCGCGTTGTCTGGCGCGGCGATCACACCGCCCTGCTGGGCACGCTGGACACATTTGAAGCCTACGCCCCGGACGATGCCCAAGCGCAGGGCTATGAATGCCTGGTACGGACGCAGCGCTACTTCGGCCCGTTTTCGGTACTGCGTCTGTCCAACGTGCGGGACACGGCAGAGGCGGCCGCCCGGCCGGAATGCAACCCGCTCGGGCGCGCCCAGTAGCGCCATCCCAGCCGCGGTGGGTGCAGCCGCTGGCCGTGGCCTTCTTGTTGCGGGCGCACGCGGTCGCCCGCAACAGGCTCACACGTCGATCGCCGAGGTGGAGTTCACCTTGCGGCGCAGCTCGTACTTCTGGATCTTGCCTGTCGACGTCTTGGGCAGCGGCCCGAAGAACACCGCTTTGGGCACCTTGAAGCCGGCCAGCAATGTCTTGCAATGCGCGATCAGGTCTTCTGCGGTGGCGGTGGCTCCGTCTTTGAGTTCAACGAAGGCGCACGGTGTTTCGCCCCACTTGGCGTCGGGCTGGGCGACCACGGCGGCAGCCAGCACGGCGGGGTGGCGGTACAGCGCGTCTTCCACCTCGACGCTTGAGATGTTCTCGCCGCCGGAGATGATGATGTCCTTGCTGCGGTCCTTGATCTTGATGTAGCCGTCGGGCATGCAGACGCCCAGGTCGCCGGTGTGGAACCAGCCGCCGGCAAAGGCCTCGCGCGTGGCCTTCTCGTTCTTGAGGTAGCCCTTCATGCAGATGTTGCCGCGGAACATGATCTCGCCAATGGTCTCGCCATCGGCCGGCACGGGCTGCATGGTTTCCGGGTTGAGTACCGCCACCTGCGATTGCAGGTGGTACCGCACGCCCTGGCGCGCCTTCATCGTGGCGCGGTCGTGCTCGGGCAGCGTGCGCCATTCGTCCTGCTCGGCACAGACGGCGGCGGGGCCGTACACCTCGGTCAGGCCGTAGACGTGCGTCAGCTCGAAGCCCATGGCTTCCATCTGCGCCAGCACTGCCGCCGGCGGCGGTGCGCCCGCCACCATGCCGCGCACCGGCCCGCGCAGGCCTTCACGCCACGACGGCGGTGCGTTCACCAGCGCGGTGTGCACGATGGGCGCTGCGCAGTAGTGCGTCACGCCCTCGTCGCGCATGAGGTCGAACACCAGCTTCGGCTCGAACTTGCGCAGGCAGACGTTCACGCCCGCGCGCGCCGCGATCGTCCACGGAAAGCACCAGCCATTGCAGTGGAACATCGGCAGCGTCCAGAGATAGACCGGATGCTTGGGCAGATCCCACTCCAGGATGTTCGATACCGCGTTGATGGTGGCGCCACGATGGTGATAGACCACGCCCTTCGGGTCACCCGTGGTACCCGAGGTGTAGTTGAGCGCGATCGCATCCCACTCATCGGCCGGCATCTGCCAGGCGTAGTGTGGGTCGCCCGAGGCGAGGAAGGATTCGTAATCGGTGTCGCCAAACGGCTCGGCCTGCGGGCCCAGGGCATCGTTCACGGCAATCACTTTCAGGCCGGGAATCTCCAGCGCCATCTGACGGGCCACGTCGGCAAACTCGGTGTCGGCCAACAGTACGCGGGCTTCGCCATGGCGCAGCATGAAGACGAGGTTGGCGGCGTCCAGGCGAATGTTGAGCGCGTTGAGCACGCCGCCGGCCATCGGCACCCCGAAATGTGCCTCCACCATGGCCGGTGTGTTCGGCAAGAGCGCCGCCACCGTGTCGCCACGGCCCACACCGGCCAGCGCCAGCGCACTGGCCAGGCGGCGCGCGCGCACATAGGTGTCGCGCCAGTTCTGGCGCACGGCGCCGTGCACGATCGCCAGACGGTCACCATAGACGTCTGCCGCGCGGGCAAGAAATTCGATCGGGGTGAGCGGGACGAAGTTGGCCGCGTTGCGGGCCAGACCGCTATCAAAATCCGTGGGCATTGCTGTGTCTCCGTGCGCCGGGCGCTGTTGCTTTTTGTTGGGCAACGCTATCATCTGCCAGCTCCCGCACTCTGTCACTTGGATGACAAACCGCCCGGAAACCCGCGCCACACCAAGGCTGACGGGTTTCTTACAAAGCGACGGCAGAGCCCCACGCGCCCCCGCCACCCTTTGACCGAGTGCCCACGCCTGCCATGAACGCAACCCGCGCCCCCACGCCCGCCACACAACTGGAAGGCCATGCGTGGTTCACCGCGCTGGCGCCTGAACACCAGGCCCTGGCCGCGCGAGAAACCGTGCTGCAGGCATTCGAGCCCGGCGCCTTCATTGCCCGGCGCGGTGAGCCGTCTCGCTACTGGATCGGCGTCGACACCGGCCTCATCAAGCTGGCGGTGTACACCTCCGACGGGCGCGGCTGCACGTTCTCGGGCGTGCCCGCGGGCGGCTGGTGCGGCGAGGGCAGCGTCATCAAGCGCGAAGACCGCCGCTATGACGTGATCGCCATCCGCGCCTCGCAAGTGCTGCTGGTGCCGGAACCCGTGTTCAACACGCTGCTCGCCCAGAGCCTGCCCTTTGCCAGCTTTGTCGTGCGCCAGCTCAACGAGCGTATGGGCCAGTTCATTGCCACCGTGCAGAACGACCGGCTGCTGAGCGCCGATGCGCGCGTGGCGCAAGCGATTGCGCAGTTGTTCCACCCCGCGCTGTACCCGCGCACGAGCACCGTGCTGGAACTGTCGCAGGAAGAGATCGGGCTGCTGACGGGACTGTCGCGCCAGCGCGTCAACCGCGCGCTGCAGCGTCTGGCCGAAGGCGGCATGATTGCGCTGTCATACCAGACCATCCGCGTGACCGACCTTGAGCGGCTGCGGCTCTTCGGCTTGTCGGAGCTGTAAGCGCCGCCGGACTCTGTCACCCGGGCGACATTGCCCCTGTTGCGCGCAGTCTTAGAATCCTGCGACAGTCGCGCTTCACCCGCCGCCTTATCGGTCAGCCATGCCACTCATCAGCCGTGCCCATGTCCGTCTCTCGCGCCTGCGCTTTCCGTTTGCGGTGCGCGTGCAGGCCGACCGGGGCAGCGCGTGCCTGCGCGATGCCAATGGGCGGCGCGAAGTGCGCCCGGGTGACCCCTTTGTGGTGCCTGCCTTCGCGCATTTCGGCTGCGAGATACCGGGCACTGTGTGGCAGCCATGCGCCATCAGCTTCAAGGCCGTGCCCGACGCAGGCTGCCCCCGCATGGCCGCCATCCAGCATGACAAGCCCTGGGCACGCGCACTGGCCACGCTGGTGTTCGAACACCCCGCGCAGGCATGGAAAGCGGACTTGCTCAGCGAGTGCTGGCAGGCCTGCCCGCGTCAGGTGCGTGCGCGTCTGTTTGCTGAAGGTGAAGCGCTGCATGCCCTGGTGCGCGAGCAACGCGCCGCGTGGGCGCTGTACCAGCTGGCGCTGATGTGCGGCAATGCCGAGCCCGAAGGTGAAGCCGAAGCGCTGCATGCGGTGGCCCGGCGGGCCGGCCTGCGCAACGTACGCACCTTGAACGAAACATGCGCAAGCCTGTTCGGAGTGGAGCTGGGCGCCCTGCTGGCGCGCAACGCAGATTCGGCCTGCGGTGCGGTTCACGGTAGTGCCGCCCCGTTGGAGCGGTGGGCGCAGCCGCTGGCGATGGCCGTTTAAGCGCTGCGCCGCAACCGCGGCATCAATCCAGGATCACCCCGCTTCGCACGCCCGCACGTGGCGGCAGGCTGGGCTCGCCAAGCATGTCGCGCACGGCGTCTTCAATCGTGTTGGAGAGCGCATTGAGCGCGAGGTCGTTGTCTTCCGTGCCAAACGGGTCTTCGAGCTGCGAGGCAATGGCCTCGTGCGCCATGAAGGTGTACGCCACGAACACTGCAAACACGGGCGTGAAGCTGCCGATGCTTTCCACCAGCCCGAACGGCAGTGCCGCGCAGAAGAAGTACACCGTGCGGTGGATCATGACGGAGTACGCAAACGGCAGCGGCGTGCCGGCAATGCGCTCGCACCCGCCGATGCTGTTGGACAGTTCGTTCAGGTTGCGATCGAACGCCAGGGCGGCATACCCATCGAGTGCGCCGGCTTGCGCGCGACGCTGCACCCATTCACTCAACCACTGCACGATGACGATGGGCCGGTAGCGCGAGGCCATCACGCGTTCGAGCAACGGCGCAGGCAGGCGCGCGGCGAGGTCTTCGCGCGCATCGGTGTGGCGCAACTGATGGCGCAGCGCGTGCGGCAGCGCACCCAGCACCTGCGCGAACTCGCGCACGTCGGCATCGGCCACGGCACCGTTCATGCCATTCGGGCCGTCGCCACGCGGCAACGTCAGTGCCTGACGCGTGAGTGAGCGCGCCGTGTTGAGCAACTGGCCCCAGAGCTTGCGCGCCTCCCAATAGCGGTCGTAGCTCGCGTTGTTGCGAAAGCCCAGGAACACCGCCAGCGCAATGCCGACGAGCGAGAACGGCGTCGTGCTCAGGTTGACCGAGATGGGCAGCAGGTGCGCATGCACCGCAATGGCCACCAAGGACACGAAGAAGATCAGGAACAGGCGCGGCAGAAGCTGCGGCAGCACCGAACCGCGCCATGCCAGAAGCATGCGGAACCAGTGCAGATGGGGGCGGACAACCATGGGGAGGGTGAGGCGGGAGCTGGAGTGGCTGCGATTATCGCAGAGCACCCCGGGCGTCTGACACCCGTGTGGGGTGCATTTACGCTACGTGCGGCTCGGCGCCGAGTTGCGCGGCGCAATGCCGGGAGGCGCGCGCCAGCATCACGGCGGATGCATTGCCTGCACGCAGGACATGCCCTGCGGCGGCAGGCAGTATTTTATGGTTCGATTATTTTCAAATACCGATCAACCAAGATTTTAAAAACCCAGCGCATCGAACATACAAAACGCAAATCGGCGCAAAACGAACGCTCTCGTTTTACGCCAACCTATGCGGAACCCCCTTTTCAGGATTCCGCACGATCAAGCCTGCAGAAAATCAGTTGGTGGCGGTGTAGCCGCCCTTTGTCCAGCTGTTGCCGTCCCAGCACCACTCGGTGGTATTGCTGCCGCTGGTTGCATACACGCGGATATGGATAGCGCTGCCGACCAGCCAGCTGGTGACGGAGACGTTATCGCCGGGCTCGTTGAAAGCGCCCGTGTACCACCCCTTCCCGTCATAGCAACGCTCGGTGATCTTGCCACCATTGGCCGTGTACACACGGATCGACGGCACTGTCCCCCACGACGTGGCAGCGGTCTGAACGTTCGACATGTTTTATCTCCAGAATGTGATTTCAATATCAACGCAGCAAATGCGGTGCGATTTTCACGGCATTCACTACGGCCCAAATTCAGGGCTTCGGTAGCATAAGCAAATAAAATTCCTGCCGCTGCTGAGATATATGAAGCACAGATGGAGAGAAAACTTACTGAACAGATTACCGATTTGGCGCCCCTAACCATTATGTTGAGCGCACCAACAAAATAGTCAGAAGGCACCAGGCGGGGTGATTAGAAACTGCCTAATCCTAAATGGCTGCAAGAAATGGCATAGGGCCGCCTACTGCACCGCCCCAATGAACGCTGCCAGCTCCGCCGTCTTGGGGTTGGCAAACACCTCCTTGGCCGGCCCGCTTTCATGGATCAGTCCCTGATGCATGAACACGAGCTGATCGCCCACGTCACGCGCAAAGCGCATCTCGTGCGTGACCATGATGAGCGTCATGCCTTCGGCCGCCAGTTGCTTCACCACGGCCAGCACCTCGTTCACCAGTTCAGGGTCCAGCGCGGAGGTGATCTCGTCGCACAGCAGCACCTTGGGCTGCATGGCCAGCGCCCGCGCAATGGCCACGCGCTGCTGCTGGCCGCCGCTGAGCTGGTCTGGGTACGCATCGAACTTATCGGCCAGCCCCACCTTGACCAGCATCTGCCGGGCGAGGTCGTTGGCATCGGCTTTCTTCATGCCCTTGACCACCACGGGCGACAGCGCCACGTTTTCGCCCGCCGTCAGGTGCGGAAACAGGTTGAACTGCTGAAACACCATGCCCACGTTCAGGCGCAGCGCGCGCAGTTGCGCGGGCGTGGCCTGCGAGCCCTTGAGCACCGCGTTGTCGACAACGATCTGGCCGTCGTCGATGGCCTCCAGCCCGTTGATGGACCGCAGCAGCGTGCTCTTGCCCGAGCCGCTGCGCCCGATGATGGCGACCACCTGGCCGCTTTCAACGCGCAGGTCGACGCCCTTGAGAACGTGGTTGTTGCCGTAATGCTTGTGTACGGCGCAGAGATCAACGAGCGGCATAGAGCTTCTTTTCCAGATGAGAGGCACAGAGAGACAGCGGCCAGCACAGCGCGAAGTACGCAACGGCCACCAGCCCGTAGATAAGGAACGGCTGGAAGGTGGCATTGGCCAGCACCGAACCCAGCTTGGACAAGTCTTCAAACCCGATGATGGAGGCCACCGCCGTGCCCTTGACGATCTGCACGGAGAACCCCACGGTGGGCGCAATCGACAGGCGCACCGCCTGCGGCAGCACCACGTGACGCATCTGCTGGAAGTAGCCCATCGCCAGGCTGGAAGACGCCTCCCATTGGCCGCGCGGGATGGCCTCCACACAGCCGCGCCACACCTCGGCCAGATAGGCACTGGTGTACAGCGTCAGGCCGATGGCGGCGGCAGTCCAGGGCGACATGTCGAACCCCGCCATGGACGCACCAAAGAACACGATGAACATCTGCATGAGCAGCGGCGTGTTCTGGAAGAGCTGGATGTAAGCCTTGCTCACGCGCCGCAGCGTGGCGTTGCGGCCCACGCGGGCAAACAGCACCACCAGGCCAGCCGTGCCGCCCAGCGCAAAGGCCATGAGCGACAGCATGAGCGTAGCGAGCAGCCCTTCCCCCAGCTTGAGGAGAATGGGCAACAGAGGGATGTCGGAGATCATGCTGCACTTCCGGTGGTGGTCGCTGCGTTGGTGGTGGCAAGCGGTGCTGCCGATGCTGCAGGCGCGCGACGCCCCACGACAAAGCGCTGCCCGATCCAGGCCAGCAACTGACGCAGCAACAGCGCCAGCGCAAAGTACAGCGCCGTCACCACCAGGTAGGTTTCAAACGCGCGGAAGTTGCGCGACTGGATGAAGTTGGCGGCAAAGGTCAGATCCTGTGCGGCAATCTGCGAGACGACCGACGTGCCCAGCATCACGATCACGATCTGGCTGCTCAGCGCCGGCCACACCTTCTGCAGCGCCGGGCGCAGCACCACATGCCGGAAGATGGCCCAGCGGCTCATTGCCAGCGCATTGGCCGCTTCCAACTGGCCGCGCGGCGTTTCTTGAATGCCGGCACGCACGATCTCTGTGATGTACGCGCCCAGGTTGACCACCGCCGTGAGCAACGCCGCCTGCCATTCGTTGATCTGCACACCCAGCGAGGGCAAGCCGAAGAACACGAACATCAACTGCACCAGGAACGGCGTGTTGCGGATGCCCTCCACATACACCTTGAACAGCGCATTAAACGGGGCGATGCGCCAGGCGCGGCACACACCCCCGGCAATGCCGATGGCGCCACCGAGCACCGCGCCCGCCGCCGTGAGCGCGAGCGTAAAGGCCGCGCCCTGCGCGAGTTGGCCGCTGTAACTGAAGACAGCGCCAAAGTCGAATTGATAAGCCATGGATGTCATCCGTGGCCCGGCACACCTAAGCGCGCGCCGGGCCTGTGTTGCGAAGGCGTGCGCGGTTCTTACATCTTGGCCGGCAGCGGCATCTTGATCCAGCGCTGCGACAGATCGTTCAGGCGGCCGTCCGTTTTTAGCTTGGTGATGATGGCGTTCACCTTGTCCAGCAGTGCGGGCTCGCCCTTGGCCACACCCACGTAGCAAGGCGTGTCTTCCACGGGGAACTTCACATCGAGCTGGCGCAGCTTCGTGCGCTCGTTCACCGCGTTGGCAACGATGTTGCCGAGCGTGACCAACTGCACCTGACCGATCAGGTAGCTCTGCGCGGTGGCGTTGTTGTCTTCATAGCGCTTGATGGTGGCCGAGGCCGGAGCCAGGGCCGAGAGGGCCAGGTCTTCCGTCGAGCCGCGCGTGACGCCAATCGTCTTGCCAGCCAAGTCAGCGGGCGCCTTGATCGACGCCTCCTTCGGGCCGTACACGCTCTTGGGGAACGGTGCATACGCCTGCGAGAAGTCGATCACCTTGGCGCGCTCGGCGTTCTTACCCAGGCTGGAGATGACGACATCCACCTTGCCCGTGGTCAGGAACGGAATGCGGTTGGTGCTGGTGACGGGTACCAGCTCTGCCTTGACGCCGAGTTCCTTGGCGATGAGGCCGGCCATGTCGATGTCATAGCCCTGCAGCTTCAAGTCCGGACCGAGCGAGCCGAACGGCGGGAAGTCATTCGGAATCGCCACGCGGATCACGCCGGCTTTCTGGATGTTGGCCAGCGTATCGGCATGGGCCGGGCGGCCCGGCAACAACGCGACAAGCGCGCTGGCCGCCATGACGGCGTGGAAGAAGGTGCGTCGCGAGGTGTGACGCGACAGGTGCAGAGCAAGGGTGCGGATCATTCAAAAAACTCCTTCAGGAAATTCAGGAAATCGAGGCGAGGCGAAAGGAAACCGGTTCGTGCTGCATAGGTTCGGGCGTGGCAGGCGGCGCGCTCAAATCAATGCCGCTGCGGCGCGCGGCCGACAACAAATGCGCGCGCATGGCCTCTGCGCTGGCGACGGCATCACCCGCGGCAACGGCCTGCACGATGGCGTCGTGCTCGTGCGCGGGGTGGTCGTCTGCGCCGTTGCGGGCAAAGGGCAGGCGCAGGCTGTGGCCAATGGCGTGCTCCAACTGCCCCGCCATCGCCATCAAGCCTGGGTTGCCGGACAACTGCGCGAGCAGCACGTGGAAGTGCAAGTCCGCCTCTGCCGCGCTCAGCAAATCGTTGCGCTCTAGCGCATGGGCCAACTGCTGCTGCAGCCATTGCAGGTGGCGCAGACCGGCGGCATGCATGCGCGCGGCGGCCAGCGCTGTCCAGCCGGGCTCCAGCACCAGACGCAGCTCAATCAACTGACGCGGCGACAACGTGCCCAGCGCCGGCGTGGCAAACGGCCGATGCATGCGCTCGGCACTGGCCCGCTCTGCGCCAAACTTCTGGCCGCGCACCACCACGCCACGGCTGGGGAGGATGTCGACCAGGCCCAGCGTCTCAAGCACCGTCAGCGCCTCGCGCAACGACGCGCGGCTCACGCCCAGCGTTTCCGCCAGCTCACGCTGCGGCGGCAGGCGGCTGCCACTGGGGTAATCGCCGCTCAGGATGCGTTGCTGGAGTGCTTGCGCGACGGAGGAAGGAATGCTGTGCATGGGCCGAAATTGGAGAAAGACACGGTCGTGGTCTGACCGGTCGCCCACGGCTTATGCGAGTTTTGTGCCATGCAGCATCCAGCGGCATTCTTGGCTGTGCTGCGGGTGGTTGGTTGCCTGGGCTGTGCGCTTGGGCGAGGCGTGCGCTGCTGGATGGAAGGGCAGCGGCGCTTGGACTTGGTGCGTGGTCGCACCGATTTAGGACATGCAGTTGCTTGGCGGAACGTGCCCCTGCTTGCCATGCACCAGCGGTAGCGCAGCGGTGCTATATTGCTTCACCAGAAACGTGACCGCGATAGGCGAGATAGACAACTTAGGCGCATGGCGACGACTCCGACCTTCTATCCCTATAGCCCGCAACCGCATCGGGGCATCGCGCAGTCAGCGCCCGTCGCGCTGGATGTCATCAAACTGGTAATCGACGCAGAAGAAGCGCAAGCGTGGTTCTCTGAAACGCACGCATGCAAACGGCTGCGGGAGTTGTTTCCGGCTGCCATCGCGTTTTTGATTGAAGACGACTACCTGGGCCAGAAGCACAAAGCGTCGATCGAGCAGGAGCTGGCACCGGCAACGGTAACTTGGGTGCCCGGGTACCGGATAGATGGGCGTCATGGCCGTTAGCTGATTCCCACGCGACGGAGGATGCCGGGCGCCCGCCCGATTCGTTGCGGCTATGGCTCTCGTGCAGTGGGCAAGCGCAACTCATTGATGACGCCGGCTCCTAAAACTCCACGCCGACCTGCGCCATTACTGCTGGCTGTTGACTGCGGAAGCCCGCCGGTTTGTACAGCGGCCAACCAAACGACACGTCGTAGTTGAAGGCCATGTAGGGCCCGGACGGCACGCGTCCGCGCACACCAACAACGGCACCCACCAACTTGTCGCCCAGCAGGAATTCCGCGCTAGGGCCGTGCACTTTACCCATGTCGACGCCGGCATAGACGGCTTGGCCGGCCACGCGCCACGCCAGCTCGTTGCGCCAGAACCACCCATCCTCCGCCGCCAACGTTAGTTGGCCGTCGAGGCCGCGCACGGTGTAGCGGTTACCGATGGTGAAGTAGTCGCTGGGCAGCACACGCGTGCGAGCGTGCTGGATAGACCAGTTGCTGGTGTACTCGAACACCTGGCTCGCCAGCTTGAACGGCCAATACAAGCTCGCGTTGGCCGTCTCAACTTGTGAGCGACCACCGTAGCCAGGGTCACCAACGACTACGCCCGGCACGTTGGAGTGGTCGGGCAATGTTTCTCGCCACGCAACGCCGCCATCGAGCACCACCGGGCCAAGATAGTGACGGTGCGACATCGAGGCCTCATAGCCAACAACGTCGCGACGCTGGACGGCAATCTCCGTGTCTTCCAGATAGTTGCGGTTGATTTTGCGGAAGAGCTTGAACTGCGCGCCGGTACGCGATGTCGCGTCGCGATGCAGCACGCCACTGATACCGGCATTCACCTCGGAACTATTGCCGCTGTAGACAATGGGCTCCTCAAAACCTGCCACCGTTTGGTTGTAGCGCGAGCGATTGGCACCGACGAATAGCGTGGCGTAGCCCACAGGCACGCTCCAGTTGATGGAGTAGGAGCGCGTGCCAGCGGCGGTCGAGCCTCGGTCCGTATTAGACGATGCGGAAATCGACAGCTGGTCGTAGAGGTGCAGCGGCGAGTCGATGACCAGCGAGCCGCTCATCTGGTACTTGCCGGTTGACTTCAGGCCCGTGTTGTCCGCTGACAGCGACGCGTGCCAGCGCTTGTCCGTACCCGGCTTGAGCACGATGTCCGATTCCCCAACGCGTTCGCCGGGAACGATGTCAAAGCTCGTCTGCGACTGACCTGGCAGGCGACGAATGCTCTCCAGCGCCTGGTCCAAGTCGCGCTGGTTCAGCAAGTCTCCCGGGCCGGCGAGCAACACCATCCGTGCCCAGCCGATGTTGTCGTCAGAGGCATTGCGGATGGCACCAATGCGCCCTGCCAACACTTTGAGTTGCAACGTACCGCTAGCCAAGTTCTGCTTCGGGATAAGCACCCGCGAGGTGACGTAGCCCCTCTCAATCAGAGCGTTGTTTGCCTGCAGCTCGATAGCCTCCAGTCCCTGCTTGCCAACACACTGGCCATTGACGGGCTTGAGCAGGTCCGGCAACCACGAGAAGACGTTGTCCTCCAGCGTGATGCCCTGGATTTGGAAGCATGGCGTTTCCTTCGGCAGCGCGGACAGGGAAATAGCCTGGGCGGACGCGGGTGGCGTGAAGACGTCTGGGCGTGCGTTGGCACGCTCACGCGCCTGCTCGGCCTGCTGCTCCTGCAGGCGTTGGACTTCCGGGCCAGGGCCGGTAAGGGGCTGAGCTGCGACCTGCGCAAGCGCAATCGAACTCAGCGAGCCGACGAACAGAGCGGCAGCGCGGGAAACAGCAGACAGCATGATGTGGACGCGTTGAGAGAGAAAATGCCTCAATGAGTGCGGCTTCGTGCGCGGCAAGGAATGGCAGCAATACCGCCCGTTGCCGCCGCACGAAGCTGTCTAGCGAGGTCGTTACTGTGCTGGCGCCACGTTCGCGGAAAGCGAACCAGCGCTGCCCAGAATCGGCGCGGGTACGGATGTCTTCACCAAGCCAACACCTGGGGCGAACCATGACGAGCCCGTTACGACGTTGTCAATGTCGAAAGGCAGGCCAACAGTACTGAAGTTGGACCGGCGCACGGTGACATTGAGCTTGCATGCCTGTGCATACGTCGTGCTGCCTACCGTGACGTCCTCGCGGCCGGCGTAAGTGATGGTCAACTCCTTCATGTACCGTGGCGAGAAGGATGACGGTAGCGGATCGGTGCCACCGGCGCGTTGCTCGAGCATCAGCAGCGTGACGGGCGTGTTCAACTGGAAGTCCGACACCGTTGGGACTGTCGAAGTCAGGCCCGAATAGGTCAGCCCCTGCGAGAAGTTGTAGGTCGCCTTGCCGCCGAGCACTGCGTTGCGCAACTGCTCCAGCGTCATCCGCGTATAGGTGTAGGCATAGCGATACGACGGGTCAGTATCGCCAGCGGACAGAAAGCTTACAGCCCCTGCCGGCAGGAACGGGGCGCCGGGCAGCATGTAAAGGGTGTGGTGCTCGTCGCTACCGGTCACTTGATCGATGCGGTTGCGCTCGTCCAGCGCAGGGTAAGACTGGCCCTCGAACGTTTGCGTACCCAGCCCGGTCAGCGTGGCGATCTCAACCTGGACCGGGATTGTCGAGGTTGCTGTCACGGTCGCGGTCTTGCCGGTAGCGGGGAGCACGAAGCAGGAGGCATCGGACGTGGTTGCAGATCCTTGCGAAGTCGCGCTATTGCCGGTGCTGCCGTCGTCTCCACCGCCGCCGCAGGCGACGGTCATTGCCGCCGCTGCTGCTGCCAACAGGTAGGTTCGGAATTTCTCTTGCATCTTCTTCAGTTCCTTCTACTAAAAATGCTTCGCACAGCATCGCGCTCGCTTCCCGGGAGCGAATGCCGATGTAAATGGATACGGGGTCGGTGGGATTTCGGCCTGTTGGCTTCTCGTTCGAAGCGGCCAGTGGCAACGAAGGACTTGCGTCAGTCGTGTGGCCGGCAACAAGCCCTCAAGACGCCGGACATTTCGGCGCACGTGCCAGTGGAACGGTCTCGTCCGTGCCCTTGTCATCAATGCGTTTTACCGAAACCCAGCACTGCCTGTTGCCGAATTGCATGAAGATGTCGTAGTTCTTGCCAGGCTCAGGCACGAACGTGACCGCAGGCGGCGTACAGTTGGAGACCGACATCGTGACGGTGATTGGCTTCGCTGCAGGGACGACGTATTCCTTGATGAAGTCCTTAAACTGCAAACCTTCCACGCGCATGTCGGGGCGCGGGCTTTGGGGCATGCCGATCGTCACGCTGCGCGAGGAATATTTCCAGGCAGCCCAGAAACCGTCGATGACGCTCACACGCTTGTCGTCCTCGACGTAGCCTTCTTTGTAGCAGCCCTCGCCCGGACGGAACGATGCGCCGGCGCCTCCGTTACTCGACAGAAAACGGACACGGGCGGAGACGGCTGGGTCGTAGGTTGGGTTCTCGACAGTGACATCATGAGTCGGCTGCGGGAGAACGGTGCAGGCGGTGGTGAGGAGTGCCGCTGCGATGTACAGAGAGTCCTTCTTGTTCATTGACTTGACTAGGAAAAAAATCGAACTGCTGTGGGTCGCACTCATCCGCAAGGCACACCTCGCCTCAATTGCCGGCTTCCTGTTTACGATCGTGACACTATTGCGTTGAGGTGCAAGAAGAGTTGGAGTCCAGAAATGTCTTGCACATGAAGCCAATCTCAAACGTCGTGACGGCGTTGTCGTAGATAACCGAGAACCGCTCGGACGAGCTCAACTGCAATCGTTAGAAAAACAATTGCGCGGAAAATAACTTCGATTGAGTGATGCCGCGCAAGCTGCGTCTCGGAAAGCGCATTCCATTTGGCGTGTGTCGCCATATAGGAAAAAATCTGGGGGAGGACGGTAACCAAAAGATAGATAACCAATACTCCACCGATACGGACAACGGCACCGCGAAGCCCTGGTACTCGAATAGCCGCATCAATTTTGCTCTCTCTCGCCTTCATAACGCTCTTCTTTTTTCGACTATTTGTTTTCGTAGCTAGGCACAAAGGAAGTCGTGCCTTGAACTATCGAGCCGCCGGTGGCACCTGCCAGACCAAGCATAGGGTTGCTAAATCCTTGCAGCACTGCTGGTACATTTGGCTGAAGAGGATTGGGGAAAACGATGGGGCGTGCTACCCGCCTAAAGCCTTGCTGGGCCAGCCGTTGCTCGGCACCCTGCTGGCTAATACCTTGTCGCTGAGCAAAGCGCCTCGCATTTTCCTTAGTCCACCCCTGTTCATCTGGATGGAGCTGTCGATCGAACCAGCTCACTTCTTCCCAAACCGCCTCAAATCAAGAACGCGAACGTCGTGCTTGATTGCAAATCCGAAAATCCCACTGACAGTCGACAAAACAAACGATACGAGTACAACAAATATTTGCAATTGATGAGTAGGGACTATGGTGAAGACGTACAAGCACGAAAGAGCAAGAAATGCCGATCCGTAGCTGAAAATTCCATACGCCTTAAGTTCAAATTTCGTCAAATTGTCCCGCTTCTGTTTTTGATCTAAAAAAATTGACATTGCACACACTCATTAGACATGGTGATTATTTCTTTATGGAGTCGTCCAGTTTTGGAACAACAACCGGCTGTAGCAATGCCCCGAACATGCCAGAGATAGTCTGCGGTACAGCCGTTGCAGGCAAGCGCGCGCCTATAACGATCGTTGCTGTGTCATATGCGACTGCCCCCAGGGTTGGGGGGCTCAATAGATAGTTCGTTGCCTTGAATGCGCCCGCCATCGCAGCTGCACCCACGTCGAAGGGAGGAGGCAACCAAGGTGATGCCAATGCCAATGCGGTCCCTCCCTTATCCGTCACGTCTGCCAGTTGCGCTCTTGTGGGAGCCGTCGTCACGACATTCGCCGGTCCGACGCCCGCCAGACATTCCGCAGTCGCACATCCACTACCGGGCAACGGATTACTTGTCGAGAACACTTGCCCACTGCCCAGTGGCTTCGTAGCCGTCGCTGGCATCGTGTCCCACGTGTAGTTCCCGCCGGTCATCGACGAAATGTAGTTCATCAAATCGGTGGAGGGCTTGGCAATCGCATTGGTATCCTGCACAAAGGTCTTGCCGTCCGACGTGTGCATGTATGCACCGTCATAGTAGCCATTCGGATTCTGGCTGATATCAACGCTCACATTCGAGCCAGCGTTTTCGCCAAGCGCCTTGTTGTTCGCGAGACGCAGCGCATCCGCGACCTGCGATTCGGTGTATTGACCGTGGCTCTGATCGGCAAGCTTCTTGGCAAGTGTCTGCTCGTTCTGGTGAATCTGCCGGTTGAAGCGATCCACGTTGTAGCCCGAGAACGCTCCAGCATTCCCGCCAACCGCTCCGCCGATTGTGGTCGCCAAAGCGTTGGACACAATGTTGCCCAACGCCTCGTCCACATTCTTGTTGCCTGTCGGGCTAGAGCCTGCAATTGCGCTCGACAACTCGTTGAGCTTGCCCGCCGCGAGTGAACTCAGCCCAGCCCCTGCACCAGCAGCGAGTGCATTGCCTCCGCCCAACCCCGCCACCGCAGCAGCGCCTGCAGCCTGCATACCGGCACGAGCGAGGCCGCCTTCCTTCCAATTGTTGATATCCGACTGTGCTGCGTTGATTGCTGCCTGATTCGCATCAGACGGGTCTTGTTGATAGGCCTTCTGGGCGGCGTCCAGACGTCCTTCAGCCTCCCGCTTCTTGCCGTCAGCGTAGTCCCCGATGCGCTGCGCCACTGCCTGGCCCGCCGCCTGTGCGGCCGACATCATGTCAGCTTGGTTATTCAGCAAGTTCTGCAGGTCCGGCGTCTTGCTGACCGTACCATTCGTACTGGTCGTATCGCGGCTCAGGCCAGCCACGTCCTGCTTTTGGTTTGCCTTATCGGTAATGGTGATGGTGCCCTGCGAGATGGCGCTGCGCGTCGTGGCACTCTCGCTGCCGCTGTCGTTCTGGCTGAGCATCGGCGCACCCCCGCCGACATTTCTGCTCTTCGTCTCTCCGGGCTTCTTGTAGTTGTCACCACCGTTGCCAAGCGAGCCGCTCAGGCTGAAACCGCTACTGCTCGCGTTGTAGTCAGAATGGTTCTGGATGTCCGAGAAGGTTAGCGTGCCCGTGGTCAACTGGTTCTTGTCAGGCGTTGCCGTGCTGGCTATGACTGCGCCCTTGAGGTCCGTATTGCCCTTGACGTTGATGTCGAACCCGCCTGCACCCGCCTGGATACCAGATTGCTCATTAACGCCGGCGTAGCTGCCACTTGCATTGCCGCTGCTGTGGCTAAAGCTTGCGCTGCCGCCGCCCATGCTCGCGCTAAAGCCACCGCTTGTGCTCTCCTGATGCGAGGTGCTGTGGCTGGTGTCCTGTGTGCTGGCGACATTCAAGTTGCCGCCAATGTCGGCCAGCACCTTGTTGGCATTGACGTTGGCACCCACGATGTTGGTGTCACCGCCACTGACGATGGTGACGGTGTCGCTCGCGTTGATGTGGGTGTTGTTCTGCGTCTGGGCATCCGAGTTCGCATCACCGTGCGCCTTCGACATCGATGCCGACACACCAAAGCCACCCGTACCGTACGAAACGCCAAAGCTCGCGCTCTTGGATTCGTTGGTGCTGCGCGTGCTGTCCGTGTCCGTGCTGTTCCGCAGGTTGACCTGATTGTTGGCCTGCAACAGCACGTTCTTGGCGTTGACGTCGGAGCCGACGATGTTGACATTGCCGCTGCCCGGCGTGCCATCACCGGTCGCCACGAACGCCGCCGTGCCGCCAGCCTTGATGTTGCTGCCGTTGTGCTGGGTGCTGTCTTCGGTCTGGGTGGTCTTGCTCGACTGCGAGCCCCAGCTCAGTTCAATCTTGGCTTCCGGGTTGGTTGCCATCGCGCCGGCCGTCGCGCCGAGGTCCGCAACCGCGCTGGCAGCGGCAATCCCATGGAGTGCCGCCGCACGCTTGTCCTGGCTGTTGCCGGCCGCTTCCGCCTGCTGCTGAACGTTCTGGATGGCATCGAGAATCGGCGACTTCACCGCGAGCGTAAAGCCTGAACTCTTGGTTTCGTGGGTCTCGTCGTGATGGCGGTCCGTGGTCGCCGCATCGATGGTCACGTTCTGCGCGATGCCGGTCACGTTCTGGCCAGCCACCACATCGGAGCCCGTGATATGCAAGTCTTTGCCAGCTTGCATGTGGACGCTGCCGTCCGTGCTACCAATCAGGCTGCCCTGCGAGCCGCGCACCGTATCGTTGGTCGTGTCGGTCGTCTGGTTAGTGCCATATGAGATGCCTGCACCGGCACTGCCCAGACCGCTCTTCTTGACGTCCTTGAAGTGGGATTCGCTGGTGGCCGTATCTGCCGTCGTGATGGTCAGGTTGTTGCCGGCGGCCAGATTCACATCACCTGTGCCGGCGATGGTGGCTGCCTTGGCCGTCAGGTCGCGGCCTGCCGCCACGGTCACCGTATCGCCTGACAGCGTCGTGCCGACAGCGTTCGTCTGCCCAGCCGAGTCGATGGTGTGCGTGGTCTTGCTGGAGAGGAAGCCCTTCTCCACCTGGTAGTGCTCATCACGTACATCCTGATGACTCTGGCCGGCATTGAGGTTCACATCACGGCCCGCTGCCACCTGGATGCCACCGGTGGCGTTCGCGTAGGCCGCTGTAGCGTTCACATCCTGGCCCGCACCGATGGCGAGATTCCCACCGGTCTGGATTTGCGTACCCGCATCGGCATACGACGAGCGGTCCGAGCGGTTCTTGTCACCCCAGACGACGTGCTCTTCATTCGACTGGCGCACCGCAGTCAGGTTGACATCGCGGTTGGCCGTGATGGTGGCGTTGCCCGCCGTGTTGACGGCAACGGCCGCCAGGTTTGCGTCACGCCCGGCCTGGATGGACAGCGCACCGGCATCGATGCTCGCCACCTGGTTGATGTTCGTACCTGTGGTGGTGATGTTCTTCGTTTGGACCGTCGTGCTGGTCAGGTTCACGTCTCGGCCGGCAGACAGCAGCACCTGGTCGCCCTGGATATGGCCACCGAGGTTGTTGATGTCTTGCGTAGCCTGCGCCAGCAGCGTGCTGCCCGCCAGCGTGCCGGTGTTGACGATGTTGTCTGCGGTGACCACCGTCACGCTGCGGCTGGCGATGGTGCCGCTGTTCGTTGCGTCGCCCTTGGCGTTGAAGCTCACGTTGTTGCCCGCCATCAACGTACCGCCACCGGTGATGTCGGTGTCCTTGGCACGCAGGTAGACCTGGGGTACCAGCACCTCCTGCTTGCTTCCATCGGCAAGCGTCACGGTCTGCTTGACCATCCAGACGATGTCGCTGGTGAGCTGCGCCATCTGGGCTTCTGTCAACGCCGTGCCGACGTTCAAGCCAAACGCCTTGCCTGCAGCGGCACCGTTGGCCAGCAGCGCCTTGTACTCATCTTCGTTGCTGGTGTAGTCGCCAATAAAGCGCTGCCCCGTCGCGCGGATGATTTGCTGCTGAATGAGTTGCTGCTCGTAGAAGCCATCGCCAATGCGCTTGAGCGTGGCACCCGGGTCACTGCGGAACTGCGACAGCATCGTGTCGCTCGATGTCCACTGGCGCAAGTTGGTGAAGCGCGGGTCGGTTTCGACCAGCACGCTGCTGCCCGGGTCGCTGATGATGCGGTAGAGGGCATTGTTCGGCAGCGTCAGGTTTGGCACCACGGTGCGGATGACAACGTTGCCGGGCAGCGTCACGGACGTCGTCGCGGCACTAATGGATCCGGCAGCGGGTGTGGCAACCGACGATGTCTGGATACGGAGGATGCCGCTGTTCGGCACCGTCACCGACGCGCTGCCGGGCTGCACCGTGTCGCCGCCAATGGCCTTGTAGTCAGCAAGGGCCGCGCCGCTGCCATTACCCAGGCCGGCCTTGGTCGTCACAGCAACGGACTGAACCGTGGGCTGGCTGTTCGGGCCCGTGCCGTTGGTGGGGCTCACATCCAGTTGGTAGTTGGTCTGGATGGTTTGCCCCGCCCAGGGGCTGGTGTTGTAGGCGCGATCGCGTCCGTCGACGTACGTGTACATCGCCGTGCCGGTGGTGGTGACGGTCTGCGTACCCGTCATGCCGACGTTGTTCGGACGGGTACCGATGACGTTGCTGCCTGTCAGGTCGCCGCCCGCCACGATTTGGCTGGCCACGTTGTTCACCACGCCGGCATTCAGCGTCATGCTGCCGCCCGACGTAATCATGCCCGGGTCGCTTTGCGTGACTACGGTGCGGGTAACCTGCTGCGTGCCGTCGTAGATGGTGAAAGCATCCACCTGCCGACTACGTATGTTCGCGTTGAACGCGGTAATCGCGTTGTTCAACACCCCGTATTGCGCCACGGCGGCATCGTGCCGTTGCTGCCACGCAGCCAAATCCGCCTGATACTGCGGGTACTGGCTGGGCTGGTACGTGGTCGGGTCGGGCTGCGTGCCAATCTCTTGCGGCGGCGTGACACCGAACACGCTCCAGATGCGGTCCGTGGTCTTGTATAGGAACTCTTCCGGATAGCTGGACACCGTACAAGAGTCCTGCCAGCAGGGCTGCTCCGGCTTGTAAGCGATGCCAACCGCGCCGCCGGCGTAGTAGCTGTAGTCGAACGGCGGGCCGTAGCGCTCGAAGGGGTACTGTGCAGAGGGCAGCAGCATCACCTTGTAGTCGTCGTCTCCGAGCCACTGCCAGTTGGCGCCGGCCTGGGCTTCACCCGTGTTCTGGTGGAACAGGCGGATGGTCGACGGGTCGATTTCCTGCGTCGACCCATTCAGCCGATACGACACGACGTGCGTGCCCGGCGACGTCTGGTCGGTCGTCGCAAAGTGATTGTTCTGGTTGTTGATTTGCGCGGCTGCAATGGTCAGGTTGCCATCGGCGTTGATGGTGGCCGAGCCATTGGTCACGTTCTGAGCCGAACCAGTCGCGTGGTTGCTCGCGTCGAGCGCCCCGCCAACACGCATGTTGCCAATCGCATAGATCAGCGCATGTTCCTGGTTGTTGAGCGTCTGCACACCCAGGTCCATGTCGCCACGGCTGGCGATGACGCCCGCCACGCCACTGCCGTTGACGGTGTTCGTCAGCGTGTTGGCAGAAATCGAAACCGAATCCCCGTACAGGCGGCCCGTGTTGACGACGTTGTTCGCACGCACGACGGTCGCGCCACCATCGATGAGACCGTCGTTGGACAGCGTGCCCTGCGCAGTCAGCGTGTTCGATACGGTGCCAATCAGCTGGCCACTCTGCGTGTTGGTGATGTTGTTGGCCGACACCGCCAGGTTGCGGCCTGCGGACATCGTGCCCGAGTTGGTGACGTTGCCCGTGGTCGTAACGGACACGTCTTGCCCAGCAGCCAGCGTGCCGCTGTTGTTGTAGTCCGATTGCAGGTTCAGAGACACACTGCCTTGCGACTGCACGGTACCGTCACCGCTCATCTGGCCAGCCGTCACGCCCACGCTCTTGGTGCCGTTCAGGTTGCCCTGGGTGTTGGTCAACGCGGCGGTCGCCTTGGCTCCAACCGTCCCAGCCGACTGAATTGAGCCCTGCGTGTTGTTGATGGACGGCGCCGTGAGCTGCGTGTTCAGATCCGAGCGAATGACACCGGCCGTGTTGTCGAGCGACGTCGTGGCGGTGAGCGCTACATTTGCGCCTTCCATGCCGGTCGTGGCCGTGTTGGTGTTCTTGTTAAGCAGGTTGGCACCGGACACGGCGAGCGTGCCACCGGAGTGCATCAGGCCGGCAGAGTTGTCGACCGTCGCGCCATTTACCGTCACGTCGCTGTTGGAGGCGACCTGGCCGCCGGCGTTGGTGAGCGTGCCGGTATTGACCGTCAGCACACCGTTGGAAACCAGTTTGCCTTGGTCGTTGGTCAAGGTCTGGCTTTGCACGTCCAGCGTCGTGTTCGACGAAATCGTGCCTTGCTGGTTCGTCAGCGTATTGGCGTTGACCGACACCGCGTTGCCAATCACCGCGCCTTTGGTATTGGCCAGCGATTGGCTGTGGGTCGTCAGGGTCGTGCCGGCTTGCATCACGCCGCCATTGGCGTTGGTGATGACACCCGCTGTTGCATCGAGCGCCGCCGTGGAGGCGATAGCACCACCGGTGTTGTCCAGCGCCCCAGTGCCGGTGTTGACGGTCACGTTGCGGCCCGACACCGTGCCGGCTTGGTTACCCAAACTCGCGGCCTGAAGCTGGATGTCTTGCGTAGCGAGAAGCTTGCCGCCAGCGTTGGCGACGTTGCCTGTGCTGGTGAGCGTCAGCCCGCCTTGGCCGGAGCCGAGAATGCCACCGGCGGTGTTGCCCAGACTCGCTACCGTGGCGCGCACATCTCCAGTCGCGGCCAGCGTGCCGCCCTGGTTGGTTACCGCGCCGGCAGTCAATTGCAGCGTGTTCGCGGCGGAAACTTTGCCTGATGTGTTGTCGAGTGCACCCGTGCCCGTGTTGAGGGTGACGTTCTGACCAGAGACCGTACCAGCCTGGTTGCCCATGCTGGCCGCAGCGAGCGTAGCGTCTTGGGCCGCGAGCAGCTTGCCGCCCGCGTTGCCGATGTTGCCCGTGCTGGTCACGTTCAGGGCGCCAGCGCTGGAACCCAGTACGCCGGAGGCGTTATCCAGGCTCGCCACATTTGCAGTGACATTGCCTGCACCGGCCAGCGTGCCCAGTTGGTTCACCAAGCTGCCAGCCGTCACATTGGCCGCGCCGGAGGCGGACACCGTACCGTTGGTGTTGTCGACCGTTCCCGTGCCGGTGTTGACCGTGAGATTGCGTGCGGAGATGGTGCCGCCTTGGTTACCCACGGCTGCACCGTTGAGGGTCGCATCCTGCCCGGCAATAATCTTGCCGTTTGCGCTGGCGATGTTGCCCGCGCTGTTGATGACGAGGTTGTTGCTGCTGGAACCGAGTGCGCCGCCGGTGTTGTCCACACTCGCCACGGTGGCCGTCATGTCCCCGGCGGAAGCGAGCGTACCGCCACGGTTGACGAGGCTGCCTGCTGTCAGGTCTGCCGTGCCGGAGGCGGAGACTTGCCCATTGGTGTTGTCGACCATGCCGGCGCCTGTGTTCACCAACAGGTTGCGCGCCGAGATGGCACCACCCTGGTTACTCAAGCTGGCGGCATTGAATGTCGCGTCCTGTGCGGCAATCAGCTTGCCGTTCGTGCTCGTGATGGCACCGCTGCTGTCGACCTTCAGATTGCCTGTGCTGGAGCCAAGCACGCCCGAGGTGTTGTCCAGGCTTGCTACGGTAGCGTGCACATTGCCATTGGCGGCAAGTGTGCCGCCCTGGTTGACCAGACTGCCGGCTTGAACGTTCGCCACGCCCGATGCCGACACCGTGCCGTTGGTGTTGTCGATGGCCCCTGTTCCGGCGTTGAGCGACAGATTGCGGCCAGAGACGATGCCGGCCTGATTGCCAATCGCTGCTGCATTCAGCGTGACATCCTGCGCGGCGATGAGCTTGCCACCGTTCGCGTTGGCAATTGAACCTGCGCTGTTGACGGTCAGGTTGCCGGTATTGGAGCCTAGCGCACCGCCGGTGTTGTCCACGCTGGCGACCGTCGTGGTCACATCGCCGGTAGCGGCGAGTGTGCCGCCACGGTTGACGAGGTTGCCAGCCTGGACGTTGGCCGAGCCTGAGACGGCCATCGAACCGCCCGTGTTGTCTACAGCACCCGCACCCGTGTTGACCGCCAGATTGCGCGCCGAAACCGCGCCAGCCTGATTGCCAAGGCTCGCGCCCGCGAGCGTCACATCCTGCGCAGCGACCAACTTGCCGCCTGCGTTCGTGATGGCGCCAGTGCTGTTGACGTTCAAGGTGCTGCTGCTAGAGCCGAGCACGCCCGAGGTGTTGTCCAGGCTGGCCACGCTTGCAGTGACATTCCCCGCGGCGGCAAGCGTGCCGCCCTGGTTGACGAGGCTACCGGCCGTAACGTTTGCCGTGCCAGCAGCGGAAACGGTGCCGCTGGTGTTGTCGACCGCGCCGGCCCCCGTGTTCAAGGAGAGGTTCTGGGCCGACACCGTGCCGCCCTGGTTGCCCAAGCTGCCGCCAGTGATGGAGACATCTTGCGCAGCAACCAGTTTGCCCTTGGCATTGGTGATGTCACCGGTGCTGTTGATAGTGAGGCTGCCGCTGTTGGAGCCCAGTGCACCGGAGGTGTTGTCGAGCGAGCCAGTGTTGATGCTCGTGTTGCCGGTCGAAGCCAGCAGACCACTCTGGTTGACGACGCGCTGAGCGCCCACCTGCAGCGTAGTGTTCGACGAGAGGCTACCCGCTGTGTTGTCCAGCGTGCCGCCGGCCTGGACGGTTACGTTGCCCCCAGAAATGGTCGCGCTGCGCGTGGCCACATCGCCCGTGGCGGACAGCGAGACCGCGCCTTGCGTCGCGACGTTGCCGTTGCTCGCGTCAATGCTCGCGCCGGTCACGCCGATGCTCTGACCCGCCAGAAGATTGCCGCTGTTGCGCACTGCACCCGTTGCGTTCAATGCCACGGTGCCCGGCTGCGTGACATTGCCGTTCGTATCCACGCCCGCGCCAATCGTGCCGCTGTTGGTGATTTGCGGCCCGGTGATGGTTGCGTTACCGCCGGCAACCACGGTGCCCGTGTTGGTCGTGCTGCCAGACACTGTCACGTTGCCAGGGCTGGTGATCACGCCTTGGTTGCTGACATTGGTTGCAGAAATGCTGGCGTCCGCCGCGCTCTGCACACGCCCCGTCGGCGTGATGGTGACATCGCCATTGGCGGCCAGGCTCAGGCTGCCGGTGAGCGCAGCCAGGTTGCCGCCGATGTTGACGCCCAGCCCTTGCTCAGTGCCAATCAACCGCGTGGCGCCACCGCCGTACATGCTGCCCAGTTGGCCGACGTCGATGGCGACCTGCGGTGCAGGGCCCACGCCCGCAATCGCGGTCGGCGTGACGCTGCCGTAGTCAATGCTGTTGGTACCTGCCACCGCATTGAGACGCTCAGCCCACACTTGGCCGTTGATGGCCATGGCGCGCGACAGCAGGTCGAGCTGCGCGCCGCGCGCATCGAGGCCCGCGCCGTTGACGGTGATTTGTCCTTGTTGGACCGAGATGCTGGAAATGTTGCCCAGCGCATCGAAGTTTGGCGTGCCGGTCGTCAGCGTGACCCGAGGCGCCTGGATGAACGAGCAGCCCGCGCACGTGATGCCAGCAGGGTTCGCGACGATATCTACATCCGTCTGTAGATGGATTCATAACCCAAGAAACTGCCCCTTGTGGGACAAGGGGTTCAAGCCAACCGGGGAAGCAAAAGGCGAGAAAGTGGACGCATAACCCGAGAACTTCCTTCCCCGACCAGCTTCGATGCGCGCGGGAGCGCGCGGTGGGACGGAGCCATCCCATCAGCAGCTGTCGCCAAGGTTTGTATTGGCCGCCGCAAGAATTGCGCTTGAAACAAGGCAATTTTAGCAAATTGCACTCGTGAGCGAACCCTCCTTCGATGCACGCCAGCGGTCCGGAAATGTCTAAGTTTCCGCGACTGGCCCGCTGTCGCCTCTAGCAAATTGCGATGGCCGTTGGACGAGGGAGGTACGGAGTTGTCTCCCCCATCTCTACCCCATCCCAGGCCAGTGATTTCCGTGGCCGGTCGAGACGCACCCGTCCCACCCGCCCATCGCAACCCGGCCTGGAGGGTGCTTATGAAATCGACCCGCCTATGTCTCGCCTGTGGCAACGCCTTCGTCCCGTTGCCGCATGTTCCCCACCAGCGTTACTGCTCGTCGAAGGCTTGCCAGCGCGCTCGTCGGCGTGACTGGCAGAACCACCGGCTTCGTATCGACAACGACTACCGCGACAACCAAGCCCGGGCGCAGGCGAAATGGCGCGCAGGCCACTCAAGCTATTGGCGCGAGTATCGAGCTGCACATCCCGAGTACCGAGAGCGCAACCGACGCCTGCAGCGGATGCGCAATGCACGGCGGGGTTTCAAGCCGATTGCAAAGATGAATGTCATCGGGCGCCGTCGGCCGCTGGGTTCAGGCTTCTACGTGCTGTGCGATGCGGATGAGGCCCGCGTTGCAAAGATGGACGCGTGGACCGTCCACATCGCCGTGCTGTCTGCGCCGACGGGGCCACCCTCATGATTGCAAAGAGATGACGTGATTCTCATTGGCGCCGTGCCTGCTACGCTGGCCTCACCAAAGTTCGTTTTGAAACGCCACCACTTGGTGTGAAGCCGTGGCGCTCGAATCTGAGGCCCCCTCGCGCTCGGTGCCTGCCGCGGCCGATGTCTGAGTTGCGGAGTGAAAAATGTCATCCAATCACGCGGGTGCAGCAGTCGTAGCCGGCTCCTTCGGAGGACGGGCGGCGGAGTATGTCCGCATGTCGACTGAGCATCAGCAGTATTCGACCGAGAACCAGCGCGACAAAATTCGGGACTACGCAACCCGTCGCGGGTTCGAAATTGTCCGCACGTATGCCGACGAGGGTAAAAGTGGTCTCCGAATCGACGGTCGCCAGGCACTTCAGAATCTCATCTCAGATGTGGTCAATGGCAAGGCAGATTTCTCCGTCATCCTGGTCTATGACGTGAGCCGCTGGGGGCGATTCCAGGATGCTGACGAGAGCGCGTATTACGAATACATCTGCCGCCGCGCTGGCATCCAGGTGGCGTACTGCGCCGAGCAGTTCGAGAACGACGGCTCCCCTGTCTCAACCATCGTGAAGGGGGTAAAGCGAGCGATGGCTGGCGAGTACAGCCGAGAACTGTCCGCGAAGGTAGCGCACCACCTTGTCGGGCACTTCCTGGCCAACGTGCAGGGCAAAGGTCTCAAGGGCATGCTGGTGTGCGATGGGCGCGAGATGTCTTTCCGCTGTCGCCCGGGCCGATTAGGCAGTTCACCCCTGGACCTGGACACCAATAAAGAGACCTGATTCCTCTGAAATTCTGAATCCATATGGCTTTTACGCGTCTATCTACAGCCGCTGTAGATGGATTCATAACCCAAGAAACTGCCCCTTGTGGGACAAGGGGTTCAAGCCAACCGGGGAAGCAAAAGGCGAGAAAGTGGACGCATAACCCGAGAACTTCCTTCCCCGACTAGCTTCGATGCGCGCGGGAGCGCGCGATGGAACGGAGCCATCCCATCAGCAGCTGTCGCCAAGGTTTGTATTGGCCGCCGCAAGAATTGCGCTTGAAACAAGGCAATTTTAGCAAATTGCACTCGTGAGCGAACCCTCCTTCGATGCACGCCGGCGCTCCGGAAATGTCTAAGTTTCCGCGACTGGCCCACTATCGCGTCTAGCAAATTGCGATGGTCGTTTGGCGAGGCAGCTACCGAGTTGTCTCCCCCATCTCTACCCCGTCTCAGGCCAGTGGTTTCCGTGGCCGGTCGAGACCCACCCGTCCCACCCGCCCATCGCAACCCGGCCTGGAGGGTGGCTTATGAAATCGACCCGCCTATGTCTCGCCTGTGGCAATGCGTTCCTCCCGTTGCCGCATGTTCCCCACCAGCGTTACTGCTCATCGAAGGCTTGCCAGCGCGCGCGCCGGCGCGACTGGCAGAACCACCGGCTCCGCATCGACCAGGACTACCGCGACAACCAAGCCTGGGCGCAGGCGAAATGGCGCGCCGGCCACTCAAACTATTGGCGCGAGTATCGAGCTGCACATCCCGCGTACCGAGAGCGCAACCGCAGCATGCAGCGGATGCGCAATGCGCGGCGGAGTTGCAGACCGATTGCAAAGATGGACGTCATCGGGCGCCGTTGGCCACTGGGTTCAGGCTTCTACGTGCTGTCTCATGCGGATGAAAGCAGCGTTGCAAAGATGGACGCGTGGACCGTCCACATCGCGGTGCTGTCTGCGCCGACAGGCCCACCGCTGTGATTGCAAAGAGATGACGTGATTCTCATTGGCGCCGTGCCTGCTACGCTGGCCTCACCAAAGTTCGTTTTCGAACGCCACCGCCTGATGTGAAATCGTGGCGCGTGAGCATGAGGCCCCACACCCTCGGTGCCTGCCGCGGCCTACGCCTGAGTTGCGGAGTGAAAAATGTCATCCAATACCGCTGCTGCAGCAGTTGTAGCCGGCTCCTCAGGAGGACGGGCGGCGGAGTATGTCCGCATGTCGACTGAGCATCAGCAGTATTCGACCGAGAACCAGCGGGACAAAATTCGCGACTACGCAGCCCGCCGCGGATTCGAAATCGTCCGCACATATGCCGATGAGGGCAAAAGCGGGCTCCGCATCGATGGGCGCCAGGCGCTGCAGAATCTCATCGCCGATGTGGCCAATGGCAAGGCCGACTTCTCGGTCATCCTCGTCTATGACGTGAGTCGATGGGGGCGTTTCCAGGATGCCGACGAGAGCGCGTACTACGAGTACATTTGCCGCCGCGCTGGCATCCAGGTGGCGTACTGCGCCGAGCAGTTCGAGAACGATGGCTCCCCTGTTTCGACCATCGTGAAAGGGGTAAAGCGGGCGATGGCCGGCGAATACAGCCGAGAACTATCCGCGAAGGTGTTTGCCGGCCAATGCCGCTTGATTGAGATGGGCTTCCGGCAAGGAGGACCCGCCGGCTACGGGCTGCGCCGGGTTTTGGTCGATGAGCACGGTCTCATGAAGGCAGAGCTGTGCCGTGGCGAACGCAAAAGCCTTCAAACCGACCGAGTCGTCCTGATGCCGGGACCGGACAGCGAGGTGCGAATCGTCAACCTAATCTACGACTGGTTCATCAATGAGTCGCTCGACGAACATGAAATCGCTGCTCGGCTGAATGGCATGCGTGTGCGGACGGACCTGAACCGGGAATGGACACGAGCCACAGTGCGGGAGGTATTAACGAACGAGAAATACATCGGCAACAACGTCTACAACCGGGTGTCGTTCAAACTGAAAAAACTACGCGTGACCAACACACCTGATATGTGGATTCGAAAGGAAGGCGCATTTCAGGGCATTGTGCCGAGCGAAACGTTCTACACGGCGCAAGGCATTATGCGAGCCAGAGCGCGTCGCTACTCAAATGAGGAGCTCATCGAACGACTACGTAACCTGTACCGGAGCCGCGGGTTTTTGTCCGGCGTCGTGATTGATGAAACGGATGGCATGCCCTCGACATCCGTCTACGTGTACCGATTCGGCAGTTTGATTCGCGCCTACCAAACCGTCGGCTTTACGCCTGGACGAGACTATCGATACATTGAAACCAACCGTTTCCTGCGGCAGCTGCATCCTGAAATCCTCGCGCAGACGGAGCGGAAAATCGCGGATTTGGGCGGCGCGGTCATACGCGACCCGGCGACCGACCTGCTGACGGTCAATGATGAGTTCACGGCCTGCATCGTGCTCTCGCGCTGCCAGGCGCATGACAATGGCCGCAATCACTGGAAGGTGCGCTTCGATACAAGCCTCCTGCCGGACATCACGGTGGCGGTGCGGCTCGACCAAACCAATACTTCAGCGCTGGACTACTACCTGCTGCCACGTCTGGATTTTGGACAACCGCGCATCCACCTCGCCGACCAGAATCCAATCGAGTTCGAGAGTTATCGCTTCGACACGCTGGACTACCTCTATGGCATGGCTGCGCGCGCCCGGCTCAGGAGAGTGGCATGAACTCGCAGCAGCTCGGCGAAATCCGGATGGTCCCCGTCGCCCAAATTGAAGTCATCAATCCGCGAGAGCGCAATGGTCGAGTGTTCAAAGAAATCGTCGACAACATCAAGACCATCGGCCTCAAGAAGCCCATCGTGGTCACGCCGCGAGCGACGGCGGGTGGCATCGAGAAGTACCTGCTGGTATGCGGTGAAGGACGGTTGAAGGCGTTCCGCTCGCTCGGCGAAGAGACTATCCCCGCACTCGTTGTAAGCGTGAGCGACGAGGACGCGTTCGTCATGAGCCTGACGGAAAACATCGCGCGCAGGCAGTGTCGCCCACTCGAACGCCTGGCCGGCATTCGGCAATTGCAGGAGCAGGGATACCCGCCGAAGGTCATTGCCGAAAAGACGGGTCTTACGCCGACTTACGTTCAAGGCATCCTCACGCTGCTGCGCCAGGGGGAAGAGAGACTTGTGGTTGCGGTGGAAAAGGGGCTCGTCCCCTTGAACGCGGCCCTCGCGATTGTTGGCGCGGGCGACGACGACTTTGAAATCCAGGCGGCACTCCAGGAGGCCTACGAGTCGGGCAAATTGCGGGGCAAGCAACTGATGAACGCTCGCCGCGTCATCGAGCGCAGAAAAACACTCGGGCGAAGCGCGGCCCACAACATGACGCGCAAGTCCGCCGCCGTCACGACATCGAGTCTCGTGCGGACGTATGAGCGCGAGGTAGAACGTCAGAAGGCCATGGTGAGAAAAGCCGAGTTCACGCAACAGCGGCTGCTATTTGTGGTCGGTGCATTGAGGCAACTATTTGCCGACGAGAACTTCGTCAACCTGCTGCGCGCGGAGGGCCTGGCTAGCCTGCCGAAGTATCTTGCCGAACGCGTCTGGCCACCTGGGAGCGCCGCATGACTGGCGTAACGCTTGGATTCATCCCCGAGCCGCTGTCAGTGCCGGTCACCAGCATCTTGCCATCGCGCAGGATACCGGCGCCCGTGACGGAGTCGCGTAAATTTAAGCAGATAAAAACCTCCATTGAGGAGGTCGGCCTCATTGAACCGCTGTCCGTAACGCCGGCGGACCAGACGTCCGGGCAACATGTTCTGCTCGATGGGCATCTGCGCTTACTTGCCATCCAGGACTTGGGGTACGAGCGGGCGGCCTGCCTTGTCGCGACCGATGACGAGAGCTACACGTATAACAACCGTGTCAATCGGCTCTCAACCATCCAGGAGCACTACATGATTCGGCGCGTCATTGACCGAGGCGTCTCGCCCGAACGATTGGCGAAAGCGCTTTCCGTGGATGTGTCGCAGATTATAAAAAAGATGTCGCTGCTCGACGGCATTTGCCCCGAAGCCGCCGAGTTGCTCGGAGACCGTCAGTTCTCACCGGAGCTGGTTCGCGCCCTTCGCAAAATGAAGCCCACACGCCAGGTCGAATGCGTGGAGTTGATGGTGGCCGCGAACAACGTGTCAGTCTCCTATGCCGAGGCGTTGTTGGTGGCCACGCCGGCGGCGCGTCTTGTGGAGGGCAAAAAACCGCGCAAGCTGACTGGAGTCAGCCCGGAGCAGATGGCGAAGATGGAACAGGAGATGAGCAATCTGCAGGGGCAGTACAAGCTGGTAGAACAGACTTACGGTCAAGACGTATTGAATCTGGTGCTTGCGAAAGGGTATCTCGCCAAGCTCCTTGAGAACGAATCAGCGCGGCTGTATGTTGCTCAGCGCCATCCGGATTTGATGGTGGAGTTCGAATCCATCATCGCAACCATTTCTCTCGACCAGCAGCAATCCAGCGTGGTCCTCTAGCCCTGTCCAGAAGTACCACGTGCATGAAAAACTTCGTCGCCAATATTCACCTGGCCCTCGTCCGAGCGACTTTCTAGCATGACAACTCCTTTCACCACTCGGAAGCTCGACATGAAAAGCCAGGCAAACCAGCAAGCCAACCACCGCGCGGACTCACTTAACAAGAACAAGGGGACGAGCGGTACGAATTCCACAAATGCCAAGGTGCATGGGAACCGAGGAAAACAGTTGAATCCGAACCAGACGGGCAAGTAATCTCCAAACGCCCCGCTTCCGCGGGGCCCCTGCTTTCTGACACGGGTCCATATCATGAAGGTTGTTGGCTTCCCCACTCAAGGTGAAGTACTGCAGTTCGTCTTCGATGCTTGCGGGGTTCTGCCCAGGAAGTATGAGAAAGACGAGAGCTTTGACGATGTGAGAAAAAAATCGACCCAGACGGCGCTGAGGCGCCTGGCCAAAGAGGTCGGTCAACTTGACCCGAACCTCGGCAAGCTTCTCGTGACGCTTAGCTATCTCGTCGCGGGTGTTTTGCCACCGCGCCAGTTCTGGGTGTTCGGGGATGTCTTTTTCGACCTGTTCGATACTTATCGGCACGCCCTGAGAACCGAGGGCACCTATCTCCCAAAGGCCGAGACTGCCAAATGGTTTCTACTGGAGAGCGCCGCCCCCAGGTTGGCGATTTCGGTCGCCAAGCATCTCCAACGTTATAACGTCGCAGCCGACGACCTTCAGGTGCCAGCAGACCCTTTCTGGTACTTACCCAAACAAGACGGTGATGACTGGCAGTGGCCTCTCGAACGCGTCATGCGCTGGGCGTACGAGCTCGCCGGAACCTCAATCCAACGCTTCCATTGCCCGGACGACGCGGATATGGCGCTTCTCGGTAAGAACCTCGAAAGTGCAAAAAATTGGCTCGCAGGCCGCAACCTTCCTTCCTGGTCCTCACTACTCAGGAACTTCGACGAGTCGTTCGAAGCGCTCGATAGATTTCGAGCCAAGCAAGGGTTGCCGGCGCTTCCCGAACAGCAGAAAGTAAGCATCCGGACCGCGCTATTTCTGTCGCGGGCCGCGACTTACGTCGCGACGCTCGTTCTGAAGCACTTCGGGACTGAGACGCTGCAAGAGTTCTGCAGCCGCCATTGCTTGGTCGCCGAGCTCATAGTTGACGATACTCAACGAGTTCACAAGTTCGTTCATCAGCTCATCGCTCGCGAGCAACTCCCGCCAAGCGAGTGGGATACGGTCTGGTTCGAGGTTGTCACCGACTATTGGCACAAGTTTGTTGCGCGGCAGGACCTGATGAGCCAGGCCGTGGCAGACGGCCGCCTCACTGTCGACGAAGCAATTGAGGCGAGTCGGGCCTTCGGAGGACTTGGCGCGCTCCAATTTGAGCGCCCCGATGCCTTTGCGCCTCTACACGCCATCCCTGACGGATTTGCAGAACTCCTGCTGGATGGATTCACCCTGAGACAGTCCAGTGACCTCAGCATTTCGAGCATTGAGGCCTATCGCGCCCGACTCGAAAATCGTGGGCTCACGGAAACCCTTCCGTGGATGGTCCCTTGGCTACGAGCCACCTACTACTATCGCGAACAAGAATACGCGGAGGCCTTCCTGTACATCCAGGAAGCGTACGAATGCGCCCAGTACTGTGCGGGAGCACATCAGTATCTCCTCGTAAATCAATACGTTGAGCTCGCCGCGAAAAACGATAGCTGGAGGGAGTTCACGCAGGGCATACACTGGGCCACGTACCTCGGCATTGAAACCAGGTGGTTGCGCAAAAAGCCACCGACAGACGAGAACCTCAAATTTGCATTCGAGGTTTTCAAGAAGGCCGTCTATTCAGTTTAGAGCGGCGCCTGACCGCTGGATTCATGACGAACTTACGTCGTTACAAAATCACTGGTTACCTGATTCTGTCTCGCCTGGCGGCTGGCTGGCCGGCAGATTGTCTTGCCAGGCGGCAAAGGTAATCGTCGTCCCCCTGAGTCTCCATGAGTTCCGCCCGTTGTCAGTTCTGCCCAGGACCGTAGCGGATGCAGCGCTAGGACTGACAAAGTTCACATCCTGCGTGAAGACCAGATGGGACCCGTCCGGCGACAGTTGTAGGGAGCCGAAATTTTGCAGGCTCTCTCGCAACTGTTGGTATGAATGTGGCTGCCCCGACCAGTCCAACCGCGCTTGCGACTGTGCGAGAACGGTAAACGCGCCGGTGCTTTTCCGCGCCACGGCGGTGAGGCCGTGCTTGGCGCTTTCGAGCTCGAAGTAGATGCCATCGTTATCCGACGGGAGCTCGGCCAGCAATTCCTTGGTGACCTCTGACTTGCTCTTGCGGTCTTCCAAACGCCAGTGCGTTTCGAACACCTTCATCACCGCATTCTGCTGCGTCTGCATGACGTCAACTGTCCACTCCGAACGATGCAACACCTGAGTCGTAATGGCGAAGCCGGAGACGCCACCTTTGGTGAAATATGAAGCCTTCTTCCAGGAAAATTCGCGGTTGCTCGCGGAGCTATTTTTCTTGCGGCTCAGCAACACCAGGTTACCCAGTCGATGGACCCAGCTTTGATAGATTTTTGTGTCTGGAACCCACGTCGCCCATTGGCTGTTCGGAGCAGGCTGTTGCGGCATCACATGCTCCACCGAGACAACGTCATGCTCGTACACAGCAGCGCCGTCAGACAAAAGTCGGTCTAGGCGCAAAAGCAGTAGCGCCACTGCACGCGCTGAGTGCGTGTCATACAGCGGTCCGTTTAGCACCGAATAGGTTTCATACTGCTCGCTCGGAGAGAGCTGCAAGGGTGACACCTCAACGAAGAGATTTTGGGCATTTTCGATGGCCGCCGTTAATGCAGAGAAGCGCTCAATGCGGCCATAGACCCCAATCTTTCGCGCAAGCATCGAATACGCAAGGCGTTCGAGGTCGCGAATGAAAGCCAGCATCAGCGCCGGTTCTTCGGAATGCCGCACGTAAAATGCCAGGGCAGGCGGCAACCAGTCCTTGAACTCCAACTTGTTAAGCCAACGCAAATGTTCGTTCACGAGTTCCGCGTGCATCGTGCTGGCATAGTCGGCGTCGCGGAGCGCGGCAAGCGCTCGTGCCATCGGAAGAAGTACGGTGTCGACAAATGCCTGCGGCTGGGTTGACTGCGTAACGTGCTCCTTGAACTCCTTCAGCAAGGTCCCCTGCGGTTTGGCTTTGCGATACACCATACGGATATGACTGAACAAGTCACCAAACTCGTCACGTCCCAGGTCTTCCTCGGCGTCTTCCCACTTTTTCGTGTACGCGTCACGCAGACCTGATTCGACTCCCCCAACGATTTCTGCTTTCAAAATATCCGTAGCACTCAAATCGAGACCACGGCTGTTAAGAACACCAAAAATTCGATAAGCAGAATCAAGGTCAGGAGTAGCCACCACGACGAGGTAGCAGCGCGTGATAATGAACTGGACCAGCCGTGTCAAATCGGACTGCTTCAATTTAGCAAGTCCGGTCATAAAGACCTTGGCATTGGCGCGAAGACGCTCCTGGGCACTCGGCAGTGTCGAGTTGAGCTGAATGAGCTTGTCCAGACCATCCTCATGCTGGACGTACTGACGGAAAAAATCTCGGTCTCGCTCACGGAGCGACAGACGGTAGCTGGCTGCAGTGGCGGACACGACATCGCCATGCTCGTAGATGCGCTTTGTGATACCCGCCTGCACAAGCCCATTGTCTATTGTGGTCCTGATGGCTGAAAGCAGAAGCGTTAGCGTAGTCAGACGCTGTTGACCATCGACGACCGTAGCATCGGGCGAAGCCTCGTTCTTGATGAGAACAATGCTGCCAAGGAAGTACGGTACGGCATCCCCAAGCTGTTCCGGCGCCGACTCTAGTGCAGTCAGCAGGTCGTCAAGAAGTTCCTGAGCCTGGTCATTGCCCCATGAGTAAGGTCGCTGGTAGCCCGGTATGGTGAACACGTATTCATCGCTGAAAATCTTCGCTAGCGTCTGTTCTTTCGCGGTAAGAGTGTTGGACACGTGGATTTCCTGACAGATTGGGAGTTGCTAACACGGCGACCAAGCAGATTCATTGCTACACGAACCCGTAGCGAGTTATCTTTTTGAGCGCGTCGTAGGTTTCAGTGGGTACGTAGATGAACTAACAGCTGCTCGGTCGACAGTGGCCCGTAGATGTGTTGTTTCTCCCGATACTTGGTGATGGCTGCCTGCGTTCGCGGCCCGGGGTTGCCATCAGCCTGTCCCCTCAAATAGCCTCGCGCAATGAGCAACCGCTGTACGTCGCGATACATCTCCACTTCCGTTTGCCGCAGGACGGGCGCAGCTGCAACCACTGGAGGAAGCCAGTAGGTGCCAAGAAAGTGCAATGGAGAATTGGGTGCGGCATGCTGGACGAGCCAAGTCGCTGTTGGTGCGGCTGCATCCCGGATGCGAGGTACCCATTGATATGTGCCAAGGACCCCGTAGCCCGCACCAAGCACACCCGCGGCAGCCCCTGCCAGGCACGCTCCTTTTAGCGGCGCCCAGTTTCGCCCATGTTGGCGATACGAGGCGGGTACCTGTCTGCGTGCAATGCTGCTCATGATTGCACTGAGCGCCCAGCCCGCGGGGGAGACGACGAGCGTCCCGAGTATGGCCGCAATGACGCCAAGTGCAATGCCTCCAACAACACTTCCCGCGCTCAAGTCCGTTCGGAGGTAGAAGCTGTCGGCGGCCAAGCCAAAGCCGAATGCGATGGGAGCGGCCACGACGATGCCCCACGCAAATTTCGAGTTGGCCGGTGATACCTTGTCCAAAACTCTTCGGATGGACTGGCCAATAGCAACAGACGCATCTGCAGAGATGAATCCTCGGGCAACATCCTGGAGAGTCATGCCGGGGTCTCCCAGTTGGTCTTTGGGCAGCTTCGCAATCGCCCGTAGCCCAGCATCCAACACGGGGACATCGCAGTATTCTCCGAACAGGCGCCGTGCCTGCCGACCGGAAAGACGCTTCGTATTTTGAGCGCTGGCGGCATGCGCCACCTCTGTTGCCAGCAGTTGGTCGAAAATGGGGGGCGCAACAATTGGCGTTACTTGAGAGCCGACGCTTGCGACCATGTACGGGGTCTTCTTTACGCCTACATCAAGCTCAACAACCTCGGCCTCACCAACGTAGCGAACAACCCAGCTGTCCTCGTCGCTGTATCCAGTTTCAGCGAGTTCGAGTGCCACAAGTTGCCGAGCATGCCGAGGGCCATATCGGCGCAGCGCTTGTGTTAGTGCAGCCCCCGAGAGTCCAGATAGTATCGGCACATGCCAGGCAGGCTTGGCGATTGCCTTCACGCGAGTCGTGTCGGTGAAGCGACCGTGTCCATCACAGGCACGGCAGCGTTGCTTGCCGGACCCACCGCAACTTGTACACACGACTTTGCCAAAACCGCCACATCCGCCGCACGTTTCGTACACCGATTGAGTGTATGTCTCGTTGTGACGACCATTCCAGCGTGTGTGGGTCACCATGCGTGTTTGTGTGCCACCCCCACCGCAGCTACCACAGCGTCGTTTCCCGTTACCTCCGCAGCCTGAGCAGCTGACACGGCCGTCACCACCGCACGGCTGACAAGTCCGGTGCACGGTAAAGGCACCGAAATCATGGACGAGTTGATTGTGGCTAGATTGCTCCAGCGAATCCGCCTCGTCTGTATCAATGCGCTGCATGAATCGGCCACGTAACTCGCGGTTGTTGCGTGCCTCACGGCAGAGCCTCGACACGTGCACATTCAGCGCCGACGCGTTGTAGCCAAAATGTCGCTCAGCAATGGCCGCATTGCCGGCTACGGTGTTTTCAGTTACCTCATGGTCGAAGCACCAGGTAACCAGGCAGGTTGCCATATAGCGCTCATGGCGCTCTTCGGAAACCGTGAGTTCGCGTTGTTCAAGGTGATTGCCCACGAGCAATTCACCGAGGGAGCTGAACAGTTTTTTCCCAACTGCATTGCGCAAAACAGAGGACATTGAGGCGAGGTGTTTTGTATCGTTGTATTTCTTGACCGGATTATTCGAGTCGACCCGCAGTGCAGTTATCGGTACCGGCCGGCAGGGTCTTGTCCTTGGTGGTGCTCAAAGCGAAACCTGGTGTAGCTCGACATTCACGCCGTGCTGCAGACGGTTGATTTATCGGCCCTGCGCGCATTCTTTGAGGGAGACGTTATAGGGCTTCGGCAGCCGTGCGTAATACCCCACGTTCGCGGGGCTTCAGCACAACGAACTCGCTTCCCTACAGGCTCACCGACAAAATACCGTTCGTTCGCATCGCTCAGAAGGGAGGGGCAGTCGAATTAAAAAAACATTATTTCTGATTAAAGAAAAACTATTCTCAATGACTGCCGGCGGCGTCGCCCTAGCCGCCCGCGGCATGAGGGTCAGCCACCGGCAGCAATCTGACCGAGCTCTGCCAATACGACGTCCTTAAATGTTTCGAACACAATCCAATTCTTGAACTCCGGGTTCCAGCGCCCACGTCCCCGGCAAATCGGCTCGACCACTTGCCGAACGGGCTCGCAGATTGGGTGGAACACTGCGATGTTGTTTGCGGGTAATTCACGTACGTGAACCGACACACCCAGAATAGAAAACGTCCATACTCCGTTTCGCTCGAACATGTTGACCTCCTGTGTTGATAACGAGGCCAGCCTAGTCAGCAAAGGTCATCGAAAACAGTCACCAACAGTGGAAAAAACTGTGCGCGACGGAAATATTTCCATTGAAATCAAAGACGTAGACACTGAGGCGAACCAGACAGATGCGGACGAAAGGCAGGCTGCGCTTGAAGCGTTCTTGGGCTTCCTCAGACTCCACGGAAAGGAGACGCAGCCGCTGAGGGTCGCACTCGCGCTCGCCGAGGACAGCTTGCACAGACTGCATGCAGGCAAACCCATAGTTGCCTACAACTCAGCAAACGTCGCAGGGATGGCTGGACACGAGGTGCCAGCAGAGCGGGCCACCGGCTGGCTCACTAGAAACTGGAGCACTCTTGAAAAGCGCCTCGAAGAATGGAAGACCGGCATCCAGGAATTCGCCCGGCAGGCCGGTTTATCGATTTACGCGTGGCCCAGGAAGACTGCTGGTGCAGGTGGCGCTGGAAATAACTCCACGTACGACATCGAATTTCTCAGCCTTCCCGCGTCGGATACTAAGCCGGTAGCGCCCGCACCGGGCGGTATCGCTTACGTGCCAGACCTGACCTTGAAGCCCGCCTTTTGGGTAAAACCGCTCATTCAGACTGGCTTTGCACTCAAGGGATGGCGGCGTGTGGCCTTCCTCCTGTACGGCGTCGGCGGCATTGTGGTCGTCGGAGCGCTGCTTATCCTGCTGTGGCTCGCGCTGACAACTCAGTCAGCGAGGATACGTACTGGAGACATCGTTACGCTGATTCTGTCCGCTGCTCTGGTCGGATGGCTGGGCTACGATTTACTGAGCCCCTTTTGGAGGCTGATTGATTTGCGCATCATCATGGCTCCCGACGTACTCCTGTCGTTCCGCGACCACCACGTACAACTTGAGGCAGCGAAAGAATCGGCGGAGGACGGGCAGCACGTCCGCGTCATACGGTTGGTGCGGTACTCGGCTCCCTGCCCAAGATGTGGAGAGACGGTCCATCTGCACGACGGTCGACGAGAGTTCCCCGGGCGCCTTGTAGGAAAATGCGATGAATATCCTGCCGAACATGTGTACTCGTTCGACAGATTCACCAAGACAGGTAAGCCGCTACGATAGGCGCTCTCTCACTAACCCCCGCGGGGCAGATTCCTAGCGCAGATTGCAGCAACGCGCAGGCTCATGTTCAACGTGAAGGAATGTTCAGTTGATGGCCTCGAACGCATCGGAACTCAGCGAAGTTTGCCTTCACGCACGGCAGCTACTGGACGACTGAAGCATGGCCTTAACCTCGACGCAAATCGGCACCATCGGCGAAAACCTTCTGGTTAACGCCGTCATGAAAGCGAGCGATGGGAGGCTGTCACCTTTTCAGCCGTATGCTGATGATGACGGTCTTGATGTGCTGTTCTACGACAAGCAGACCGGAAACTCAGTAGCTATTCAACTGAAGTGCCGGACCGTCACGCTGTACAAAGCAGGAACGCGAGAAAGAGGAAACGTCGTTCACTTTGGCGTGCGGCAAGCAACGTTTCGTGCGACACGACACACCTACCTCGTTGCGGCCCTTATCAGCCCCGACTTCTCGAACTTCGAGGCGCTATGGCTAGTTCCGATGGAGAAGCTCCCTGAGGTTGCAGGAAATATTTCAGGTAAGTGGGTCATTCGAGCGAATAAGAACCGAGCGACCACAGACCGGTACTCCGCGTATCGCTGTCCAAGCGTCACCGAGCTAGCCGGCAAAATCATTGCAGCGTGCGAGAGTCGCGGCTGAGTTGGGAATCTGGTTCGCGGGGTCGGCGATGGAAGTCCTCGGGTCTAGTCAGACCAAACCACGTCGACCTCTCGAAGTAGATGACCTCCCAAAATGTAGTCCCCCAGGCGTTCCGCTTTTGCCTCCAGTAGTTCCAGCTCGCCTGCCGCAAATCGGTCTAAGTCAAACTGGCAATAGAGGTTCCGTTGCCGGAACGTAGCTTTCGCGCGGCCAAGGCCGGCGACCAGTGCTGCCGGTGATTTAACTGCGATGCTTTCGTGACCACGGAATTCCACGCGCACGCCAATGGCCCGGCCGAGCCGGCCTAATTCAACTGCATCCTGCCAGCCAGACTCGTAGTCCAGCTCAACGACTGCGACGCCACCAGAGCCTACGAGCCGTAGCGCCTCCTCGCGACTACCAGCGCGCGAACTGCCTATCGTAGTCTCGTCGTTCCCTGCCATCCGCGAGGGCATACGCACCACCTGTACCGTTTGCATCATTTCCTTCCGAGGGAACCCAGACGGGCCCCGCAGAGTGCTGTCTATCGAGCGAGCCCCTGCCGGCATAGCCCTGGAGCGCCGTCCACGGCCCTCACCAAACCCTGTTGGAGGTTTCTCCGCCACTTTCCGACGCGACGCATTGACGGGGATACCATTGGCCACAAATACTGTACAAATATACAGTATTTTTATTATGGCTGTAGACCACTTTCCATCCCAAACACTCTGCAGAAAGAAGCTCTCTTCGGCCACTCTCTACGCGCCTGCGCGGGCGATGCCACTCATGCCTTTGGCACCTAGAATGACCTTACGTGGACCGGAAGCGAAGCTGGTCCTGGTGCGCAAAAAAAGGGGAGCACGACGATGGCATCCGAGAACCAAATCGACCTGGGCATCGCACTCCGCAAGCTCCATGAGCTCGCGTTAGCGGAAGGAGACCTCGGCTACGAGTATTGGTACGGGGTGAGCCAGTTGCTCAAGAGAGCGGCGAGCATGCAGGCAGAAATCGACGCACTCTCGCGAGAGCTTGAAATCTGTCGAGCGAAGCAGCGCGAGCCTTTCCGCAACCCAAAAAAATAGGCCTTGGACTACCGCCACATTTGATATGCCATGGGGCCATACACTGCCACAGGCTTCAATCCGCACATCATGCTCCACCACGGCACATATACTTTGATGCAAGGCGCTAACATGCTGTCCGCCGCGCGGAATGCCGCCAGACAGCGGGGCCGCCCCATCCAACTGATGGGCTTCGGTGATGTGGTCATTGCCGCCTGCGCGGGCGAGGTACGAGCACCAGCGCGCAGGGGATACCGGATTCTGGGGGGCAGTTCTGAGACATCCGGCACGCTGGCGAAGGCAGAGGCGTGGAACGAAAGTCTACCGGGCGAGGCCGGCTCCATACCGTAGTAGTCAGGGCGGCGGCTGAGTGAAGGTGCGTCCCAGGCAATCTAGCCAGGGAGGGCTAGGCTCAGCCTCACCACCCGTAGACAAACCATCAAGGTATGCATACGTTTTTTGGCTGAACCCTTGTAGGCGCAAAACATAATGAGCCATCTCCCGGTTCAGCCTTACATGCGGAAAGCGCAACGAACGCCAACCACGTCCAATCCGTAAGTGCACGCACTACATGCTCGGCTCGGTTGGCCTCTCGCTCATTCCCGCAACAAGACTGCGCTGAGTGAATGCTTCAGCGATTGGGCTTTGTCCGGACGCGGCGCCCGCAAGCATCGCCCATCATCACACGCACAATCGACGGATTTGCCTGCGAAAGGTGCGGCAGTTCTGCATGGAAGCCATATAGCCTATGCAGCGCGACGGCAACTGCGCATGACCTCGAGTACCCGCCCTCGCAGTGAACGACTACAGACCTGATTTCCCCGGGCAGCGACTCGATAAACAAACGAATGGAATTCCCCTGCTCTTCAGTGAAGGCGTATGCAAGCTTGCCGCGAGCGCGCTCCGACAAATTCGGGTTGAGGAAGTCCACGTCGGCAAAGCTCATGCGCAGCAAATGAGCGAAGCCGCCGAGATTTGCAGGTGGGCGCTCTGGTGCGGTGATGGAAATAACGGCAATCGACGGTAGCTGCGGTAGCCTTTCCGCGTCCGTCCTCGATAGCGCAAACACTTGCCTCACACCATCAAGCGGCGGCCTGTACAGCTTGCCAAGGACATCCTGCAGTCGCTGTGCCATACGCACCTCAAATCTCTTTCAGCATCTCGTATTTGCTCGCCGAACGACGATAGGTCCACAAGAACAGGTCGACCACGAGAGCAACATCCTGATACTCATACACGCCCAACATCGCTTGTTGGTAGTCGTCACGACCGAGGCCAAGGAAAGCAAGAGGAGCACATCTGAAGCCGCGGACCTCTTCAACTACTCCTATAGCCTTTCGGCGTCTGACCTCGACAACGCAAACACTTGACGAGTCCCGTGCGTCGGCGGCCTGTAAAGTTTGCCGAGAATGTCTTGCAGTCGCGGCGTCATGTCGCGCCTCTCAAAAGCCTGGTTACGCGAAGTGTTGCCCACGGCAGAACAGAGCCCCGGTGGCCGTAGCCCTTTCGTTAGCCAGTAGCGGCGGTTTCATCGAGGTTGAGACGTTTCAATAGCAATGAAACCACGTGATACCGGAAGCGCCGGGAGAACATAATCACATCGGCGATGCAGATACGAACAGGTCCTGCCCAGCCCTTGCCCCAAGAACTGCCAAGCGGCCCAACTCTGCGATGCGAATCAGCCCACCGCGAGCGGCTCCACCTGGGAGCTGCTGCGCACCGACCAACTCGATGCCAGACAACAGTCTCGACAACGCGGATGACTTGGTGCCCATGCCGCGTGCCAAGTCCGCAAGGGGCAAGTAAGTTTGCCGGAATGACAACAGCTGATGAGGCAGCACCACGCGACATGGCTGGCCACGCAGCTCGATTGACTGCGCATCCAGCAAGCCCTCATCAATCCAGTGGGAAATGCTCTCCCACTTCCAACCCGTAAGCCTCGAAAGCTGCTGAATGGACATACCGGCCTCGAGCAGCGGAGTGCCGAAATACTGCGACACGTCCGCTCTCAGGAAGGACATTTCGCCCAGTGTCCGACCGCAGGCGACGGCTCTCACCTTACCTCCTGCGATGGCCTGCATCAGCGACTCGATTGCCCGTCTGTCCCCCATGCGCCGGCTCGTCAACTCCGCCCATGTGAGCGTCGAATCATCGGCCACCACAACGGATTGAGCCGACCGCTCCGCACGCTCATGTAAATCCGAGATGGATTGGCGCTCGACCGGACCACCCTTCATCAGGTCTTCGCGCCAGCGAACGTCTGACCGGATTACCCCAGCTGCTTTCATGCGTTCGAGCACGATGGGCGTAACGCCCGCCAGTTCACAGGCAACGACGTCGGGAATCCACCCGGCGCGTTGTCGCTGGATGCGCTCAACCTCAGCGCACGGAATTTCGAACAGCTGACCACGCGTTCCAGTGCGCCGTGCACGGTGCTCGCACTCGCCCGCAGCAATGGAGTCATGCAGACGTGAAACGCTGACGCCGATAGCCTTTGCAGCATCCGACGCGCGCATGTATCCGGTCGCGTCCTCGGCCATAGCTTTGGCCGAATCCAGGCCCAGGACACAATCGGACTTCCGGGCAGCGACGTCGATGATGATTTGGAGGAGAGGCTCTAGCGTCGTTCCCTGGCAGAGCTTGCGCAGGCTGATGTACCAGTCGCCGAGCAACGTATTCAGCGTGCGGGCATCCTTGCGACCAGCGGCGATGCGCTGCTCGACGTGGGTCCGGAACCCCATTGGCCAATCGACCAGCAAATCTTCGAGCGGCGAGAGAAATTCGACCGCTTCAGTGACGAATTTCGGCAATGCCGCATTGCGCGGCAACCCGGAACGTGTCGGGTCCGGGTATTGGCAGAGCGTGCGGATGACCTTCATCAGCACGTTGATGTCCATGCCGTGCACAAGCGGCTTGATACTGCCAGACTGCTGCCCGTCGCTAGCAATCAGCGTCGACAGCCACTGCTGTGCGCGGGTCGCCGGTACACGTGGCAGACTGCTCAGGTCGTGACCGCACGAGCACAATCCAATGTAAAGCCGCTCCGGTGAAAGATGCTTCCCGCAAGCGTTGCACTGGTCGACCAACAGGATTCGATGTTGCGGACACGCCGTGACATAGGCGTGTTCCCAGCAGCTTCGCAGGTAAGGCGATTCAGCCATGCAAGCAGGACACACGGTGTCAGATTGCGCACGGTGCAGACGTCCCCAACCCCGGCAGAGGTTGTCCTGATGTTGGGCAAATTCGGTCCATTCAGTTTCCAGGCCGAGATTGCAGGCGACGTCGTCCGTGCGCGTGAGCAAGGCACGGCGGTTCCGCTCGACGCCTGCCGTACTTGCCAGGTCGCGCCAGCTGAAAAGCGCATTGTCGGCGGCGAGACGTCGGTAGTAACCCATCCCGGACTCGTCGTCCCTGGGTGCGCTGGTGAGGACAAGGCTCATTGTTTAACTCCGATTCTTTTTGCGAACTGGTACGGACGCCGCGTTACTGGTCAGGACGTGGACATATGCCTGTTTCAGCGCCGCCGGCTCCACGCCCGCGTCGTCGATGCCACAGTCCTGGAATGCCAGTCTGTGCGGCGACCCCGCGTGGCTGACATCCTCAAGTGCCTTCTGGCAATCAGCGTATGTAATGGCGCGCGGTGCTTCGTGTGCCATCAAACTCGCAAGCTCGCGCATGAAGTCCGCGAGTACCCCAATCAGGCCCCCGGTAAGCAGGTAGCTTTGCTGCGTCAACACGCGGGCGGGCACGTCAATGGGATAGCCTGCCGCAGCGAACAGGCGCGCATAATTCGCGACACATGAGTTGTATGCCTCCATCTGTCCGGCATCGCTTGCGTCGTACGGCAAGAAAATGCGCGCGGGACAAGCCCGGTTACGCAGTTGTTCATTTGCTGCAAAAAGCCGCTCGAGTCGCGGAATGCCGAAGAGAATCAGCGTCATGTTGCAGGTGTCCATCAGCGTCTTGAGCCAGTCGCTGGCCGCGCGCGGAGGCACTCGCGAGCCTTCATCAACGAGGTGTGATATTTCGTCGAAAATCACAACGCGTGTGCGGGCCAGGCGCAGTTGCTCCACCATCAGGTCGAACATCGCGCCCGCCGTCATGCTGCCGGAAACCTGTATGCCCAAAGCACGCAGCACACTTTTAGGAAGCAGTTTGGCCGTTGCGGATGGAGGCACCTCAACAAGTAAGACAGGTACATGGCGCCGCCCTTCAATGCGGGCTTCAGGGTAGTCACGCGACAGTTTGGCGATGAGGGATGATTTGCCCACACGGCTCGGACCAGGAACGCGAACGATTTTTGGTGAAAAGCCAGCGAGAGCGTCATCGATGCGACGCTTGAGCGCAGTGAGGTGCTCCACGAACATGAGATGCGGTAGTTCGCATTCCTCAATGTCCTTGCGCAATTGTTGGGCTGGCGTCACAGCAGTTTTTCTCCAGTGTTTCTGTTAACAATGTTCATCGACGGCGCGTCGTCGTATGAGAAGACGCCAGACTGAAAATCTTCCGCCGGCAACGACGGATTGGTCGAAGGTGCAGGTCCAAACGGTGCTGCCACTGAAAGCGGCCGGTCGATGGCCCGCTGGACAGCTAAATTGTCTTTGGCGCGGCGCACGGTTTCCCTGTTTTCCTCACGCTTGCCGCGAGCCTTGGGCTTACCGGCTTTCGCGTTTCCGGTGACCGCCTCGTCCATCTCCCGCTCGAATTGGACCTTTTCGTCCGGGACCGTCCAGTCAGCCATGCCCGAATCGAACCGGTCTTTGGCTTCAGCAAAGGTCCACGCCGGCGTGTCCGGACGAACGTGGTCGTGCGTCAGTGGGACAAGCGGAAGGTCATTCCCCTCGTACACGTACACCTGACGAAAATCGTCGGGGTTGTAAACCACGTGAAGTTCCGCATGGTCGCCGTACTTGGCCAGCAGATACGACTTCGCTTCGCCGTTGTACCTAAACCCATGCTCGAGCGAGATACCCGTCTTGGCGTTCAACGTGCGTTTTTGGTGTTCGAAAAGTGCCGCCATCCATTCATGGCGCGGAGGCGGCAGGGTGATGGGTTGTCCCATTTCTTCGGTCTGGTAGGCCAGGCGCTCAAGCGGCGTCTTTCCCTTGACCGAATCGACCAAGAGCTCGTCCCAACGCAGCCGCTCGAGCGGGGTGTTGGCCCAGTCCCTATAGAGCCACCCAACAATCCACTTTTCGAGTGCTTCGACGCTCATCAACTCGTCGCCCAGCGCCTCGGGGTCGCGCTTGCCATCTTTTCCTTCGAAGCGCGTGCATCCCGGGAGACGCTGCAGTGCTTCCTTAAGTGACCTGTTCAGGCGCTCGATGAATGGCTTACCTTGAGCTTCCTTTGCTTTGCAGTGCTTGACATCCATTCCTAATCGCTCGAGTCGGATGATTCTTCCGCCTTTGGTCTCCGGACCATTATCAAAAATGACCTGTGCGGGCGTGCCGTAAATGTTCGGCGCGTGTGCGATGCCAAGCTGCGCGAAGCGGGCTGCCTTGGCGGGCGTCAGATACATCTCGAGGCACAACAACGAATCCATCTCGCGCGGCGAACCGATGACAAGATGCCATCCCACCGGATACCCGGTGCAGACATCAATTGCGAGAACCAGGTAGATGGTCCGGGCGATGCCATGGGGGGTTACTACAACGAACGGCAGGTGCAGAGCATCCTGCTCAATTCGGGCGAACGGAAACGCCGCCCGGATACGCTTCTTCGCGAACGATTTACCTGCGACCCTATTGAGCGGGTCCATCCGGTCGTATTCGGCATCGACGGTCAGGTCATCAATCCTGGCGCACACGAACTTGCGGCTGATGGCGTGGCTGGCAACATGCAAGCCGAGCCGACGAGCCTCACGGTTGACGTATCTCGTCAGGTCGAGGACCGTCCACCTGGATTCCGTGACCAGGAATTGGTCCTGGATGACGTCCTTGACGAATTCGACAAGGTCTTTTGAATATCTGGCCGTCGCATTGCCTTTATTTTTGTCACCCTTGAGAACCGGCAGGCCCAGCAGTTGATTCGTGTGAGCCCGATACAGGGTTGCGGGCGACGGAAACGCGCAAACAAGTGGCTTGTCTGCGTTTTCCATCAGGTAAGCGTCACGGGCCAGCGGTATCGCTGCGTTAAACGACAGACCGCGTTGGTCCCGGATGGCATCAATGCGCCGCAGTATGTCGTTCAGCAGGCGGACCTTACTGTGCAATTCCGGCTTGTCGTACTGGGCGGCAACGCTGACGCGCGGCGTTCCCTTCCGATGAAGGACCAGACTGCCTTCCGAAATCCGGGCGCTGATGTCATCGTATTTGTCATACCTGGCCTCGCGCTTCTCGGCGTCGAACAGCTGGATGGCGCCAGCATGCAGGCGACCGTCCAGCACCTCGAAGTAGCTGTCAGGTTTGCCAGGCGGCGCCAGCTTGTCTCCAGCCCGCAGGTCGGACATCATGGCCGCAGCTCCTCAATCAAACAAAGGTGGGCCAAGTCACCATATGCGGCTGTCAGTTCCAGCGTGCCGCAAATATGGTTATGCGCGAGGTCGGCCTGAAGAACGCCCCTAGCAAGCAGCGGTGGAATCAGGCCGGTCGGAATCTGGAGTTCGGCGCACAGCGTTCGCTGTAGCACCGGACCGAATTCGCAATAGCGTTCGACCCGGTCGATGATGTCCGGCGTCAGGTATTCGCGAGCACGTGCTATCGCCGGCTTCAACAACTGCACATTGACGACGACCGGGTGCCGTTCATTCGCAGGCACCACCACCGTGAATAGCGGATAGCAATGCGCCTCCATGATTTCCCTGGCCCGCTCGACCTTCGCCCAGTACCCACGGTCGCCCTCGAAGCCCTGGAGCTTGACCTCGTACGCGCGCTGCAGGCCGTCGGCCTGAACGGTGGCAAAGTCTGGTGTGTACTCCGCCTCCCCGGAGCGACCGCCACGCATCCTGCGCGCTTCTAACAGTTCCTCGGGCGTGAACAGCAGCCGCTCTCCGACCAGGTCGACGGTAAACGGTTGCTGCCTGAAAGAGCGCACGCGCGGGTCAACGGACAGCATATGCGCGACCAGGCGTTCCGCGTCGGATTCGACAGTGATGTGGCCATCGGCCTTTTCGGCATATGTGCCGATGCGAGCCTTGCCATACGTACGGGCCGTAAGCCGGACGCCGGCGTTCTCAGCGCTCCGGCGACTACGAACGCCATAGGACGGTGCGCTTCTCATTTCGCGCCTCCGTCCGGAGTCTGCGACCGGCTGCTAATCAGGCTGGTCGTCTGGGTTGCAGTTGCGGCCCGTCGGGTCGGCAAACTGGGTTGTGGGGTTATGGTCAGCATTCTGTTCTCGCAAAAAAATGGCTTGCAGAGAACGTGTAGTGCTCCCCCAAATGGAGCCAGTCGTATACGACCGAAATTTCCCGTGAGAGAATCGCGGCACCAGAAGAATAGAGGCTCGAACAAGGTCGAGGGGAACGATGGAAGAACTCCCACAGAAACGTGGTCGGCTGCCGGCTGAGGCGTACGGGCGGTGGGAAGAAGAGGCGAAGGGGCTGGTAGAGGAAGAGATGGTACGGCGCGGCATTCGCTACAAAGAGCTTTCGCGGATGCTGGAGGCGCAGGGCATCTACGAGTCGCCGGACCAGATAAACCGCAAAATCAATCGCAAGAGGTTCTCGGCAGCCTTCCTGATTGCCTGCCTGCGCGCGATGGGCGTGGAGACCATCGCACTCGTCCCCTTCAAACCGGGACAGAGTATTGGAGGTTAGGCGAAGGACTACCCACGTCGCAAAATTCGCCCGCAGCCAGACCAGTTTCATCGCCTGCTCCCGCCATACCCTCTCAAAAATCGTCCAAGTTCGGTAGCGAGTTGCCGCGCGCCGAGCCGGTCGTTTCTGTCCGGCTTGAACAATTCAGCCGTTCGATAACAGCCTTTTGTTGCCCGGCCCTGGCTCTACAGTGCTTCACGTGGGCGCCGAGCCGGTCCAGGTTCTGGATGCGTCCGCCCTTGGTTTCGGGGCCTTTATCAACAACAAGTTGCCCAGGTGTGCCACACACATTCATGTCGGGGTCAATGTCGAGTTCGTTCATGGAGTGCCCTTTCTTCCCGTTGCGCCGCATGACTGAAACGCGGCTTGCCCGCGCGAAGCAGCGTCCGTTTGCCTGCGTAGATGTCGTCATGAATGTCGGTGACCTTGATGTACCGGTCTGCGCGCTCGGCAGCATCGAACACCTTGACGCAGCCCCACGTGATTGGGCATCGAGTACCGCCCAGAATGCATCGTGATTTTTTGGCGGAGCAAGGCGGTCGTGGAGGAGCAGCTTAGGAATCATGCTTCGACTCCTTCAAGCAGGCAGAGATGGCCTTGGTCTCCGTGCGCCAGCGACAGTTCGAGCGTCCCGCAGGTGGTGTGATGAGCGAGGTCGCCCGTGAGCACGCCATTGACAAGCAAAACGGGAACCAGACCTGGCGACAGCTCCAGGTCTGAGCACAGCGCCCGCACCGAGAACTTCGCGCCGGGTACATCGCGATGCTTGTGCCAGGCTCCACGCACCGGACCCCGCGTGAACAGCATGCGTTGGTCTATCAGGTCGACGCCAAATGGCTGCGGCTGAAAAGCCCTGTCGCGCGGGTCAATCGTCAGCAACTGTGGGACGAAGCGGTCCGCATCGGACTCGACGTTGATATGGCCGCCAGCTTTTTCACTGTACGTGCCGAACCTAGCATTGCCGTATGTTGATGCCGTTTGACGGATTCCGGTGTTGGCGGCGCTCAACCTGCCCCGACGACCGTAGGGCGCAGACGTTCGGCTCACAATGCACCTCGCCCTGCCGCGCTTAGCCGGCCAGTGCTGTGGCCACGTGTCGTGACGTGAGTGAAAAGACCTGCGAGGCCAGGCCGGTAGGGGAAATCTGGGAAGCTGTTTCTATTCAACATCCTGCAGTCAATCGAGTCTTCGACTGCATAACTTACGGACGCGTTTTGCCAAAAAATAGGTGTGGTCTGCCCGCCGTTACAGCCAGTCTCGCGAATATCCGTTGGTACGAGATAGCATTCCCGAATGAAATTTTTTTTTGCTCTACGCGCTTGTAACGTTAACGTTACATGGCTGTACGGTTGGGGCGCGCAAGGCGGAAATTCGGTGCTGCGGTGGGTGGCACGATGTGCGCCAGAACAAACGGTGTGGTGGGTGACAAGCGGGACGGCAACTCGCGCTTGGCAATACGTCGGAGGAGGGCACCCAAGAGAACGCCGGCCGGCCGAACCCGGGAGTTGCGGCAGAGTGCAAAGGTCGGTCCATAACGCGGGACAGGCGATGGGCGCAGTTAGCGAGGCAGGAAAAAACCGAATGCCGTCGCCGGTCTCCAGCCGGACGCGGCGAGCTTTCGCTCGCCAGAAAGTGGTCTGCTTCATCAGCCGCTCCTGCGCCATACCCTCTCATAAATAGGGTTCGCCGCGGAAGCGCGTCAGATTTGCGAAGGCAGGTTCACTCTCGATACAGCATCCCAACATTGCGCTGAGACGGACTTACGGTAGTCAACGCGAGGGGAATTTTCAAGCCGAAAACTATGTCTGGGATTTCTGTGCCGACCTGAGCGGATTCCATCGTGCACGCACAGCGCGGCGTGTTGGCACAAGGAGCACCAGCGTACATTTGCAATCTGCGAGATGAGTGATATACGAGTACGACGCGCCCCCTCCAAGCTTCAACATCGCGCCGCCTCCATTTCGCGGCATAGTTACCTGCTGGAGCTGTTCGGTCTTTTCCCGACGTGGAGATGCTCACCGTACTTCGTCGCCAGGTCCTGGAACTGGCCTGACAGCTGTTCTGCTTCCCCAACCTGAGCAGCGAACTCGTCCAACGTCATCGCAATCGATTCGTCCTCTCGACCCGGTGACATGTCCCAGTGCAGCGGCACAAAGACCAGCAATGGTGTCGCATCAGAGAATCTCCCGGATTCTCCAGGTAGATGTCTTCCTGGCACGCCCCAACGGCCATGGGCGTAATCGCTGCGAAATACCCTTGCTCTATGGGCACGCTCAAACCAGAGGCTGAACTCTTTCTGACCTGCAGCTGCCGTGTTCACCCACGCGGCGCGCATCAAACATTCCAGCGCCTTCAGGCGCTCATCGAGCTTTGCTGTTTTAGGCTTCAGAAGTGATTGAATTTTGGTGTCCTCGTCGCCCCCCCCAGTAGCGCAGCTGCAGGCCGACATGAAAATCCAGTCTTGCAATTGCATGAACCATCCGACCAAGCAGAAGATGGAAAGCATCTTCGAAGCGGATGTCTGCGGGAATTCGAACTTCGTTTAGGTTTCTTGAACTTGGCATAGACAGAACGTTCTTCGACACAAATTGCCAGCACCGCACAGAAATGCCCCCCGCGCTGCCGAACTATCGATGCGGCGCACATCAGCGTTACAATTGCGGTACACCCCTCTCCAGCGAGCCAACCTATGGAACGTAAGTCCGACACCCTGAACCTTCGGGTCACGCCCGAGTTGAAGGAGTTGATTCGATTGGCCGCCGAGCGAGAACACCGAACGATTGCCAATTTCATCGAGGTACTCGTCAGAGAGCACTGCGTCGAGCGCGGTGTCGCCATCCCGACCAAGCGACCGCAGAGCCGCTAAGTTCACTGGGGAGAACAGATGGACGTCTTTCAGTTTCGCGAACACATTGTCTCCGAATATGAGCAGTTCACTCGCAGCTTCACGCGCATCCGCGCCGACGACATTCGGGACTACGTCGATGAGCAATACGCCAGCCAGAAGTACTGGCCAGAGCCGCTCATCCAAATCAACCCGAACTTCAAGTCCGGAGGAACGGTCGAGGAACTCGTAGCCGCCGGTCAATTGAGCGCCCAGTGCGCTGACATCTTCCGCCTTAGCAAGTCACTATCATCGGCTGGGGTCTCCTTGCCGCTGCATAAGCATCAAGCGGAGGCCATTAGCTTGGCTGCCGCTGGCGAAAGCTACGTGCTGACCACCGGCACAGGTTCCGGTAAGTCTCTCAGCTACTTTATTCCCGTTGTCGACGCGTGCATCAAAGCCAAGGCTATCGACCCCGCGCCCAGAACCCGGGCCATCGTCATCTATCCGATGAACGCTCTGGCCAACTCGCAGTTGGAGGAGCTGAAGAAATTCCTCGGGTCGAATCCGGCGGACCGTGCCGTCACGTTCGGGCGCTACACCGGACAAGAGTCCGACGAAGAGCGGCAAGCTATGGCTGCAAACCCGCCCGACATCCTACTAACCAACTTCATGATGCTCGAACTCCTGATGACCAGGCAGAACGACATCGACAAGGCAGTGATGCGCAATGCCAAGGGCTTGCGTTTTCTGGTGCTGGACGAACTCCATACCTACCGGGGACGACAGGGAGCGGACGTGGCCCTACTGGTACGCCGTGTTCGTGAGGCGCTAGCGGAGAACCTCATTTGCATCGGTACATCGGCCACGATGGCTACCGAAGGTACTCAGATGGCAAGAAACGGCGTGGTAGCAGACGTTGCTTCGCGGCTGTTCGGCACCCGAATCGCGGACCGCAACGTCATCACAGAGACGCTTCGTCGCACCACGCCGGAAGATGAAACCATCGCGACCGTCTCGACTCGCTTGGGCGACGCCATTCGTGCGGGCGTTCCCGACCAGGCTGACTTTGCTTCACTGGCAGCGCATCCGGTGTCAGTTTGGGTGGAGCTGACCCTCGGCCTGACCTATGAGGACGACAAGCCCAGGCGTGCACGCCCCCTGACTCTCGCAGAAGCTGCCCAATTGCTGCACGACGCGTCGGGTGAGCCAGTCGAAATCTGCCTTGGCTATCTACAGAAATTCATGTTGCTTGCCTACGCCGTCAAAGACAGCGCGGACAAGTCGCTCTTTGCGTTCAAACTTCACCAATTCATCGCAGGCGGTGGCAAGGTCTACGCAACATTGGAGGCGCCTCGCCAACGCGCCATCACCCTCGAAGGTCAACAATTCGTCGCGGGGGATACCGACCGGACCCGTCGCTACTACCACGTCCACTTCTGTCGAGATTGCGGCCAGGAGTACATGCCCGTTTGGGACGCCGAAGCTCCGGAGGGGCGCGCCTTTAACGTGCGCGGCATTGAGGAGCGACAGCACGACGATGAAGAAGTTAAATTTGGTTTCCTGCTTCCTGGTCTAGAAAGCTGGGACCCATCCGACCCTGAGCGATACCCAGAAGGCTGGGTCGAGGAGCGTACGGATGGCGAGTGGCGCGTTAAGCCGGACAAGCGCAAGTTCATTCCTCAAGCAGTCAAAGTGCGCCCTGATGGCGTTATCACAGACGGAATGGGCCTGAATGGTTGGTTCATTCCGGGGGCATTCCGCTTTTGTCCAGTCTGCGGCGCCACCCACACCACTTCCGGCAAGGATGTTCTGCGGCTAACGTCTCTGTCAGGCGAGGGCCGCAGTTCAGCCACTACCATGCTGACCCTGTCAGCGCTTCGCTACCTCTATGAGCAAGACCAGCAGTTGGACTTCGCGGCGAAGAAGGTCCTGGGTTTTTCCGATAACCGACAAGACGCTGCGTTGCAGGCCGGGCATTTCAATGACTTCCTGCAAGTGCTTCTGACGCGTTCCGCATTGCTCTCTGCGGTGGAACAGTCGCCATCGAGAGTTTTGAGCGAGAAAGAGGTCGCCAACGCTGTTTTCGAAGCTTTGGGCTTCCATCGTGACGACCCAGGTGTACGCGCCGAGTACATGCAGCAGCCCGAGGTCAAGGGCAATACGCGACGCCAAGTGCAGGAGGCCATGCGCGGCATTTTGGGCTATCGCAGCTACTTTGACCTGCGCCGAGGCTGGCGATTCAATAACCCCAACCTTGAGCAATTGGGGCTGATTCGCATCGACTACCAGGACATCGACGAACTCGCCGCCGATGACAACGAATGGGCTGATGCCCCCCAGGTACTGCAAGCCGCTCGTCCCGCAGAGCGCGCCGCCGTGCTGCGAACGCTGTTTGACTACATGCGGCAGGGGCTGTGCATTGCCACGCGGTATCTCGACCGCACTGAGTTGGAGCAGTTGCGCACCCAGAGTTACGCCAATCTTTGCGAGCCCTGGGGCTTCACAGAAGACGAGCGTCCGCAGCCCGCCAAGTGGTTTGTCACAGCGCGTCCGCGCGAGGAAACGGACCGGAAGGGCCGCCGACAAAACGTAGACGACTTCCTCGTCATCGGCTCCAGCCGCTCTCGTCTTGGCAAAGAGCTTCGCAAAGGCAGCACCTGGGGTGGGGCCAACCCATACTTCCGGCACATTAACGACCAGACCTATCCAGATGTCGTCACCGCGCTATTGAAGGCAGCTGAGTCTTACGGTCTGGTGCGGAAGGAAGAAACCGATGTCGGGCTGACCGGCTGGCAGTTGAACGGGTCGACTCTCGTTTGGACGGAGGGCTCGGGCCAAAGCGCCCGCCAAGCCGACGACAACCCATTTTTCCGAGGACTGTATCGGAACATCGCGGCGTTGCTGGACAGCCCAGTTCATCAGCTGTTCGACTTTGAGGCCCGCGAACATACGGCACAGGTCGAGCAGGAAGACCGGCTGGAGCGGGAAGCTCGCTTCCGTTTCACCGATAAGGACAAGGCAGAGTGGCAAGCCAAAAACGGTACATCACTGGAGTGGTTACCTGTCCTGTTCTGTTCACCCACGATGGAACTGGGCGTTGACATTTCCTCGTTGAACACGGTGTACATGCGCAACGTTCCACCCACGCCAGCCAACTACGCCCAGCGCAGTGGGCGCGCCGGGCGGGCGGGGCAGCCCGCCTTGGTCATCACCTACTGTGCAGCGCAGAGCCCGCACGACCAATACTACTTCCGTGACCCGGTTCGCATGGTCCATGGCCAGGTCAATGCGCCCACGCTTGACTTGGCCAATCGTGAGCTCATCAAAAGCCACATGCACGCTATCTGGCTTGCCGAGACTGGCAAGAAGCTTGGCAACAGCGTACGTGACCTGCTGGACATGAACCAGCCGGAGAGGCTGCCTATTGCAGAGGAGGTGGCGGCTGACCTTGATAAACCTAAGGCGAAGCTGCGTGCTCACAAGCGCGGCCTTGAAGTACTGGACATGCTGAGGGGCGAACTGACCCCAGAGAAAGCACCCTGGTTTAGTGAGGAGTGGGCCGAGACCGTTTTCCAGCGTGCGTACGTCGAATTCCACGAAGCACTGCAACGCTGGCGAGACCTCTATCGGGCAACTGCTCAAGCCATTGACCTGAACTTCAAGATTGAGAACAACCCAGCGGCAAGTGAACGCGAACGGCGTGAAGCTCAGCAGCGGCACAACGAAGCGCGTAAGCAGCGCGACCTGTTGCTGGCCGGTGACAGTGCTTTCAACAGCGATTTTTATACCTACCGATACATGGCCAGCCAGGGCTTCCTGCCAGGCTATAACTTCCCGCGCCTGCCTCTGTTAGCCTACCTACCAGCCCGCCGTGGTCACATCGGGCGCGAGAGCTTCTTATCCCGCCCGCGCTTCCTGGCACTCGGAGAATTTGGTCCCTACAGCCTCATCTATCACGAGGGCAGTCAATATCGGGTGACCAAAGCGCTGCTGACTATCACGGGCGAGGACCAAATCAGCGGTAGCTCGCGCCTGACCACGGAAGTGGCTCGCCTATGCCCATCCTGTGGTTACGGTCACTTCCGCTCACAACGAGATGCCGACCGCTGCATCTCCTGCGGGGCGTCACTAGATGGGGCACAAGAGGTCAAAGACCTTTATCGCATTGAAAACGTTTCGACTAAGCGGGTTGAACGTATTACGGCAAACGAAGAAGAGCGGATGCGTCAGGGCTATGAGATGCAGACGACGCTGCAATTTGCGGATGGAGAACGTGCAGATTCCCAAAATGTCGAACGGACGCATATTGAAGACGAACAGGGCCCCCTCCTTGAGTTGCAATACGCGCAGTCGGCTACCGTTTGGCGCATGAACTTCGGTATGCGTCGCCGCAAGAATAAGAACATCCGAGGCTTCATGATGAATCCGTCCACAGGTCACTGGGTCCGTGACGAAAATGACGGCAATGGTGAAGCAGAAAGCGAGTCCGACGCACCGCCGGATAGGACACCTCCACAACGTATCGTTCCTTATGTGGAGGACCGGCGAAACATCCTCGTCGTTCGTCCCAATTACCGCCTAGGAGAACTGTCAGCAAAAACGCTGACCACGCTGCAATACGCGCTCAAACGCGGCATTGAGGCGGTTTATCAGCTTGAAGAAAGCGAGTTGATGGCCGAGCCCCTACCCACCCGCGACAACCGGCAGGCCATTCTCTTCTTCGAGGCCGCCGAAGGCGGCGCAGGTGTATTGACCCGAATCGCGACAGAGCCCACCGCCATATCGGCCGTGGCGGCCAAAGCCCTGGAGGTCATGCACTTCCTTCCACCCGAACAAGGTGCACCTTGGCAAAACGAGACACTGGTCGAAGAGTTCGACCGTGATGGCAACCCGATTTGTGAAGCGGGTTGCTATCGTTGCCTGCTCTCGTATTACAACCAGCCGGACCACTCGCTCATCGACCGTAAAGACAAGGATGCCAGTGGCGTGTTGCTGGACATTCTCTGTCGCTTAACGCAGGTCAGCACAGTTCGTGGCTCGCAAGGTCGTACGCCCAAGCAACATGACGCTGAACTATCACGCACAGCCGGCAGCAGTCTGGAGCAGGCCTGGCTGGCTCATGTCGCTGAACACGGCTACCGCAAGCCGGACCACGGTCAACATACGATTGCGGCTGCAGGCACTTGCGCGGACTTTTTCTACGACGACCTCCACTTGGCGGTCTTCATCGACGGTCCCCAGCACGATGTCGATGGCCAGAAGCAGAAGGATGCCGACATCAATCGCAAGCTCGATGAGCTGGGCTATTTGGTCGTGCGGTTTCCCAAAGAGACTACGGCGTGGCCGGACATCTTCAAGAACAATGCGGACCTGTTTGGTCCTGGCAAAAATTAAGTCCATATGAACGCACCCCTGCCAGAATTTCTGCCCGGAAGCCTGATTTCCGCACGCGGCCGCGAGTGGATAGTGCTGCCCGAGTCTGACACCTTGACACTGCGCCTACGCCCTTTGGGCGGCGGTGAGCGCGACGAGACTCTTATCTTTCTGCCGTTGGAGCGCCAACCGGTTCAACCGGCAACGTTCCCTTGGCCCGCGGTCAGTCAAGCTCGCAACCACTCGGCCAGCCAACTGCTGCTGGATGCCTTGCAGCTCAAGTTGCGAAGTGGCGCGGGGCCTTTCCGTAGTTTTGGCAATATCGCGGTTGAGCCCCGAGCGTATCAACTCGTGCCGTTGCTGATGGCCCTTAAGCTGCCCACAGTGCGCCTGTTGATTGCCGACGACGTTGGTATCGGCAAGACAATTGAGGGCGCTCTCATTGCCCGAGAGTTGCTAGACCGCGGGGAGATTCAACGTCTGGCCGTGCTCTGCCCACCCCATCTGTGTGAGCAATGGCAGCGTGAACTGGCCGAGCGTTTTCACATCCATGCGGTGGTGGTGCGTTCAAATACCGCGGACAGGCTGGAGCGTGACCTGCCACCCGGAACATCTGTATTCGACGCGCACCCGTTCACTGTTGTGAGCTTGGACTACATCAAGTCCGAGCGCCGACGTGAAGCCTTTCAGCGCTTCTGTCCAGAGTTCGTCATCGTGGACGAAGCGCACACCTGCACGCAAGGCGGCCAAGGCAGACAACAACGCTACCAATTGCTCAAGGGCCTGGCTGAAGACGCAAACCGCCACTTGGTCCTTCTGACGGCTACACCGCACAGCGGCGACGAAGATGCGTTCTTCAACTTGTTGGGGCTGCTTCGCACCGACTTCACGCAACTCAAAGACTTGCCAAGCAACCAGCGCAGCGACCTGCGCGAGGAGCTGTCGCGCCACTTCATCCAGCGTCGACGCCCTGACATCGCTGAGTGGCAGGATACCTCGATGTTCCCAGACCGCATGACGGCGGAAGTAACCTACCGCTTAACCGGCGCATGGGGCCAACTGTTCAACAATGTGTTGGTCTACGCTCGCGAACTTGTCGAACGCGCTGAGGGGAAGGGCCTTCGTGAGCAGCGAATGAATTGGTGGGCAGCGCTAGCCTTGCTGCGTTGCATTTCATCGTCGCCCGCTGCCGCCGTCAACTCGCTGCGCACACGGTTGCACGGTGTTCAGTTAGACGATGGCGAATCTGAAACGCTGTCCCTCGAAGACCTGGAACTGCAGGCTAGCGACCGAGTGCTGGACGGAATTGACGACGCGCTCTCGACCGATGACATCGAGCCTGCTGCGCAGACCGAAGACTCCCAGCGGCTCCAGGAGCTTATCACTGCGGCAGATGCTTTGGCTGGCAGCCCAAACGACCCCAAACTGGCCAAGCTGCAGGAGCACCTAGCGGTGCTGTTGAAAGAAGGTTTCCAGCCAGTCGTATTCTGCCGATACATCGCCACGGCTCACTACCTGGCGACTTGCCTGCGCAACCAGTTCAAGGCGGCTACGGTCGCGGCCGTGACTGGGGAGCTCACGCCCGGCGAGCGCGAAGCAGCCGTTGAACAGTTGGGCGAGAGCGAGACACGCATTCTGGTGGCCACAGACTGCTTGTCCGAAGGCATCAACCTTCAGAATCTCTTCACTGCGGTTGTTCACTATGACCTCAGTTGGAACCCCACCCGCCACGAACAGCGGGAAGGCCGTGTGGACCGCTTCGGCCAAAAGGCTCGTGAAGTTCGCAGCACCATGCTGTACGGCGAAGACAATCCGGTGGACGGCGCTGTCCTCCAAGTCATCCTGCGCAAGGCTGAAAGCATCCGCAAGGAATTGGGGGTCCTGGTACCCATGCCTGATGACGAGGGCAAGCTAACACAGGCGCTACTGAACGCCGTTCTCCTGCGCAAGGGTGAAGCCATCAATGCTCAGTCACAACTCGACCTATTTGGGGAGCCCGCCAAGCAGATTGAACTGGCATGGCAAAGCGCCAAAGAAAAAGCTAAGCAGAACCGTTCCATCTTCGCACAGCGCCGCCTGAAGCCCGAAGACGTTCTGCCCGAATGGCGCAAATCGGCTGCGGTGCTGGGAGGTGAAGATGATGTTGAGCGTTTCGTCTATCGCGCAACCGCTAAGCTGGGCGCGGCGCTGGAACCTGTTCGTGGGCACTTCAAGCTCTTGACCGAGTACTTGCCCCAGCCGATTCGTGAGCGCCTGAGCGCGGAAGGCATTGAAGGCACGCTGCGCATTGATTTTCATCAACCTGCTGCACAGGGCGCCACGTTCATCCACCGTACCCACCCGCTGGTGGTGGTGTTAGCGGACATGCTGCTTGAGCGGGCTCTCGATGCCGCAAATGGCGCCGATGACGATAGCGCAATCGCTCGTGCCGGTGCTGCATTCGTTGGGAATGTCGAACTCAAGACTACCGTCCTGCTGCTACGTATGCGCCACCAACTCAGCGTCGCGCATGGCAATCAAACTCGCCTCATTCTCTGCGAGGAGTCCGTGGCCGTTGCCTCAGCAGGAGCAGCGGCATTCGAGCCACTATCCGCTGCCCAAACGCGTGCGCTGCTAGGTTCCGAAGCCACCCGCAACATGCCGACCGCCCTGCGTGACCGCCAATTGCAAACGGCGCTTGATGCGTTGCCCGCATGGCAGCCGCAGCTGGAAGTCATCGCCAAGACGCGTGCCCAGGAACTGCTGCAAGACCACCGCCGCGTACGCGAGGCTGCTGACGCGAAGGGTACCTACCAAGTCACCGCCAGCCTACCCGTGGATGTCATGGGCGTGTATGTGCTGGTTCCAGCCGCTGCCGCCCATGGCGAGGGGGCCTAACACCATGGCACACAAGAGAATCACCACCCTGGTATATCCTGCCATCAGCATTGAGGGCGGGCTCATCCCCGCCGACGAACTCACCCGCCTGACCACCTTGGAGGACCCGAGCTCGACTGAGCAAACCGAGGCACAGTACCGAATCTCGAAGGGTCTCAAGCTACGCGACGAGATAGGACGTGACTTCAAGATTGCCCTGAGTCTGTGGAAAGATTTCCAGGCACTTCGCAAGCGCACCGATGTTAACGGCTATGAAGTAACCGTCCGGGAATTGCTGCTGCCCTTGATGCGAGACGTGCTGCATTTTTCGGATGTTTTTGCTTGCGCAGCAATCGAGAGCGGGGGTCATAGTTACGCCATAGGTCACGCGGCAGATGGTGGTCGCGTGCCTCTTGTATTCGCAGCACATGACCAAACGTTGGACGCTGCGACGGAGCGTTTCGGAGAGGCCAACCCGGACACGGGCAAAGTTCGCCGACGCAGCCCCTACATGCTGGCCCAAGAGGCCCTCAATGCCTCCGATGCCGCCCTGTGGGGCATTGTCACGAACGGCCTGACTTTGCGCATCCTGCGCGACAATCCCAGCTTGACTCGCCCGGCCTATGTCGAAGTCGACCTAGAAGCGCTCTTTACCGAGGAGCTCCATCCTGATTTCACAGCCTTCTGGTTACTTGCCCATGCGAGCCGATTTATCAGCCCCCCAGGAGAACCCACCGACTGCGTGTGGGAACGCTGGAGAACGGCGGGCCAAGAAGCCGGCGTCACCGTACGAACGAACCTGCGTTACCAGGTAGCCGACGCCTTGCGCGCGCTTGGTACAGGTTTTCTCTCGCATCCCGCCAACGGCGAGTTGCGGGCAGCGCTGCAGCGCCTAGATAGCGAGGTCGGTGCGTTGAGCCGCCAGGCTTTCTTTGAGGAACTTCTGCGCCTCGTTTATCGACTCATCTTTCTGTCGACCGTAGAAGACAGAATTGACAAGACCAATGGGCACCGCCTCATCTTCACTCCTGATGCCGCACCCGAGGTCCGGCAGCGCTACCTCTCAGGTTACTCGATGACTTGGCTGCGAGAGCGAGCGGTGCGGCGCAGCCAGCACGACCGGCACTCGGACCTGTGGCAGGCCCTAACCATCACCTTCGGCGCGTTAGCGAAAGGTGAACCTCATCTTGGTTTGCCTGCGCTCGGAGGGCTTTTCGATGCGGACCAGTGCACGTGGCTTGATGGCGCACAGTTGGAAAATCGTTGGTTGCTGACGGCTGTATTCGAGTTGGGCTGGTTCCGAACCGACGGCGGCCTGACCCGCGTCAACTACCGGGACATGGGGCCGGAGGAACTGGGCAGTGTCTACGAGAGCTTGCTAGAGCTTGAGCCTTACCTGCAAATGCTTTCTCAACCAACAGCTGCACGCTTTGTTTTTGTGGGTGATGAGGAGACTGAAGGCAGTGCGAGAGGAAACGCGAGAAAACTATCCGGTAGCTACTACACACCGGACAGTTTGGTACAGGAACTCATCAAAACGGCACTGGAGCCCGTCATTGCGGACACGGTCCGCGCCAATCCTGAGCGTCCGGTCGAAGGTCTACTAAGCCTCACCGTTTGTGACCCTGCTTGCGGCAGTGGCCACTTTTTGCTGTCGGCAGCTCGTCGTCTGGCCGACGAGGTGGCCTTGCACCGTGCCTTTGCAGAACGTGCGGGTGGCGCTCCCACACCCACAGACTACCGCCACGCGCTCCGTGACGTGGTCAGTCACTGCATCTATGGCGTGGATAAGAACCCCATGGCAATTCAGTTGGCTAAGACGGCGCTATGGCTGGAAGCATACTCGCCCGACCGCCCTCTCTCCTTTGTGGACCATCACCTTCAGGTAGGCGACGCCCTGCTGGGTCTGCTGGACCCCCAGGTGCTAGAGCATGGCATTCCGGACGAGGCCTACACCGCACTCTCCGGCGATGACAAGACCACGGCGTCCGCCTTGAAAAAGCAGAACAAGGCTGACCTCAAGAGCTGGCAAGCGATTGCCTCCGGCGACTTGCTAACTCAGGGGGGGCTAGCCGTCCAAGCACTGGCAATGGATATTTTGTCCGACGACACGCCAGAGAACATCGTGGCCAAGCGCGCGGCATGGCAGGCGGCACAGGCCATTGCGCAGCGGTCCAAGTTGGCACGCCTAGCGGACACCTACGTGGCGGCATTTCTTGCCCCCAAACTGGCGAACACGCACGAACAAGTACCCCTGTCGGGCTATCTGTGGGGGGCTCTCAGTGGCCAACCGTCTAAGGCGGACCTGGAAGAGTTCTCGCATTGCCTTTGCCGCGCGCACAGCGTTTTTCACTGGTGGCTGGCGTTCCCACAGGTCGCGGCCAAGGGGGGCTTCTCGGTCATGCTAGGCAACCCACCCTGGGAGCGTATCAAGCTGCAAGAAGAAGAGTTTTTCGCCAGCCGCAGTCCGCTAGTGGCGATGGCCAAGAATAAGGCTGAGCGCAGCCAACGCATCGAATGGCTGCGTGAAGGCGTGCTACTTCACAACCTAAATCCTGACCAGGAGCGCGCCGAAGGCCTGACACCTCCCAACCGTGCCGAGATAGACCTGTATGCCAGCTTCATCGCCGCACGGCGTGGCGCCGAGGCGGCGAGCCTATATGTTCACGGCGGCCGGCGCTACCCGCTCACTGGCGTGGGTGATGTCAACACATACGCATTGTTTGCAGAGACTTTCCTGCAGGCCACGGCGCCAAACGGGCGGGCGGGATTTATCGTCCCATCAGGTATTGCAACGGATGATTCGACTAAGAAATTCTTCCAAGAAGCAGTTCGGCTCCGCCTCGACACCATTTTCGGTTTTGATAACACGGTCTACTTCCGAGACGTCGGACTCAACCAAAAACTTTTCTGCTTACTGACGCTCGGTCCTTTGCCGAGAAGCGCGTCAGTTTCAATACGTCTCGCATTTGGTCTATCCCAAGTCAATGACCTCGGAGATAGGCGCCGTCTGTTCAGTTTAACGGTCGACGATTTCGCCCTTATCAACCCCAACACTCGCACCTGCCCGGTGTTTCGTAGCGAACTCGATGCCGAGCTAACAAAAAAGCTCTACCGCGCAACGCCAGTACTAATTCAGGAAGGCCTTTGCGATGACGATGGGCATGTCGGTCCTGAACAGAACCCGTGGGGCCTTTCCTTCCAAGCGATGCTCCACATGTCCAACGACAGTGGGCTATTTCGCGACGTACCCACCGACTTTGGGCATCGTCGAACCTTACCTTTGTATGAACCGAAATTGCTTCACCAGTTCGACCATCGCTGGGCAACTTACGTCGAAGCAGCCCGAAGCGGCCCCCTTGAGTTGGAGACCGTTGATGTTGGCCTAGAGCAGAAGGCTGACCCTGCCTTCACAATACGCCCTCGCTACTGGGTAGACGAGCGCGAAGTACTAGCGCGCATCGCTCGTGTGCCCACACGCCTAGCGCGCGCCTGGTTAGCACTGCACACAGCTCAGTCGGTTGCCCAGCCTGAAGCCGGGGATGCGGCGCTGGCAGACCTCCTGCGTGCGCTGGCCCAGTGGGTGGCAGGCGAGCTGTTCCAATATGCCTCTGGCGGGCCGCCGTTAGCCGAGGGCTGGACGCCCCCCCAAGCCCAGCCGCACATTGCACCCACTGAGATGCAGCTCAAAGCTCGGTTCCCGCGTCTCAACGACGTTTTGCGCGCCGAAGGTCTAACAACGAGAAAGGCCCTGGCAGAGTTCCCCAAGTGGGCAGTCCAAAACGCAAACGCGCGACTTACCGAAGAAGAACTCACGGCCTTGGCTAATGTGCTATGTGCAGCCGATTTGGTAAGTGCGTTGCGAAACCTTGTTGACGAATGGATGGACAAGCGCAGCCCAAGGTGGTTAATGGGCTGGCGGGGTGTCACGGCAACAACAAACTCGAGAACCCTCATAGCGACTGTATTTCCGAGGGCAGCGGCTCAGCACAATCTGTTGCTAATGTCTACGGCAAACCATCCTCCCGCTACACTTCTTGCGAACCTCAACTCTCTAGTGGTTGACTATGTAGCGCGACTGAAGATGGGCACTTACATGTCCCAGTTCGTCCTCAAGCAGTTGCCACTACTACCTCCTGAACGATATGCGTCAGCCGACCTCGCGTTTATTGTCCCTCGCGTGCTCGAACTCACCTACACCGCGCACGACCTGAAGCCCTGGGCCGACGACCTCACCACCTATGACCCGCGGCCCGCTGCTGAGCGCGGTCGCCCCTTCATCTGGGACCCTGAGCGCCGCGCCCAACTTCGCGCCGAGCTGGACGCATATTACGCGCGCCTGTATGGCCTGACGCGCGATGAACTGCGCTACATCCTCGACCCTGCCGACGTGATGGGACCCGAGTACCCAAGCGAAACCTTCCGAGTGCTCAAGAATAGCGAGATACGGGATTTTGGGGAGTACCGGACTAGACGCCTGGTGCTGTCGGCGTGGGATACCCTTGAGCAAGGAAAGACTCACTGACATGCTGACCCATCTCAAGCTCAACAACTTCAAGATTTGGCGCTCCACGGGCCAGGTACAGCTCGCTCCACTGACTCTGGTGTTCGGCACAAACTCCTCCGGCAAATCCAGTCTCATCCAGAGCCTGTTGCTGGTACGCCAGACCGTGAAGAGCCAGGACCCGAACCTAGACCTCAACTTTGGTAATCCAGACTCTGGCGATTCCGTCGTGCTTGGCCAGTTTGCAGACGTACTGTGTCGTCACGGAGCCGCCACCGAGGCGGTCAAAGCCAAGCAGATTGGCATCGAATTCGGCTGGCGGACGGAGGAACTCGGAGCAAGAGCGGGAATATTCACAGCTCGGTATGTGCAAGGCCGTGGTGGCAGTGCCGATTTGGCCTACCTACGCATTGGCAGCGCAGGATTGGGCTTCACGGCGCAGTTGGGCCGGCATGGCGCCTACAAGTTGCTGCCGGATGGCGCCCGTCACTGGTCCAAACAATCTCCTGCATTCAAGCCGCAGCGGTCGTTCTCATTTTCCGATTCGGCAGCGCATGCACTTGGCGCTGAGGCATACCATGTGTTGTCCGTAGGGCCCATGCTGCTGGAGGAATTAAGGCGGGTCATCTATCTTGGGCCAGTTCGGCGCCTGGCGCAGCGCGACTACCTCTGGAACGGCCGCGCCCCCGGCTCCGTCGGCGACGATGGTGGTCGAGCAGTCGACGCGTTGATTGCCAGCGGCGTGGCAAAGCAAGATGCGGCGAAGCGCGGCTTGCCTGTGCCTGCCGCAGCAGCGCTGTTCAACGGCACCGCCGAATGGTTAAGCCGTATGGGCCTCGCAGATGATTTGCAGGTGCGCCAGCTCGGGCGCTCGGCACGCTATGAACTACTGGTGGAAAGCAACGGCGAGGTGTCCAACCTGAAAGATGTGGGCGTGGGCGTGTCGCAGGTATTACCAGTAGTCGTCGCGACGCTCTTTGCCGAGCGTGGCAGCATCGTTATGCTCGAAGAACCGGAGAGCCACTTGCACCCCGTGGCGCAAACAGAATTAGCCGAAATGCTGGCATCGGTCAGTCGGGACCGAGGCGTCCAGTTCATTGTTGAAACCCACTCCGAACACTTGCTGCGGCGCATGCAGACTCTGGTTGCGCGCGAAACGGTGAGAACCCGAGACCTTTGCATGTATTTCATTGAGCGAGAGGGACAAGCCGCCAAGCTGCAATGGCTCGAAGTAGACCCATTTGGAACCATCAAGCCCTGGCCCGAACACTTCTTCGGAGATTCGGCCGGCGAGGCAAGAGAGCAGGCCAAAGCGCGTGCAGAACGCATGCGAAAGGCTGCCAGTAATGCCTGAAAGCCGAGTAGTGGATACCAATGTTCTCATCGTGGCAAGCGCGGCTCACACCGCATCACCCTTCTCCGAGAACGAAACGCCCGTCAACGAAGCCAAGCTTCGAGAGCAAGTGCTGACCTGGATGGAGGCATTCGAGAAGGACGCACAACGCCATGCTGTACTGGATTGGGATTGGCATATCGGCGCTGAGTATCGGAAGAAGCTCACTGAGCAAGACTACGGCTGGCTCGCGCTAATGCACAAGCGAGATAAAAGCGAGGTGGTTTGGGTCGGCATCGAGGTCGATGAACACGACCACGCCATGCTGCCACCAGCCTTGGCGGCAAGTGTGACTGACTTGGATGACCGGAAGATGGTCGCGGCCACCATTGCGGTCGATGACGATGCTCGGCCTTGTAAGCTCACCAATGCCTGCGATACCGATTGGCTGGACTGCGCAGATGCTTTGAAGGCGGCAGGCGTGGAAACCGAGCATCTTCTCGGGGACTGGCTGCACGACAAGTGGATGGAGAAGAAGGCGAAGAAGCTGTGAAGGAATTGTTTCGCTTCCCCCACACCCCACACCTGACTTGGCTCGGTGACGGTGAACCACGGGACGACAAGGTTCTCTTGCCTGAAGAGGCGCACAAGCTGCTGGCGTCGGATACGGTCGTTGAGGAGAAGCTTGACGGAGCCAACCTTGGATTTTCGGTCTCACCTGACGGAAAGCTCCTGATTCAGAACCGAAGCCACTATTTGGTAGCGCCCTACACGGGCCAGTTCGGCCGCTTGCGCTCATGGATGCCCATGCACGAGGAGGAGCTCACTAAGGCACTGGGTTCAAACCTGATTGCCTTCGGCGAGTGGTGCGCAGCACGGCATTCACTGAGCTACGACCGGCTTCCGGATTGGTGGTTGCTTTTTGATGTCTACGACCGGAGCCAACGGCGATTCTGGTCAACCGCGAGACGCAATCAGTGGGCGAGCGCCCTAGGTATATCCACTGTGCCCACACTGGACCGAGGAAAGCTCTCGCTCAGCAGCCTGAAGCAAGTGCTGCAGGGAGGGAGTGCGTTTTCAACGAGTCCGCTGGAAGGTGTGGTGGTTCGCTCTGAGGATGACGCTTGGCTCAATGCCCGAGCCAAGCTTGTTCGCGCAGATTTCACGCAGCACATTGAGAGCCACTGGCGCACCCGCTCGCTTGAGTGGAACAGGCTGAGGACCGACACAAAAGGCTATTAGGGACATGGTATGACGCCGCTAGAACGCCTTCGCCTTGAGAAGGCCGCCGCGGATTGCGGCTTTGAGCGCACGCCCGTGTTGCTGAATGATGGCGGGATGGAGCTGCGTTCTGCTCAGTTTCCCGAAACGGTTTCTGTGCATGTCGTGGGAGGCAGGTTCCGCGTTTCTGCTTCGGCTGCATTACTGCCGGATGAGGCTGACGGCGGTGTCGTCTCCGTCGCCGACCTGGACCAACTCTATGCCGCGCTCCAGCGCGCTTCGGCCGTCGCGCGGACCATACCCAACCGAGTGGCCGACCAGTTCCGACGCGAGAAGCTGCGGCTGCCGCAAACTACAGAGGCAGAACGCCTGGTGATACAGCGCGTGGGGCAAGACCTGTTTCGAAATGCTCTGATGGACTACTGGCAGGGGCGTTGTTGCGTTACTGGCCTCGCCGTACCTGCCCTACTGCGAGCCTCACATATCAAGCCTTGGGCGAAATGCCAAAATGACGACGAGAGGCTTGATGTATTCAATGGCCTCCTACTCGCTCCACACATTGACGCCTTGTTCGATGGCGGTTGGATTTCATTCTCGGACCAGGGCGGCCTGCTCGTGGCCGAGACATTGCCATATGCTGCTAGAGCCCATCTGGGGGTCTCTTCCGAATGGATGATTCGTAGTCTCAAGCCAGCTCATGTGCCATACCTGACATTCCACCGGGCCCATGAGCTTCACAAAACATCTTGAAGAGTAGTGGACACAATTGCGCCTTTCTCGTCTGAAGAGATTGACGCAGTTACACCCGTGCTGACGGATACGAATAGGCGTCGGGGCGCCCTGATGTAGCGCCACTGCTCCAGCATGTCGTGCGCCAGGCGCATCAACGAAGACATCAGAAACCCGGAAGCGACTGCTGCGGCGAACCTGGGATTGCGGCTGTATTCCACAGCTTCTGGGCCAATGGATGTCGGCTTAAATGGATGAGCCGATAGAGCGGCCCCCGGTTCATATTGACAAACAGTGGTTTGTTCTTCGCGACCTGCATTGTGGTTAGGTTAGATACGAGTGATTCCCAATACTGCAAATATGCATTGACCCTCTCGTGCTTCGGTACTGCATCCAGGTTCAAATTGGCCCTCCATTCCGGTGCTGCAGCATCTAGCCGTGAGCTCGACAACTTGAAGTCGCCACCAATATTGCGTTGAACATCCATCACACTGAAATGGATGAGGATGTCGATGTTGGGGCGCGACGAGAGCTTGCGGATAATCTCGAAATCGAGATGCTCTATGTTGAATGGGTCAAGAAAGGCGAAATGCAGTCCGTTCGGCAACGCCGCCAGAACTTCATCGACAGTGTTTGCTGCACTCCCAACGAGGGCTCGCACGGATGCTCCCGCTGCAACCAAGCGTTTCTCACATGCAAGCACGGATTCCGTGTCTATGTCTCCGATGAAAACCTCGTTGAATGGCGCCCCGCCTTGTTGCGCCCTACGCCATGCCGACAAAACCCCGCCGTCGGACATGATTTTTGAATCCCGGTTCAGAACGCGCCCTGGCCCCGCAAAAAGGTCGATGAACGAGGCGTACCCCCACTTTGCTCGAGCTTGTCGGGCAGAATCGACATAGCGCGAGAGCGCAACATGTTTTTCCTCGGACCATGCGCCTACTTTCATCACGGGCAGGCCATCCTCAGGGTCGTAGATACGCTCGTCTGCCTTTTTTAGTTTCACGCCTCCAACTCCCTTTTAGCGCTTGCACGCGAGCTCAAATAGTATGTCAAGCTGTTTAAGCAAACCCAAAACCTGCTAACCTTAAAAAAAAACCGAGCTCCCCCCCCAAAAAAAGCGCGTTATGGCCAAGACTGACGACAAGTACGAGTGGCACATTGGGCTCCCCCCACCCGTCCTTGACCAGCATAGCGCCGTGAAGCATTCGATAATCGAAAGCTACGTGAGCCGCTACATCGAGACAGTAATGTCCCGGGCCATTATCCCGAAGGTTACTTTGTCGCTGGTGGATGGTTTCGCAGGTGGCGGGGAGTATCTCAGCGACACTACGGGGGGCTCGACTGATGGGACACCGCTGCTTATGCTACGAGCCGTCCGTGAAGCGCGAGCGAAAATCAACATTGGTAGAACCATCACCCCACGGGAAGTGGATGCGGAATTTTTCTTCGTCGAGAAGAACAATGATTCGGCCCAGTATCTTCATCAACATCTCGCGAAGCGACGTGGCGAAGGAGCGATAGCGGACAGCGATTACCGAAAGGTGCGGCTGCGCAACTCGAGCTTCCTTGATGAACTGCCACATATTGTCGCGCGAATCAAAGCACGCCGGAATGGTTGTCGGTCCATATTTTTGCTAGACCAATACAACTATCACGCTGTACCAATGCGCACGATACGGTGGCTGATGTCGGAGCTTCCTGGTGCTGAGGTCATTCTCACTTTCAACGTCGACTCGCTTATGACGTTCCTCAGCGACAGCGAACGGAACCGCAAACCCGTACGCGCTATTGACCTAGAGCAATACATCCCGTGGGAACGGTTGAAGAGTTTGAAGACCGCGCAGGACTGGCGCACATCGCTTCAACGGCACATCGCTCATGGCATTAAGGTTGAGACAGACGCAAAGTTCATGACGCTGTTCTTTGTACGCCCGCAGGCCTCGAATTCGTGGAGCTACTGGCTTGTGCACTTGTCCCAACGTTACAAAGCCCATGACGTCATGAAGGCCCTGCATTGGGAGCACTCCAGCGAATTTGGCCATGAACTGGAACCAGGCCTCTTCATGCTTGGTTACAACCCACGTCAGGACGAAGACTACAGCGGGCAGTCATCGCTACTATTCGACCAAAGCGGCGAGCAGAAGTGCGTGGAAGCACTGACTGAACAGTTTGGAAGGCTGCTTGTAGATAAGCGGCAGCCAGTCACCGTCGCTCAGCTGTTCGAAGAAAATATTTCGAACACTATGGCCGATGAGTCGCGCCTACAGAGAGTTCTACGGAGCATGCATGCGGCGGGGAGCATCGCTGTGTCTACGAAGAACGACCGCCAGCGCCGACCGTCTAAGATTTACCTGCCCACGGATGTTATTGAACACTCGAGGCAGATAATCCTTACCTGAGCTAGTCGTCAGATACAGACAGCGCGTTCAGGCATTTCGTCCCAAGTACGGCCGTCAAGCAGGCGGCCATTTGCCGTTTTGGAACGCCGAATGCCGTCGTTGCCCCAGGTTCCCCATTGTTTGAAGAAAAACTTCACGCCCTGCTTCTCACACTGAGCCTTGACCCGATGAACCCACTTTTCGTCCATTGGGCGAGCTTTCGGGCCTGACTCTCCGCCTACGATAACCCAATCAATATTTCGGAGGTTCAGCTTACCAAGGTCCTCCAGGAGCGGCTCCACGGAAAGGAAACGTATGCCGCCCTGAATCCGTCGCAGATGGTCTATGCGAGGTACGCCGTGACGGCGGTCTTCCACGGATACGCCAAGCCACGCATTCGGTGGCACGTCGTGACGACTGCAATATGCAGAGAGACGCTCCGCGCGCTTGGTGAGAATCTGGAACGTATGCTGGGGGCAGTCTCGGATGGAATCGAAGACCAGCGATATGTAGGCGTCCGAAACCGACTGATGGAAGAGGTCCGACATCGAATTTACGAAGTAGACGGTTGGACTCCGGCGCTTCCGAGGTTCATCGAGCCGATTGGGGAGCACGGTCAGCCGAAAACCGTTCTCGTAGCCGGGCGTCCCCATCGCTTGCAGGCGCTTTGCCATACTCTCGGCATAACAATTCTTGCAGCCCTGGGAGATTTTCGTGCAACCAACTGTTGGGTTCCACGTGCGCTCCGTCCATTCGATTTTGCTTTGCCCGCCGCTCATTATTCGACCTCTCATCAAGTGTGCGATTCTATCGAGCCTCACGCGACTGTTCTGCGATAGCCATGTTTGCTTCATGCAATCGAGTGTGAGTCGCATGCCGCCGACCCGACCCGGCACGGCAACGGACCGCGAACGCGGATAGCTCGCAACAACGCCCCCACACGTCGCCTCTTGAGCTGTACAAATATACAGTGCCCTACTGAAATCGAATACTTTGTTGATGGCACCGCCCCTACATACCTGCAGAGCGCGGAAAGCCTGTGACGCACGGTCAAAAGGCTGGATTACGCACGCGGTTGGGGATGCGGGTTACTCGTCGGCCTGGTTTGGCAGCGCAAGAAGGCGAAATGGCCAAGCCAATTCAACTTCATTTCCTCGCCAGTGCGGGTTGACGAATCTTCCATAAATCTGAGCTATTAATAAAAAAGACCCATAACTTTCTCAGGTTATGGGTCTCAAATTCTCAGGTTATGTGTTTATCTACAGCCGCTATCAAACATCAATATTCCGCGCCACCAACGCATTGCTCTCAATGAAGTTCCGGCGCGGTTCCACGTCGTCGCCCATCAGCGTGGTGAAGATCTGGTCCGCGGCAATGGCGTCTTCAATCTGCACGCGCAGCAGGCGGCGCTGGGTGACGTCCATGGTGGTTTCCCACAGCTGCTCGGGGTTCATTTCGCCCAGGCCCTTGTAGCGCTGGCGGCTCACGCCGCGCTCGGCTTCGCTCAGCAGCCACGTCATGGCGGCGTGGAAGTCGGCAACATTCTGCTCGCGCACCTTGTCGCCGGTGCCGCGGCGCACCTTGGCGCCGTCGCCAATCAGGCCCTGGAAGGTGGCGGCGGTGCCCGACAGGGCGGCGTAGTCTGCGCCGGCCACGAAGTCTGCGTCGATATGGCTGAGGCGCTGGTTGCCGTGCTGGCGGCGTACCACCATGACGCGGTACTTCTCGCTCTTCTCGTCGTACTGCATGAAGGCGTCTGCGGTGGCGCCGCCGTTGGCGTTGCTGGCGTTGCCTTGCATTTCCAACAGGCGGGCCTTGAGCGTGCGGGCGCTGGCTTCGGCTGCGGCTTCGCTGCTGAGGTCCAGAGACACGCCTTCGGCAATGGCGCGCAGGGCGTCGGCGTCAATCACGCGAGACAGGCGCTCGATCACGCCGCGGCTGAGCTGGTACTGGCGTGCGAGTTCGGCCAGGGCGTCGCCGGCAATCTCGGTGCCGTCGGCACGCACGAGCACGGCGGTGTCCAGGGCCTGGCGCACGAGGTAGGCGGCCATCTCAACGTCGTCTTTGATGTAGCGCTCTTCCTTGCCGTGCTTGATCTTGTAGAGCGGCGGCTGGGCGATGTACACGTGGCCGCGCTCGATGATCTCGGGCATCTGGCGGTAGAAGAACGTGAGCAGCAGCGTGCGGATGTGCGAGCCGTCCACGTCAGCATCGGTCATGATGATGATGCGGTGGTAGCGCAGCTTGTCGAGGTTGTAGTCGTCTTTGCCAATGCCGGTGCCCATGGCGGTGATGAGCGTGAGCACTTCCTGGCTGGAGAGCATCTTGTCAAAGCGTGCGCGCTCCACGTTCAGGATCTTGCCCTTGAGCGGCAGGATTGCCTGGAACTTGCGGTCGCGGCCTTGCTTGGCAGAGCCGCCTGCGGAGTCACCCTCGACGATGAAGAGTTCTGACAGCGCGGGGTCTTTCTCTTGGCAGTCGGCCAGTTTGCCGGGCAGGCCCATGCCGTCGAGCACGCCCTTGCGGCGGGTCATTTCGCGGGCCTTGCGGGCGGCTTCACGCGCGCGGGCGGCTTCAACGATCTTGCCGCAGATGATCTTGGCGTCAACGGGCGTTTCCAGCAGGAAGTCGCTCAGCGCCTTGGCCACGACGTCTTCCACGGGCAGGCGCACTTCAGACGAGACGAGCTTGTCTTTGGTCTGCGAGCTGAACTTGGGCTCGGGCACCTTGACGGACAGCACGCAGGTCAGGCCTTCGCGCATGTCGTCACCCGAGGTGTCGACCTTGGCCTTCTTGGCGATCTCGTTGTCGGTGATGTATTTGTTGATGACGCGCGTCATGGCGGCGCGCAGGCCCGTGAGGTGGGTTCCGCCGTCGCGCTGCGGGATGTTGTTGGTGAAGCAGAGCACCTGCTCGTTGTAGGCGTCGTTCCACTGCATCGACACTTCTACGGCCACACCGTCTTTCTCGCCGGTGGCAAAGAAGATGGTGGGGTGCAGCACGGTCTTGTTCTTGTTGATGTACTCAACAAAGCCCTTCACGCCGCCCGAGAAGGCAAAGTCTTCTTCCTTGCCGGTGCGCTGGTCGGTCAGCCTGATGTGCACGCCGTTGTTCAGGAACGAGAGCTCGCGAATGCGCTTGGAAAGGATCTCGTAGTGGTATTCGACGTTGGTGAAGATCTCTTCGTCGGCCAGGAAGTGCACTTCGGTGCCGCGCTTGTCGGTGGTGCCCGACACGCGCAGCGGCGAGACTTCGACCATCTGGCCGTCCGGCGCTTGCACCGTTTCGATCAGGCGGTTTTGCGGAACGCCCTGTGCAAACTCGATGTAATGCACCTTGCCACCCTGGCGGACCGTCACCTTCATCCACTTCGACAGACCGTTCACGCAAGACACGCCAACGCCGTGCAGGCCGCCCGACACCTTGTAGCTGTTCTGGTTGAACTTGCCACCGGCGTGCAGCTCGGTCATGGCGATCTCGGTCGCGCTGCGCTTGGGCTCGTGCTTGTCGTCAAACTTGATGCCGGTCGGGATGCCACGGCCATTGTCGATCACGGAGATGGAGTTGTCCGTGTGGATGGTGACCTGGATCTCGGTGCAATGCCCGGCCAGCGCCTCGTCAATGGAGTTGTCCAGCACCTCGAACACGAGGTGGTGCAGGCCGGTGCCATCCGAGGTGTCGCCGATGTACATGCCCGGCCGCTTGCGTACCGCCTCCAGGCCTTCCAGGATCTGGATCGAGGCGGCGTCATAGCTGTGGGCCTCGGCGGGGGTGGATTGCGGTTTCTGCTCTTCGGTCATGTCGTTCTGCTCGCAGCCATGGGCGTTTTGCGCACACAGCGGGGTTGCTTAAAAACGGCGAAGGGGCGGATCGTCACGATCCAGCCCCTCGTCTTGCTCTGGGTGCAGCGGTGCGTCAAATGCGCATCGGCATGACGACGTACTTGAAGGTGTCGTCGTCCGGCAGGGTGATGAGCGCGCTCGAGTTGGAGTCGCCCAGGCTCACCTGCACTTTTTCGGCCTTGAGGTTGGCCAGCACGTCCAGCAGGTAGGTG